>Ga0315272_10000891_pt1 | contig 15186 bp, 11 predicted proteins | sample C3_middle_MG_FD_203918 | JGI IMG/M metagenome (GOLD analysis project Ga0315272, IMG submission 203918) | Sediment microbial communities from Yellowstone Lake, YNP, Wyoming, USA - C3_middle | ecosystem: Environmental > Aquatic > Freshwater > Lake > Sediment | place: USA: Wyoming | collected...
ATTCGCCAAGGAGCTGGGATTTCCCTGCGTGCTCAAGAGGCCGGACAGCTCTTTTTCCCAAGGCGTGGTCAAGGTGGAAAACGAGGCGGAGCTGGCCCGCGAGCTTCCGGCGCTGCTGCAAAAATCAGAGCTGGTCATTGCCCAGGAATTCATGCCCACCACCTATGACTGGCGGGTCGGCATTTTTGATGGGCAGCCGCTCTTTGTCTGCAAGTATTTCATGGCTCCGAAGCATTGGCAGATCATCAAGCGCGACCAGGACGGACGTAAGCTCACCGACGGCGAGGCTGAAACCCTGCCGGTGGAGCATTGCCCCCCAGGTCTGATCAAGCTGGCGCTCAAGGCCTCGGCCCTTATTGGGGATGGCCTTTACGGGGTGGACATCAAGCAGGTCGGCAAGCGTTTCTATCTCATCGAGATCAACGACAACCCCAATATCGATGCAGGGGTGGAAGACAAGGTGCTGAAAGACGAGCTGTACCTGCGTCTGATGCGGGTGTTCGCCCGCAGGGTGGACGAGCGCAAGGGCGGTGGGCTGTGGGCGTGAGTCAGGGCGGTCTCTTTCAGAAATTTGGCATTGAGCTGGAATACATGCTGGTCCGTGAGGACACCCTGGATGTGGCGCCCATTGCCGACTCTATCTTGCAACAAGCAGCGGGCGGGATTACCAACGAGGTGGAACGGGGGATCATGGCTTGGTCCAACGAGCTGGCCATGCATGTGATCGAGATCAAGAACAGCACTCCGGTCCCTGCCCTGCCCATGCTGGCGAAAAAATTTCAGATAGAAGTTGAGGCGCTTGGGCGACTTGCCGCGGAACAGGGGGCGATCCTCCTGCCCACGGCCATGCATCCCTGGATGGACCCGCACAGCGAAACCCGGCTCTGGCCCCACGGCAGCAAGGAAATCTACAACACCTACAACCGGATTTTCAACTGCCAGGGCCATGGCTGGTCCAACGTGCAGTCCACCCATCTCAATCTGGGTTTTGCCACGGACGAAGAGTTTGGCCGGTTGCATGCGGCGATCCGAGTGCTGTTGCCCATTCTCTCAGCCATTGCTGCCAGCTCACCTGCGGCGGATGGTGCGCTCACCGGCTGTTTGGATACCCGGCTAAATTATTATCGAAACAACCAAAAAATGATTCCCTCTATCACCGGTCAGGTGATCCCGGAACCGGTTTTCAGTGAAGCAGCTTATGAGCAGGATATCTATCAGCGTTTGCGCCGCGACATCGCTCCCCATGATCCGGACGGGGTGCTGGAGGCGGAATGGCTGAACTCCCGAGGGGCCATTGCCCGGTTTGACCGCAACGCTATCGAGATTCGAGTGCTGGATATCCAGGAGTGCCCACTGGCCGATGTTTCCCTGGCGGTGTTGATCTGTGCGGTGCTGAAAGGCTTATGCGAAGGGCGCTGGTCCGAGGTGGTGGAGCAGAAGGCAGCGGAAACCGGGGAGTTGGCGGAGATTTTTGTTGGTACGGTCAGGGACGGCGAAGAGGCGGTGATGGATAATAGTCGCTACCTTGCTCTGTTTGGCAAAGGGGATAAAGCTGTCATGACTGCGGGGGAGCTCTGGCAGGAGTTAGCTGCGGACTGCGGCTCGGAGCTGGCCAGAGCCGGGCAAGGGATAAAGCAGAGTGTGGAGACCATGCTTGCGCAGGGGCCGTTGGCTCGCCGTATTATTCGGGCGCTTGGCGCCAAGCCTGACAGGGAGCGGTTTCGGGAGGTGTATCGGGAACTGGGGAAATGCCTGGTTCAGGGGAGACTCTTTCTTCCGTAGCAATTCATAGACGTGCTCACAAAAAAAGCACCCTTCGACAGGCTCAGGGCGAGCGGCAGTCTTTGTGAAATCATTGATCTAATTCCGTTCGTGTTGAGCCTGTCGAAACACCGTTTTAGGACATCTAATCAACAACCAAATAGGCCTTGAGTTTTTCCAACTTGGCTGGGCCAATCCCCTTCACATCGTCCAATTCTTCAATGGCCGTAATCCTGCCGTGCTGCCCGCGAAACTCGATAATTCTTTTGGCCAGAACCGGGCCGATCCCAGGAATGGTGATCAGCAACTCTTCGTCTGCTTTATTGATGGGGATGGGCTTGAAAAACAGGGGGGCCAGTTTGGCCGGGGGCTTTCGTGAGGCTTTGCGTTCCTGGCCGGGAGCGGATTCTGCCTGCGGTTGTTCCTCCCCTCCCGGGTATGGGGCATCGGTGGGCAGCCGGTAGAGACCAGTGGCGACCGAACCATCGCACCAGGCAAGTTTTGAGGGGGCGGAAAGGGGTTTGGGAAAATAAGACAGCCAGCCATTGCGGAAAGCGGTAACACCCAGGATGCACAGGGCGAAAAGGACCAACACCAGAGGGCGCAGGTCCTTTTTCCCGGTATCACTGCTTGTGCTGTTCATCCTTCATGAGCTTGTAGGTGATGCTGTCTACCAGGGCCTGCCAGCTTGCTTCGATGATGTCCGGGGAGACCCCCACCGTACCCCACATGGAGTCTTGGTCGCGAGATTCGATCAACACCCGCACCCGGGCCTCGGTACCGTGTTCGCTGGCCAACACCCTCACCTTATAATCCCGCAACTCCATCTCCTTGAGCTTGGGATAGAATCGGGTCAACGCCTTGCGTAACGATTTGTCCAGGGCATTGACCGGGCCGTTGCCAAGGGCTGCGGTGTGTACCTCTTCGCCCCCGACAGCCAGTCGGATGGTGGCCTCTTCCTGCAATACACCGTCCGGGGTTTTCTGACTCATTACCCGAAAGCCGTGCAGATCGAAATATTTCTTCGGGGTTCCCATGGCGCGGCGCATGAGCAGTTCAAAGGATGCTTCGGCTCCCTCGTACTGAAAGCCCTGATTCTCCAGATCCTTTAGCTCCTTGACGATGGCGCTCACCACCGGGTCCTTACTGTCCAGGTCAAGGCCGAACTTCTTTGCCTTGACCAGCACGTTGCTTTTTCCGGAAAGATCCGAGATCAGCACCCGCCGTACGTTGCCCACCTTTTCCGGCTCCATGTGCTCGTAGGTCAAGGGGTTGCGTTGTACGGCGCTGACATGGATGCCGCCCTTGTGGGCAAAGGCGGACTGCCCAACATAGGGCTGGTATTTGTTGGGCGACAGGTTGGCCAGCTCGGAGACAAAGCGGGAAACCTCGGTGAGTCGATGCAGGTTGGCTGCGGCCGTAAATTCGTAGCCCATCTTCAGGGCCAGAGCCGGCATGATTGAGGTAAGATTGGCGTTGCCGCACCGCTCGCCAAAGCCGTTGGCCGTACCCTGCACCTGGGTAGCGCCCATGGAGACGGCGATCAGGGAGTTGGCCACCGCGCACTCGGAATCGTTGTGGGCGTGGATGCCGAACTCAATCGTGGATTTTTTCGCCTTCAGATGCGCCTTCACCGCCTCGATGATCGCGGTAAGTTCGGTGGGCAGGACGCCGCCATTGGTCTCGCAGAGCGCCAGGCAATCGGCCCCACCGGCAATGGCCCGGTCCAGAGTGGCCAGGGCGTATTCCGGGTTGGCCTTGAAGCCGTCGAAAAAATGCTCGGCATCATAAAACAGGTGCTGGACATGGGGCCGCAGATACTTCAGCGACTCCTCGATGATCAGCAGGTTGTCGTCAAGCTCGATGCGCAGGGCATCGTGGACATGGATATCCCAGGTCTTGCCGAAGATGGTGATCCCTGGGGTTTTCGCGGCGATCAGGGCATTGAGGTTTCCGTCCTGCTCTGCCGGGTTGGCAAACAGCCGGGTGGAGCCGAATGCCGTAACCCTGGTGTGCTTGAGTTCGTATTTCTGGATTTCCTTGAAATACTCAACGTCTTTTGGGTTGGAGCCCGGCCAGCCGCCTTCGACATAGTCAATCCCCAGTTCGTCGAACTTGAGGGTGATGCGGAGTTTGTCTTCCAGCGAGAGGTTGAAATTCTCGGCCTGGGTACCGTCCCGCAGGGTGGTGTCGTAGATGGCGACTTTTGGGGCCATTCTGTTTCCTTATTTTTTGCTTTTTGCTTTCGGCTTGGTTGCCGCTTTGGCCTTCGCCGGGGTAGCGTTCTTGGTCGGCCGTTTCTTGGCAAGGTTCTTATCCAGGCCAAAGGCATCATGCAACGCCCGAACCGCCAGTTCCGTGTACTTTTCCTCGATGACGCAGGAAACCTTGATCTCCGAGGTGGAGATCATCAGAATGTTGATACCCTCGTCGGAAAGCACTTTAAACATGGTGGAGGCGATGCCTGCGTGGTTGCGCATGCCAACTCCGACAATGGAAACCTTGGCGATGTTGTCCGAACCGGTCACCCCTTCGGCACCGACATCCGCCACAACCTTCTTCATGATCTGCATGGTCTTTTTGTAGTCGGTGCGCGGCACGGTAAATGTCATATCAGTCAGTTCGCCCTCGCGGGTGTTCTGGATGATCATGTCCACCACGATGCCCTGGCTGGTGATCGGGTTGAAAACCCCGGCCGCAGTGCCCGGAACGTCGGGAACCTTGCTGATGGTGATACGGGCTTCGTTCTTGCTACAGGTTACTCCGGATACGGGATTCGATTCCATTTCTTTATCCTCCTCTACCACCCATGTTCCTTCGGTCTCCGTGAAGGTGGAACGAACATGGACAGGAACTTTATAGCGTTTGGCAAAACCGACCGAGCGAATGTCCAGCACCTTGGCACCGAGACTGGCCAGTTCCAGCATTTCATCATAGGAAATGCGATTAATCTTGCGAGCATTCTTGCAGATGTTGGGGTCGGTAGTGTACACCCCTTCCACATCGGTGTATATCTCGCATTCGTCCGCCTTAAGCGCTGCAGCCAGGGCCACGGCCGTGGTGTCGGAGCCGCCCCGTCCTAACGTGGTAAGGTCGCCGTCCTCGGTGACTCCCTGAAAACCGGCGACCACCACGATTTTGCCCGCGTCCAGGTGTCGGTTGATCAGCTTTGCGTCGATGGTCTTGATTCTGGCCTTGGTGTGCATCCGGTCGGTGGTGATCTTCACCTGATCACCCAGGAGCGAAATGGCATCGAGGCCTGCGTCCTTCACCGCCATGGCAAAAAGGGCGATGGTAGCCTGTTCGCCGGTGGCCAGGAGTACATCCATCTCCCGGGGGTCGGGAATGGCCTGCATCTGGTTGGCCAGATCGACGAAACGGTTGGTTTCGCCGGCCATGGCCGAGAGCACCACCACCATTCGGTGTCCCTTGCGGCGATAGCCCATGACCCGTTCGGCCACCGTTTTGATTTTTTGCGGGTTTGCCACCGAGGTCCCGCCGAATTTCTGCACGATTAACGCCATTGCTGCCTGTTGCTCCTGATATGGATGTTGAAAAATCTGCCGGAAGGCGAGAGCCCATAAACGTATCCGGCTCCCCATCTTCTGTTAAAGACGGAAAAATTTCGAAAATGCAGTGTGCAACAATTTTATTTTTTTTTCAACCGAACAAATTTTTTAGGGCAGGATTTTCCCGAGGGGTAAGGGCAAAAGAAACTTGTATTAATCGCTCTATTTTGCTACATAATATATGGTTATCCGATGTTCAGCATCCAGACGGATGTATGGCGTAATAGCTGAAACCTTTGTGGGACAAAGTATTAATGGCAGAAAAAAATAACATATCCGCTCTTGTTTCCAATGTGTGCAAGGCAATTCTTTCCCGGTTATGCCCGCCGTGCCTCGTCGCCTTTTCCAGAGGATTGGCCCGCTTTCGCAATCACACGAAAAGACATTTGGCTATCTTTTTAAACACCACTCATTTTCTCACCATAGGCATATCCCTCGCACTGGTTGTCGCCTTTTTTCTCTATGCCGTGAACGGAAAAGCCATACTGGCGAAATCTGCGGCCAACGAAACGGAAGAATTTCTGCCCAACGTCCGGGAGATTGTCGGAGAAATTCGTCCCGGAGATTCGCTGACCTCTTCCTTTAGATCCAACGGGGTTGATGAAGAGGTTCAACAGTCGGTGATTTCCGCCTTTTCCGGCCAGGTCAATTTTCGGGAGATGAAACCCAATGACCGATACACCCTGACCCTCGATGATGATGGCAGCCTGGTTAAATGCCTCTACGAATCAGGTCCTCTTGAGGTTCACGCCATCGAGCGCACGGCCGAGGGATCGTTCAAGGCCAAGAAGCTTGATGTTCCCCTCGATTGCCGTACGGTGAAGTTGCAGGGTAAGATTGAATCCTCTCTTTTTGCCGCTCTTTCGGCTTTTCATGAAGATCCTAAGCTGATTTATAGCTTTGCCGACATCTTTGCCTCAAAGATCGATTTCAACACCGAGACCCGGTTTGGCGACACCTTTGAGCTGGTTTTTGAAAAATATTACAAAAGCAACCAGTTTGTCGGCTACGGCAAGATTCTGGTTGCGCGCTACAACAGTAAGGAAGTGGGCCCTCTCGAGGGCTTTTATTTTGATAAAGGTCAAAACGAGACGGCCTATTTCGATCACCGTGGTTTCGAGTTGGGCGAATCATTTATCCGCTCTCCAGTGCCCATGGCCAGGGTTTCTTCCGGTTTTAGCTATCACCGGTATCATCCGGTTCTGGAAATTGTTCGCCCTCATCTGGGTGTTGATCTTGCCGCGCCAGCGGGCACCCCGATCATGGCTGCCTCCGACGGTCGGGTGGAGTATGCCGGCTGGAAAGGCGGCTTTGGCAAACAGATCATTCTTGATCATGGCGGCGGCTACAAGACCTATTACGGTCATCTTTCCGGTTTTGCCAAGAATATTGCCGCCGGGGCCAAGGTGCAACAGAAACAGATTATCGGCTATGTCGGTTCCACGGGCATAGCCACCGGACCGCATCTTGATTACCGGATGGCGCAAAACGGCACTTTCACCAATCCCTTCAATGTCAAGTTTCGCCCGCGCTCCCAGCTGACAGGAACCCAGCTCGTCCTTTTCCGTCAGGAATTGCAGTCGATCACTCAGTTGGCCAAAAGTCTTGATGATCCCAAGATCGTGGTGGTTAAAAACGTGGTGGTAACCTCGAAAAACCCGATCTCTATGCTGTAAGTTGTCCTCCCCTGCCCCTTTCCATATCGTCCTTGTCGAGCCGGAGATTCCCCCCAACACCGGGAGCATCTCCAGGCTGTGCGGCGCCACGGACACGATTCTGCATCTGGTCCGGCCTTTGGGCTTTTCCACCGATGACAAGCATCTGAAACGGGCTGGTCTTGATTACTGGAAGTTTGTCGATATCCGTTACTGGGATAGTTTTGAGGAGTTTCTCGCAGCACAGGATGAGCTGCGGTTGCACTTTTTCACCACCAAGGTGGAGCGGCCATATACCGAGGTAGTCTACCAGCCCGGCGATTATCTTGTTTTTGGCCGCGAGACCAAAGGGCTGCCCGAGGAGATTATCGCCCTTTACCGGGAACGGTGCGCCACCATCCCCATGTCCAACCCAAATATCCGCAGCATCAACCTGGGCATGGCCGCGTCGGTAGTGCTTTACGAGGCGATCAGGCAGCGGGATCTGGGATAATCGTTTTAAGGGCCAGTCTGGCCGTCCTTGTCGAGGCTCCTGCCCCGCCAAGCAGTTCCCTGACTTCAGCAAGACCTGCCAGCATGATGGCGCGTTCCGCCTGATTCGCAACAATGCCCATGGTGGTCGAAGCGATTTTTTTCGGCACCGCCTCATCCTGCAACAATTCCGGCACCACCTCCCGTCCAGCCACCAGATTGACCAAGGAGGCGTATTGTACCTTGATCAGGCGGCGCCCAAAAAAATAAGTGAGCGGCGAAACCCGGTAGGAGATAACCATGGGCACGTTCAAGATGGCCAATTCCAGGGAAACCGTGCCAGAGGCCGCCATCACCGCGTTGCAGGCGGCCATGAGTTCGTAGCGGTTTTCTCGAACCACCCGCACCTCGACTTCTGCCTCTGCCAGGCCATTGGCCAGAAGATCATCCTCGCTCAAAGTGGGAGCTAGGGGCAAGAGAAATACCGGTTTGACCAGCTCTTTCTGCATCTGTTTTGCCGCCGCCAGAAATATCGGGAGCATCTCGGCTATCTCTCGCTTCCGACTGCCCGGCAGGATGCCGATTACCGTGCTGTCTTGGGCAATGCCCAGGGATTGCAAAAACTCCGCCCGGGGCATTGTGGTGCGCACCGTGTCCATGAGGGGGTGGCCCACATACTCCACCGCCATGCCGCGTTTTTGATAGAATTCTTTTTCAAAAGGCAGGATCACGGCCATACGGTCCACCAGTTTCTTGATGGTCTTGACCCGACCGCTGCGCCAGGCCCAAACCTGCGGGCTGATGTAGTAGAACACCGGGATGCCGAGCCGTCTGGCTTTTTTGGCCAGGATCAGGTTGAAATCAGGATAGTCGATGAGGATCAACAAGCGAGGCGGCTGTTCCCTGAGCCGCTTTTCAAGGGCATGCATGGCTTCGCGGATGAAGCGGAAATGGCTGAGGACCTCGATGATGCCCACCACGGCCAACTGGGAAGAATCGTAGAGAATCTCCACCCCTTGGGCGGCGAGAGCTGGTCCGCCGATACCGCAGACTGCTAGGTCAGGGGCCTGTTCCCGCATGGCGGCGACGAGTTTTGCCCCGTGCATGTCGCCGGAGGCTTCACCGGCCACAATCATGATCTGTAAGGGGGCTTCCATTGGACGCTCAGCCATTGAAGAGCTGGCGATGGGTGTCGGCATGGTCTTTGATCTTGGCCATGATTTCCTGGGCCACGGCCAGGGCCAGCCGCCCTTCCCGGCCAGAGACCTTTGGCTGGGTTCGGTTGCGGACATTCTTGACAAAATCCTTCAGCTCCATATCCAGGGCGTCCTGATGCAGATAGCAGGAGGAGATGATCTCCTCCTGGGGCATGCCATTTGCGTCCAGCTCTTTGCCCGGCTTGATCACAGTGATTTCTTTCTTGCCGTAGTCAACCGCCAGAAATGAATTGGGCTGAAATACCCGAAGCCGACGGATATTTTCCCGGGAAACGCGGCTCACTGTGAGATTGGCGGTGCAGCCGTTTTCAAAGATCAGGCGAACATTGGCAATATCCGTGGTTTCGGTGAAAACCGGCATGCCCACCGGGTGCATGGAGGCGATGGGCGATTTGACGATGCTCAAAACGATATCGATGTCGTGAATCATCAGGTCGAGCACCACGTCGACATCGAGTCCTCTGGGCTTGAAGACATGAATCCGGTGCGACTCGATGAAGAGCGGCTGGGTGAGGTGTTCGGCCATGGCCAGAACGGCAGGATTATACTGCTCGATATGGCCGACCTGCAGGATGCGCTCTCCCTGGTCAGCCAGGGAGATGAGATCGTCAGCCTCGGCCAGCGTAGTGGTCATGGGTTTTTCCAGCATGACATCCTTACCGGCTTTCAGGCAGACAGACGCCACTTCATGATGCAGACTGGTGGGCACCACCACGCTTACCGCATCGACCTGGTCGAGCAGCGCCTGATAATCACCAAAGGCGGTGGTCTTGCAGGCTTCGGCGACCTCGGCGGCGTAGGCCGGGTTGAGATCCGCCACCCCCACCAGTTCCACCTCCGGGTTGGCCATGTATTTCTGGGCGTGAAACTTGCCAAGATACCCTACCCCGATAACCCCGATGCGTGTCTGTGTCATATTTTTTCTGCCTGTGAGCTTGAATTTCCTGAGAAATTACGCCATTGCGTGGGAACTGACAAGGTAAATCTGCCGAAAAAGCCGTCTTGTGCTGGCATGGTTCCCGGCAGAACAACAAAGGAGCGCTTTTCTTGAATATAGTTTGGCAAATCCGAGGAAATCAATTTATAGGGGTGACAAGTTGTGCTAGTATCCCCATGATGTTTTTATAAGTTTCCCGGCGCGGTTTTTTGTTCCAGCCCGCAGCCAATCTCAGCCATATGCCGGCCGCCAGCGGCCCATCCTTTGATACTCTATGAAATTGCCACGAATTTTCGACCTCCGCATCAGAACCAGGATTATTCTTGCCTGCGCTGTTTTTGGATTATTAGCGATCCTCGGTCCGGCCTTGCTGCTTCCACGGTTCATTGACCTTGAGGCTCTCAAGGCGCAGATGAGCACCCAGGTTAATGCCAGGCTGGAGGGGAAGCTGCAAACCGACCATCTGGAATGGGCCTGGCTGCCCCTGCCCCATCTGAACCTGCGCAACACCCGTTTTGCCAGCGAGGAAACGACTCTGGTTGCTCCCACGGCCAAGGTGTATCCTGACTGGTGGGCTTTGTTTCGCGGTCAGGTCCGGATCGGCAAGGTCGTGCTGGTGGACGCGGATATTAGCGTCAAACGATTGCCTGCCGCGTTGTCCGAACCCCCTGATCCTGAGCTTTCCGGGTTGAAGGTCGTGATCCGCAACGGCACATTGCACGTTGCCGCCAATAGTCAGTGGACTGCCCTGCAAAGTAGGGACTTTTCCCTGAAATCTCTGAACGGCAGTGTCGCCATAAGCCTTGACGACATAGCTTTTGATCTTGATGGCAAACCTGCGGATGGGGAGCGTCTTGCCGTGTCCGGCAAGTACCTGCGGGAGGATGCCTCCTACCGGTTTAAATTTTCCTGCCGCAACTTCAATCTGAAGAAGATACTGCTCTCTTTTGCCCATGGCTCTTTGGCGCCGGCCGATTCTCCCCTGAATCTCAAAGGCAGCGTTGAGGGCCGCGGGTTTGAAAAAATCAACGGCAAGATCACCGGCGACTCTTCATGTCTGCTGGCGTTTCCCAAGGATAAGAAGATTTTCGTGGACTGCGGCGTGGTGGATCTCGCCTTTGCCAAGGATGGCGATGAGCTACAGTTAACCCTGAATGAATTTGAAATGCGGGAACCGGGGCTGAAACTTTCCGGGAATGTGAGGCGTTCAGGCGGAGGCGAAGGTGAAGGAAAATCCGCGCCGGTTTGGCAGATTGATCTCAAGGGAGAGGATCTCAACCTGACCCAGATTCGCGGAGCGGTTCTTTCCATGTGGGGCGAGACCTCTATTGTCAAAGAAATCGGGGAAATCGTGCAGAGCGGCAAGGCAGGCAAGGCCAGCTATAGCTTCAAGGGTACGGACGCGGATTTTGAATACGTGCGCAACATGCATGTCACTGCCGAAGACATTGACGCTTCGGTCATGATCCCGGAAGTCGATCTGCTGCTGGACAATGTCAAAGGCAAGATGCGAATCGAAAAAGGGCTGCTCATCGTGGATGGAGATCAGGCCAGGATAGGCAACAGCCGCGGCAAGAACGGCCATCTTGTTTTGGGTTTGCCGGATGATGATTTCACCTTCAAACTCGATGTTGATCTTGACGCCGATCTGGCCGAACTTCCCGGGGTTTTGGCGCGATTGGTCGACCACAAGCCTTTTCAGGACGAATTGGCTCGTTTTAGCGGAGTATCGGGCCGGGCAACCGGGCATCTGCACCTCGGCGATCATCTGAGGAAATTCAAGGTTGCGGTTGAAGTCGCCACCATGCAGGGCAAGGGGCATTATGCTCCGTTGGCCCAGGATTTTGTTGTCGAGGGAGGAGGAATGACCATTGCCCCGCCCATGGTGCAATGGCGCAACATCCGTGGAACCTATGGTCCCCATGTGGTGAAAAACTCTGCCGGGCAAGTGCGCTGGCCGGATAATGACATCTTTCTCGATGTAACCCAGCTTGACGCAGTGCTTGCTGCCAAGGAACTGGAAAAGGAAGATCTTTCCTATTTCAAGGAGATCAGCGGGGCTTTGCACGAATATATTACCCGGGCCAGTGGCAGAATCGAACTGCACAACACAACAATCTCGGGTAAGGGTTCGGAGCCCAAGCTGTGGAAGGCGGACGCTGATCTTCTTGTGAAAAATTTCGCTGTGGAAACCCCGTTTTTTCCGGCACCTGTTCTGTTCAAAGAGGGCAAGGCGCATCTGTCGAACACGGCGGTTGCCGTTTCCGACGCCAGCGGAACCATCATGGGCGATCCGTTCACTTTGGGCGCTTCCTTGACCCACCAGAGCTTTACCGCGTTGCGCGGCAAAATATCCTTGCAGGGCAAAGTCGGACAAAGCTTTGGGCAATGGCTCAAGGACAAGCATCTTGTTGCGCCCTCGCTGTTTCCGCACCTCCCCTGCCTGGTGGAATCCTTGCAGATCGACCTGCTTGACGAGAAAACCCAGGCCAAGGGCGTGATCCGGCCTGAGGGCATACTGTTCAACCCCCCGAGGGCAGATATTTCTCTGGAGTTCAGCAAAGACGCGCCGGAGAAGATGTCGGCGCATGTTTATGGCGGCAAGGAAAACGCTACGATCACCCTGGATTTTCTTGATAAAAACAAGGAGACCTTTCTCTTTTCCTGGAAAGGGGAATTATCCAAGAAAACCGTTGATCAGCTTCTGGAGAGAAAAAATCTATTAAACGGCAGGATCGCCGGAGATTTTCAGATCTATCTGCCCCAGGATCCCAACAAGGTCGCCTTTACCGGACAACTGGAGGCCAAGGATTTGCGCTGGTTTCTAGACGAGGAGGCGGAACGCTTTGTTGATATCCAGGAGCTTCGGCTTGCCGGGGTCGGTAAGGATCTTAAGTTGAGGCGGTTGGCCTGCGCCTTTAACGAGACGGAATCCGCAGTGATTAACGGGCTGATCTCGCGGGTGGCCAGCGGACTCACCATGAAGCTCGATCTTGCCTCCCCAGCGCTTTCCAAAAAAACACTGCTGGATTTAAAGGAAAGCCTGAAACGGCTCAAGGATAACGGCAACAAGACTTCTTCTCCCGGCGAACCCCAACAGGAGTCGCCCTGGAACATTACCGGCACCGTGGCCTTTGACGTGGATAAATTTATTTCCGGACCAAAAACAGGGGATAGTACCTCACACACTTTTGTCTGGCAGCCGCTCAAAGGGGAAATACGAGTTCATCCCCAGTGGCGGATGTCCGCGCTCATCAATAATGGTCGTCTCTGTTGCTTGGACACCACCGGCGAATGGTTTTCCACTCCCGAGCTGGGGCAAAGCCATTTTTTCCTGAAAAGTGCTTGCCCTACCCCTCCCCGGTTTGAAACGGTTCTGCCCTGTCTTGGCTACCCGCAGGATATCATCGAAGGCCAATTTTCCCTTGATGGCCGTCTTGAAGGGGCGCTGGACAACTGGAAGGACGGAAATCTACAGATAGAATCCCACCAGGGGCGGATTCTGCGCATGAAGCTTCTTTCTAAAATTTTTAGTGTGATCAACATCACCGATCTTTTTAGCGTGGGGACGGGGAATGGCCCCGAAGCGTCTACCAAGGGGTTCCCTTACACGGATCTTCTTTTAAAAGCCCATGTGAAGGACAACGACCTGATAATCGATGAGGCGGTGGTGCGTGGTGAAGGGCTGAATCTTTTTGCCAGGGGCAAGATGAACCTCAGCACCTTTGAGCTGGATGTCGTGGTCCTGATCTCTCCGTTTAAAACCCTTGACGCCATTGTCAGCAAGGTGCCGCTGGTGGGCAGAGTCATCGGCGGGGACACCGCCACCTTGATCACCTTCCCGGTCGGGGTTACCGGCAAGGCAAGCGACCCCCAGGTTAGGCTTTTGCCCCCTGGCGCTGTGGGTGAGGGGTTGATGAACATCGTCAAAAGAACACTGCTCTTGCCGTTTCATATTTTTTCCCCGGTTTCACCCGAGTCTGCCCCGGAGCCTGAAAAGCCGTAGTTATAAAACATGGGGAGTTACATGAAAGAATTTGTCCGGCTGATGAAGGCGCTGTCTGACCCGAACCGGGTCAAGATCATCACGATGCTGGGGGTGCGGGAGCTGTGCGTCTGTGAGTTGACCGCGCTCCTTGGCGTGGCCCAGCCTACAGTATCCAAGCATCTTCGTATTCTGGAGGATACCGGGCTTGTTTCCTTCCGCAAGGAGGGAAATTGGATCATTTATCGGTTGAACGCGGATCAGGACCAGGCCCGGATCATGCTTGGCCTTGTCGGCAAGTGGTTGGACAAAGCCCCAGAAATTGAAGGGCTGCGGCAGAGATTGCCGGAGGTGCAGCATCTGCGGAAGATTGTGATTTAGCCAAGCCGGAAAAGCTTTTTCAACCAGCCGCCATCAAGGGAGGGGTGGATGGCAAGGAATGCGTGCAGCCGTGCAATGTTGGGATCTTCGGGAGGGACGAGAAATTCCAGCCCCAGCTCAAAGTGCTTGTCCGGGCTGGAAAAAACATGGTCGAACCAGACGGGATGCGCGGGAATAACAAGCCTGTCCCCCTCTTCCCTGTCGAGTACTTCGAGATGGATGACCTTGTGGGGATCATCGTTGCAGGCATAAAAAAGATGGTAGCTGCCGGTGCGGATGTGGGGAACGGACATGCGGGCGCCGTAGAGGGAGAGGTCCACCAAGGCGCCGGGCACCGGGTCGGCAAGAGCCAGTCTGTTTTTCGTGTCACGCAGGATAAGCGTAACCGCCATGCTGACGTTGAATCGTCTTGCCCGCCGATGTTCTTGGCCCATATAAATCCGTCCCAGGGGGAAGTTTCCCCCCTTGTCGTGTAATACCGCCTGTCCTCCCTCAAATTCTGTTTACAGGATATGCCTGTAACACGTTGATGTCAAAGAATTTTTTTTCATCTAGACAAGGCTCACTTCAAAAAGCCCATCATTTCATTTTCTTGTCCTGCATTTCCTTGAGCATCTCACTGATCAACTGGCCGTTGGGGGCCGTGGCCATTGGGTTAAGGTTGACCAGTCCTTGCCAGGCGGCAATGGCGCCGGGTTGATCCTTGAGGTCGTAGAGCAGAACAATCCCCTTGTTGAACCTGGCTGTTTCATGCTTGGCGTTTGCCTGAATGGCCCGGTCAAAGGAAGCGACGGCCTGTTGCGGATTGCCCGCCCGTCGGTACATGACCCCGAGATCGGTGAGCACATCGGCATTATTCGGAGCCAGGTCTAGAGACTTGTTGTAGGCGGTGATCGCTTTTTCCGCCTGGTCGGAGTCAAAGTACAGATGGCCGAGATTGGTCCAGGCCTCGATGTTTTTGGGGTTTTTCTGCACCTCAAGTTCAAGCTGCAACAGATGTCGAGCCTGTTCGTCCGTGAGTTTCCCGGCTTGGGCTTCCTGTTGGCCTGTGGCAACTTTGGTCGCCCCCGCGCCTGCAGGGGTTTTGTAGATACTGAAGACGATCCCGGAGAGGAAGCCGATGATCAGGCAGCAGAGGCCGATGACAAGCACGATTTCTTTTTTATAGCCGCCTGCGGAAGATTGCTCGGGTTGTGATGCCATGATGTGA
>Ga0315272_10000892_pt1 | contig 15184 bp, 13 predicted proteins | sample C3_middle_MG_FD_203918 | JGI IMG/M metagenome (GOLD analysis project Ga0315272, IMG submission 203918) | Sediment microbial communities from Yellowstone Lake, YNP, Wyoming, USA - C3_middle | ecosystem: Environmental > Aquatic > Freshwater > Lake > Sediment | place: USA: Wyoming | collected...
AGGGACATAAAAGGGATTTTTTTGGGGGGGGGGTTCTCCTTTTGGCATCCGAAAATCCGAGAACGAAATGGCAAAGAAGTGTCAAAAGAGGAAATCCGTATAATATTAATGTTCGGCGGATAGATTCATCAATCGCGCTTAATCAAAGGACAGAAATAGACGCTACCGCTATTCAGGCCATATCTAAGGAAGTGTAAGCATGGATCACACCCACATCGTTCAAGCAGGCGACTTAGACCGTTACGCTCCTACAAGAGATAGCCAAGCAGTTGTTCCAGAACTGGTTTACTGGCTTGTAAAGCAGTCATGTCCCAATCTCGCAGTTTGTAGAATTCCATATGGCGATGCCGTGAACCAGCCGGGATGGGATGGAATGGTTGAAACCGACGAGGTTTTTCTCGAGTTCGTGCCAAAAGGTAAGTCTTATTGGGAAATCGGAACTGGAGCCGACCCTCAGAGCAAGGCAACTGATGATTTCAAGAAGCGAACCGGCGAAATCGATGATAAGGAACGCGCGGATTCCTCATTCGTGTTCGTGACTCCTCGCTCATCAGGCTCTGGAGGTTGGAACGAACCCGAGCAAACGAAGTGGTTGGAACGAAGGAAAGACAAAGGATGGAAACTGATTCGGATCATCGATGGCGTTAAACTCGCCGATTGGTTAAGAGAATATCCGGCTATCGGAAAATGGATGGCCAAGAAACTGAATTTAACGGCGAATCTCGGAGGGCTATCGACTGCAACCGAACACTGGGACGATCTGGTTTCGGAGTGCGCTGCTGACGATCCGCCCTTCCCACCCAAGCTATTTACAGTCGGAAGGCCAGGGGCATGTGAGGCGTTGCAGGCACTATTCGAAGGAAAGACGCAGGTTCTCATGCTCTTCGCCGAGAGTCCGCAAGATGTCGCGGATTTCGTCTCGGCCTTTCTTGCGGGACTGGCCCCGGACACATCTCGGACTTTCAGCAATCGGTGCCTTTACATAAACGACGAACAAGCCTGGCGGAGTATCGTTGAAACCCGGTCCCCTCACGTTCTAGTTGCGAACCCTCGCCTCGGTTTGGAGACCGAGGAGGGCGCAGCACTTCAGACGATAGCCCGTCGTAAAGGCCATGCAGTGGTCGTGCCTCTTTGTGGCGCATGGTCAGGTAATAGCCCGGAAATCCTAAAGCTACGGAGTCCTTCGCAATCACAAATCGAGGCAGTTCTCAAAGAATCAGGATACACCGATATACGCGCCAGAGAACTTGGCAGGATTGGCGGTGACCGAATTTCCGCTCTTCGCCGCCACTTGCGAGGCTACGGGACTCTGCCTCCATACGCCACATGGGACAATGCGACTCTCATCGCGCAAGCAGGGCTAGCTGGCAAATGGGATGGATCGAGCCCCGCAGATCGCTCCGCGTTGGAGATGTTGCTGGGAAAAGGGTATGGGGAGTGGATCGAGATTCTGAGACCTGACACGCTTCGCTCGGACTCTCCCCTGATTCAAAATGACGAAAAGTGGCGGTTTGTTGCTCGTGGTGAAGCGTGGAGTTCTCTCGGGAGCCGGATTACCGATGATGATCTAGATAGGTTTCAGAAGACGTCAGTTAGTGTTCTGGGTGAACGAGACCCCAAATTTGACCTTCCCAAGGAAGAGCGATTCGCTGCGAGTATTCATGGCAAAGTACTCACTCATTCGCCCCTGATTAGGAAGGGAATTGCTGAGACGCTGGCATTGATTGGAAGTCGTCCAAAGGCACTGACTTCGTGCAGCAACGGGAAAGCAGAGTCCACCGCTGTTCTAGTTGTGCGCGATTTATTGAACAAGGCGAGTTGGGATCGCTGGGCTAGTCTGGATTCAATTATGCCGCTTTTAGCAGAAGCTGCGCCCGACGAGTTTCTCGATGCGGTGGAATCTGTCCTTGTCGATCTAGACAACACACCATTCCACAAGATCTTTGCAGAAGAGGGAGGTGGTGGATTGGGCGGCTGGAATTATATGAGCGGACTTCTTTGGGCGTTAGAAACCCTGGCGTGGAGTCCCGAATTCCTCTCCCGCGTGTCAGTGATCCTCGCCGATATTGCATCGTTCGATCCAGGGGGGAACTGGGCGAATCGCCCTTCGAACTCGTTGGCAGACATTTTCTTGCCATGGCATGTGCAGACCACAGCGCCATTTGAAAAGCGTAAATCAGCCGTTGAGGCTGTGATGAGGGAGCAACCAGTTGTGGGCTGGAAACTTCTCTTGGCATTGTTACCGCACAACCACGGGTTCACCAGTGGGTGTCATCGCCCTGTCTGGCGTGACTTCATTCCGCGGGATTGGAAAGACGGTGTCCTAAGAACCGAATATTGGGAACAGATCACTGCTTACACCGATCTCGCCGTTGCCCTAGCGAAGAGTGATTCAGGGAAGCTCTGCGAGCTTATCAAAAGGCTATCCGATTTACCAAAGTCAGCGCACGAAAGCCTGCTCGAACACCTAAACTCGGACGCGGTTGTGTCGTTGCCTGAGGCGGATCGTCTGCCTCTGTGGGAGAGTCTTGATGAGTTGGTTAGGAAACACAGGAAATATTCCGATGCTGAATGGGCACTCCCCGAAGATGCGGTCAACAAAATGGCGGAAACTGCACAAGCGCTGGCTCCAACCTCGCCGACATTTAAATACCATCCTCTTTTTGGCGGCAGGGATTTTGATTTGTATGACGAAAAGGGAAATTACGATGAGCAGCGAAAGCGGCTCGATGAAGCACGACAAGCCGCCATTATTGAAATCATAGGTGACGGTGATGTCGATGCCGCTTTAAACTTCGCTGCAAAGGTTGCTGCTCCTTACGAAGTGGGTCGAGCGCTCGGCGAGATCGCATCCGATGAAATCGAGGGTTCAATACTGCCATCGCTGTTGGATTCTGAGGACGACACATTGGTTCGAGTTGTTGCCGGATTCATTTGGGCTCGCTTCTGGAAACTCAAGACTGAGTGGGTTGATGCAGTTCTTGAAAGGGCGTGGTCTCCAGAGCATCAATCGAAGTTCCTAACTCTCCTTCCTTTTGAAGATGAAATATGGAAGAGGGCTTCATCGCACTTGACGGCCTCCCACGAGGCGCTGTATTGGAAAAATGCGAAGGTAAATCCCTACGGCCCGGATCGCGACTTGACGATTGCGATTGAAAAACTTCTCGAATACGGACGCGAAGGAGCGGCAGTCATGTGCGTGGCTCGCATGGCAGACGATAGATCGCGGTTCGATGAATCTCTAGCCACGCGTGCTCTTCTGACAGTTCTCGGGAGTGAGCGTGGAATTGAGGAGTTGGACAACTACCAGACGGTCGAATTGATAAAGCACCTTCAGGAATCCGAAACGGCTGATAAGGACGCCCTTTTCCGAATTGAGTGGAACTTTCTCCCTTGGCTGGATCGATTCTCATCTGGATCACCGGTCACTTTGGAAAAGCGGCTTGCCTCTGATCCAGCTTTCTTCGCGGAAGCTATTGGGCTCGTTTTTCGCTCCAAAAATACCAGCGAGGAGGATTGTGAAGAGCCCGACGAACACAAGAAACACCTCGCCACAAACGCATACAAACTTCTGACGGAATGGAAACGTTGTCCCGGCAGGCAAGATGATGGATCGTTCAGCGCGGAAGCGTTTAACGCGTGGCTCAATGAAGCGCGCAGGTTAACAGAGGAATCTGGGCATGCAGAGGTTGCTCAGATTCAGATTGGCCACGTTTTAACCTGCGCTCCCCCAGACTCTGAGGGCCTGTGGATTCACAACGCTGTCGCTGCGGCGTTGAACTTTCGCGACACGGGGGAAATGCGTTCTGGATTCACTACTCAACTCTTCAATGATCGTGGAGTTCACGGATTCACTCACGGGCAAGAGGAGCGCAAGCTTGCGAGCGAGAATCGGGAGAAGGCGGAAGCGCTCGATTCCAAAGGCTACACGCGATTTGCGACGGCAATGCGCGAGTTTGCTGAACAATATGAGCGACAGGCTGAACGCGAAGCTAAACGCGACCCATTTGAAGACTGAGGAAATCAAGTCGAACAAGGCGCTGCACCGGCGGCAATTCCGCTGCGCTCCGTTGCCGCCGGTGAACTCGATCATTCTGCCTGATCGGTCCACCCACTCAGGATTTACTCAAATCCACATGAAACATCAAAGAACCAAAGATATCCGAGTCTAAAAACTCTTTACACCCAGAGGGTATAAGTTTCGTTTGAGCAGGCAAGCTGCTCAACTCAGCTTTAATTCTCCCCAGCGGTTGTCTCACAAAACTCCTGAATCGCACCAAGAAAATCCGCGCCGTAGCGTTCGAGCTTGTGGGCGCCGACGCCGTGGATGCGCAGGAAAGCCTCGTTATCGGTGGGCAGAAGGGCTGCCATCTCCGCCAGGGCGACATCGCTGAAGATGACAAAAGGCGGCACCCCAGCCGCGTCAGCCAAGGCTTTGCGCACCACCCGCAACCTGGCAAAGAGCTCCTGATTGTACTCCAGATCGCCGACCTTGCGCCGTACCGCCTTGGGCAGGGTCGCGACCTTGGCCCTGGGCTTGGCCATGCTCAGGGTTTGCTCCCCGCGCAACAGGGGCCGGGCGGCCTCGCTCAACTTGAGCACCGAGTAATTGGACACATCCTGTTCCAGATACCCCTGCTGCACCAGATGGCGGAGAATGCTGCCCCAGTACTCCTGGCTTTTGTCCGCGCCGATGCCATAGGTGGAAAGCCGGTCATGTCCCAGTTGCAGGAGCCGCTCTTTTTTTGAGCCGCGCAGCACCTCGATCACATACCCCACCCCGAAACGCTGCTCCACCCGGAAAACGCAGGACAACGCCTTGCGGGCGTCCTCCGTCACATCGACCAGCTCCGGGGGATTGAGACAGATATCGCAATTTCCGCAGTCCTGCTCCAACCGGTCGCCGAAATAGCCGAGCAGCACCTGCCGTCGACAACTCAAGGCCTCGGCAAAGCCCACCATGGTGTTGAGTTTGTGGAGTTCGATCCGCTTCTGTTCCGCATTGTCGCTGTTTTCTATCAGCCCTCGGGCCAAGGCGATATCGCCGTAGCCAAACAGCAACAGGGCTTCAGCGGCCAGGCCGTCGCGACCGGCACGACCAGTTTCTTGGTAGTAACTTTCGAGGTTCTTGGGGATGTCGTAATGCACCACATAACGGATATTGGATTTGTCGATGCCCATGCCAAAGGCCACCGTGGCCACGATGATCTGGACCTCATCCCGCAGGAAATCCTCCTGCACCCGTTGCCGCTGCGCCGCAGGCAGCCCGGCGTGGTAAGAGGCCGCGGAAAACCCTGCCTCGCGCAACTGCTCCGTCACCTTTTCCACCCGCTTGCGACTCAGGCAGTAAACGATGCCCGCCTCCTCCCGCCGCCCCTGCAAAAAATGGGTGAGCTGGGCAACAGGCTTGTGCTTTTCCAACACGGTGTAGCGGATATTGGGACGGTCGAAGCCAGAGACATAACACTGATTTGCGCGTAAGCCCAGACGCTCAAGGATGTCCTTGCGGGTATGGGGCTCAGCTGTGGCGGTGAGGGCGATTACGGGGATGTCGGGAAACAGCTGCCGCAGCTGGCCAAGCTTGCTGTATTCGGGGCGGAAGTCGTGGCCCCACTGGGAGATACAGTGCGCTTCGTCGATGGCGAACAGGGCGATGGGAACCTCGCGGAGTCGCTCGACAAACCCATCGCTCATCAACCGTTCCGGCGCGACATACAACAGGTCCAGTTCCTCGCGGTGCAGTTGGGCAAGAACCTGACGCGCCTCCTCGCTCTTGAGGGAAGAGTTGTAAAAAGCCGCCCGAACCCCGCAGGCTAAAAGGGCATCCACCTGATCCTTCATCAGGGAGATCAGGGGAGAAACCACGATGCCCACGCCTTTACGGTGCAAAGCCGGAATCTGATAGCACAGCGACTTGCCGCCGCCGGTGGGCATCAGGACAAAGGCATCCTCGCCCCGGATGAGCCCTTCAATAATCTCCTGCTGCGGGGGCCGAAAGGTGGTGTAGCCGAATATTTTTTTGAGGCTTTCCAGGGGGGTGGTGTGCATGCGATTCGAAAATCCTCTTTCTTGTTTTTAAGCGATTTTCGATTGTACCCAGCACGGCAACACTCCCGCTACCCTTTATCGTCCACTCCATAAAAAATTCTGATTACCATCGAACTTCAGCCAGGTTGCGGACGAAATGTATAACCTGCCGATATTTCCTCGTTTATAAAAAATAGTTTACTTGCAAACAAGTCATTCCGGCGAACGCCGGAATCCAGGCACGGCAGCTAATTTCTCTGGATTCCGGCGTTCGCCGGAATGACGGAAAAAAATAGCTGACGCTCGATGGTAATCAGATAAAAAATTACCGCCTCGACGGCAAATGTACTGAAAACTCCCTAGACATAGCGCTGCATACTCTGTCGCAACCCCTCCCGTGAGACCTCCTGCCGGGCGAGCGGTCCGTTTTTGAGCACCGCGAACTGCTCCTCGAACAGCGGCTTCTCCTTTTTGTAAATAACCCCAAGCGGGATACGCTCTCCGAACTCCAGGGCGGTGCGCAGGGCCAGGGCATGATCGGTCGGATCATGGTCCTCACCAAGTTCATAGCAATGTTCCTTGTACCACTTGTAGGTGTTGACCTTGTTGAACGACACGCAGGGTTGCAGAATATCCACCAGGGCCGTGCCCCGATGCTTGATGGCCTGGGCGATGAGACCGGCAAGATGCTCCGGCATGCCCGCATAACCGCGGGCCACAAAGGAGGCGCCCATGGTCACCGCCACGGCCACCGGGTTGAAGGGCGCGGCAAAAGCGCCGTGGGGCTGGGCCTTGGTCACGAAACCCTGCTCCGAGGTGGGGCTGGCCTGGCCCTTGGTGAGACCGTACACCCGGTTGTCATGCGCCAGGATGGTGAGGTTGAGATTGCGGCGCAGGGCGGCGAGAAAATGATTGCCGCCCTCCCCGTACATGCAGCCGTCGCCGCTTTCGGCGATCACGGTGAGTTCCGGATTGGCGAGCTTTGCCCCGATCGCCACGGGCAGGCTGCGGCCATGCAGGCCGTTAAAGACATTGGCCTTCAGATAATGCGGGGTCTTGGCTGCCTGGCCGATGCCGGAAACCAACAGCACCTGATGGGGCTGAAGTCCGCAGGCGACCAAGGCGTGCTTCAGGGCGTTGAGAATCCCGAAATTGCCGCAGCCCGGGCACCAGGCGGTCTCGTATTCGCCGTACTCCTCGATGGATGTCATATTGCTCCCTCCACAACCGCAAGGCTTTCCAGACGGTCCAGAATGTAGCGGGCGGTAAAGGGCAGCCCGTCATAGCGCGCTATCCGCCCGGGCATGGCAAAACCGGTCTCCCGTTGGATGAGCCGGGCAAACTGACCGGTGGCGTTGCCCTCCACGCAGACGATCTTGCCGGAAGCCTGAAGAATGTCGAGGAACTGGGCAGGGACCAGCGGCCAGACCTGGGAAAAATGAAGCGTTGCAACACTGCGCCCCTGCCCGCGCAAAACAGCGGCAGCCTCCAACACCGGACCCAGGCTGGAGCCCCAGCAGACGAGGAGGAGGTCTGCGCCTTTTTCCCCGGTAAGCTCTGGGGCAACGGCCTCCTGCCTGAGCAGCTCGGATTTACGGAGCCGCTTTTCCACCATACCGATGCGCACCCCGTGGTCTTCGCTGATATGGCCGTCTTCGTCATGCTCGTCGCTGTCCGCCACCACCAGATGCGGTGACATCCCAGGCAACAGGCGGGACGAGAGACCGCTGTCCGTAAAACGATAGCGTTGGTAAGGGGTCGCCACGGCATCCGGCTCTGTCCCCGGCCTGACCGGAGTGATTGCCGCCGGGTCAAAAGGGGCTATTGGCCGGGACGAATCAGCCAGGAACTGGTCGGTCAGCAGAAAAATCGGTGATTGGGCCTGCTCGGCCAGGGCCAAGGCTTTCTGGGTCAGATGGTAGCAGGCCTCGATGCTGCCCGGAGCAAAGATTGCCCGGGGAAATTCGCCATGCCCGGCGTGGAGGACGAATTCCAGGTCCGCCTGTTCGGTGCGGGTGGGCATGCCCGTGGCAGGGCCGGGCCGCTGGGCCACTGCAATCAGCACCGGCGTTTCGGTCATGGCTGCCAGGCTCACCCCCTCGGCCATCAGGGCAAAGCCGCCGCCCGAGGTGGCCACCATGCTGACCGCTCCGGCAAAGGACGCGCCGATGGCCATGTTGATGGCACCGATCTCGTCCTCTGCCTGCTCGATTACGCAGCCCATGGCCTCGGCATGGCTGATCAACTCAAGGACAATGGAGGTGGCCGGGGTCATGGGATAAAAGGCGCAGAACTTGAGGCCGCCGGCCAAAGCACCCAAAGCGATGGCCTCGTTGCCGTTGAGCAGAAGACGCTCCGCTTTCGGCACACCGCCGCTCAGGGCGAAGCCATGCTCCGGCACATGGGCTGCGGCCCAGACTCGGCTTTTCTCCATGATCTCCCGATTTTCCGCCAGAGCCTCCGGATGTTTTTTGCCGAGCATCCCCTCCACCGCCTGATAGAGCGGCTCGGGGGGAAGACCCAAAATCTCGCCGAGCAGGGCAAGGGCCGCCGTGTTCCACAACCGCTCCGGGCCAAGCTCGGCAAAGGGCACCGGAATCGTGCCCGGCAGGTCGGGGGCAAAGGCGGAATCGGCAATGAGCAGCGCCTGGCCGGTCAGTTGGCCGCGATGCAATGCCACGCTTTCGGCATTGAGCGCCACCAGGATATCAATGGACTCGCGGGGCGCAAAAAATGGCCCAGCCCCCAGACGGATGGCAAAGGTGTTATGCCCGCCGCGAATCCTGGAATGATAACTCTGGCTGACAAAAATCTCATAACCGGCCCGGACCAGGGCCTTGCCGAGCAACTGGCCTATGGTCACCAAGCCCTGGCCGGCTTCGCCGCCAATCAACAGATGGATGTCCAGTGGCATGTTCGTCACCCTCGGCACTATTTTTTGTTGAAATCGCAACAAGCCGCGATTACAACGGTTATTGCTTTGTAACTCTTTGAATTTGTGCTGCGGACCTGTGACTTTTTTCCTTTCTTTGCGAGCGCATCATTTTTTGACTCCCTTGTAGCGGGCGTACAGATCGTGGATGCGGTGGCGAAGATCGCTGATCTTTTTGGAATCTTCCTTGGAGAGCCAGCGCGGTTCGCTGATCGCAAAGATTACCTTGGCCAGTTCATCGAGTACGCTCTCGGTGGCAAGGCACCACTCATCGGTACAGATATGGGTCATCTCCTTGGCCTCATCAATATCCTGAGCCAGGAGGTTCAGGGATTTTTCAAGATGATCCAGGAACTCCCGATGCGCACGCAGCATGGTTTCTTGCATTTCGACCTGACGTTTCATGACGCTCCTCCTTCTTTAGATGGTTCATGATTAACGGGCGAGGAAAACTCCATATCGCCCGTTGCCTGCTCACAGCTCAAGCAGACGGTGATTGATCTCGATACCAACCATGGCGCCCTGGCCTGCGGCAATAATGGCCTGGGCCTTGCCCACCTTGAGGGCGCCCAGGGCAAACAGGTTCTTGATCGACGTTTCACAGCCAGGATCGGTGGTGATTTGAGCCCCGCCGCCATCCCGCGCAAGACCGAGCCCGGCAAGGCAGGAATCGTTTAAGGTGTAATCATAACTGAGCATGACCACCTCGCAAGCAACCTCCTGCCCGCCTGCCAGCTTCACCCCGGTCAACGCCGTATCGCCAAGAAATTCCTCCGGCGCACCAACCAGAAAGGCAATGCCATCCTCGGCCAGCAGCTCGGCATGGTCGTCCGGCATGAGACCAGCCGGGAGGATGAGGGTAATATCCGGGGTGAACATCTGGCGCATGGCAAAGGCGAGGCGCATGGCGTCGAGGGAATCGCCGAGGATAACGAGTTTCTTGCCCGTGGTGTGGTAGCCGTCGCAGTCCACACAGGTATAAACCGTGCGGCCGAAGAACCGGTTCATCCCCTTGATTTTCGGCGGATGTTCAACAGCCCCGGCGGAAACGATGGCATAGGGCGCCTGGTACTCGCCCTTTTCCGTGATCACGGTAAAACCATTCTCAGCCCGCACCGAGGCAACATGCTCACGTCTGAATTCAGCACCAAAGGATATGATCTGTTTGATGCCGGTGTCAACGAGCTCTTTGCCGGAGGTGCGTTCAAGGCCGAGATAGTTTTCGATGTGCAGCGCATGGCGGGTCCGCCCGCCCCCCTGATCAAAAAGGAGAACCTTGCGGTTATAGCGGGCAAGGTGGATGGCAGCCTGCAAACCCCCAGGCCCTGCCCCGATGATGATGCAGTCGTAACGGTTTTCTTGCATAGACTTTTCCTGATCCTCCCCCCGGCGGCAGGAAATCGTTTACAGAGCGGGACAGCGGAAAAGCCTGAAGCCGAGGCGGCCCAGTCTTTTCCGCTCACAAGGGCTTAAAGAAGCCGATAGGGATAGGCGCGCTTGGTCCATTCGTTGTCGGGAAAAGCCGCGACCAGCTTTTCATAGGCATCCTTCAGCGGCTTCGGATCATGCGACCGCTTGTAGCGGCAAACTCCACACAGAAAGATGGCCTCCGGGGCGCTGCCGCTTTGGCCATACCCGTCAACCAGTTGCTCAAGACGGGCCAACGCCTCGTCAAACCGATCACTTTCAAAATGATATTTGCCCAGCCCCAACAGGAGCGAGGGAATCAACTCCTCAGGTCCGAGAAACCCCACGGTCCGATGATGCTCCTGGGCTTCCGGGCTCAAGGTTATCAGGGTGGGCGTCCATTTGACATTGTACTTTTCCGAATGGGGCTTGCTGTCGGAGAGAAGCCGCAGCGGAATGAAATTTTCTTCGATGAACCGGACAACCTTGCTTTCGGGATACGTAACTGTATCCATCTGTTGGCAGCCAATTCAGTTGGGGTTGAAAAAATCGAGCAGGATCGGTTTGCCCGCTTTCTGCCCCAGGCACAGGGCATCGTCCATTTCCGTTCGCCATTTGATTTCTGCCGTCATGGTTGTTCCTCCTCGTGTGATTAGTGGATAAACACCCCTTTTCATCAGTCTGCGGCTGGGCTTAGCCCCTGCTACAGTTGCTCGATATTCTTCCTGAGCTGGCCGATCTGCAGACCCAGCGACACGCATTGCTTGCCGTCCATGCACTCTTGGGCCTCAGAATCCTCCAAAAAGGTCTTGAGTTCGTGCTGATCCTTCTTCAGGTCAACGACCCAGGCCTTGTTGCCCTGGTCATAATCAACCTTGAGATTGATGCCGCAGGCGCCGATCTCCGGGAAAACCGCCTTGATCTTCTCGCACAGCTCTTCTTTGGTGTGCATGGCTTTTCCTCCTGTTATTCGGTTATTCTGGCTTCTTATATTTTACTATATGCCTTGGGTAACCGGATGTAAAGAGGAGGGGGCAAAGTTGTCCAGGATGCTTGTCCTGGTGGACTTTCATGGCAGATGGGTGTTTCTCGTGCGGGGAAAAACGTGAGGGGACGGTGGCGCCCAGGTTGATCTCGCCTTACTGAATGGCCTGGGCAATCTCCTGCTGCATGGCCTCGATAACCGCGAGGGGATCAGCGGCTTTGGAGATGGGACGGCCCACAACCACCTGATCGGCGCCGCTTGTAATGGCGCGGCCAGCGGTCATGATCCGGGTCTGGTCGTCAGCATGGTCGAGCACATTGGCCCCCGGCCTAATCCCTGGCGTGACCAGCAGCAGCTTCTCGCCAAGCCCGTCGCGCAACCGGGCCGCCTCAAGGCCGGAGGAGACCACTCCGTCGCAGCCCAGCTCCAGCGCTCGCTTGGCCCGAAAATAAACGAGATCTTCAATGGACTGAGTCATACCCATGGCCCGCAGGTCTTCTTCGCCGAAGCTGGTGAGCACGGTCACGGCCAGCAGCTTGATATCGCCTTTTTCCTCCAGAGCCGCCCGGATGATCGGGTCGTTGCCGTGGACAGTCGCCAGGCTCACCCCGTGTTGCTTAATTTGGGCCACGGCCAGCTTGACCGTCTCCGGGATATCAAAAAACTTAAGGTCCAGCATCACCTTGTGGCCCCGGTCAACCAGCCAATCAACGGTCTGGAACCAATCGGCCATGAAAAGCTGGAGCCCAACCTTATAAAACCCCAAATGGGACTCCGTTTTCTTGACCAACGCCCTGGCCTGCTCCGGGGTTTCCACATCAAGGGCCAGGATGATCCGTTCTTTCAGGGGAATATCTTTCACGCGCTGCCTTTTCCTTTTTCCTTGTTACCCATCCTACTTGATATCAACCTTCACCCGACCGCTGACATCATAGGCGTCCTTCTGCATGTCATAGGCCATGCCCTTGCCGTGGATGTCCATACCCTTGCCGGTGACCTGCACCGGGGACGTGGTCGTGATCTTTCGGGCCTGATCATCATAGCTGAGGCTGTCGGACTGAATCAACATGCCACTCTCGGCCTGCACCTTGACACTGTTACGCATGATGAGGATTTTTTTCTTGCTGTTGTATTCGCCTTCCTGCCCGGTGATGACAAACCTGCGCTCGGCGTTTTTAAAAACCTGCGCCTCCACCGTAACAAGCTTCATTTTATCCTGATCTTCGCCGGAATAGAGCTGCTTGGCCTGGATCTGCCAGTCCCGCACCCCGTTTTTCAACTGGGAAAACAAGACCCCCTCCATGCTGAAGCCTGCGCCTGTGGTCGTTGCTTGTGGCACGGCAAGATTAGCAGCCAGACCGCCGTGCGGTAACAGAACTCCAGTGAATGCTCCGCCCCAGATCGGCCAGGACAGCAAAAGACTCACAGGTAACAGCCAAAGAATATTACGGTAGCCGGTCATCATCGCAGATACCTCGCCAACAGCTCTTCCCGTTGCCCCTTGGCCTCGATGATCAGCTCGCACAGCTCCCGCACCGCGCCTTTGCCCCCTTCCCGCCTGGTCACATAATGGGCAACCGCCTTGATCTCGGCCACGGCATCGGCCACCGTTACCGCCAAACCCACCCGGCTGAGCAGGGGCAAATCGAGCCAGTCATCTCCCATGTAGGCGACCTGCTGGGGGATAAGTTTCTGGGCTGCGAGAATCTCGGAAAATGCCTCGATTTTGTTGCCTACCCCCTGATAGAGGTGGGCCAGTTTCAGATCCTGGGCCCGGCGTTCCACCGCCTCGGAGCGGCGGGCGGTGATGATGCCCACCTCAACCCCAGCCTCCCGCAAAAGGCGGATGCCGAAGCCGTCCTTGATGTTAAAGGTCTTGAGCTCCATGCCGGAATTGCCGTAGACAATGGAGCCGTCGGTGAGCACCCCGTCCACATCCAGAAGCAGCAGGCGGATTTCCTTGGCCAGCGGCAGGCAGTTGCGCCAGACATAGCCGTGCTCGTCCTGCTCGGTGCGGGCCAAGGCCCGTTTCCGCAACCCCTCCAAAACCTCGCAGTCGGAAGGATATTGCCCCCCCGGAATGCCACAGGAGCCGCTATCGGTCATGCCCCAACCTCCCCAGCCTGACGCTGAATGAGGGTGTGAATCTCCAGAAGATGGGCGAGCAACGGTTCCACCCCATTGAGCGGCATGGAGTTGGGTCCGTCGCACAGGGCCTTGGCCGGATCGGGGTGGATCTCCATGAACATCCCATCGATCCCGGCTGCCACTGCGGCACGGGCCAAGGTTGGGATAAACTCGCGCTGCCCGCCGGAGCTGCCCCCTGCCCCACCGGGCAGCTGGACACTGTGGGTCGCATCGTAGATAACCGGGCAGCCGAAAGAGCGCATCACCGGCAGGGAGCGCATGTCAACGACCAAATTATTGTAGCCGAACGTTGTGCCCCGTTCCATGAGCATCAGCCGGTTCTTGGCCACCGCATTAATCTTGTTCACTGCATTGCGCATATCCCAGGGCGAGACAAACTGTCCTTTTTTGAGGCTCACCACCTTGCCGCTTTTGGCCGCCGCCACCAACAGATCGGTCTGACGACAGAGAAAAGCCGGAATCTGCAAGACATCCAAAACCTCGGCGGCCGGACCGACCTGGACCACCTCATGCACATCGGAAACCACCGGCACACCAAAGTCCTGACGGATATCAGCCAAAATCCGCAGACCCTCGGCCAGGCCGGGGCCACGGAAGGAGTCGAGCGAGGTCCGGTTGGCCTTGTCAAAGGAGGCCTTGAACATGTAGGAAATGCCCAGCCGAGCGCAGATCTCCTTAAGACCCGCAGCAACTTCACGGCACAGTTCGGCCGATTCGATAACGCACGGACCGCCGATCAATAAAAAAGGCCGGTTGGGACCGACCTCAAAAAAATCTGGGATACGAACAGACTCCACTTTCGTTCTCCTTATTTGGACGACAGAAAACTCGCCGCTACCGCCTTAAAGACCGGCGTTCGTGAGGGCAGCCTTGATAAAATCTTTAAACAAAGGATGCGGCTTCATGGGGCCTGATTTGAATTCCGGATGGAACTGGCAACCCAGAAACCATGGATGGTCCGGCAGCTCAACAATCTCCACCAGCTTCTCGTCCGGCGAGGTGCCGCTGATGATGAGGCCATTTTTTACCAACTCATCCTTGAAGATGTTGTTGAATTCATAGCGGTGCCGATGCCGTTCTTGTATCTCGTCTGTACCATAGGCCTTGTGGGCAAAGGTTCCGGGCACCATCTTGCAGGGATAAGCCCCCAGCCGCAGGGTGCCGCCCAGAGCGGTGGATTCGTCACGGATCTGGATCTTGCCGGTGCGGTAATCAAACCACTCCTTGATGAAATAAATAACCGGATGCTTGGTCAACTGGTTGAACTCGGTGCTGTCGGCATCCTTCATCTTGGCAATATGCCGGGCGAACTCGATGACCGCCAGCTGCATGCCGAGGCAGATGCCGAAATAGGGCACCTTTTTCTCCCGGGCAAAGGTCACGGCCTGGATCTTGCCCGCCACCCCACGACTGCCGAAGCCGCCCGGCACCAGCACTCCGTGGCACCCGGCCAGCAAGCCCTCGGCCCCCTTATCTTCAATTTCCTCGGCGCTCACATAGCGGAGCCGCACCTTGGCCTCGTTGGCCACGGCCCCATGCACCAAGGCTTCGTGCAGGCTTTTGTACGACTCGGTCAGATCGACGTATTTGCCGATGATGCCGATCTCCACCTCGCGTTTCGGATGTTTGACCTTCTCGACCAGCTCCTGCCAAGCGTCCAGACGCGGCGATCCGGTCCAGATATT
>Ga0315272_10000894_pt1 | contig 15165 bp, 16 predicted proteins | sample C3_middle_MG_FD_203918 | JGI IMG/M metagenome (GOLD analysis project Ga0315272, IMG submission 203918) | Sediment microbial communities from Yellowstone Lake, YNP, Wyoming, USA - C3_middle | ecosystem: Environmental > Aquatic > Freshwater > Lake > Sediment | place: USA: Wyoming | collected...
TTTGCAACCCCATGGCTTTTGAGTTGATAGCCATCCCGGAGCGGAAAAAAGACGAGGGGGGCTGGGGATGATCCGCACCGTTAAAAAAATAATGGATCCTTTGCATCGCCGGGTTCGGCTCATGGTATTCCGGGGCATCATCACTCTTGTCAATGACGGGCTCAAGGAACAGGGGTTGCAAATCAGCCTGCTGTCCGGAGAAACCCTGGACGATGTCGAGCGGTATCAGGAATACGGGTTCACCTCTGCTCCTCACCCAGGAGGTGAATGCATAGGGTTGTCTTTGGGAGGCAACCACAACCACAGCATAGTAATCGCCACCGGAGACCGCCGCTACCGGCTGACCGGCCTGGAACAAGGCGAGGTGGCCCTTTATTCCGACGAAGGCGACTATGTCAAGCTCAAGCGCGGACGGGTTATGGAGGTCGTGACGGAGACATTCCTGGTCAAAGCCGCGACAAAAGTGCGCTTCGAGACACCGCTGGTGGAGGCCACCGAACATATCCAGGCCGTGGGCGAGATCACCGACCGCCGCGATGTGGATGGCCGGAGCATGGAGTCCATGCGGACCACTTACGACACGCACACCCATCCGGAAAACAACGTAAACGGCGGGTCCACTAGCGCGCCAAACCAGGCCATGGGCTGATATGGACGTTAAGCTGGCAATAAAAGACCTCGGGGGCGACATCTCGCTCCAGGGGTTTGAGCTTGAAACAGACAACGGGCTGGAGACTGCGGTCGTGATCAGCCTGTTCACCGACCGGCTTGCCGGGAAGGATGACCAGTTGCCGGATCCGACCTCCGGCCGCCGTGGCTGGTGGGGGGATTCCTTTTCGAATAAGGATGGCGACAAAATAGGCTCCCGCCTCTGGCTCCTTTCCCGGGAGAAGCAGCTGCCCAAGGTGGTCGCCAGGGCAAAGGAATATGCGGAAGAATCTCTGCAATGGCTGGTGGAGGATGGCATTGCCATGAGTGTTAGCGTTACCGCCGAGATTGTGAAGCAAGGGGTACTTGGCCTGCTGATCGTTATTGATCGCCCGGAAAACCCGGCAACATACACCTATCAATATCTGTGGGAGGCCCACCGTGCCGTTTCAGCGACCTGATTTAGCAACCCTGCGCAGTAGGGCGATAGCAGATACCGAGACCAGGCTGGATGGCGCCGATGCCAACATGCGGCGCAAGGTGCTTTCCGTGCTTGCCACCGTCCATGCCGGGGTAACCCATGGCCTCTATGGCTACCTCGACTGGCTGGCCAAGCAGCTCATGCCGGATACCGCCGAGGCCGAGCACCTGGGGCGCTGGGCCTCGGTATGGGGGATCAGCCGCAAGGTGGCGGTGGCTGCCACCGGCACCATCACCGTCACCGGCACGGCTGGCGCGGTTATCCCGGCCGCCACCCTGTTGCAGCGGGCAGATGGCGCCGAGTACACCACCGATGCCGAGGCCACCATCGCCAGCACCACGGTGGACATCGCAGTCACCGCCTCGCTGGCCGGCACGGATGGCAATGCCGTCACCGGTGTTGCTCTTTCCCTGGTCTCTCCCATCGCCGGGGTCACCAGCCAGGCCACCGTCGCCTCGCCGGGCATTACCGGCGGCACCGACACAGAGGATGACGATTCGCTCCGCGCCAGGGTCATCGCCAGAATCCGTACCCCGCCCCACGGCGGAAGCGACAAGGATTACCATGCCTGGATGCTGGAGGTTTCCGGGGTTACCCGGGCGTGGGTGTATCCGGAACACCTGGGCATCGGCACCGTGGGCCTCACCTTTGTCTGCGACGATCTCGACCCGGTCATCCCCGATGCAGCCACGGTGCTGGCGGTGCAGACATATATCGACACCGTGCGGCCGGTTACCGCCCAGGCAACCGTGTTCGCCCCGGTGGCGGTGCCGCTCGATCTCACTATCCGGCTCACCCCGAACACCAGCACGGTGCAGGCAGCAGTGGCGGCGGAACTTACCGATCTGCTCTCCCGCGAGGCGGAGCCGGGCGGCACCATCCTGGTCAGCCACCTGCGGGAGGCAATCAGTCTGGCCGCCGGGGAGACCGACCACGCCCTGGTCTCGCCCGTTGCTGACGTTACCCACACCACCGGCCAGATCGCCACCCTGGGGACCATCACATGGCAGGTGTAACCGATTATCTCAGCCAGTTCCAGGCGTTGCTTCCACCTGGTGCGGCATTTAGCCGTGAGCCGGACGCCGATCTCACCAAGCTGCTCACTGCCATGGCTGATGAATTCGCCAGGGTGGATCAGCGGGCCACGGATCTGCGCGATGAGGCGGACCCGTACAACACGGTGGAGATGCTGCCTGACTGGGAACGGGTTGCCGGATTGCCGGACTCCTGCGTCGGCGCCATGGACACCATCTACGCCAGGCAGTTGGCCCTGGTCGGCAAGCTGTCTGCAGTGGGCGGGCAATCACGAGCCTACTTTATCGGCCTGTCCGCCACCCTCGGCTACGAGATCACCATCACCGAATACTCGGCCCGCCGCCATGGCGACCAGCACGGCGACGTGTACGGCGGCACCGATTGGAACTTTGTCTGGCAGGTCAATGCACCAGCCACCACGATCAACAACCGCCTCTATGGCCGGAGCTATTACGGGGAACCGTACCGGACCTGGGGGTACCAGCAGCTTGAGTGCATAATCGAGGCACTGAAACCTGCCCACACCAGAGTGCTTTTTTCTTACGGAGGATAACCATGGATTACCCGAAAACAGAACCAGATATCGGCCTGGTTGGCGGCAAGTTTACCGACGGCGATGGGGTCGGCGGTGTCCCGGCCAGCCGTGATCCTGCGGCGTGGGCCAATGCGGTAACGGATGAACTGCTTCATGTGATTGAACAGGGCGGCCTGGTCCCGGACGAAGCAGACAAAACCCAACTTTGGCAGGCACTCAGCCAAGGGATTGCCAACCCATACGGCTTCGACAAGCTCGACTCGCGCTCCGTGGCCTTCACCAAAACCGGTGCTGGCACCATCTCCATCAAGGCTGGCACCAAGATCATGGTTGCCGGTGCGGCGGTAATCATTGCCGCTGCCACCCCCGTAGTCATGCCCGCCCTCACTGCTGGCACCGACTATGCCGTCTACGCCTGCACCGATGGCACCGTGCGGGCAGATGCCTCGTTTACCGCGCCCACCGGGTACACCACAGCCAATAGCCGGATGATCGGTGGTTTCCATTATGGCTTGACCGCCCCTGGCACCACCGTGGCGGGCGGCTCGTTTGCCACCACCGGCAATGGCATGATCTGGACCCAGGCGGATGTTGATCTGATTGCCGGGATCAATGCCTTTTCCCTCTGGGATCTCAAGTGGCGGCCTCTCTGCGACCCCAAGGGCATGGCCCTGGTTGCAGGCCGCACATGGGTGGATATCTACCTTTGCGGCACCAACCACACTACCAACGGCACCAGCAAGGCGGGCACGGATATCGCCTCCGGCACGGTGCTGCCCAAAAAGCCGCTGGAGTTTGGTGGCAACGGCACCGTCACCTATGCAACCCCAAAGTGGTGGGATTTTGTCGAGATCGCCGCCGCCTACAAAAAACGGCTGCTCCGTGAGCAAGAGTTTGTCCTGGCCGCATTCGGAGTAACCGAGAATCAGTCCATCGACTCCACCTCAGCCACTTATCCCACCACCCAACGCAATGCCGGATACACCAGCAAATATGGGTTGGAGCAGGCCAGCGGCCATCACTGGATCTGGGGCGATGATAGCAGTGCGTATCAAGATGTAACCGGAGCAGTCTCCTATAAGGATGTTAACGGCGGGAGAGGGCAAGTTTACACCTTCGGAACCTATGGTCTCGTGCGCGTTATCCTTGGCGGCGATCGGTCGCTCGGCGCCTACTCTGGCTCACGGTGCTCGTACTGGTGCGTCTACCCGTGGCACGTGAACTGGGACGTTGGCCTCCGTGCCGCCTGTGACCACCTGGCCCTTGTGTAGCCGGGCGACAGCCCGGCTTTGGAAAAAATTATGATGAAGGACGCCGTGGAACGAACAAGTCAGCGGGCATTAGCGATTGTGGAGCGGTACGAGGGAGCGATCAACTACCTCTATCCCATGCTGCTCAACATGAGCCACAAGCATCGAGTGCTGCGCGATGAGGCGCTGCGCACCCTGCTGGCCCAGCTTGGCCTTTTTCACGACGCGGCGAAAAGCGGGCAGGCATCAAGGATATATCTGGCGGATGCCGGGCTCGCAACTATCAGGGGATTTTTGCGCCTGTTGGCTGATCCAAGCCGCAAGCTGTTAAGCCGTCGCCAGTATGAAGTGGCCAGTGTCCACCTGGCCGAGGTTGGGGCGATGCTTGGGGCCTGGATCAAGTCGGCGCAAAAACGGTAAGGGTGGGGCAAAAGCGGCAATCGGACGAACGGCGCCTACTCTGGCTCACGGTGCTCGAACTGGAACAACTTCCCGTGGAACGTGAACTGGAACATTGGCCTCCGTGCCGCCTGTGACGATCAATGCAACATCACGCTGTCGCTGATACGTCGTCGGCAGCGGACCATTATTAAGGTGGTCAGCCCGCCTTTACCGGCTTCGGCAAACACATTACGAGGTCTGGGGAGCGGCGAGTAGCGAAATATCGAAAGCCGCGCCAGCATCACCGAGGGGAATCATGGGGAAGAAATACCGTAATCTGTTTGATCAAATTTGCGATCCGGACGCACTCTGGGCCGCATACCGCCGCGCTGCCAACGGCAAGCGCAATGGCAGCGGGTACCTGTTGTTCCGCCAGCATGAGGCGTCCAATATTGCCCAGCTTGCAGCATCACTCCGGGATGGCAGTTATCTTCCCGGCGCGCCGCAGACCTTCACCGTATACGAACCAAAGCGCAGGCAGATTTCTGCCCTGCCTTTCCGTGACCGGGTTGTGCAACACGCCCTGGCTGCGGTGATCGAACCAATTTTTGAGCGGGTATTCCTGCCACAAAGCCACGCTTGCCGGGCAGGCAAAGGAACGCACCGGGGAGCAGTCGCAGCCCAGGCCATCATGCGGCGGATGTTGCGCAAGGGTGCAGAGCCGTGGTTTCTCAAGATCGACTTTGCCGCCTACTTCGCCAGCATAGACCGGAGCATCTTGCACCGTGAGGTGGAGCGAAAGGTATCCTGCCGCAAGACCCTGGACTTGCTCGCGCTGTTCCACCCGCCCACTGGCACCGGAGTGCCCATCGGTAATCTTACCAGCCAGATCTGCGCCAATATCTACGGACATATCCTGGATCGGTTCCTGGCTCACACCGTGAAGCAAAGCAGGTTTATCCGTTACATGGACGACACGGTGATCTTCGCCTATAGCCGGGAGTACCTGGAGCTGCTGCGCTTTCGGATCAAATGGTTTTGCCAGGTAGAGATGGGCATGAATTTTTCCCACTGGATGATCGCCCCGATTACGCGGGGACTCAACTTCCTGGGCTACCGGATTTGGCACACCCATAAACTGCTGCGCCCGGCCTCGGTGGCTCGGGCCAAGAAGAAGATAGCCCGTTATAAAAAACACGGATGCCCCGACCAATTGACCAGATTCCTGGCCAGCTGGCGCGGCCACGCAAAATGGGCCAACACCCACAACCTACTGCAACGCCTGGAGGTGACAGCATGAATTACCCCTGTTCCGCGAATATTACTTCTGTTTACCCAAGAAGTGCGGGCGATTGTGTTGACCATGAATTAGGAGCACCGTCTATTGGGCCGGTTCTGGCCCTTATCCTGTACTTCGCAGTCGCAATAGTTGCCCCATATTTGGTTCTGTCTCTAATGGCCGCCTTTCTTGCCATCACCTGGCCAAGAACGCCAGTTGTATTGTTGTTTTTGAGTAGAGATATGCCGCGTAGGGCGGCGAAGATCTTTATAAAATTTGCCAGGATACTCCGCATCGCAAAGCGAAAAGCAACAAAAGAAAGGAGATTGTTCACATGAGCTATTACCATCCGCAAACCTTGGAACACATCAGAAACCCATTGCCAGCCGTGGCTGATTGGGCTGGGATTACGGACCTGGAGCCACCCGCTTATGATCCGCAGGCCGAGAGTTGCCGGTTTGTAGATGGTGTTTGGCTGGTGGAGGTGAATCTGCCACCGGCGCCGACGATAAAAGAGTATCAGGATGCGGTGCAGGGCGCCCTGGATGCCAAGGCGCGGGAACGAAACTATGACGGTATACTCTCGCTCTGCTCATATACGGCCAGCACCAACCCCATATTTGCCGCCGAGGCGACAGCGGGGGCGGCATGGCGTGATGGGGCATGGGCATACTGCTATCAGGCATTGGCCGATGTGCAGAACAATTTGCGGCCAGCGCCCACGGTTGCCGAACTGCTGGCGGAACTCCCTGTTATGGACTGGCCGATATGAGTAGGGTGGGCGGAAGGCTACTCCAGGCCGCAATCGCTTTCGACCAGTTTATCAACTGCCTTGTAAGCCTGTTCATCGGCGGCGGCTGGGCAGACGAAACAATCTCCGCCCGCATGTGGCGGAATCGCGCTATGCCGTGGTGGCGTGAAGCTCGTTGGCTGGTTGACAAGCTGTTTTGGGGGCAGCCGAACCACTGCTATCAATCGTTTGTTTCGGAACTGCAACGGAAGCAACTGCCAGAAGACTATCAAGAGGGCTCATTATGATGCTGATAAAAAAACACAGATTCTGGATGCTCTGGGCCGCCTCCCTGGCCGTTCTGGGGTGGTACTGGTGGACGGACCCGGATGGCGGCGCAGAGACCATAACCAGACTGCAATGGCTGGCCTGGCTGCTGGTGGTCTCCGGGCCGGTATATCTGCTGCGCAAGGCCCTGATGCCCGGAGACAGTGCGACATTGTTGCGCGATGCCAGGGACGGCAGCATACCAGCCGCAATCGCCTGGCTTGGTATGGCCCTGCTTACCGGCTTGCTGTTTCTGGCCTTTGCCGGGCAGGCCAGGGCTGAGTGGCCACCGAAACAAGCCCTGGCCCATCTGCCCACCCTGCAATCAGAGATCCAGGCGCATTGGCCTGATGCGCCAGAACGGGCCGTGTTTGCCGCCCAGGTGGAGCAGGAAACCTGCCCTTCCCTCACCCACAAGAAATGCTGGAACCCGCGCACCGAACTGAAAACAGCCCGCGAGTACGGCTTCGGCCTCGGGCAACTCACCGTGACCAGCAGGTTTGACAACTTCGCCGAGGCCCGCAAGCTGGACGTGACCCTGCGCGACTGGCAATGGCAGGACCGCTTCGACGCCATGCGGCAGCTTCGCACCATGGTGCTTATGGACCGGTCCGGCTTCCGCCGCCTTGGCTTTGTCCAGGATCGTGCCGAGCGTCTGGCCATGGCCTTTGCCGGGTACAACGGCGGCATGGGCGGGGTGCTCAGTGATCGCCGGGTATGCGCCGGGGTGCCTGGATGCGACCCAAACAAATGGTTCGGTCATGTGGAGATGCACAGCCTCAAGGCCAAGGCGGCGGACAAGGGCTACGGCAAGAGCTTCTTTGAAATCAACCGGGAATACGTCCGGAACATCATCTACACCAGGCGTCCCCGCTATGCTGCCTGGTTCGGCGAGGTGTGACCATGCCCTGGGGATCGATCATATCGTTTTGCCTGAAATACTGGAAACCGATTGCCGTTGTGCTCGTGGCCCTGGCCATTTTCGGTTGTGGCTGGATCGAGGGAACCGGACATGTCCAGACCGAATGGGATGCCGAGCATCAGGCCCTGGCGTTGGAGGCATCAAGGCAGGCCCAACACCAAGCCGAGGCCACGGTACAGGTGGTGACGCAATATGTTGACCGGGTGCAGGTGGTCAAGGGTAAATCTCAAACAATCATCAAGGAGGTGCCAGTCTATGTCCCTGCGGATGCTGATGCTGATTGCAATATTCACATGGGGTTCGTCCGGCTGCACGATGCTGCCGCGACCAACACCCTTCCCGGCCCCTCCGGAGATACTGATGCGGCCGCCAGCGGAGTTGCGCTCTCTACCGTTGCCGAAACCGTTGCCGTCAACTACGGAGCCTGCCGCGAAAATATCGAACAGATAATCGCCTGGCAGCAATGGGCTTTGGTCATGGGAAAAACCGGGCCATGAGCGCAATCAGGATAAGCCAAGCCGATCAGCTCCGCGATACGGTGCTGCATGCCCACACGGATCTGCGGGTGGCGCTCAAGATGCTGCGAGGATTGCGCTGGATAGCGGCATGGCGGAAGCTGCAGCAGGGATACCACCGGCTGGGCACGGTGCTGGATACAACAGACAATTACCCTCAAAACGATGTGGATAATTGTGGATAATTATCACAAAAAAAAGGCTCCCGAGAAAACCCGGAAACCCTTACTACACATGGAGCCAACGAGCGGAGTCGAACCGCTGACCTACTGATTACGAATCAGTTGCTCTACCAACTGAGCTACGTTGGCGTTATACCTTGCAGGATAACGATATTTTTCGTATTTTAAACGATGCTCTGCATCTATCAACTTTACCCAAAAGTGTCAAGCCCTTCCCGTACCCCAAGCGGCAAAATACCTAAAATTTCACCCCAGGTCTGCTGGCTGCAATGAAAAAAAACCATCCGATTTCCATTCTTGTCGTCGATGATGACAAAACCCATCGCATCATGCTGAAAACCATGCTGAAGCAATGGGGCTGGCAGATAGAAGAGGCGGATGACGGGACAACCGCCATCCAGGCTGTCCACAGCACACCCTTTGACGCCATTCTCATGGATGTCCGCATGACCAAACTTGACGGCATAGAAGCACTGCGGCAAATCCACGCTTACAATCCTGCCATTCCCGTGATCATTATGACCGCCTACTCCTCGGTGGATGCCGCCGTGGAGGCCATCAAGATCGGAGCACACGACTACCTGACCAAGCCCCTTGATTTCGACCGGCTCAAACTCACCATGACCCATGCCTTGGAGCACCGGCAAGTTCAGGAAAATAAGGATTCCCCCCGCACCAATAAAGCCCCGGCCATGAACGTCGGCGGAATTATCGGCAGTTCAGGGCCGATGCGTGAACTTATGGAAATGGTTTCCTACGTTGCGCCAACCGAGGCAACCGTTCTTATTTCCGGAGAATCCGGCACGGGCAAGGAGTTGATCGCCGCAGCCCTGCACCACAATAGCGCTCGAAAAAATGGCCCCTTTGTCAAGGTCAACTGTGCGGCCCTGGTTGAGAATCTCCTGGAATCGGAACTGTTCGGCCATGAAAAAGGCGCCTTTACCGGGGCTGACCGGCGGCGGGAGGGAAGATTCGTCCAGGCCAATGGCGGCACCATCTTCCTTGATGAAATAAGCGAAACATCGCTGGGCATGCAGGCAAAACTCCTTCGAGTCTTGCAGGAACATGAGGTCCAACGGGTTGGCGGGCAGGAAACCCTTGCCGTTGACGTGCGCGTCCTGGCGGCCAGCAACCGTAAACTTGAGGAAGAGGTAGCCCAAGGCGCTTTCCGGGAGGACTTGTACTACAGGCTCAACGTAGTGCCCTTGCACGTCCCCCCACTCAAAGATCGCCAAGAGGATATCCCGGCCCTGGCAGAATACTTTGTGGAAAAATTTGCCAAGAAAAATAACCGGCAGGTTTCAGGTATTACGCCACGCTGCATGGCTCTGCTTCTCAACTACCCCTGGCCCGGAAACGTGCGGGAGCTTGAAAACGCCATCGAGCGCGGCATCATCCTCATGCGCGGCGACTACCTCGATGAGGAATCTCTGCCCATCCCGGTGCGGCGTTTTGCCATGAAAAACGAGACCTCACTTGCCTCTGCCGTTACTCCCCCTGGCTCGCTTGAAGAGGCGGAACAAACCGTCATCAAAAACATCCTGACGGAAACTGGGGGCAATAAAAGTGAAGCATCCCGTCGCCTGAACATCACCCGCAAAACCCTGCTCAGCAAAATGCACAAGTACGGCCTAACCTAACGGTCTTCCGCTTACAGGGCCCACCCCTGAAAAAGTTCATCGACAAGAGGCTCCGCTACCAGAAACCGCTCTTCTCTCCCGGAAGCAAACAACACCGTCGCCGCAGGCGGCTCCCCGACCATTTTTTTCCCGAAGCGCACCACAAGCCCGGCTGCCGCAGCAAAGTCATCCGGATGCTCCGAATGTAAAACCCCCATTGGCCCAGACCGCTCCGGCATGTGCACCAGAAAATCACCCAGGTCATGCAGCGTCTCAAGCCGCACATTCTCCGCTTCATCACGCCCCAGAACAAGCCAGCCGCCATGGGGCAGCTGAAAATGGCGACCAAAGAGGAGCAAACGGATATCATTGAGCCTGACCGTGGGATAGCGGGAATAATACCAGGCGATCCTTTTTGCCTGATCCGGCTCGGTAAGAACACAGCCCCCGGCAGGACGAGGATAGTCTTTGATGCCAAAATGTTCAGCCAGCTGTATCTGGGGCTGCCTCCCCCTGCCGTTGAAATCAAGGAGAAGCTCCCGATCCACCAGCCCCTCTCGCTCGGCAAAAGTCGGCTCCTGTGTTTGGGCGCACAATGGCCGCAGAAGAATGCCAGTACAACCGCTGTCCCGCTCAATAATCCGCAGGGTATCACGGCGCTGGGACATTGGCCGTTGTCCGATCACCTCGCCGGTAATCAGAAAAGAAGCGGAGAATTCCGGCATCAGCATCTTTGCCGCCCGGAGCAGGAGGATTTTGCAATCGATGCAGGGATTGAAATTCTTTCCGTACCCATGGGGAGGATTGCGCAACATGGTAAAGTAGGGTTCGCTCACATCCCGCAGAACAACCTCAATGCCGTAACTGGCCCTGACCATCTGGGCATATTCCTGCTCCCTGGCCAGAAGTTCATAGCCGAAAAAGGGAGTGACAAACTTGACCGCCTGCACCGCAATCCCCTGCGCCGCCACCACCCGACAAGCAAGAATACTGTCCAGCCCGCCGGAAAAAAGAGCCAGAGCACGGGTCATAACGCTGCCTTGCGCTCCATGAGCGTGCGCACATAGGCCAGGGTCTGCTCGCTGACCGAATCTCCATCCAGCATCCGAGCAAGTTCCTGCTCACGCTTTTCGACGGACAGCGGAAGAATGGAGGTTTGGGTCCGGGCATCGACCACGGATTTTTGCACCAGAAAATGCTCATCAGCGAGGCAGGCAATCTGCGGGAGGTGGGTGATGCAAAAAACCTGGTGATGCCCGGCCAGCTCGCGAATCTTTCTGGCCACTGCCTCTGCCGCTTTGCCGCTGATCCCGGCATCGATCTCATCAAAAATAACCGTATCGACCTGATCTTTCTCGGCCAGGATTGTCTTTAACGCCAGCATCAACCGCGACAGCTCGCCGCCCGAGGCAACCTTGGCCAGGGATTTTGGCTCCTCGCCCTGATTGGCGGAAAACATGAATTCCGGACGATCCGAACCAAGTCTGGTGATGCTCTCCAGTTCCTGGCCCGGCTCCCCTTTAAAACATATCTCAAAAACCGCCTGCTCAAAACAGAGAGAGGTCAGCGAGGCACGAATCTTGGCAACCAGCTCCTGAGCTGCAGCCAGACGGGCACTAGAAAGCAAGGCCGCCGCCTCGCCCAGGGCAGATTCGCTCTGACGCACTTCTTTTTCTAGAGAGGCCAGCCGCTCATCCAGCGCCTCGATTTCGGCAAGCTCCTGCTTCGCCTCCTGGCCAAAGGCAATGACCGCGTCCAATTCACCGCCATATTTTCTCTTGAGCCGCTGCAACAGATCAAGACGCGCCGTCACCACATCGAGACGCGCCGGATCACTGGCAAGAGTCTCCACATAATTACGGATTGCTTGAACATGGTCTTCCATTTGAAAGCAATTCCCGGCCACCTCTTCGGCAAGCCCGGCCAGACTCGGGTCAAAAGCAGCCATCTGGACCAAATTTTTGCGCACCAGAGAGAGCGGGGTATTGACCGCCTCCGCCAGGAGATGCCAGCTTTTTTTCCCAAGGCCGATCAAGTCATCGGAGGCCCGCAGCCTGTCACGCTCAAAAACCAGGGCAACGTCTTCCCCTGGACTGGGCGCAGCCTCTTCGATTTCCCTGGCCTGAAAGGTAAGAAAATCCCGACGCTGCTCCTTGTCCCGTTCCTTGACCACAAGCGCCTGGTATAACTCCTTTGATTCTCGCCACTTGTCATAGCACTGGGAAACGATGAGCCGCTGCGGCCAGAGACCGCCGACCGCATCAATGCAATCAAGATGGCTACGGGGCTGCAACAGTTGCTGGTGATCGTGCTGGCTGGCAACACTGAGCAAATTTTCCATCACCTCGCCCACCGCCTTTGCCGTGGCCAGACTACCGTTCATAAAATAACGGCTAGAACCTTTCAGGGAAATAACCCGCTTGACCACCAGTTCGGCCTCGGGTTCAAATCCCATTTCCGCCAATTTTTCCAAAATGAGCCCATGTTGGGGATCGAGTTCAAAAAGGGCCTCAACCGTTGCCATCTCTGCCCCGCTTCTGATCCAGGTAGTTGCGGCTTTCCCGCCCCCCAGCAGATGAATGGCCTGCAAGATGATGGATTTCCCGGCCCCGGTCTCTCCGGTCAGAACCGTGAGTCCCTCGGCAAAAGAAACATGCAGTTTCTCGATGAGGGCAAGATTGGTGATAATGAGTTCCTTCAGCATATGGCTCTCTATACAAGATTATCTGGAGATTGCAATGGTTGACCTGCCCCGCATGGAAAAGCGGAACAAATGGTGGCGCAAATGAGCGATCATCACTATAGTAATTGCACTAATTGGAGCTAAAATCATACAAATCCCTTGTCGCATACTATCTGAATATTGCACATGAATCACACCAAAACCTGCCAACGCCTCACCATATACATCCTCTGTGCTGTTTTTTTGCTCGGCAATCTGCCCCTGGCTGGTTTTTCTCCGCCCCCGGCCCAGGCTTTCAGCATTGGCGAGGAACGGGAGGTTGGCGAAAAGCTCCTGTCCATTATCCGCAAAGAATTTACCCTTCTCGATGATCCTGACCTTATCGAATATGTAACAACTCTTGGAAGACAGACCCTGCAACTCGCCGGTCCACAGTTCTTTGATTATCATTTTTTCATCATCGACAACAAGGAATTCAATGCCTTCGCCGCCCCATCCGGCCTGATTTTTTTCCATTCAGGCCTCATTGACCTGTGCGATACCGAAGGCGAGCTGGTCAGCGTTCTCGCCCACGAAATTGGCCATGCCGCCAGCCGTCATATCGCAGATCGGATCAGCAAATCGGGCAAACTCAATGCCAGCACTACCGCCCTGATGCTGGCAGGACTGCTCCTCGGCGGCGGGGGGGCTCTTGGGCAAGCCGTTGTTACCGGCTCCATGGCTGGCGGCATGACCGCAAACCTTAAATTTAGCCGCGAGGACGAAGAAGAAGCGGATCGCTTGGCCTACAAATGGATGAAAGAAGAAAAACGCGACCCGGCGGACATGGTAAGCATGCTCAAAAAAATGCGCCGGGTCAGCCGTTATCACCGAAAGCAGGTTCCCACCTATCTCCTCACCCATCCCGAACCAGAAAGCAGAATCGGCTATATCGAGGATATTATCCTACAGGATCCACAGAAAAAAAGCCAAACTCAGGATGAGTTCGCCTACCAGAGGTTCAAATACCGGGTACAGGCCCTTACACGAGACACACAGTCGATCCTGCCTATCCTGAAAAACAAGGCGGAAGAACCAGCCATCCTGCAAAATGACCCCATGGTTTTCTTCGGCCTCTCACAAGTCTATCTGGCAAACCGTGATTTCCTGAAAGCGGAAGAGACTCTCCAAAAAGTCATAAGCCGTTTTCCAGACAGACACATCCTCAAAACAGATCTTGGCAGAATAAAACTTGAGGCAGGAGAGACAAAAAAAGCCCTGGAAATATTCCAGGAAATAAAGAAGCTGGATCCGTCCGAGGCATACAACACCTACTATCTGGCCAAGGCCTTGCAACAGAACGGAGAGCCGGCGCAGGCGGTTATCATTTATGAAAACCTGACCGAACGCATGCCAACCTACGCAAAACTCTATCAGGAGATCGGGAAAATCCGTGCCGCCCTTGGCAACAAGGCCCTTGGCCACTACAATCTCGCCCTGTATCAATATTATGAAGGATCAAGTCTCCAAGCCCGCTACCACATCGAACAGGCACTTAAAGGCCTCCCCGAGAAAGACCCCCTCTTCGCCAAGATACAAGATCTAAGAAATAAAATCGTCCGAATCGACAAGATGTGAGAGCGGAAAAACAGACCTGCTAGGCGCTGGAGATGGCAAAAACTGTGCGATGCTATTGCTTGCGGCTGCGAAGTTTACGGATCGCCATCACCGCAAAATCTCGAAACAATCGGGTTGCCTTGATCCGGTTTGAATCAAGTTTTGGCCTGCCCTTTTTCCGATCAAGGTAGATCATGCCGATGGGCTTATCATCGAGGCAGATTGGAAAAAGATACACGGTCCGGTCTTTCACAAAGAACTTAAGGCTTTCAGGAAAGGCATCCGGAGTGTTGGGAGGGATGGCCATGTCCTTGCATGCCTTGAGAGCCTTGGGGATAATGTAACCACTCGGGGCGAGATCGTGTTCGAATCGAGCAATTCCGGCCGGGTCGATATCGCCCAAACCAAACCGGCCGACCAACACCCGGCGGGTTGGTTGCACGCTGATCACGGCAAGAAGCACCCGGTCAAAACCAATCCCCCGGTAAAGACCCTCCAGCAAATTGATATAAAAATCATTGAGATTGAATGGCCCCATGAGCGTTTCGGTAATGTCGTGGATGAAATCGTTAATGGATTTATCCTGACTGATCGGCAGCTCATCTAGCTCCTGAATACCATCCCCGGCCTCATCAGTCTCTTTTCCCCTTTCGACTGAATCGCCCTTTGCCTCCGCCTCCTGAACCTTTTTCTTCTTCTTTTTGGCGGCCGACTCAGGATCCTTAATCGCCTCTTCAATGCCCCGCAGACGGCTACGAATCTTCAACTTGGAAAGCCCATACCGGATGGATTCGGAAATATCTTCGGAGGCCTCCACACTCTTGCTGACCATCTCCAGGGCTTCTTCCTTGTTAATGGATAGCAGTTCGCCATACTGACCGACAAGAGCGTCTATTTCCTTTTCCTCACAGATATATCCGACAAGTTTATTGGAAAAATTCGCAATACTTTTCAGATAGCCAAGGGTGTCATAGCTGTTTTT
>Ga0315272_10000895_pt1 | contig 15162 bp, 19 predicted proteins | sample C3_middle_MG_FD_203918 | JGI IMG/M metagenome (GOLD analysis project Ga0315272, IMG submission 203918) | Sediment microbial communities from Yellowstone Lake, YNP, Wyoming, USA - C3_middle | ecosystem: Environmental > Aquatic > Freshwater > Lake > Sediment | place: USA: Wyoming | collected...
CATATGATTGATATATCAGTCACAGGCGACCATACGTTCTTTGCTGAAGGAATATTACATCACAATACCATTTGTTCTGCTGCTTATCTTTTATGGTTCATGGTATTCAATGATAATAAAACTATAGCAGTATTAGCAAATAAGCAAGCAACAGCAGATGAAATTCTAGGTCGTATGAGATTAGCATATGAGGAATTGCCCCATTGGTTACAACAAGGGGTCAAAACATGGAATAAGCGGTCAATAGAATTAGAAAATGGGTCGAAGGCATTTGCATCTGCATCTAGTTCAAGCAGTATACGGGGTAAGTCTATCTCTATCCTATATCTTGACGAATTTGCATTTGTACCAAATACACAAGCAGATGATTTTTTTACTGCTGTTTATCCAACAATTTCAGCAGGCAAAGACACTAAAGTATTCATGACATCAACTCCAAATGGGTACAATCATTTCCATAAGTTCTGGCTCGAAGCACATAAAAACCCAGGAGAAGGGTGGAATGGATTCTTCCCTGTTAGAGTACATTGGAATCAAACTCCAGGCAGAGACCAAAAGTGGTACGACGAACAGAAAGCTGTATTAGGTGAACTTAAAACCGCACAAGAACTTGATGCAGAATTTCTTGGATCTAGTAGAACACTTTTGACTGGATCAGTATTAGCCAGATTAACACATGATATCCCAATTCAAGAATACACTGACCAATATAAGGGACTTAAGGTTTATGAGAATCCGATTCAAAATAGAATATATTCTATGGCTGTTGATGTTTCTCGTGGTAGACATCTCGATAATTCGGCATTTATTATATTTGATATAACCACATACCCGCATACTATAGCAGCAACTTACTCAAATTGCGATATTCCTCCATTATTGTATGCGTCTTTACTCCAAAAAATAGGAATAAAATACAACAACGCATATATGCTTATAGAAATAAATGATATCGGTGGGCAAGTAGCAGATACATTATGGAACGACTTGGAATTTGAAAATCTCCATTGGACAAAGTCAGGAGATCAATTAGGCAAAGCTGGTTCTGACCCATATCCAGGCATTAGAACAACAAAGAAAACTAAGCGCATTGGTTGTGCTAATCTTAAGGATATGATCGATAATAACCAACTTATCGTTAATGACTACGACCTGATTTTTGAACTAAGCACATTTATACAAAGCAATACCGGGTCATATGAAGCAGATGAAGGATTCCATGATGATCTTTGTATGTGTGCTGTTTTACATGCGTGGATGGTTTCCCAGATATGGTTCGGCGAATTGACTGATAGCAACATAAGACTGAAAATGCACTCGGATCATGTACAACAAATGGAAAACGAATTGTGTATGCCAATGATTTTAGATGGCAATGAATCATACGAAGAGTCAGAAACATTTGAATGGAATTGATAAATAAAAGAATAACTGGAGAATAACAATGTCATCTATAAAATCAATCAAAGAAAATATCATCAAAAAAGTGTGGAATGATATCAAACCACAACCAGGAGAAAAGGCATCTGATGTAGCCAAAGATTTTCTACCAAACAAAAAAGATTTTGTGGCAGATGCCAAAAAAGGAACAAAGAAATTAAAAGATATACTCATTAATCCAATTAAAGCGGCTAAAGATTCAATTAAATGTGAAAATATTAATGAAGAATTTAGTCCATCAGAACTAGCATTCAAACACTCTGCACATGCGGAAAAGATACAAGGAGATTTAGAACGGGCTGAAAAAGATAATGCCGATAAATCTCACATGTCAGATGTGTCTCATATGGCCAGAATAGCGCATAAAAATGCAGCATATGCTCACCATAATGCATTAGATTACCATAAACAACAAGCAAGGCAATATGAGGATAAATTGGATTCGACTCCTCATGCATCTGCGGAAGAAAAAGAAACGCTTAATCACCTAATAAGTATGCATCATGGGTCAGTAGAAGACCATAGAACAGAAAGAGATTATCATGCTGGAATGTCGAAATACGCATAATGTTATCGTTTAAAGAATTCTTGGTTGAAGCAAAAAAAGAATCTGCTTCTCAAGCAGCAGAAAGAATCCAAATATCTGCTCTTCGCGCTCAACATGCAATATTAAAGAAGAATCATCCTTCTGGTGTTCCAGTAGATATTGGTAATGGCGAAATACATCACGTTACAAGCATACAAAAAGTACCAGGAAACCCAAAATCGGATGTTAGATTTCACACTTCCAACCCAAAAAGAAAATTAGAAATTAGTCTAAAAAATAAAGCAGATCAAACAGAATATAGACAGTTGGGCGGAGTAAGCAGGGCAAAATCAATGAAAGAATCCCCTCTGATAAAAAAATTCGCAAAGCATTTATCTAAAGAAACTTACGACGAAACGTCTCCTAGACATGGATACAGTCTTGATAGAAGCAATCCTGAACACAATAGATTATTTCATCAAGCGATGTTCGGACACGATTACGGTACATCAGGAAGAGGAATACACAACGTAGATGCTATTCATATGGGGAATGTTAGATTTGAAAAGCATCCAAAGATAAAGGGAGCATATCAGCTAACTTCAGATAAATCATTTATCAATGGGGATTTACCTAACACCGTACATGGGGAATTGGTTAGAGAAAACTCAAAAAAACAGAATGATTTGGGTATATCAAACAGTAGAGTATATATCTCTATTAAAGGACATAACAAAACCGAAGATATAACAAACAAAGTAAACGCAATAAAATGAAATCATTTAAACAATTCATCTCAGAATCGACCGCGAATGAATTATCCGCGAAGGCATGGACAGCAACTTCTAGGGCTAATACATCATATGGACATGCTAAAGCATACAACATGCACAAAATAGCAGCGAGGCAACAACGAATAGAATCATCCGAAACGAATAATGGGCATGTCATTGCGAATAAACACGATGAACAAGCCCATTTTCATCACAGAAATTCAGTAGACTAAGCTTTCCACTTACCTTTCAAAATATTAATTAATTGCCGTTTGCCATTTTTATAGATGATACAATGAGTTTGCATCCAAGAACTTGGCCCAACATTATATTCTAATGCTAACGTAGATGATGTTCCTACTTGCCAACATCCCTTTTCTATACCTGGAGAATGGCTATGTCCGATGATGGTCTTCGATGATAACGTAGAAAATTGTGTTCTCGAACCTTTAGACCCATTAGAGCCTGCATCACCATGCAACCCAACTTCGATATCTTTAATTTTATAAGATTCCCTGCGGTTAATATATTCAACTGAGCAGCCTTCCTGTTCAAAGAACCCCGAAGAATACAATTTGAATGTATCTGGGACTTCTCCAGTATCATTTATCGCATTCAACATATTAAACATCAAGAAATGGTACACTATTGCATTCCAAGGCTCATTTTTAATATCACATTCATTTAACCATCGAGTTAGATGATCGTTGTGGTTTGATGGTACTATAATGTTTATTGTGTTTTTTGGTGTTGTTTCAACTATGAAATCTAAAGTATCTGCCAATTCGGATCTAATGTCATTTGTACCTGTCACGAATTTTTTGAATTTCACTAGATTATTATTCTTGTGGTGATGGCTGATTGAATAACAATCAAGAACATCATGACGAACAATATATTTTGGTGATATCGTATTTATGATACCATCAACCCCGTATGTAGCATTTCTGACATCTGGATCTACAAATATCGCATGTTCGTCACCGGTAATAATAGCTTCAGCAGCAAAATTGTCATTTGTGGTACCATAGCTATCGTAGTACCTATTAATATCATAAAACCCATTACCATCAAAATTAAGATGTCTTAGATGAAACATATCACCATCTAATTCAATAACAACAGCGGAAAACGAATGATTGAAATGCGCCTTATGCCCATTTTTACTCGAATCGTAATCCTTATCAGACAATGTGCCTGTAGTAGTCAATATAATTGGGTGTTCATCTGGTTGGACAGGCAACGTAAACATTTGTAATTGATTGTGTCCGATAATCAACGAGTCGCCCATAGAGAGGGATGACAACCCTGATAATGGAGAATCGATAGTCGCACCAATTTTAATTGCTCCCATGACTTTAAGATGGGGATGAAGTCTAATATTATTATCAAGAATGTATTTTTCTATCTCTGTTGGAAACTCATGGATATTGCCAATGCCGGTTTTTACTGGAATCACCATTAGCTCTGCATTATTATATTCTGCATATATTTCCAAAGCAGCAAGGAATCCACCATTTAGTGAGGTGTTGGATTGTATAGAGGTGATTACATATTTCGTGCTTTTCTTCCGTTTAGATTCAACTGATTGGTCATTTGATGCTCCAATCGGAAGATAAAAATTAGTATCACAATCTTTGCATTTATGCCTTGTGAATGTGGCATTGTATCTCTCTACTTGCCCTTTATTTACTACGTTGCTGCTACCACATTCGATACAATTATTTACGCTCATGCAATTTCTCCATATAATAAATATACAATATATATTATCTCATATTTTTACAAAAAAACAATGATAACGGTCTCCCAAATATTAAATGAAAAGAAGCAGGTTCCAATGAACGTTATACACGTTCTATCAGAACTACCAACTACCAAAGAAGTTATTAATCTGACAACTGCAATATCCCAGCCAGGGAAGAAACATATATTCCATACAAAAAAGATAACACCAGAAATAAAAGACCACTATCAAAGGGCATTCAGTAATCACAAACACTTCTTCCATGCAGATGGTGAAGTTAATACTGTATTTGATGCTATAGATAAAGTAGGAGCAGAAAAACCAATAAGAATAATGTCATATCCCAGCCAAGTATCAGGACTACAACATGATGTAAAGAAAACTCATGGTGGGATCAACATATCTGTAATTCCGTTACCGCATGATAAAGAAAAACCAAAAACAGTAAAAGATTTCCATCCTTCTATTAAATTAGTAGACACAAAAAAGATGTTGGGGGAATCATTTGAAATTGGAGATTATGTTACTAATGGTGAAGTCGAAGGAGAAATTCTACATATACATACCAGATATGCGACAGTCATATCAGAAGGTATCGAATATAGAATGTGGACAAAAGATTTGGAAATATCAGAAAATCACCCAAAAAGAAATCAACTTTATAAAGAATCATTCATTTATAAAGGATACAAAACAAAAAATTTCAATAGAACAATCTCAGAATCATTTAAAGACATCGCAAATAGAGAAGACGACGAATATGCAGTATTGGAGTGCGTAAAAGTATTCGATTATATTCTAGGTATTAATGATAAAAATATTGTTGAAAATTTCAAAACAGTAAGAATCCAAATAGAACGGCTAAAACGATATTCTAAAAAGATAGGAGCATCATATCTAACAGAAAACTTCGTTTGTGCTGTAGAGGAAGAGTTGCTTAAATGTGCCATAGTCGAGAATTTAAAGTTTTCGACTACTGATAGAAACATGATAGCAAAAGTCATTGCAATGGTGGCTGGTGTATCAATAAATAGTATTGATCCTACAAATACGATTAATCAAGCTGCTATAAAAATAAGAACAGAGCAATTGACACCACAGGGATGGCAATTGGTTGGTAGACTGTTTAATGTCGCTACTAATGCAGGAATAAAATTTAACAAAGATACGTTTAGCACTTCAATACAACAATCAATGGGACTGATATGAAATTCAAAGAAAGTATCAAACAAAAATTAGCAGAATCTGGATGGGATTGGAAAGCAGAATTACATGCGGCAGACGCAAAAACAAAAACCCCAGGTACAACTGCAACAGAAATAACAAGATTCAAACCAGGAGTAGATGGTCAATATCATGCAGATAGATCGTTAGAATTGATGTCCCCAGAAGAAGTTCGCCAAAGAGCAAATACTTATATAAATCAGTATAAAAGAACAGGATATCAAATATCTAATGTGACACAAAATGCAGATGGTAGTGTGACATTTACTACCGTTAAAGATGGGAAAATAAATCACCATCAATTCCATAAAAATGGTTCAAAAGCAGTTTCTTCAGGTGGTATCACAACTGCTGGTGGGGACGATGAAGAAACTAAATCACAAAAGATCGTACCGGATTCGGCAGTAAAAACTCGCGGAAGACCAAAGGGTGCTGTAGGACTTGCTAAACGAACCGATGCTGGTATGGATTCAGGTAAAACATTGCAAGACATTCTTGTTGGTAAAGTATTCGACAAACTCCCGAAAAATGTAAGAAAAATCATCGGAAAATCTACTAACGATAAAGATTAATAAATAACAAATACAAACAAGGAGAAACACCAAATGTCGCAATACTCTTACACAAAAAGACCAAATTATCCAAATGATGCAAGAAAAGGAAGAGGTACCAGATATCCTCATACCACTCCAGATGGCAATACTTACCCAAGTTCAATGGGTTGGGTTGGGCCAGGAGCTGGTGATGCAGCAGCAATACCAACAATAATGACGTATGTTACTGGCACTGGTGTCGTTACTGCTACTATTACTGCGCATGAATTTGTGAATAGTTCGGTAGCTGTCCACGGCGGGTCACATATTCTAGTGACTAATGCTGTACCAGCAGTATTTAATGGTTGGTGGCCAGTAACTGTAGTAGACGCAAATACAATCACATATACCATATCAGCAGGATTAGGTGCTTTAGTAGTGACCACATTCCCTAAAATTTATGAAATGGTCGAAGTCGTAGTTGCTATTCCTAATTTATTGGCGATGTACAACGATGCTATTGTAGTCCCAACATTCACGGCTGCGGTCTCTTACTCTGGTACATTAAATATGGTGACCGGAGGCATCATGACTGTCACCTTAACAGCATCAGAACCAGTAATTATTCAAGGTGTATCACCAACTATTGGATTGACTATTGCAGGAGTTGCCCGTGTTCTGACTTATGTTCCAGCTTCATCAACAAGCACATCGTTGGTGTTTACATACACTGCGGTCGCTGGTGATTCTGCTCCGACATGGTTAGCTCTTCATGCATATCTAGTTGGGCAAAAATTCCTGAATGCTGGTACTTGGTATACTGTAAATACGGCTTATACATCAGGAGCAACATTCGGTGCGGCAGATACTACAAATGCTACAGCAACTACTCCACAAGTCGTGGTCGCACCGGCAGCAGCGGGTCTGGTTGGTGACATCTTGAGTGCGTCTTCATTTGTACCAGCAGCAGTGACATTCACAACACCAGTTACTACATTAACAACAGTTAACTAATAGGTAAATAGATTATGGCAGATACCAAAGTAAGTGCATTGGTTAGCGCATCAACATTAAATGTGGGGGATTTTTTAATGTTGGTGCAAGGTGGCACATCCATGAAGGTCGATTTAGCGACTTTAGCTCAAAAAATGCCGTCAAGAGTTCAAATCGTAGAAGTATCAGAAACACCAGTTTCAGGCGCATTAGCTACTAACCTGCTAGTATCAAAAATCGCATGTAAAACTGCTGGTAATGCCTACACATTGGCAGCAGGTACGCATGGTATGGAAAAATATATTGTGGTTGCGTCGGCGGATGTTACAACCCCAGCAGCAACATTGACAATAACAGGAGGATCAGGATTCACTACTGCATCATTTTCTGATATTCGAGATTGTCTATATCTAAAAAATATCGATGGTCTGTGGTTTATCGCAAGCCAAAATAGTATCATCATTGCATAATGGCTGAATCTAAAATAAAAATTTCTCAAATGTCGGCAGCAATAACTGCGAATGCTGCCGACACATTGATGATAATTCAAGATGGTGCAAATAAAAAAGCATCATTGACGACATTACTAAAAAACCTAAATTCTAACGATTCTATTAGAATAAACCCAATACAATTTGCGGTCAATTTTACAGTATCATCAAAAAATGACGCGAATGCAATAACAGTAATCGGGTCTAGCGATAGAATAGGATTCGGCACCAATAACCCTCAATCAAAAGTACATGTTGCTGGGAATATGCAAGTGGGGTCAAATGCCATAGATGGTGTTTTGGTTCAATCATCAGAAGACATTTCTTATCTATCATCAGACCAAACAAATGCGGTCGTTAAATCACTATCACCATTGCGGGCTGGATCAATATTGAGTTGCGCTACTGGAGTAAGTGGTTTATTTTCATTGCCAGCAGGAAGCAACGGACAAATCAAAACAATAGTGGTTGCAGGCTTGGATATTGGAAAAACAATCACGATAACAACAGCAGGTATTGGGTTTAATTTAATCACATTAAATGCAGTAGGCAAAACGGCGGTTCTTCAATATTGGTCATCGACCTCGAAATGGGCTTTGATTGGAGGAAATAATGCAGCAATCAGTACAGTTTAATGGTAAATAAAGACAACTTTGTGCTTCTTGCTATGGGAGCATATATAAACACAAGATGCAAAACATTGATAGAGTTTGAAGAAGATTTAGCAAAATTTTCAAATCTCAATAGATTATGCTCAAAAGACATCTCTCCAATTGAAATACATTTGATAATGAATTTAATCATTTCATTATTTAATATTTTTGAGCAGGAGACATGTATAAAGTTAATGTTTTTTAAAATAAAAAAAGCCGATTGGCCAAAATTGAAAACTATTCTAACTTTCTTGAATAGAATGCCAAAAGAAATAACAGATATAAATTTAATAGATTCGGACATTTTATCATGCAAGAGAATAACAGAAACTTTGAACTTGATATAAGTGAAGAAGCAGTCACCGTTTCTGCCGTAGCAGGGATAGGAGCAGACCATACATCCGATCCCAAACAAAAAGAGATTGGCATTAAAAAGAAATCAAACTATATCAAAGATAATACTAAAGGTCAAAAAGCTTTGAGATTTTCCGAATTCATCAAGGGGACGATATGAGTATATTTGACCCTATTTTATCACCAATCCAACCATATCTATTTGCAATAAAATTGGGTGTAGCTGCACTTATACTAATATCTGCAATATGGTACATTTATAGTCTAAAAAGCGATATATCTAACAAAGACTTATCAATAGCAAAATTGACTGCCGTATTATCTCTTCAGAATCAAGAAATACAAAATGCAGGTAAAGATAGAGAAAATCTACAGATATTAGTCAATACAATTATCAGTGACAATAAAAAAGTAGCGGTGTTTTTCGATAATTGGAAAAATGAGATCGAGCATAGAATTCCTGCAAAGACATGTGAAGAAGCATTACATAATGTCAGGTCAACATCAAATAAAGTTGCGAACGAATGGAATACCAAATGAAACTTTTTTTATCATTATGTTTAGTGTCGCTTTTAAGTGGGTGTTTTGAGTGCGTACCTGTTAAGGTGCCTGTATATCAATCGCCGAAATTCGAAATGCCTGATAGACCAGTATTAAGAGAATACCCAACAATATCAGCACAATCAGGGATTATAGAGTTTGACACTAGAGCAGAAGAAGAAAATATGCTCTATCTAAGCAAATATGCAAATCAATTAGAAAGATTGTTGAAATCACTAAAATCAAACGAAACAATAAATACTAACAGTAAACAATAATATTAAGGAGCATTAAATGGCGAGCTTATTAAGCCCAGGAATTCAAGTTGTAGAAAAAGACTTTTCTCAAATAATCCCATCGGTATCTAGTTCAGTTGGTGGGATGGTTGGAAGATTCACTAAAGGCCCAGTTAATGTTCCTGTGTTGATTAATTCAGAACAATCGTTAATCGCTACTTTTGGCCTACCTAATGACGAAAATGCAAACGATTGGTTCACAGTAGCAAACTTTTTACAATATACAAATGCATGTTGGGTAGTTAGATCAGCAAACATTGGAATGTTCAATGCTAATACCGGAGGTATAACAGGAACAGGGGTTGGTGTGGCAGTCATCAATAGAGATGGATACGACACATATATAACAACACCAAATGCAGCAGCAGGGGAATTTATCGCTAAAGATAGCGGAACTACTGGTAATGGTATACAAGTCATACTAGTAGACTTCGATTCTTGGACTGCATTTTCTGCGGCAAATCCTGCTCTTGCTGGTAATTTCCGTGGGCAACCAACTACAACAGCATATACAGCAAAAACAGCAGGCGGTATTGCTAAAAATGATGAATTGCATATTCTTGTAATCGATGGTAACGGATTTATAACTGGTACTCCAGGCACAGTATTAGAAAAATTTGAAGGAGTGTCTAAACTATCCGATGCAGTAAACTTTCAAGGATTGTCGATATATTACGTTAACGTAATTAATGAATCATCTAACTATATTTGGTGGAATAAACACCCAACAACAAACGTTGGAGGAAACTTCGTCGCGTGGGGAAGTACAGACGAAGTAGCAAATGCGACAACCCTATTATCCGTAGCAAAAATCAATATCATAGCGACACCATTCTATTACACACAAACTATGTCTGGTGGGGCAACAGGAACAGCCGGAACTACCACACTCGCCAATATACAAGCCGCTTACGATAAATTAGGAAACAAGGATTTATACTCGGTCGATTTATTGATGACTGGCGCTTTCTCTGTTGGGTTAGCTGGTGATGTAGAAAAATACGCAATGCAAACCATAGTAGCAAATAGAGGTGATTGTGTCGGATTTATTAGTCCACATAACTTAGGATCACCAATTAAAGACGGGACAGTTGCTTTTGCCCAGACAACAACATTAGCCTCTATATCATATTTCAAATCTACATCTGTTGGTATAGATTCAGTAAATACATCATTGGGTTCACTATTGGGATCGTATGGATTCATGGATACAGGTATGAAGTATATGTACGATAGATATTCATACAAATATCGTTGGGTTCCATTGAATGGTGATATGGCAGGATTAGCTGCAAGAACTGATAATACAAATGATCCTTGGTGGTCGTTTGGTGGATATAATCGCGGTGGAGTAAAAGGAGTAATTAAACTCGCGTACAACCCAAGCTCAGCAGATAGAGACAATTTATATCCCAAAGGCATCAACCCAGTTATTATCGATCCAAGTTCAGGGCCAATTCTTCTTGGTGATAGAACTATGACAACAAAACCATCAGCATTTGATCGTATCAATGTTCGTAGATTGTTTATTGTTTTGGAAAAGGCAATCGCAAAATCTGCTCGTTACATGCTTTTCGAATTCAATGATAATTTCACAAGGTCTCAATTTAAGAATATGACTGAACCATTCTTAAAAACAATTCAAGGTAAACGCGGAATTACAGACTTTTATGTTAGATGTGATGCAACAAATAATACTGGGCAGATTATAGATGCTAACCAGTTCGTTGCAGAAATCTACATTAAACCAGCCCGTAGCATTAATTTTATCACCTTAAATTTCGTAGCAACTAGGTCAGATGTAAGTTTTTCTACAGTAGTTGGCGCATAATTTAAAGATAACGATTTAAACAAAAGGAATATATATGTCAATTTTAGCATTTAAAGCAGCACTTATCGGTGGAGGTGCTAGAGCTAACCAGTTTAGGGTTACTCTTAACTTCCCGACATTTGTTAATGGTACAAATGCAGCAACTAAATCACAGTTCTTATGTGAGGCAGCTTCAATACCAGGACAAAGTATTGGTATTGCCCCATTGATGTATCGTGGAAGACCAATAAAATTAGCCGGAGAGCGCACATTCGATAACTGGCAAGTAACATGCATCAATGATACAGATTTTGGTATCCATAATGCAATGGAATCTTGGATGCAATCAATCAACAGCAAATCAGAAAACAGCGGCCTTGTTAATCCGTTAGTATATACGACAAGTATGCAAGTTGAACAATTGGATAGAAATGGTGTTGTTCTGAAAAAATATACATTTCAAGATGCATGGCCAATTAATATCTCTCCTATTCAATTGAGTTTTTCTGACAACGATAATGTCGAAAGATTTTCTGTAGAATTTGCATACTCTTGGTTTGAGGCTGAAGCATATTCTGGTGGTGCGGTGATTCTTTCAACTCCATTAGGTACAATCTAATTGAATTTATTTGAAGATGTTTTGGGGTTGTTCGGCCTCCAAATAACCCCAAAAACACCAAAAGAAAATCTATCAGGCCAACTTTCTGTAGGGGCTGACGACGGGTCATCTACTGTCATGAATGCCGCTGCTACATCAGGGGCATTTGGTACATATTTAGATCAAGATGGTGCAGTCAAAACAGAAGTTGAGGCAATCAGAAAATATAGAGAAATATCGTTGTTTGCTGAGGTAGATATTGCTATTCAGGAAATAGTAAATGAAGCAATACCACAGGATCAAGATTCGAAATTGTTGAAATTAGATTTGGATGGTTTAGAAGATTATTCGGATAAAATTAAAGATATTATCTTAACTGAATTCAATGAAGTATTAGTATTGCTTAACTATAGTGAACAATCCCCAGAGTTATTCAAAAAATGGTATGTGGATGGTAGATTACCATTACAAATTATAGTCGATAAAGATCACCCAGAAGATGGCATTAAAAAGATCATACCTTTGGATGCGATGAATATCAAAAAGATCAAAGATGTTACTACAAAAAAGACATCAGAAGGTGCAAACGTAATAGACAAGATTGAAGAATATTATCTTTATTCAGAAGGTGGTTTTGGCACAGCTAAAAGCCAATCTACTCCTGGCATATCACCAACGATGAGTTTAAAAATAAGCAAAGACGCAATTATATTTGCTACCAGTGGTATAGTCGATAATAACAGTGGCCAAATTCTTAGCCATATGCATAAAGCTATTAGACCAATAAATCAACTTAGAATGTTGGAAGATTCTACAGTCATTTACTTTATAGCAAGAGCACCTGAACGAAGAGTTTTTTATGTTGACGTTGGTAACTTACCAAAATTAAAAGCAGAACAATATCTTAAAGATATTATGAATCGTTACCGCAATAAGATGGTATATGATGCTAAAACAGGTGATGTTAAAAACGACAAAAAATATATGTCAATGTTAGAAGATTTTTGGATGCCTCGCCGTGATGGCGGTAAAGGTACAGAGATAACTTCTCTACCAGGCGCACAAAATATAACAGGATATTTGGACTCTTTGGCATGGTTCAAAGAGGTAATGTATGACGCATTAAATATACCAAAAAGCAGATTACAACAAGAAAGCGGGTTCTCTCTTGGACAATCTCAAACAATTTCAAGAGATGAGGTCAAGTTTCAGAAATTCATTGATAGGCTTAGAAATAAATTCGGCCATATCATAATCGATTCACTAAAAACTCAATTAATTCTAAAAGGTATAGTCAATACCGAAGAGTGGGAAGATATCAAACCATTCTTAAAATTGGACTTCCAGAAAGACAATTATTTCAGCGAGCTAAAAAATCAAGAAATATGGCAATCTCGTTTCAATATGATTCAAAGTGTAGATACTTATTTACAAAAATATGTAAGCAAAGAATGGGTGCAACGTACTATTTTAATGATGACAGATGATGAAATTGAAAAAATGGAATCACAAATATCATCCGAAGCTGATGATGAATCGTGTTGGCCAGATTGGAAACTTCAAGGGCAATTTCAATCAGATCAGCAATCAGACATGATGCAACAACAGTTATCGGCACAGCCGCCTGGACAAGATAACTTTGGACAACAGCAACAAGGAAATCCTCAAGGGACTGAGGAAGAATACGACACAAATAATTATCAGAAACCAAAATAAGAGTAAATCAATAAATAACAAAAGGAACATCATATGCCCCTAACAAAATCAACCCCAACCGGTGAAGTCATTAAGGATTTTCAGAATTCAGACAATCCCAAGTTTGCCGGTAAATCAAAAGAAAAGAGAAGACAAATGGCTATAGCTGCTAGTTACAAATTACATAAAGAATCGGTAGATTCTCTGATTTCTACTTTATCAGAAAATGGCCACAGTGATGTTGTCGATGACATTTTCACTCAAATCATGCTGAATAAAATCACTGATAGATTAGAAGAAATGAAATCAAGTGTAATGGAATCTATATTGACAATAGACGAAGCAGTAAGCAGAAAAGATTTCCAATTAGCTGCCGACACTATTAAACAAATACCAGATTTGGATGATAGACAAAAAGCAGCTAATCTACATGCGCAAATTTTCGCTAAATCTAATCCAAGATTCAATCATGCATTATTCCACGCAGCAGCAGGTACTAAAGTAGGAGAATAATATGAGGCTAATAACTGAAACCTCTCTCGATATAGAAACACTTATAGAAAATACTTCTTCTGGTAGGAAATATTCTATCGAAGGTAGATTTGCAACCGGCGACGAAAAGAATGGCAATGGCCGCATATATGAATCTAAAGTGCTTCATCCTGCAATGAACAAATATATATTAGAAAAAGTATCTCAAGGTAGAGGCTTTGGTGAGATGAATCATCCACAATCACCACAAGTAAATTTTGAGAGGGTTGTGATGGTAATTGAGAATATGGTGCAAGATGGTTCTCATTGGAATGGTAAAGCAAAAATCATAAATGAAGGCCTAGGTAAAATAGTCACTGCTATTATGGATGCTGGAGGTAAAGTAGGAGTCTCTACCAGAGCATTAGGTACCTTACGCGAACAAAATGGAGTTAAATATGTTAACCCTGATCTTATGTTCTCTGCTGTTGACGTTGTTAGTGATCCTAGTGGCCCAGGGTGTTTTGTCAGAGGAATTATGGAAGGCGTTAGCTTCGATATGTTGGAGGATGGGAGCGTGGTGCAGTTGGCAGTCGATGCAACCAAAAAGAAAATATCAGAAGCAAAAGCATTAAAAGCATTTGCAGATATGATGGTTAAATTCGGAACAAAATAAAATGACTACACTCTCAGATTTAAAGAAATATAAAACACAAAGGCCAATCGAGGTAGACCCAAATAAAAATTCAAGGTTCAATAAACACGGCGAAGATATTATCGCCAAAGCAGAAGCAAATAAAAAAGAATTTAATGCAAAGATGCATGGGGTATACAAAGAAATTTTAAGTAGACCACTAATATATCAGAAGATAAAGCAATAAAATCATTCGCAAACTTAATTCTAAAATTTGGTAAACATCATGCATAAATTTAAACCAACGGTACCTATTACTTCTTCTTTATCATTGAGCGTAAAGCGAACAAATTATCCTTGTTCTGCTATGTATTTAGCTATTGT
>Ga0315272_10000896_pt1 | contig 15162 bp, 13 predicted proteins | sample C3_middle_MG_FD_203918 | JGI IMG/M metagenome (GOLD analysis project Ga0315272, IMG submission 203918) | Sediment microbial communities from Yellowstone Lake, YNP, Wyoming, USA - C3_middle | ecosystem: Environmental > Aquatic > Freshwater > Lake > Sediment | place: USA: Wyoming | collected...
TTCCACTTGGGCGAACCATGCACCACCCAATACTGCTGGGCCGGCGTGAGCTGGTACCAGGGCGTGTCACGTGGAATGCCTTCGGTCTCGGCATGGCGCATCAAATCATCCTGACACTCTTGCCAGGCCGGCGTCTGCATCGGTTTGACCGCGCCGGCGCGCAGGGTCAACTTCTCATTCGGAATCACCAGCGCATAGTCCACCCCGATGACCCGGCCAAAACCGCGACAGGTATCGCAGGCACCCACCGCCGAGTTGAAGGAAAACATGGAGGCAATCGGATCGGTGTAATGCAGATCGCTGTCCGGGCAATGCAGGCCGGTAGAGAACTTCCAGATGACTGCGTCGCCGACATACACCGCCAGCCGACCGCTGCCATGCTTGAGTGCGACTTCGATGGCTTCGATCACGCGCGCACGTTCAACCGCACCGAGCCGAAACCGATCCGCCACCACATCGAGCACGGTGCGCGCGCCGGTCAAACTCGCCGCCTCACGCTGCGCCTGCACTTTGGTGAAACCGCTGACGGAGAGCCACTGCTCAATTTCCTGCGCGGTCGTATGGGTCGGCAACTCCACCGGGAAAGTCACCGCCAGTCTTGCATCATCCGAACCCAGGCGCTCCAGCAATTGCGCATAAATGGTCTGCGCCGAGTCATGACGCACCGCCTGTGCGGTGTCACGATCAAAGAGCTGCGCCACCCGCGCAAACAAAAGTTTCAGGTGGTCGTTGATCTCGGTCATGGTGCCCACGGTGGAGCGACTCGAGCGCACCGGGTTGGTTTGGTCAATGGCGATGGCCGGGGGCACACCTTCGACCTTGTCAACGGCCGGCTTGTCCATGCGCTCAAGAAACTGCCGCGCATATGCCGAAAAAGTTTCCACGTAGCGCCGTTGACCCTCTGCATAAAGCGTGTCGAACACCAGGCTCGACTTGCCCGATCCGCTTGGGCCGGTGACCACCGTCAGTTCACCCGTGCGGATATCTAGATCCAGGTTTTTGAGGTTGTGCTGACGCGCACCACGAATGCGGATGATTCCCTGGGACATGCTTGAGCTTTTGACGGTTGGGGCAGAGGATTTTAGTGCCCGTAGTTTCCCCAGTTGACCGCTTCAGAAATGCCCCTAAACTCAAGCCTGTTGGTAAAACTTGACGAGACAGACTGCAAAATTGCTGCCCCACCAGCGCAGCCCCCAACCCTTTAGGCATTCATCATGAAACTCCATCGTCTGCTGGCCGCCGTCTTGGCGCTGATACTGTCCGGCATCACCGCCCAGGCGGACATTCTGATTGGACAGTCTGTCGGTGTGAGCGGTGCCGTCGCCGCCACGGTCAAGGAAGCCAGCCAGGGTGCCATGCTCTACATTGACGAGGTCAATGCCCGGGGCGGTGTCGGTGGCGAAAAAATAAAACTCATCACACTGGATGACAAGTTCGACACCAAGCTGACCCTGGCCAATGCAAAGACACTGATTGAAGAACGCGCCGTGGTGGCGCTCTTCATGACGCGCGGCACGCCGCATACCGAAGGCCTGATACCGCTGCTTGACCAATACGGTGTCGCCTTGATTGCCCCCTCCACGGGGGCCATGATTTTTCACCGGCCGGTGCGCCAGCACATCTTCAATGTTCGCGCCACCTACCAGCGCGAGGCTGAAAAAGCCATGGCTCATCTGGCCTCCATCGGCATCACACGGATTGCCGTGATCTACGTCGATGACAGCTTTGGCAGCGATGGCCTCGAAGGCGCCAAGAATGGCTTGGCGACAGCCAAGCTCAAGGCCGTGGCGATCGAGAAATTCAACCGCAGCAAGCCCGATTTTTCTGCCATCGCTCCGCTCATGGTCAAGGCGCAAGCGCAGGCCGTCATGATCATAGGCTCCGGCACAGCCGTGGTCGATGGCATCAAGGCGGTCAAGGCCGCCGGCAGCGGTGCCCAACTCGTCACATTGTCCAACAATGCCTCCGATGGTTTTGTCAAGCTGCTTGGTGAACAGGCACGCGGCATCATCGTGAGCCAGGTATTGCCGCACAGCTTCAGTTACGCCATCTTCAAAGAAGCCACGCAATTGGCCAAGACGCACAACATCGCCGACGTCAGCCCGGCCATGCTGGAAGGCTTTGCCTCAGCCAAAGTGCTGGTAGAGGCATTGCGCCGCGCCAGCCCCAAGCCAACACGCGAACGCATCCAGACGGCGCTTGAAGGCATGCATAAATTTGACCTTGGCGGCCTGGAGATCAATTACAGCGCGACCGACCACACCGGGCTTGACTTTGCCGATCTCTCTATCATCAACGCCGAAGGCAAGTTCATGCGCTGAGCCCGGAACTGCCGCAATTGTCTGAAGAAGAACAAACTTGACCTGGTGCAAACTTGGCGTCAGCTTGGTTGGGCATGATGCTTTCTCAAGCCTAGAAGGAGCACCATGAAGTTGGCTTTGCTATCAGACATTCACGCCAACATTCAGGCATTCGATGCCTGTCTGGCACATGCTCTTGAGCACGGGGCGCAGCAGTTTGCCGTCCTGGGCGATCTGGTCGGCTATGGCGCCGACCCGGTGGCGGTGGTGCAGCGGGTGCAAGCCTTGGCCCAAGACGGCGCACTGATCATCAAGGGCAATCACGACGCGCTGGCGGTGAGGCCGCCAGCGACGGTCAAGACCATGGGTGACAACGGTGCCGCCTGGACCCACGCGCAGCTCGATGACGCTCAGCTGCAATTTCTCGACCAACTGCCGCTGATCCGGCAACAGGACAGCCTGCTGCTGGTGCACGCCAGCGCGGACGAGCCCGCGCTGTGGCGCTACGTTTACGATGAACGCGCTGCCGGCGCCAGCCTGGATGCGGCCACCGCCTGGCCCGACGTGCGCCATGTGTTTGGCGGCCACGTGCATCTGCAAACCTTGTATTACCGCGGCACCGGCGCGGACTTGATGAAGTTCATGCCCACGCCCGGGGTGGTCGTACCGGTGCCACACCACAGGCGCTGGCTGGCGACCATCGGTTCGGTCGGACAGCCGCGCGACGGCAACCCGCAGGCCATGTACGCCCTGTTCGACACTCAAAAATTACAGCTGACTTTTCAGCGCGTCTCCTACGACCACCGCGGCGCCGCCGCTGCCATTCGCCAGACCGATTTGCCCGCCCTGTTTGCCGACCGATTGGAAACCGGGCGATGAAGCTGCTGGAGCCGGGCGCCGAACTGGACGGTTTTACCATCGAAGAGTGCATCCACTCGGGTGGCATGGCCCATGTTTACCGTGTGCATTACACCGAAGGCGCACGCGATCCGGGGTTCTCCCTGGCAATGAAAGTGCCGCGCATGACGGCCAGCGATGGCGCTGAGAACATCGTCAGTTTTGAGGTCGAACACCAGCTCATGCAGGTTCTCACCGGCAGCCACGTGCCGCGCTTCGTTGCAGCGGGTGACCTGGAAAACGTGCCGTATCTGGTGATGGAATACGTGCACGGGAAAATTCTGCAGCAATGGCTGGACGAGCCAACGCGAGCCAGCGTCGATGAAATTGCCAGTCTCGGCGCAGCCGTGGCACTGGCGGTACACAGCCTGCACCAGCAAAACACGGTGCATCTGGATTTGAAGCCCGCCAATGTGCTGATCCAAAGCAGCGGCAATGCCGTGCTGCTGGACTTTCGTTTGTCCTGCAACGCGCTCTACCCCGACCTGCTGGCCGAGCAATTGCGCAAGGCGGTGGGCTCACCGATCTGGATTGCGCCAGAGCAAGTGGTGGGTGTGCGGGGTGATCCGCGCAGCGACATTTTTGCCATCGGCGTCATGCTGTACCAATTGACCACGGGGGAGCTGCCCTTTGGCGAACCGCAGACGCAGGGCGGGCTGCGCCAGCGGCTCTGGATGGATCCGCCCCCCCCGCGCAAGCTGCAACCGCAGTTGCCCGAATGGCTGCAGGAAGTGATTTTGCTGTGCCTGGAGCCCGAAGCGGCCAAACGCTACCCGTCGGCCGCGCATCTGGCGTTTGACCTGCGCCACCCCGAACAGGTCACCGTGACCGAGCGCGGCCGCAACATCACCGGCACCGGATTTGGCACCCATTTCAAACGCTGGATCAAGGCCGCCGGCATGCATTACCAGCCCAGCCCGCTGCCGGTCCAACAGATTGGCGAAGTCCCCATCGTCATGGTGGCCCTGCCGCACAAGGACGTCACCGACGCCACCCTGTACTCGCTGCGCGAGGCGGTGGCACGCTCACTCGGTACGCGCCCGGGCGCCCGACTTGCGTGTGTGACCGTTATTTCGCCGGGACAAACCAGCACCAGCAACGACGAGACCAGCGAAACCAGCATCCAGCGTCGCTACCTCGCCAGCCTGCGTCAGTGGGCGCAGCCGCTCAACGAGTTGGGCCACCAGACCTCTTACCATGTACTCGAATCGAGTGATGTGGCACAAGCCCTGGTGAACTACGCCGTGGGCAACGAGGTCAGCGTCATCGTGATGGGGGCGGCCACGCACGGCCTCAAGACGCAACGCTTTGTCGCCACGGTGCCTATCAAGGTCGCGATGGAGGCGCCTTGCACGATCATCCTGGTCAAGCAAACCATGCCGTTCGAGCTGTTGGCCGAACAAGCGGAGAAACTCAAACCCGCTTGGAATCCGGAACTGGACGCGCCGTTCTAAAGAAAGGCCCTCACCAGGAGGGCCTATTTCGCTGAACCGATGGAACGGGTTTAATCGTTGGCGTAAATATCAACGTCCTTGGTTTCCTTGACAAACAGCGTGCCAACCACAAAAGTCATGGCCGCAATGATGATCGGATACCACAACCCGCTGTAGATATTCCCTGTGCCGCCACGATGGAGAATGAAATGGCCGGCAGGAAGCCACCGAACCAGCCGTTGCCGATGTGGTACGGCAAACTCATGGAGGTGTAGCGGATGCGCGTCGGGAAAAGTTCCACCAGCATGGCCGCGATCGGACCGTAAACCATGGTCACATAGATCACCAGGATGGTCAGAATCAGGACCAGCATGAGCCAGTTGCTCGAGCCGATGGGTATCGGATCGGCTTTGGCCGGATAACCTGCGTCGTTCAGAGCTGCCCGAACCTCTTTCTCAAAACGGGCTTTTTCTTCCTTGACGTTGGGGGCCTTGCCGTCATAGGAAGCAATGGTCTTGTCGCCCACCTTGACAGCGGCCACGGCACCAGGCTGCGCCACGCTGTCGTAGTTCACGCCTGAATTGGACAGGTAAACCCGCGCCACGTCGCAGGGTGTGGTGAATACGGCGGTGCCGGTCAGGTTCAGGATCAGGTTGCAATGGGACGGTTCCGATACCACGCTCACAGGTGACTTGTGGATCGCTTGCTGCAGCTTGGGGTTGGCATAGGTGGTGAGTGCATTGAACAGCGGAAAGTAGGTCAAGACCGCCAGCAGGCAACCCGCCATGATGATCGGTTTGCGGCCAATCTTGTCGGACCAGGAGCCAAAGAAAATAAAGAACGGCGTGCCCAGAATGAGAGAAACCGCAATCAACACATTGACGGTTGCTGGATCCACTTTGAGGAAAGTTTGCAGGAAAAACAGGGTGTAGAACTGTCCGCCGTACCAGACCGTGGCTTGGCCGGCAGTCAGGCCAATCAGGGCCAGAATCACGATCTTGGCGTTTTTCCATTGACCGAAGGACTCGGACAGCGGTGCCTTGGAAGTCTTGCCTTCCGACTTCATTTTGGCGAAGGCAGGCGACTCATTGAGTTTTAACCGAATCCAGACCGAGACCGCCAGCAAGATACCTGACATGGCATAAGGAATACGCCAGGCCCAATCGATAAAATCTTTTTCGCCAAAGTAGGTACGCGTGCCGAGAATCACCATCAACGCCAGCATCAAGCCCACTGTCGCCGTGGTTTGAATCCAGGACGTGTAAAAGCCGCGCCGGCCGTGCGGTGCGTGTTCCGCCACGTAAGTGGCTGCGCCACCGTACTCGCCGCCCAGGGCCAGACCTTGAAACATGCGCAAGGCAATCAGGGCGATAGGCGCAATAATGCCGGCCGTTTTATAGGTCGGTAAAAACGCCACCAGGAAAGTTGACAGACCCATGATCAGGATCGTGATCAGGAAGGTGTATTTGCGGCCAATCATGTCACCCAAACGGCCGAACACCAATGCGCCAAAAGGCCGCACTGCGAAACCCGCAGCAAACGCCAGCAGCACAAAAATATTGCGTGTGCTCTCATCAAGTGCGGAAAAGAAGTTGGCCGCAATGATGGCCGACATCACACCAAACAGATAAAAGTCATACCATTCGAATATAGTGCCGAGCGACGAGGCGAAGATCACCATCTTCTCGCCTTCCGACATTGGTCTAGGGACCGCTGCTGTTGCCATATTGATGTCTCCAAAAGTTTTAGGCCTCCGAGATAGAGGTTGCCTCGCATTCTGGGAGCCCGTACTGACCCTGCTCTTACGCGAAACCAACACAAGCTTGCGGCAAACTGAACGCTGACTGACAAACTAGGTGGGAACCCTTAGACGACATTTCTCTATATGAGAACAAATCACTCCTGCAGACAGCTGCGGCGCGCCGCACGACAGGCACCGAAAGGGATACGCTACGATCAACCAAGAGCGACAGTCGTCATTTTTTACAATCACGGGCCCTCAACGAATTGAGGCCGAGAAGGCAAGGACTGCTGTGGCTCTGCACCGGGAAAACATGATGCAACGCATCGACAAATTCATCATCACAAAAATTGGACACAGTCGTCTGGGCCGCCGCATTGCGGCCCACATTGAATCCGAGGTCCAAGCATGGCTTTGATCATCACCGATGACTGCATCAACTGCGATGTGTGCGAACCGGAATGTCCGAACCAAGCTATTTTTATGGGACTCGAAATTTACCAGATCGACCCGCATAAATGCACGGAATGCGTCGGCCACTTCAACGAACCGCAGTGCGTGCAGGTGTGCCCGGTGGCCTGCATACCGGTTGACCCTCTGTGGGTTGAAGACCGGGAAACGCTGTGGCAAAAGTACCAACGCCTGCAATTGCAGATGAAGGCGCCGGCAGTTCCTTAAAAAGATTTACCGCCGGGACCGCTGTCCAGGTCTTCTTTGAGCATGCTCTTTTTTTTACTTGACGGTTTCTTTTTTGCACCCGGCACCTGCGCCGTAAAGTACTCCGGCTCTTTCTTTTTCTTTTTTACCTGCTTGGTGCCGGTCTTTTTGGCGGCTTCAACGTTGGCTGTTTTTAACGGTGCGGCGTTGGCGGCAAGATTTCTTTTCTCTTGTGCGAGCCTGGCCTTTTCCATGGCGTCAGCGGTTTTGGCGTCGCGCCGTGCGGCCAAATCAGTCTGCGCCTTTTGAGCGCTGGTTCGTGGGTCAACGCTATCCACGACAACGCCGTCCGGGCAGGGCAATTGGCTGTAGCTGTCAGCGCATTTATAGACTTTTTGCGCTACGGCAGCGGTTGCAAAAATGCCGGCAGCGATGACGACCATGGCTTTGAGTATCAGAATTTGCATGGTCTTGCTCCGGTTTAATCGGGTTCAACAAATGTGGGGCTAACAGGGGCATTTTCAGGCCGTGGCGGTTTGGGCCGGGGTGTCTTGCTAGTATGTACCAGCATCGTGGCCTTGTCCATGTCACCGCTGAGGAAACAAGGCAGCGCTTTGAGCGCGCGTTCAATAGCCTGATCAATGGCGATGCGGTCATCGAGCGGGGGCGGTTTCAGCACCCAGTTGACGACTTCGGATTTGATGCCTGGATGACCCACGCCCAGGCGCAGGCGCCAATAGTCATCGGTACCGAGTTGGGCATGAATATCGCGCAGACCGTTGTGCCCCGCATGGCTGCCGCCAAGTTTGAGCTTGGCCTCACCGGGAACGATATCGATCTCGTCGTGCGCCACCAAGATTTCCTGCGGCTCAATTTTGAAAAAATGAGCCAATGCGGCAACGGATTTGCCACTCAGGTTCATAAAGGTTTGCGGCTTGAGCAGCCATACCGGTTGTCCGTTGACCGAGATTTTCGCCACCAGACCGTGGTAGCGGCTGTCCATCACAAGCGCTGCCTTTAGCGCCTGGGCGGCAGCGTCTAGCCACCAGCAACCTGCATTGTGGCGGGTAAGCCGGTATTCGGGGCCGGGATTGCCAAGACCAACAAAAAGTTTGATCATGAAACGGCAGATCAACAGAAAAATTGACCGGACGAGCCGCCAGCGTTACATCTGCCGGACTCGTCCTTACAACATCAAGCTTACTTCTTGGCGCCAGGTGCCTTGGCAGCAGGCGCTTTGGCAGCAGGTGCCTTGGCAGCAGCAGGTGCAGCCTTGCCGGCGGCCTTGGCTGGCGCTGGTGTTGCTGCTGTCGCAGCGGCGCCGGTCGCGCCAGCAGTTGCATCAGGTGCTGGCGCACTGGTTTTTTCGGCAGTCTCTTCGGCACCTGCAATCATCATCACAGCCACCAGAACCGGGTTTTTATTACCTCGCGTCACGACCGTCACGCCACTGGGCAACACGACGTCAGCCAGATGCAACGGAGAGCCTTTCTTGAGGCCACTCAAATCCACCTTGATGAATTCTGGCAAATCCGCTGGCAAGCATTTCACTTCAAGCTCGGTGACCACGTGATCGGCAATGCAACCTTCGACCTTGACAGCCGGTGAATTTTCATCGCCGCTGTAGTGCAATGGCACTTTCATGTGCAGTTTGGTGTTGGCTTCAACGCGCTGAAAATCAATGTGCAGTACGAGCTGCTTGAAGGGGTGCATTTGAACGTTGCGCAGCAAAACCTTGCTGTCATTTCCGTTCAGCTCCATGTCCAGGATGGTCGAATGGAACGCTTCTTTTTTCAAGGCGTGCCACAGGGCGTTGTGATCAAGTTCAATCAGCTGCGGTTCACCCGTGCCGCCATAAACGATGGCCGGTGTGCGACCGGTAATGCGGAGACGGCGGCTCGCACCCGTGCCCTGCTTGGCGCGCTCAAAAGCGACGATTTTCATAGTTTCTACTCCTGTAGGAACCCACCGCGACCAGTGTGGTTCCGATTTTAAAAAGGCTCAAGGCACCCGATTAGGGGTGTCCGAGCCCACTCTTGTCCAAATCAAAAAATTCCCGTGCTCTATAGACCCCATTCCTGGGTTTTATAGAAACCTCAGAAAAGGTTCTCTTGATCCGAAAACAAACGCATAACTGATTCGCCCTTGGCGATGCGCTGGATCGTCTCAGCGATCAAAGGCGACACGCTCAGTTGTCTAATTTTATGGCAGGCCATTGCCGTCTGGCTCAACGGGATGGTGTTCGTGACCACCACTTCATCGAGTGCGTCACCACGGGTGATACGTTCAATGGCGGGGCCCGAAAAAATAGGATGGGTGCAATAGGCATAAACTTTTTTCGCACCGCGCTCTTTCAGAACCTCGGCCGCCTTGACCAGCGTGCCGGCGGTGTCGATCATGTCGTCCATGATGACGCAGTTGCGACCGTCAATTTCACCGATGACGTGCATGACCTCGCTTACATTGGCTCTGGGGCGGCGCTTGTCGATGATGGCGAGATCACAATCGAGCTGCTTGGCCAAGGCGCGCGCGCGCACCACGCCGCCCACATCGGGCGACACCACGATCAGGTCGTCGTAATTTTTTTGCCGCAGGTCGCCCAACAAAACAGGCGACGCAAAAATGTTATCGACCGGGATATCAAAAAACCCCTGGATTTGATCCGCATGCAGATCCATCGTCAAAACACGGGCAACGCCGACGGTTTGCAGCATGTTGGCCACCACCTTGGCGGTGATAGGAACTCGGCTGGAACGCGGGCGGCGGTCTTGCCGGGCATAGCCAAAATAGGGAATCACGGCACTGATGCGCTCGGCCGACGCGCGCTTGAGCGCATCCACCATGATCAGCAGTTCCATCAGGTTGTCGTTGGTCGGAGCGCACGTCGATTGCACCACAAAGACATCGCGGGCGCGCACGTTTTGGTTGATTTCAACCGTCACTTCGCCGTCGGAGAACCGGCCAACCGTCGCGGAACCCAGCGAAATGTTGAGATAGCTGGCAATGTCGGCTGCCATCGCAGGATTCGCATTTCCGGTAAAAACCATGAAATCAGGGATGTGAGGAGCCTGCATGAGCATTCCAGCGATTGAGTGATTGCGCATGTACGTTCAATGTCTGCCACGTACAACCTAATATTTGGCAGGGGAAGAAGGATTCGAACCTTCGCATGCTGGAATCAAAATCCAGTGCCTTAACCAACTTGGCGACTCCCCTACACGGGTTGGCAGCTAAACGCCACAAACCGATAATTTACCTGATTGACCGTCCCATGAATTATCGCGATCTGCCCAACCCAACAGGGGATGAGCGTCCAAATTCTTGCACAACCTGAACTGAAATGCACTCGGTACGTCTGTCAAGTCAATCGTTCGCAATACTTGTGCAAACACCGCGCTTCCAGAGCCTGTCATCCGGCCACTGAGCCCACGGCAGGCAAGCCATTCAAGGGCTTGGGTCACGCCAGGGCAAAGTTTTTGGGCAACACCCTGCAAGTCGTTTCGGCCAAAACCGAAGGTATCTGCAGCGAAGCCTGAAATTATAGCAGTCTCGCTGTTGCGCTTCAGGCCGGGGTCCGAGAAAATCAAGCTGGTCGGTATCCCTTGTGTCGGTTTGACCACCAAGAAGCGGCCCGGTGGCAACGCAACCGGTGTTATTTTTTCACCGATTCCTTCAACCCAGGCATTTTGTCCAGCCAGAAAAAATGGCACGTCGGCACCCAATTGGAGCCCGATCCGGGCAAGTTTCTCCAGCGAATAATCAAGTTGCCAGAGACGGTTCAGTGCCAGCAAGGTGCTTGCCGCGTCGGACGAGCCACCGCCCATACCGGCCTGCGTCGGAATGCGTTTCTCTATGCCAATGTGAGCGCCCAGCGGGCTGGCACTGGCCGCCTTCAAGGCGCGTGCAGCACGGACAACCAGGTCGTCCATCGGCAACAACGCGGCCAGGTCTTCGCGGCTGATTTCGCCATCCGTGCGCCGCTCGAAATGCAGCGTGTCGCACCAGTCAATCAACATGAAGACCGACTGAAGCAGATGGTAGCCATCGCTTCTGCGGCCTGTGATGTGCAGGAACAGGTTAAGTTTGGCCGGTGCGAAAATATCGTAGAGCGACTTCATTTTTCCAGTACCAGACGAAGCTCAGTCAGCGGTGCGGGCGTTGAGCGGCGGGCCGTAATCCGACCATTGGCTTGCTGTGACAGGTCAACGCTCCAACCCGCAACGGCTTGGTTGTCACCGGCCAACCAGGCAAACAGCGCCGCAACCGGCACCTCGGTGCCCAGAGCCTCTTTGACCAAGGCATCGAGCGAATCAAAATTGCGGGCAGCACCGTTAACCTGCAGAACGGCCTGGTTGGCTGACCACGACAGTGCCACTGCCGTGGTGCCCAACGGGGTGTACAGCGTCAACCGCCCGGACTTCGGGTCGCCGCTCAGCTCAAATTCGGCGCTCAACGATTGCCGCTCGGTTTGGTTTTGGTCCGACTCAATCCGGACCGCCAGGCGCCCGCGCCAAAGCGAACTTTCGGCTTGATTCAGGCTGGCGTGGCGTGTTGGCATGGCGCAGCCCACCAGCAAAAAAACAATGCATGCAGCTACCGCGCAAACGGCTTTCGCCCCGGCGCTCACAGTCCAACCCGCAGGCGTTTGAGCGTTTCCAGCAGGGTCTCGTTCTCGGCATTGATTTTGAGACCTTCTTGCCAGATTTTCACGGCATCTTCACGGCGCGCCATGGTCCACAGGACTTCGCCCCAATGTGCAGCAATCTCGGCATCCGGCCGGGCTTGGTACGCCCCCGCAAGAATGCGCTCGGCCTGTGCCAGATGGCCGCTGCGGAACTCGACCCAGCCCAGGCTGTCGGTAATGAAAGGATCACCGGGCGCGTATTCCAGGGCCTTCAGAATAAGCTGCTTGGCTTCCGCCAAGCGCATGTTGTGCTCGGCCAGCGCGTAGCCGAGCGCGTTGTAGGCGTGCGGATAGGTTGGCTTGCCCGCAATCACTTGGCGCAGCAAGTTTTCCATTTCTTCCAGCTTGCCCAGCTTCTCGGCCAGCATCGCCTGGTCGTAAATAAAATCAAAATCTTCGGGGTCGCTCGCACTGGCCTGCGCCAGCAACTGGTAGGCTTCAAGGTAGCGCTTGCTGCCACGCAGCAGCTCGATTTCAGCGGCAACTTTCAAGCGCGCCTCTTCTTGCGACTTTTCGGGTTGGCTGCGAATCAGTTGACGCGCCTCTTCGACTTTGCCCTGGCGGGCCAGCAGCGCGGCGCGGCGCAACTGGGCGTTGAGCAGGTCTTCAGCACGTTCAATGCGCCCGAGCCAGGCATCGGCCGCCGCAAAGTCTTTCCTCTGCTCTGCAATCTGCGCCAGCGACAGATAAGCCTGCGTCAAACCACGATCGGCGACGGCGTGCGAGGCATCATTAACGCTGGACGCTGCCAGCTCAATGAAACGCTTGAGGGCTTGCTCGGCAGCGCCAGGGTTGCCAACTTGCAATTCGAGCACGCCCGTCATCAGCCAGGCTTGCGGGTAACCGGGTTTCTCGGTGGTGACAAGCTGCGCTTGCGCCAGCGCTTCGGTGTAGCGCTGGGCGTCGAGCAAAGCGCGGGCATATTCCATTCTTACTTCGGGTGCGGCCTGGCCTTCAAGGAATTTTTTTACCAGGGCCTCGGCCTGCGGTGTCTTGGCATTCATCACCTGCAGAGCCAACAAGGCCGGTGCCGGCGATGCGGCGTCCAGTGCCTGCGCCTTGCGGGCGGCATCCATGGCTTCGTTGACATCGCCGGCGGCAAACCGCATGCGCCCGATAACGACCCAGGCCGACACGCCGACAAAGGGTTGCGTCAGGTAATCATTGAGCGCCTGCTCTACCGTGGCGGCCGCAAGATTCTTGTCACCGGCACGCGCAAAGTAGCGCGCCACAGTGGCGATCACTGCGGCCCGCTCTTTTGGATCGGTTGCCGCTATTTCTCGTTTAAGAGGCTCCAATGTTTCAGCAATCCGGTTCAAACCAATCAGTATTTGCAACACGTATTGGTTGGCTTCTTTGGATGCTGGCAAGGCCTGTTTCCAGGCTCGCGCCGCCAGCAGCGCCGAGTCGCCCGAGCGTGCCTGCAGCGCAATATCGACGGCGCGCTGGTACAAGCTGGCATCGTTGGTTTTTCGGGCAGCGTCAAGAATCAATGAAAAAGCGGCGCCCTGCTCGCCTTCGCGGGCGCTCAGTTCCCCCAGCATGAGCTGGTAAAAAAGCCCGCTGTTGAGCGTCGGATTGGCCGGTGCAGGGACTTTGCCTGCGGGCGTTTGCGCGTTCACGCTCAGTGCGAAAACCAGCGCAGCCAGAAGGGGGAAACGGTTAAGGCGAAACATCGGCCGATAATAATCCATGCCAGTAAAAAAATGATGCATGCCTGAATTACCTGAAGTTGAAGTCACGCGACTCAGTTTTGCCGAGGCAATTGCGGGCGCCAAAGTGGTGTCTGTCCATCTGGGCAAAGCCTTGCGCTGGCCTTTGGGCTGCCGTGTTGCCACGCTGGCAGGGCGAACCGTGCAGGCGGTGCGCCGACGCGGCAAATATTTGCTGATTGATCTTGACCAGGGTTTGCTGCTGGTGCATTTGGGCATGTCGGGGCGCTTGCGATTTGCAACCCACCTGCCAGCCGCTGGCCCGCATGACCATTTTGAGATGGTGACCACGCACGGCACCTTGCGACTCACCGATCCACGCCGGTTTGGGGCCGTTGTTTATGCCGCCAGCGAGGACGCTCCCATGGCCCGCAAGCTGCTGGGCAAACTCGGCATGGAGCCGTTGTCGCAGGGTTTCGAGCTGGTACGGTTCCAGGCCGAATTGAAGCGCCGCAAAGCAGCGATCAAGCAAGTCTTGCTGGCCGGTGACGTGGTGGTGGGGGTCGGCAATATTTATGCCTCGGAAGCGTTGTTCTTGGCCGGTATCCGGCCGACCTTGAGCGCTGCCCGGCTAACCCGGGCGCGCGCTGCCAGACTTCACGCAGCGATCGGGGACGTCCTCGCGCGCGCCGTGGCCAAGGGCGGCAGCACGCTGCGGGACTTCTCCAGCGCTGACGGGCAATCTGGTCATTTCCAGTTTGAAACGATGGTGTACGCACGAACGGGGCAGGCTTGCCAGGTATGTGGGACACCGATAAAAACCTTGCGGCAAGGTCAGCGCTCAACGTTTTATTGCCCCCATTGCCAGAAAACTTAGCGCCGGGGCATGGCGCGGTGCTATATTAAAAAATCCCTGGGGAAAAATTTGGCTATCTCATTCAACGAAAGGTTTGACCAACACGCTGGCTGGCGGCGTGCGTCTTCCCTGCGCCTGAAGTTGCTGATCGAGTGGCTGAAAGATCACGAACTGATGGACGCCGCCGTGGAAGAGCGCTTGCGCCGGCTTGAAGCCCGGGTCCGCGCCGACAAGGTCATGGTGGCGTTCGTGGCGGAGTTCTCACGCGGTAAATCCGAGTTGATCAACGCCATTTTCTTTGCCGCTTATGGTCGGCGCATCATGCCCGCAGGAGCCGGTCGAACAACCATGTGCCCGACCGAGATGGCCTACGACGCGGACGTGCCACCTTGTCTTCGGCTGTTGCCGATTGAAACCCGCTCCCAGCCTCAATCGTTGATGGAATGGCGCATGGTGCCCGAGAAATGGACGCGCCTTGATCTGGATGTGAACAACCCGAAGCAGTTGTCGCTGGCCCTGGAAAAAGTGGCTGAGACCCGGCGCGTGACGCCCCAGGAAGCCAGCGCGCTGGGTTTCTGGCAAGTCGAAGCGTCACCTGACAACCCGCCGGTTGACGCCCAGGGCCTGGTCGAAATCCCGCGCTGGCGTCATGCGCTGATCAATATTGCACACCCGCTGCTCAAGCAGGGCCTGGTGATACTTGACACGCCCGGGCTCAACGCTGTGGGTGCCGAGCCCGAACTCACCGTCAGCCTGATCGCACAGGCGCATGCCGTCGTCTTTCTGCTGGCGGCCGACACCGGCGTCACCCAATCGGACCTGGCCATCTGGCGCGAGCACGTGGCCACTGATTCGGATGACGAGAGCACCAGGCTGGTGATTCTCAACAAGATTGATACGCTCTGGGATGCACTGAGTTCGCAGGCCGAGATCAGGCACAAA
>Ga0315272_10000897_pt1 | contig 15160 bp, 15 predicted proteins | sample C3_middle_MG_FD_203918 | JGI IMG/M metagenome (GOLD analysis project Ga0315272, IMG submission 203918) | Sediment microbial communities from Yellowstone Lake, YNP, Wyoming, USA - C3_middle | ecosystem: Environmental > Aquatic > Freshwater > Lake > Sediment | place: USA: Wyoming | collected...
GGTCGCCGGCAAAGTGGCACTTCTCGGCGATGAGCTGGCCCGGTGTGGCAAAGCCGAACCAGACCGTGCCCACCGGTTTCGCCGCACTGCCGCCGCTGGGGCCGGCGACGCCGGTGACGGCCACTGCCACTTGGGCGTGCGAGTGCGCCAGCGCGCCTTGCACCATGGCCCGTGCGACGCCTTCGCTGACAGCACCGGCAGCTTGCAGCAGTGGTGCCTGGACGCCCAGGAGTTCAATTTTTGACTCATTCGAGTAGGTCACAAAACCGCGTTCAAACCAGGCGCTGGAGTCGGCCAGATCGGTGCAGGCGCTAGCGATCATGCCGCCGGTGCAGCTCTCGGCCAAGACCAATTTGAAGTCCTGCGCCAAGAGCAAGTCGGCCAGTTGTTGGCAAAGTGAGCGGATTGGCAGGTGCAAGCCCGATGGCGGCGTTTTCATTGTAAAAATCGCCACGCGGCAATCACCAGCAAGGTGCAAACCGCGGCGACCAGGTCGTCGAGCATGATGCCAAAGCCCGCCTTGCGCCAGGCCGCCGGGTCGGTATCGGTATTGACGTCATGAAACAAGGCGTCAGCCCAGCCGACCGGGCCCGGCTTGACGGCATCAAAAAAACGGAATAGCGCAAACGCCGCCAGTTGTCCCGATGCGCCCACCGGCATCACCAGCCACAGGATCAGCCAGAACGCAACGATCTCGTCCCACACCACACTGCGCGGGTCTAACACGCGCATATTCTTCGCGGTCACGCTACAGGCCCACCAGCCTAGCGGCAAAGAGGCCAACAGCAAGAAGGCCCAGCGCGCGTCGTTCATCCACGGTTGCAGTGCCAGAAATGCCAGCCACGCGCACAGCGTACCGGCCGTGCCGGGCGCTACCGGGCTCAAGCCGGAACCCAAACCCATGGCGATGAAGTGCGCCGGCTGCGACAGCATGAAGCGGGCGCTAGGGCGCACCGGTGCATGCATTGCCGGGTCGAAGGGCGGGTCGTCAAACATGGCGCGATTATCGCGGACGCTGCCGAGGGCTGGCTTGCTCAATGGGCCAACGGTGGTGCTGCTTGGGGGGTGGTAGCAGCGCGTTATCTCGCGCTCATGATGTGGGCCAGCACGCTCGCATAGTCATGGCATTTTTTATTGGCCGGGTTCAATTCGCGCACCCGATCAAGCAATTCCCTTGCCTCGGTTGCCAGAGCATCGTTCTTGCCTTCTTTGCTCATCAGGCCGATCAGCAAGCCGCACAGGTTCATGAGGATCACTTCGTTGGTAGGCAGATTTTCCAGGGCCTGCCTGAGTAACTTGGCACCTTCCTGGAATTCACCGGATTTCGCCAGCATGACACCCTGGTTGTTGATGTCCACGACTTCCTGACGTGATTCCCGAACCAGAGAGCGGCCCTCTTCGCCCAATTGTTCGCTTTCAAACAGGGCTTCAACCTGACCTGAAATCTCAGTGTTTTCATGGTTGTTTTTCACGACATTGCGCAGCAGATCGCAGGCTTGGTCTTTTTTCCCAAGTTTGAACAGGGCGTTTGCCATCTCCATCGCGACTTCGTAGCTGACCTTGCCGGCCAGCTTTTCCAGCAGTTGCTCGGCGCCAGCCATTGCAGCCTCGGCTTTCTCAGCTTGTCCCAACTTGTTATAGACAGCGCTTTCGGCGGCTGCTGTTTGCAGCGCGGCCTCCGGGTTGTCCTTGAATTCCTTTTTGCTCCGGTCCAGGATTTTGAGGGCTTCCTGGGGTGAATCCTTGTCGGAAAATACCTTGGCCAACCCGGCGTACACAGCGGGGTTTTTGCGAGAAGAAAATTCGTTGACCTTGATGGCTTTCTCGAAGGCGGCTTGCGCGACATCGAGGGAGCCATTTTTGTAGGCGGTGTCGGCCAGAAATTTCTGTCGCACCGCCGAGTTGGGAGAGAGCTTGACCGCATCGAGCAGCACCTGCTCTGCCTGTTCGACCTCCCCGAGCGCGGCAAGCGTCTTGGCCAGCCAGTCGCTGGCTTCCATGTACATCCGGTTTTCTTCCAGTACCTGCTGAAAGATTTCTTTCGCGCTGGCATAGGCTTCGGTGTGGAAAAGAATCTTCCCGAGCCCGGTTTTCGCCCAGGGCACGCTACGGTCCGCCAGAACTGATTCAAACAGTTCCTTGGCCGCTTCGTAGTTCCCGACAGTCAGCAACAATTCACTCTTGATGCGCAGAATCTCGTGAGGATTCAAAGGCTGGTTTTTCAACTGCTGGTCACACTGGGCGATGGCGGCCAGGTAATCCTGCGCTTTGATGGCCGTTTCGATACCGCTTAGCGCTATCTTCCTGGGAATCAGTTTGCCCAGTCTTTTTTCCAGCAAGGCTTGATTGATGGGTTTGAGCAAATAGTCATCTGGCTTGACCTCGGCGGCACCCATGACCATGTCAGTGGTTTTTTCCGCTGTGACTATCACCCATATTGTGGACACGCCGATATAGCCCGACAGTCTGGCTTCCTCCAGCAGTTGCTGTCCGTTCTGTCCCGTGCCCAGGTTGTAATCACAGAGCACGATGTCATAGCTGTTCGTTCGTAGCAGCGCCAAGGCATCCTTGCCATTGGCTGCTGTTTCAACCTTGGTTACGCCCATTGATCTGACAAGATCGCGCAGCATGGTGCGCATGCCCTGGAAATCGTCAATGACCAATATATTGGCTTGCTTCAGGTGGTCAGTCATTGTCAGAGTCTTTCGTCATAAAAACTTATGGAAGCCGAACCACGAAACATCCACCGCCATAGGCGCCGCCGTTTTCGATGATGAGCGAGCCTTGATGGGCGCCGTTTTTGTGCATGCGTGCGGCACGGGCGGCGAAATGAAAGCCCAGGCCGGTGCTGCCGCTAGAAAAATTGACGCCTTTGTTGGCCGAGACAGCGCCGTTTTGCAGCATGCTTTGCGGGTAACCCTGGCCGTTGTCTTCGATACGCAGTTCCAGGAAACCGTCTTCTATGGTTGCGGCTACCCGAATCTTGTCGGATGTGTAGAGGTAGGCGTTGTTCAGGGCATTGATCAATATGCCCGTTACCAGGTCCCGGTCAATATACCAATGGCAATTCACGTCACAGTCGATCAAAACGGAGATGCCCTTGAAATCCATGATGGATCTGTTCTGTAGCAAGGCCTCTTCAATCACGTCTGCTATGGATTGTTCCGCGATGTCCATCGGGTAGATGGATTCTCCAAACTTGTAGAGACTCAGCAGTTGAATGAGGTTGGCATTCATGCGGTTGGCCTCGTAAATGATCAACCCCAAGCTCTCGAAAGTCGGTGTGTCGCCCTTGGCACGGCATTGAACCGCTATTTTTTCCAGGGCGCTGACTTGCATATTCACCGAATTCTTCATGTCGTGAATCGAAGATGCAATGAAATCAGTGAAGCTGATGTCTTCCTGTGCCATGTCGTTTATTCCCAATATTTTTTCCAAGTGTCGGCTTCGGGCATTTTATGCCGCTGGTCTGGTGCGCCGCCGCTTCATGCGAAGTGGTCGAACGAGCTGTAGCGGTTGGGTAGCGCCTGGCCTTGAGCGTCCACCAGGCGCAGACCGCGTTCCATATCAATCTGGCCGATGCGGGTCACCGGCGTTTGGCTGGCTTGGGCCGCCGTGGCGACGGCGGCACGTTGGGACGCCGGTGCGGTGAACAGCAGTTCGTAATCGTCACCGCCGGCCAAGGCCCAGTCGCGCCATTGATCAGGACTGATCTCGGTGGTCAACCGGCCATCGGTCTTGGTTTGGCAGGCGTGCGCAGCGACCAAGGTTGCCGCGGTATCGGCATTGACGGTGGCGCCGACACCCGACTGCTGCAGGATGTGGCCGAGGTCGCCGAGCAGGCCGTCGCTGATGTCAATCGCCGCCGTCGCAATGCAGCGCAGCGCCAGGCCCAGCGCGACCCGTGGCGTTGGCTGCTCCATGCGCAAACGGGCGACTTCAAACAGGGCTGCAGGCACCGACACCGTGCCGCGAAAAACTTCCAGCGCCAGCCGCGCATCGCCCAGCGTGCCGCTGACGTAAAGGTCGTCACCGGCCTGCGCACCTGAGCGCAAGAGTGCCTGTGAGCGACCGTTCACCACCGGCACCTCGCCAAACACCGTGATGCAGATGTTGAGCGGCCCGCGCGTGGTGTCGCCGCCAATGAGCTCGCAGCCATGCGCGTCGGCCAGAGCGAACAGGCCCTGTGAAAATGGTGCCAACCAGGTTTCATCGACACGGGGCAAAGCAAGCGCCAAAGTAAAAGCCAAGGGCCTGGCAGCGCAGGCCGCCAGGTCGCTCAGGTTCACGGCCAGCGCCTTGTGCCCGAGCTTGAAGGGATCGACGGTGCTGAGGAAATGGCGGCCTTCGACCAGCATGTCGCTTGAGATGGCGAGCTGCGTGCCGATGGTCGGTTGCCAGAGCGCGCAGTCGTCGCCCACACCCAAAGCGGCGTTGCGTGCCGGACGTTTGAAATAGCGCTCAATCAGGTCAAATTCACCCATCGGTATCCGTCCTTGGTGATGCGTCAGTGCAGGGTACGCTGGTTGCCGTCGGTGCTCAAGGCATCGAGCACGAACATCGGCACGTCGGTGTCAAACTTTTCGCCATCTTCGGCGACGCAGAAGAAGCTGCCGTGCATGGTGCCGGTGGGCGTGCGCAGGCGCGTGCCGCTGGTGTACTTGAAAGCCTGGCCCGGCTTGAGCAAAGGTTGCTGACCGACCACGCCCAAGCCTTTGACGCGCTCGGTGTGGCCGTTGGCGTCATTCACGTTCCAACTGCGCGAAATCAGTTGGGCACTGACCTGGCCAATGTTGGCAATCGTGATGGTGTAGGAAAATACGTACAAGCCCTGCTGCGGGTCCGATTGCTCGGGAACAAAGCGGGTCTGGACATCAACTTGGAATTGGTACTTGGACATGGTGCAATGCTATCCTGAAAACTTGTGGGACAGACCGTAGTACGCGAAGCGACAAGCTCTGTCCCCAACTTGAAACGGGATGTTGGATGTCTCCAGCTCTGTCCCCAACTGATCAACGACAGATTAAACTCCACTTATGAACTACCGCATTGCTCCTTCCATTCTCGCCGCTGACTTTGCCCGTCTGGGCGAGGAGCTTAAAAACGTGATTGCCGCCGGCTGCGACTGGATTCATTTTGACGTGATGGACAACCACTATGTGCCCAACCTCACGTTTGGCCCCATGATTTGCAGCGCGCTCAAAGCGCACGCCAAAACCGCGACCGGGCTGGCCGTGCCGATTGATGTGCATCTGATGGTGCAACCGGTTGATGCGCTGGCCGCTGCTTTTGCCGATGCCGGTGCGGACCTCATCAGTTTTCATCCGGACGCATCCGCGCACGTGCACCGCAGCATTCAGGCGATCAAGGCCAAGGGTTGCAAAGCGGGGTTGGTGTTCAATCCGGCCGAGCCGCTTGAGGTGCTGGACTGGGTGATTGACGACATCGATCTGGTGCTCATCATGAGCGTCAACCCCGGCTTTGGCGGTCAAAGTTTCATTGATTCAAGCTTGCGCAAGGTCGAGGCTGTGCGCCGTCGCATCATGGCCAGTGGCAAGGATATTCGTCTGGAAGTCGATGGCGGCATCAAGGTGGACAACATCCGCCGTGTGGCCGATGCCGGGGCCGACACCTTCGTGGCCGGCAGTGCCATTTTTGGCCAACCCGATTACCGCGCAGTGGTGCAGGCCATGCGCGCTGCGCTTGCCTAAGCAAGAAATTGTTCACGCCGTCAGAGCAACTGACCGCGTGAACATCGGAGCGAACTAAATCCGGATCAGATGCCAGGTGTGGCCAGGTAGGCCGCAAGGTCGGCCAAGTTCTGGGCGGTGAATTTACCGATGAAACTTGACATCCCGCCGACCGAGCTGATGGCATTGCTGATGGTGCTGGGTGAATTGGCTCCCTTGAGCACATTCATGGTGCTTGGCACAGCGCCGTGGCAGCCGCCGCATCCGCTGGCGGCATAAAGCGTTTTGCCGGCACTTGCTGATGCGACCGGTGTTGTTGTGCCAGTGCCGGTGGTGCCAGTGCCAGTGGTGCCAGTGCCGGTGGTGCCAGTGCCGGTGGTGCCAGTGCCGGTGGTGCCGGTTTCTACCGAGTCCAGGTGGTTGTTATGGACTTCATTTTCAATTTCAGTTTCGCAATCACGGGCCACGTTGCTGCTGTTGCTGGCGCAGCTATGTGATTCAATGGCATCGGCGGCGTGGCCGACCTTGGAGAGTTTTGCGAGCAGGTCGTTTTCAACCTGGATTTCCAGTGTATGGACATCGACCGAACCCGTGTTTGAGCGGGTGTGGGCCAGTGCGGTTGTGGATGCCTGGGCACTGACTACCAGAATTCGGGCGCGCTCACCCGCCTTGCCGTGCTCTATGCTGCCCTGTGCTTTTCTGGCGACAAAGTTGTCAAAGGCTGAAACGGCGGCGGGGTTCAAGCCCAGTTGCCCCATCACATATTTGTCCGCATCTTCAATGCGGATGGCGGTGCCGACAACACGGTCGGCATCAATCTTGGTTTGAACCATGTTGGTCAGCGGGCTGATGACATCGAGTTTTCCGACTGGCGTTTGCAGGGTGTAGCTGGTGGCGATGGCACCGGTGTCCTTGTCAGTGGAAACGCCCGCGGTAATCTGGGCCACCAGTTTGGCATTGGCCAAATCGGCACTTGGAATCTCAAGCGTGACTTTGCCGTTGGCGTCGGTGCGGCCCTGGATTTCAGTTGGATCACAGATGCCGTTGGCGTTGCTGTCCAGGCATACCAGCGCGTTTTCAATCAGCCCGTCCATGACCGTGACGGTCTGGCTGGTCTTGGCGATCGCGGGCAGTGGATTGGTGGCCGCTGTGTTGCTGCCGCCACCGCCGCAGGCAGCGAGGGATACGACGGCGGCGGCGATCAGGCCGAGGGTGAAGTTGGAAGTGGAAATTTTCATGAAAAGACTCCGGTGAATGGTTAAAACGAGAACGGATAAAAAACAAGGAAACAAGGCCAAAGGCCAAGCGGCTGGCCGGCTGGGGTGATTTTTTCAGTGACGAGGCTCCGGTGAAATGAAAAAGGCAATTCTGGCAATTTATTTGGGATATTTTCCCAAAATATAAACGGTAAATTCCAGATCGTCAAGCGGTTTTCATAAATTTGTGAAAAATACCCAAAAAAATTGCTTGTAAGCAATTGTTCGGGCACAATGCCGCCTTTGATAAGCAAACTTTGCCTTGCATGACCACCCCAACACTCAGCGTTGACTCGCTAGCACCAACTGCTGCTGGTTTGCCCGAGCCTGCGCTGGCGGCGCAGGCCATTGCGCGGGTGCTGCAGCCCCTGGCGCGGTTGATGATTGACCATGGACTCCAGTTGCCGTCCATGGTGGAACTGCTTAAAACCGAATTGGTGGCAGAGGCCATGGCGACCTATGGACTGGGCGACAAAGGCAGCTCGGACAGCCGTATTGCCTTGCTGACGGGTGTTCATCGCAAGGACGTGAAACGGCTGCGCGAAGCACCGCCTGCCGCTGACGCCACAGCGCCCATGGTGCCGGTGGCTTCATCTGTGGCGGCGCGCTGGATCAGCGAACCACGCTTTCTGAACGCAGATCAAACGCCTCGTCCGCTGGCGCGTACGCCCGGGCGCAGGGGAGTCGGCGAACCGGACTTCACCACGCTGGTGGCCGAAGTCAGTCGCGACGTTGGTGCCCGTGCCGTGCTGGATGAACTGGTTCGTCTGGGTGTGGTGGTATTGCGTGAGGATGGTTATGTAGTGCTCCAGACCACCGGCTTTGTGCCGCACGAAGGTCGGCAAGAGTCGTTTCATTTTTTAGCCACCAATGTCAGTGAACACCTGGCCACAGCGGTACACAATCTGGCACCGGGTCGGCATGTGCCCTTGATGCTGGAGCAGAGTGCATTTTCTCAGGGCCTGTCGGCGGCGCAGGCCGAGCAGTTGCAACAGCAGGCGCGGCGCTTGTGGGCGAGCAGTCTGCAGAAGTTCTTGCAAACGGCAACGGTGGCCGAACAGCGCAGCCAATCCGATGCCGGCCCCAAGCACAGGATACGCTTCGGCGTGTATTTTCATGACACGCTGCAAGACCTGGCAGCGGCGCCGCCAATTCGCAACCAGGCAAAATCCAAAACTGCACGCCATACCAAAAGAAAGCCTTCGCCATGAGTGAACACCAAGACAATTTCTTGTCCCGACGCCACTGGCTGGTGCTGGCGGCTTCGACGCTGAGTGCTTGCGGCGGCGGTGGCAGCCTCACGGCACTGTTGCCGGGTACGGGCGGGACAGGCATTTTTGCCCAGGGCTCGATTTCTGGTTTTGGCAGCGTGATCATCAATGGCATTCGCTTCGACGATAGCGCCGCCAGCGTGCAACTTGATGGCGTGACACGGCACGCTGCCGACCTGCGCCTTGGCATGATGGCTACGGTAGAGGGCGAGCGCGGTCTTGACCCGGCCTTGGGCACGGCGCACGCGATCGAGGTGTGGTCCCTGGCGCAGGGCCTGGTGACTTCGGTCAATGCGGCGGCGAGCGAATTCAGCGTGGCCGGCATGACGGTCCAGACCGATGCCAACACGGTGTTTGACGGGCTGACGAATGCCACCGCTTTGAGGCTGAATCAGCGTGTCAGCGTATGGGGTTTGCAGGCTGCAACCTTGCCGGCCGGAACGACCGGCGGCAACTGGCTGGCGACGCGGGTGGCGCTGACCACAGACCCAACGCTGGTGAGCACCGGACTGGTCGGAATGAGCAATCAGCAGCCCTATTTAAGTGGTTTGATCCTGACTGGAGCCAAGGCGGCGCAACTGAGTGCGGGCCAACTGGTTCGGGTGCAAGGTCAGTTGCATGCATCGGGCATGAGTCTGTCGGCCGACAGCATCAGCCTGCGCGGCGCGGCACAGGCCATCGCCGATACGCATGCCGCAGGCGAGATTGAAATTGAGGCCCTGGTGACTGCGGTGAGTTCGGCGACCCGATTCACCATGGATGGCATGGAGGTTGATGCCAGCGCAGCCAGCATCGATCCGCTCGGGTCGAGAATCGCCGTGGGCGACCGTCTTGAGGTGGAGGGTACTTGGCGATCGGGTTTGCTGGTCGCTACCCAGGTGGAAGTAAAAAACAAACAGACTTCCCAGGTGATCGAGATCAAGGCGGCGATTGAACAGTTCACCAGTCTGGCCAATTTTGTGGTGCGAGGCCAGGTTTGCGATGCCTCGGCAGTCACGGCGATCAGTCACGGCAAGCTCACTGATCTGCAGGTCGGCACCAAGATCAAGCTCAAGGGCACCCAAGCCGGTAACGTGCTGATCGTGACCGAGCTTGAGTTGGACGACTGACTTTCGTGGTGGCATTGCCACCCCAAATCGTGAAAACAAATTGTCATCGTGAGGCGGTTAGCCGCGGCGATCCATCGCTACAGCTCTGGCACGCCAACATGGATTGCTTCACTGCGTTCGCAATGACGAGTTCGATTATGTAATGCCTTACAGACCCGCTGCTGCACGCAACGCCTGGGCTTTGTCGGTTCGCTCCCAAGTGAACTCGGGCTCTTCACGGCCAAAGTGGCCGTAAGACGCAGTTTTCTCGTAGATCGGGCGCAGCAGATCGAGCATCTGGATGATGCCGCGCGGGCGCAGGTCAAAAAGATCGTGCACCAGCGCGGCAATCTTCTCGTCGGCGATGACGCCGGTGCCCTCGGTATAGACCGTCACATTCATGGGACGGGCCACGCCGATGGCGTAAGCGACCTGAATCTGGCACTGCCGCGCCAGCCCGGCGGCGACTATGTTTTTGGCCACATAGCGGGCGGCGTAAGCGGCCGAGCGGTCCACCTTGCTCGGGTCTTTGCCGCTGAAAGCGCCGCCGCCGTGCGGACAGGCGCCGCCATAGGTGTCGACAATGATTTTGCGTCCGGTCAGACCGCAGTCACCCTGTGGGCCGCCGATCACGAAACGGCCGGTCGGATTGACCAGGTACCTGGTGTTCTTAAGCCATTCCTTGGGCAATACCGGTTGGATGATGTCCTCGATCACGGCATCGATGAATTCCTGTTTCATGGTGGTGCCAAGGCTCATCTCCGGGCTGTGCTGGCTGGAGAGCACCACGGTGTCTATGGAGTGCGGCTTGCCATCGACATAACGCATGGTGACCTGGCTCTTGGCATCGGGTCTCAAAAACGGCATGCGGCCATCTTTGCGCAACTGGGCTTGGCGTTCAACCAGCCGGTGGGCGTAGTAGATCGGCGCGGGCATCAGTTCGGGCGTTTCGTTGCAGGCATAACCGAACATCAGGCCCTGGTCACCGGCCCCGGTGTTGAGGTGGTCGTCGCTGGCATGGTCCACGCCCTGGGCAATGTCGTTGCTTTGCTTGTCATAGGCCACCAGCACGGCACAGCCCTTGTAGTCAATGCCGTATTCGGTGTTGTCGTAACCGATGCGCTTCAAGGTGTTGCGCGCCACCTGGATGTAGTCCACGTGGGCGTTGGTGGTGATCTCGCCGGCCAGCACCACCAGACCGGTGTTGCACAGGGTCTCGGCGGCAACGCGGGATTTGGGATCCTGCGTGAAGACGGCATCGAGTATGGCATCTGAGATCTGGTCGGCCACCTTGTCGGGGTGGCCTTCAGAAACAGACTCGGAAGTAAAAAGAAAATCGTTCGCCATGGTGGCCTGCTCCAAAAAAAGGTAACAACAAGTTGGCGTTGCTTTGGCTGGGCGGCGTCGGCGAACGCTTTAGCAGATTTGTCAAGTGTCTGACAAGGCACAATGGCGGCTTTCAAAGGGCCGCCCTGTGTGTCGCCCTGCAAGTAGTTCCGTAACTCAGCGACAGCCAAATTCTATCCGAGTCATGATGCCCCTTTTTAAATTGTTGTCAGTGCTGCCGTTGCCGTTGGCGCACGCGCTGGGCTGGGGTTTGGGTTGGTTGGCGTTTGCCGCTTCAGGCGTGTACCGCCAGCGCTTTCTGGCCAACGCGCGCCAGGCCGGGATGGCGCCGCGGCAGTGGCTCGGTGCGGTCGGTGAGAGCGGCAAGTTGCTGGCGGAGTTGCCGCGCCTGTGGCTGGGGCGACCGGTAGCGGTGCATTGGGACGGCGCTGAGTACGTGGCGGCGGCGCTGGCGCAAGGCCATGGCGTGCTGTTTTTGACGCCGCATCTGGGCTGTTTTGAGGTCACGGCGCAGGCCTATGCCCAGCGTTACGGTCAGTTGAGTCAACCGATGACGGTGCTGTTTCGCCCGCCGCGTCAGCGCTGGCTGCAGGCGCTGGTGAAAACGGCGAGAGCGCGGCCTGGCCTGCACACCGCACCGGCAACGCTGGCGGGGGTCAAGCAGATGCTTCAGGCCTTGAAGAAGGGCGAGTCGCTCGGCGTGTTGCCCGACCAGGTGCCGCCGTTGGGCATGGGCCTGTGGTTGCCGTTTTTCGGCAGGCAGGCTTACACCATGACGCTGTCGGTGCGGCTGGCGCGGCAAACTGGCGCCACGGTGCTGCTGGCCTGGGGCGAGCGCCTGTCGTGGGGGCGGGGCTATCGCGTGCATGTGCAGCCATTGCCGCATGACTTGCCCGCAGACAGCGCGCAGGCCGGCACCATCATCAACCAGGCGATGGAAGCCTTGATCCGGAACTGTCCTCAGCAATACCTGTGGGGCTACGCGCGTTACAAAGCGCCGCGGCAGGAGCTTTGATGTTGAACCGCTGGGTGAGTCATTTGGGTATTGTGGCGATGCAACTGTTGGCACACTTGCCGCTGGCCTGTGTGCGCGCACTGGGCGGCTTGTTGGGCTGGCTGCTTTACGGCCTGGTGCGGTCGCGGCGCCGGGTCGCCCAGGCCAATTTGCGCCAGTGTTTTGCGGATCTGTCAGAGCGTCAAATACGGTCTTTGGCAAGACGAACTTTCGTCCATTTTGCGCAGGCCTGGCTTGACCGGGGCTGGCTCTGGCATGGCTCGGCCGACGTGGTGCGCCAGCGTTTGAAGCTGGTCGGGGCAGTCGATGAATTGCAGGGTGATCAGCCTGTGGTTATTTTTGCGCCGCATTTTGTAGGGCTGGATGCCGGCTGGAGCGCTTTGACCCAGCAGTTGCCACGGCACTTCACCACCATTTACACGCGCCAGTCGAATGTGGTTTTTGACGCCTGGATTCTGGCCGGCCGCCAGCGTTTCGGGCAGGCCCGGCTCTTCGGCCGCATCGATGGCATCAAGACCATCGTGGCGGCGTTGCGTTCGGGGGCGCCGCTGTACCTCCTGCCTGACATGAACTTCGGACCGGAGGATTCCGTTTTTGTGCCGTTTTATGGCGTGTCAGCAGCCACGGTACCGTCCCTGTCACGCTTTGCCAAACTCGGCCGCGCCAAGGTGGTGCCGGTGGTGACGCGCATGACGCAAGAAGGTTACGAAGTCCAGGTGCTGGCGTCCTGGCAGGATTTCCCGACCGACGATGCGCTGGCCGATACGGTGCTCATGAACCAGCGTTTGCAGTCTTACATTGACACCATGCCAGACCAGTATTTCTGGGTCCACAAGCGCTTCAAGGACCGGCCACCTGGGGCACCTGCGGTTTATTAATACTTTGCGGGACAGACCGCAGCTACGCGAAGCGAGCCAGCTCTGTCCCCAACCAATACCGGGATGTCGGCTGTTCACTTTGCGGGACAGACCGCAGCGTTGCTCCGCGAGCCAGCTCTGTCCTCAACCAATACCGGGATGTCGGATGTTCAAAAAAGACGCAATCAATTGCGCGACAAGTTGCGGCTGTTCATGCACGATCCAATGGGTTGCGTCGGCCACGGTTTGCAGCGTCAGATGCTCCACATACTGATCGAGCCCATCGATCAAGGCTGGCGGCAGTGCAATGTCTTTCATGCCCCAGATCACCAGGGTCGGCAAACCCACCGTCAACATGGCGAGCGGCAAATCAATGGCGGCGGCAGCGCGATCTTCGGCGCGTGGCGGTCGCAGTGGTGAGGCCCGGTACAGGTTGCAGCCACCGGTGAGACCTGCGTCCCAGACCGCGCGGTACTGCGCCTTGACTTCTTGCGTGAGCCAGTCCGGCGCGTGCGTGCCATCTTGGCCGTGGGTCAGAAATTCCCAGAGCCGGTGGTAGTCGTTCTGTGCCAGCAGTTTTTCGGCATCTGGACGAATCAAGAAGTTCATGTAAGCGCTGGCGGCTTGTTGCGCTGGATTGGTTTTGAGTTCACGCAGGAAGGTGCCTGGATGGGGTGAATTGATGATGACCAACTGCCTGACCCAATGCGGCAACTGGTTGGCCAGATTCCAGGCCACGGCACCACCCCAGTCGTGCGCGACCAGTGCGGCCAGTTGGCCACCGGGCGCCTCCATCGCCATCAGGGCGGCGATGTCTTGCACCAGGTGTTTGGGGCGGTAGGCATTCACCTCCGGCGGTGCGCTGGACTGCTCGAAGCCGCGCAAATTGGGTGCCACGCAGCGGTAGCCGCCATTTTCGGGACGCGAGAAAAACTCCAGCATGAAATCCCAGACAAAAGCAGCTTCCGGGAAACCATGCAAAAACATCAGAACGGGTCGGCCGCGCTCGCCGCTGGCACGGCAACTCAACGTGATGCCGTGCGGCAGCGGTTGTAGAAAAGTTTCGATCATGCCGTTGCCGGGCTCACCGGGTGCGCCCATTGCCACAACAGCGTCGCCACCTCTTCAATTCCCTGACGCTTCGGTGCCGAAAACAAGCGCACTTCACCGCCGCCGGCCTGCAGTTGCATGATGGACAGCGCCTTGTTTTGCTCGGTGCGGGTCAGTTTGTCGGCTTTGGTCAGAACCACCAGAAACTTAAGGCCCTGTTCGACCCGCGGCCGAATGATGTTGAGCAGGATTTCATCGAGCTCGGTGAGGCCGTGGCGTGGATCGCACAGCAGCACAATCGCTTTCAGGTTGGCGCGCGTGACCAGGTAGTTGGCCATGACTTGTTGCCAGCGGATTTTGTCCTGTTGCGGCACCGCCGCGTAGCCATAGCCGGGCAAATCGGCGAGCACCGCATCAAGCACACCCTGCTTGCCCAGCGAGAACAGGTTGATGTGCTGGGTGCGGCCCGGCTTCTTGGAGGCAAAAGCCAATTGCTTTTGTTGCGTCAGCGTGTTGATGCAGGTCGATTTGCCAGCGTTGGAGCGCCCGACAAAAGCAATTTCTGGCACGTCCAGCGCCGGCAGGAACTGCAATTGGGGCGCGGTCGTGAGAAATTTGGCGGTGTGCAGCCAACCCAATGCCAACGTGGCGCTGGCTTGGGCCGCGCGTTCCGGTGCGGCGGTGGAGGTGGCCGGAGCCGGTGCGTGTGAGTTGGTAGTCATTGATTCAAAATCGGGAAACCCTAAAAGAGGGAAAACCGAGGCCGCATTGTAGAATTAGCCTGCCTACTTCACCTGACACCATCCCCTTTATGAAGTTGTTTGCTTCCCTTTTGTTGGTTTTCTCTTTGGCCATTGCGGCATTTTCGAGTTTGGCTCAAGAGGCCAAACCTGATGCTGCGCGGGCCAAGCTGGCGACCGAGCCGGTCAAACCTGATCTGGCCAAGGGCGAGGCCAGTTTTGCCGCCACCTGTGCGGCCTGCCATGGCGCTGATGGCAACTCGGTGACGCCGACCCAGCCCAAACTGGCGCAGCAACACCCGCAGTACCTGGTCAAGCAATTGCAGGAATTCAAGTCCGGTCAACGTGCCAATCCGGTCATGGCCGCCATGGCGTCGTCCTTGCTGGATGCCGACATGAAGAACATTGCCTACTGGGTGACTTCAAAGGCGGCCAAGCCCGGCTTCGCCAAGGACAAAGAACTGGTGGTTCTGGGTGAACGCATTTACCGTGGCGGCATTGCCGAGCGTCAGGTGCCGGCTTGCGCGGGCTGCCACAGCCCCAATGGCGCCGGTATTCCAGCCCAATACCCGCGCCTGAGCGGTCAGCATGCGGAATACGCGGCAGCCCAGTTGACCGGTTTTCGTGACGGTGTGCGCAACAACAGCGTGCAGATGACGCAGGTGACGGCCCGCATGAATGACCGTGAAATCAAGGCTGTCGCCGACTACATCGCCGGTTTGCGCTAAGCCCGGTTTGTCAACGGACCCTGTAGGTTGATCACGGCAGACCCTGTTGGGGGCAGGTTCATTTCTCAATGAGCCTGCTCTTTCTCCTGTGTTGGCGACAATTCCAACCTGGTACTTT
>Ga0315272_10000898_pt1 | contig 15155 bp, 16 predicted proteins | sample C3_middle_MG_FD_203918 | JGI IMG/M metagenome (GOLD analysis project Ga0315272, IMG submission 203918) | Sediment microbial communities from Yellowstone Lake, YNP, Wyoming, USA - C3_middle | ecosystem: Environmental > Aquatic > Freshwater > Lake > Sediment | place: USA: Wyoming | collected...
CGACGAAGGCATCAACGTTACTCTGGGCCTGCCTATTGTCCGCACTTCCGTCGATCATGGTACCGCGCTGGACCTGGCAGGCACCGGAAGGGCGTCGCCGACCAGCCTTTTCGCCGCGATAGAGGCAGCCGTTGCCATGGCAGCACGCAGGGTGGCATGAGCAGTCATCAGCCGCGCAAGCGGTTCGGTCAGAATTTTCTTGTTTCGCCGGGCATCATCCGCCGGATAGTGGATGCCATCGCGCCCAAACCAGGAGATGTCGTAGTCGAAATCGGACCGGGCCTCGGTGCCCTGACCACCCCGCTGCTGGAGAAGCTCGAGCACCTCCATGTTGTCGAAATTGATCGCGACCTCATCGCCCGCTTGAAGGAAGCATGGCCTGCTGACCGCCTGACCATCCACGAGGGCGACGCGCTGAACTTTGATTTTTCCACGCTGGGCGAACGGCTGCGAATTGTCGGTAATCTGCCCTACAACATTTCAACGCCGTTGCTGTTCCACCTGGCGGATTTTTCGGACCGGGTCAGCGACATGCACTTCATGCTGCAGAAGGAAGTGGTTGATCGCATGGTGGCCGAGCCCGGCAGCGGGGACCGCGGGCGCCTCTCGGTAATGCTGCAGTACAGTTTCAACATGGAGCGTCTGTTCGTCGTTCCGCCTGGCGCCTTTAATCCCGCGCCCAAAGTCGATTCGGCGATTGTTCGACTGCTGCCGCGACAGATGGAGGCCGACGCAAAGGCCTTGGACGAGGCGTTGTTCTCCCGCGTGGTGACCGCCGCTTTTTCGCAGCGGCGCAAGATGCTGCGCAACACCCTTCGCGAGCTGATTGCCGAAGACGACTTGACCGTGCTCGGCATAGCGCCAACGGCGCGGGCCGAGCAACTCACGGTGGCCGACTATCTGCGCATCACCAATGCGCTGGCGCGCGAGAACTGACTATTCGGTTTTTTTGACGGCGCAGGTGCTGATGCCAAGCAAGGGATAGAGCGGGCAGAAACTCACGGCGCCGGTGGCCAGGGGAATGATGCCAATCCATGCCCACAACGGGCCGCCAAGAAACAAAGCCCAGGCAATCAGGCCGAGCCCCAGGGCGATGCGCGCACTGCGGTCGATGGTGCCGACATTCATTTTCATGATTATTGTCCTTGCTTGTGGTTGAAGGGGCAGCAGCAAATTAGAACACTAAGGAGCCAACTCTGCCAGTACCGGCGCATGGTCCGAAGGCCGTTCCAGTTTGCGCGGTGCCTTGTCGACCAGGCAGCTTGAGCAGCGCAAGGCCAGCGGCGGGGAAAGCAGGATGTGATCAATACGCAGCCCCTGGTTGCGGCGGAAGCCCATCATGCGATAGTCCCACCACGAGAAGACTTTTTCCGGCTGTTCGAAGAGGCGAAATGCATCTGCCAGGCCAAGTTTTTGCAGACCGGCAAATGCGGCGCGTTCGGATTCCGAGCAGAGGATCTTTCCCTGCCATGCAGCCGGATCGTGCACGTCGCGGTCTTCCGGCGCAATGTTGAAGTCGCCGAGCAGGGCAAGTTGCGGGTAATTGGCGCACTCGATGCGCAACCAATTTGTCAGCGCCTCCAGCCATTTCAGCTTGTATGCATACTTGTCCGACCCGACCTCCTGGCCATTGGGAAAGTAGCCGCAAACGACGCGTACGCCATTGATGGTGGCGGCGATCACGCGCTTCTGCGGATCGTCATAGGCGGGAATGTCACGCACCACATCCGATAGTTCATGGCGCGACAGAATGGCTACGCCGTTATAGGTTTTTTGGCCGTTGAAGGCGACGCGATATCCCGCGGCTTCTATTTCCGCCGCTGGGAAGACCTTGTCTTCGAGCTTGGTTTCCTGCAGGCAGAGAATGTCCGCCTGTTGTGTCGCCAGCCAATCCAGTACATGCGGCAGGCGCACCTTGAGGGAATTGACGTTCCACGTGGCAATTTTCATGGCGGGATGATACTTTATGGACGTTGACTCTAACGGAGCGTAGCGCAGCATGACTGATAGTCAAAATCGCCGCCAGTTCTGGCGCGCCGTTTTCCAGTCGCCCGTCCGCCTCGTCACCGACGCGGGTGCAGTCGAAGCAAGGCTGGAGGACATTTCACTCAAAGGCGCCCTGTTCGAGATGCCCGTGGGATGGCGCGGCCGCATCGGCGAGCCCTGCCACATCAAACTGCATCTGGCGGAGGGGGTGATCATTGCCATGTGGGGGAAGGTCGCCCACCTTGAGGGACGATTTACCGGCATGCGCTGCGAAACCATCGATCTTGAAAGCATTACTCACTTGCGACGGTTGGTCGAGCTGAATTCCGGGGATCCATCCATGCTCGAACGCGAACTGCACAGCCTGGCGACGATTTAGTTTGCAATTCATCCGGATACAGTGCATAGTGCGTGCCAGCGATCTTCAAGTAGTGCCGTTGTTGTCCGGTCCAGTACCCGTGCTTGCACGGTAGTTCTCCCCCTCATCACCACGCTGTCTTGATCTTCGCCCCACCCTAGGGGCAGTCCCCCTTTATTTTTTAGGATATCAAGACATGGCAACAGGCACAGTTAAGTGGTTCAACGATTCCAAGGGCTTCGGCTTCATCACCCCCGAAAATGGTGGCGATGATCTCTTCGCTCATTTCTCCGCGATCCAGGGTTCGGGCTTCAAGACCCTAGCCGAAGGTCAGCGCGTCAGCTTCGACGTGACCACTGGCCCCAAGGGTCAGCAGGCCTCGAACATCCGCCCGGCGGAATAAACGGTCAGGCAGGTGCGGCCTCCGGTCGCACTGTCAGTCCTGTCCGACAAGCCCGGCAGTCGCCGGGCTTTTTGTTTCTGTTTTCCCTGGAGGCGTGACTGTGGCGAAAGAAGAATTGCTGGAAATGGACGGCGTTGTCGAGGAAGTGCTGCCCGACTCCCGCTATCGCGTAACCCTGGACAACGGCCACAAGCTGGTGGCCTACAGTGCAGGGAAAATGCGCAAGCATCACATCCGCATACTTGCCGGCGACAAGGTGTCGCTGGAACTGTCCCCCTATGATCTGAGCAAGGGACGCATCACTTTCCGCCATATCGAAGGTCGCGGCCAGACACTGGCCCCGACGCAGCGGCGCCGTCACTGAGCGCGATCACCGACGGGGCACGCAATGCCCGGTTATGAGGTGAAGTTGCAGCAAGTGGCCATTGCCGGCGGCGATGGCCTTGAAATTCGTTCCCTGCTCGACAGGCAGCAATTCTCGGATCCCTTCGGCTTAGCCGCAGCTGCTGGCATATCACCGGCCAGCTGGCCCCTGTTCGGCCAGGTCTGGCCGTCGGCGCAAAAGCTTGCGGACATCATGCAGACGCGGGCGCTCGGCTCGCGCCGTATTCTCGAAATCGGTTGTGGTTTGGGTCTCGCCAGCCTGGTCATTCATCGCCGTCTCGGCAATATTACGGCCAGCGATTGCCATCCCTTGGTCGAATCCTTCCTGCTTGCCAACCTGCGGCTGAATCAGCTGCCGGCCATGAAATACCAAACCGGCAACTGGACGCGGATCAACCCCGGTTTGGGCGAGTTCGACCTGATCATCGGCAGCGACGTCCTCTACGAACGTGGCCAACCCGAGCTGCTGGCTGCGTTCATCGCCCTGCATGCGGCACCTGACGCCGAGATTCTGATCATCGATCCCAACCGGGAAAATCGGGGCGAGTTTAATCGCCGCATGGTTATGCTCGGATATTCGATCAGCGAGACTTTGCTGGCCGCGCCGCTCGACGATGGTGCGTCCTATCGCGGACGCCTGCTGCGCTACCGCCGCGACCAGTGAACACCCCGCGCTAGCAGGCCCGGCTTGTTGCTCCCACGGGGAGGGCAGCATGCCGGGGCCTAAAGATCACGCCATGCCGTTGTGGCGCAACAGGGCATCAACACGGGGTGCGCGTCCGCGAAACGCCATGAACGATTCTAGTGCCGGGCGTGAGCCGCCGACTGCGAGGATTTCGTTAAGGTAGCGCTGGCCAGTTGCCGTATCGAGCACGACCCCGGTTGATTTTTCTGCTTCCTCGAACGCCTCGAAGGCATCAGCCGACAGTACCTCTGCCCACTTGTAACTGTAATAGCCGGCGGCATAGCCACCGGCGAAAATGTGCGAAAAGCTCTGCGGAAAGCGTTGCCAGTCGGGCGGCAGCACCACAGCCACCTCGCGGCGCACGCTGTCGAGCAGTTCCATGACGTTCAGGTTTTCGCCGGGGACATGTTCGCCGTGAACCAGCAGGTCGAACAGAGAGAATTCGATCTGCCGCAGCGTCTGCAAGCCGCTCTGGAAATTCTTCGCCGCGATCATCTTGTCGTAAAGCGGGCGCGGCAGCGGCTGGCCGCTCATTGAGCCATCGCCGGCATGGGCGGTCATCTTTTGCAGTACCGCCCAGTCCCAGCAGAAGTTCTCCATGAATTGGCTGGGCAGTTCCACGGCATCCCACTCGACGCCATGGATGCCGGAGACGCCCAGTTCTTCGACCCGCGTCAGCAGGTGGTGCAGGCCATGGCCGGTCTCATGGAACAGGGTAATGACATCGTCGTGGGTGAAGGTGGCGACCTTGCCGTCTACCGGCCCCGGGAAGTTGCAATTGAGGTAGGCCACCGGCGTCTGCACGCCGAAGGGGGTAAGGCGCCGACTGATGGCGTCGTCCATCCAGGCTCCGCCGCGCTTTGTCTCACGGGCATAGAGGTCGAGGTAGAACTGACCGATCATTCTGCCGTCGCGCAGGATGCGGAAGAAACGGACATCGGGGTGCCACACCGGGGCGACGTCGGGTTCAAGGGTGACGCCAAACAAGGTCTGCGTGACATGGAACAGGCCATCGAGTACTCGCGGCTCGGGAAAGTACTGCTTTACTTCGTCGTCGGAGAAGGCATAGCGGGCCTGCTTGAGTTTTTCGGAAGCCCAGGAGAGGTCCCAGCTTTCAAGCGTGTCCATGCCCAGCTCCTTGCTGGCAAACTCGCGCAGCTCAGCGATATCACGTTCGCCATAGGGCCGCGCCTTGGCGGCCAGGTCGCGCAGGAAGGTTGCGACTTCGGCAGGCGTGCTGGCCATTTTCGGCACCAGCGACACTTCGGCATAGCTGGCGAAGCCAAGCAGTCTGGCTTCCTCGGCGCGCAGCGCGAGGATCTTGTCGATAAGCGGACCATTGTCCCACTCGGGCTTGCCCTGCTCGGCGGCACGTGTGGCATAGGCGCGATAAATGCGGGCCCGCAGATCACGATTGTCGGCGTACTGCATTACTGGAATATAGCTTGGTGCGCGCAGGGTGAATTTCCATCCGGGCTTGCCGTCCTGTTCGGCGGCATTGCGCGCGGCGGCCTTGACGTCGTCGGGCAAGCCAGCGAGGCCTGTTTCGTCATTGATCCACTCGGCGTGGGCGTTGGTAGCATCCAGCAGGTTTTCGGAGAACTTCGCCGCCAGTGCGGACATGGCCTCCTGTATTTCCTTGAATCGCGGCTTGTGTTCCTCGGGCAGCTCGGCGCCGGAAAGGCGGAAGTCGCGCAAGTCGTTTTCGATTATGCGGCGTCGGGCCGGCGTAAGCGTCGCATAGTCGGCGCTGGCGCGCAGTGCCTTGAACTTGGCGAAGAGCGCCAGATTCTGGCCGAGATCGGCGTAGAAGCTCGACACTTCCGGCAACATGTTGTTGTACGCCTCACGCCATTCCGGCACGTCATTGACTGCGTGCAGGTGGCCAACAATGCCCCAGGCACGCGACAGGCGTTCGCCGGCATCGGTCATCGGCTGGACGAAGCTGTCCCAGGTGGCTGGCGTTTCGTCCTGGGTGAGGGTAGCGATCAGGGCGCGGTTTTCATCGAGCAGTTGGCGGATGGCTGGTTCCACGTCGGCAGGCTGAATGGCGTCGAAACGGGGCAGGACGGAGGTGTAAAGCAATGGATTCATTTGAATGGCCGGAAAGGATGCAGACAACGGGGAATATGGGGGCGGCCGCGCCGCCCGCAAGCGCGAGGCTCAGCCAACTTCAGCTTGATCGTGTTCGACCAGGTCGCGGTAGGCGTGCCAGCTGGCGTGGCCGAGAATGGGCATGACGACAATGAAACCGATAAAGCCGGAAAGGAAGCCGAAACCGCAAAGCACCATGATGATGGCAGCCCAAAAAGCCAGTGGCAGGGGATTTTCCGTTACTGCCATCATGCTGACGCGCAAAGCCTCCAGCAACTCGCAGCGCCGGTGCAGCAGCATGGGCACGGAAACGACGCTGAGCGCGAAGACCATCGCAGCCACCACGCCGCCGACGATCATGTAGGTGACAAACAGGAAGCCGTGCCGGGGGTTGCGCAGCACCTCGATGATCAGGTCCAGCGGCCCCATGGCCTCGCCCTTGTAGAGCAGGGCCATGATCACCAATGACAAGACCTGCCAGGCCGTACCTGCGAACAGGGCAAAGATGCTGAAGCCGGCGAGACCCGTCGGGTTGTTCCGCCAGGCGCGGAAAGTGTCGGTGAGGCGCATGCTTTCGCCCCGCTCGTAGCCGCATGACAGGGCATAAAGGCCGGTGGCGAGGATGGGCGCGACCAGCAGGAAGCCGCTGGCAGCCGCGGTGAACAGGTAGGGCATCAGAACGACCGTGTACGAAATGACCACGCCGGCGATCACCACCAGCAGGCCGTAGAACATGCTGATGCCTGGCTGACGGGCGAAGTCGCATGCGCCCAGATACAGCCAGCGCAGGGGTCGCATGGGTTCAACGAGGCGAATGCCCGGGGTCGGGTGCGCTTCGCTGGGGGTTATTTCAGCCGATCCGCTCACGCCGTCAGCCGCTCCAGTGCTTCGCGGTACTTGGCGGAAGTCCTGACGATGACATCGGCCGGTAGCCTGGGCCCGGGTGCCTGCTTGTTCCAGTCCAGAGTCTCGAGATAATCGCGCACGAACTGCTTGTCGAAGCTGGGCGGACTCGTGCCGACCGCGTAGGTGTCGGCCGGCCAGAAGCGCGAGGAGTCGGGCGTCAAAGCTTCGTCGATCAGGTGTAGCGTACCCGCTGCGTCAAGACCGAACTCAAATTTGGTGTCGGCGATGATGATGCCGCGCGTCAGCGCGTACGCCGCCGCCTCGCTGTACAGCCGCAGCGCGGCGTCGCGCACCTGCGCGGCCAGCGCGGCACCGATGCTCCGCTCGACCGTGGCGAAGTCGATGTTCTCGTCGTGGGTGCCGGCTTCGGCCTTGGTGGATGGCGTGAACAAGGGCTGCGGAAGTTGCTGTGCCATGCGCAGGCCGGCCGGCAGGGCGATGCCACACACCTTGCCGCTGGCCTGATAGTCCTTCCAGCCTGAGCCGATCAGATAACCGCGCACTACAGCCTCAATTGGCAGGGGTTTCAGTTTTTTTACCACGATGGCGCGGCCGCGCACCTGGTCCCGCTCCGCCGCCACAACCACGCTTTCCGGATTGATGCCGGTGAGCTGGTTGGGAATGATGTGAGCGAGTTTTCCAAACCAGAAATCAGCCACGGCGGTCAGCACCTCGCCCTTGCCCGGAATGGGGTCCGGCAGGATCACATCGAAGGCGGAAAGACGATCAGTGGTGACGATCAGCATCTTGTCGTCGCTGACCGCGTAAATGTCGCGTACTTTGCCGCGACCGAGTAGCGGCAGGCTGGAAATGGAAGAGTCGAAAAGTGGTGCGCTCATGGGTTTTCTATTCTCGGACAAAGGGCTTGTCACTACCTTCGCTCACATCTTCGTTGTAGGGAAAACGGACGTGGCCGTAGCGAATCACCAGCACGCCCAGCGCCAGCAGAAAAATGGCGGCGGCAACGGCCAGCATGCGCCATTCGGTCATGTCCTTGATGTCGAGGATCAGGTAGCGCGCCAAAGCCACGATGGCGATGTACATGGGGAAACGCACCGGCAACTGTCCGGACTTGAAATACTGGCCGATCATCGCCAGCACTTCAAGATAGAGGAACATCAGCAGCAAGTCGGCGAGCTGCACGCGTTGTGCGGCGAACATGACCGATACTTCGTGAGCCATCGCCACCGTGGTGGCAACGCCGATCACCATCAGGCCGAGGTATTCGACAAAGTCCAGCCCGCCGCTGAAGAAGCGGCGCAGGCGATCAAAGGTGTGGGAGCGAATGTCCATACTGTATTGTGGTCGGCAACGAAAACGGGGCTGCCGGATGCGTCCGGCAGCCCCGCCAATTTACCGCAAAACGCCGCTTACTTAACGATGGCGTTGAGCTCGCCCTTCTTGTAGCGCTCGGCCATCTTCTCCAGCGTGATGACCTTGATCTTTGCGGCCTGGCCGGCGCAACCGAAGGCCTCGTAACGGGCCTTGCAAATGCCTTTCATGGCCTTCTTGGCTTCGGCCAGGTACTTGCGCGGGTCGAAGTTCTTGGGGTCGCCGACGAGGAACTTGCGGATGGCGCCCGTGGAGGCCATGCGCAGGTCGGTGTCGATGTTGATCTTGCGCACGCCGTGCTTGATGCCCTCGACGATCTCCTCGACCGGTACGCCGTAGGTCTCGCCCATGGCGCCGCCGTTTTCGTTGATGATCTTGAGCCATTCCTGCGGCACCGAGGACGAACCATGCATCACCAGATGGGTATTGGGGATGCGGGCATGGATTTCCTTGATGCGGTCGATGCGCAGCACGGCGCCCGTGGGCGGACGGGTGAATTTGTAAGCGCCGTGGCTGGTGCCGATGGCGATGGCCAGGGCGTCGACGCCGGTGGCCTTGACGAAGTCGGCGGCCTCGTTGGCGTCGGTCAGCAACTGGTCTTCCGTCAGCACGCCTTCGGCGCCGTGGCCGTCTTCCTTTTCGCCCATGCCGGATTCGAGCGAACCGAGGCAGCCGAGTTCGCCTTCGACGGAAACGCCGATGGCGTGGGCCGTGTCAACAACGCGACGGGTGACGTCAACGTTGTATTCGAAAGACGCCGGGGTCTTGGCATCTTCCATCAGCGAACCATCCATCATCACGCTGGAGAAGCCGGAGCGCATGGCCTGGATGCAGATGGCCGGGCTGGCGCCATGATCTTGGTGCATGACGACGGGGATCTCGGGATAGGCCTCGATCGCGGCGTCGATCAGGTGGCGCAGGAAGGCCTCGCCGGCGTATTTGCGGGCGCCGGCGGAGCCTTGCATGATCACCGGACTATTGGTCTCGGCGGCCGCTTCCATAATGGCCTGGACCTGTTCGAGGTTGTTGACGTTGAAAGCCGGCAGGCCGTAGCCGTTTTCTGCGGCGTGGTCGAGCAGTTGGCGCATCGATACGAGGGGCATTGCAGTCTCCTTAGGGTTGATGGGTTGGACGGTGTTCGCCGACCTTGACGATCTTGAGGGTGTTGGTGCCTCCCGGCTGGCCGATCGGTTCGCCAATGGTGACCACGATGAGATCACCAGGCACGACGGCGCCTGCAATCATCAGCGCCTCCTCGGCCTCAAGCAACAGTTCGTCTCGGTCGTGGCTGATGCGGCGGATGAGCAGGGGATAGACACCCTTGAAGATACTCACTTTGTAGCGCGTTCTGATGTCCGGCGTCAAGGCGTATATCGGCACGCCGCAATTCAGCCGCGACATCCACAGCGCCGTCGAGCCGGATTCAGTGAGCGAGGCAATGGCCTTGACTTGAAGATGGTCGGCCGTGAACAGCGCCGCCATGGCGATGGACTGATCAACGCGGGTGAACACGCGATCGAGGAAAGCTTTGTCCAAAGACATGTCGGCAGTCTTTTCGGCCTCGAGGCAGATGCGCGCCATGGATTCGACGGTTTGCACAGGGTACTGTCCAGCGGCAGTCTCGGCAGAGAGCATCACGGCGTCGGTGCCGTCAAGCACGGCGTTGGCGACGTCGGAGACCTCGGCGCGGGTCGGTACCGGCGAGTTGATCATGGACTCCATCATCTGCGTCGCGGTGATGACGAACTTGTTGTGCTCGCGCGCCATGCGGATGATTTTTTTCTGCAAGGCGGGCACCGCTGCATCGCCGACTTCCACGGCGAGGTCGCCGCGGGCGACCATGACCCCATCACAGGCATGGAGAATGTCTTCTAGGTTGGCGACAGCTTCAACGCGCTCGATCTTGGCGATTACCAGAGCCCGGGAGCCGGCCGCGTGTATCAGTTCGCGCGCCAGACGCATGTCGGCGCCGGACTTGGGGAAGGACACCGCGACATAGTCGACGTTGAGGTCGGCGGCACTTTTGATGTCTTCCATGTCCTTGGGCGTCAAGGCCGGCGCCGAGAGGCCGCCACCCTGCTTGTTGATGCCCTTGTTGTTGGACAACTCGCCACCATGGCGGACGCGGCAGTGGATCTCGGATTCTTCTACCCGTTCCACCGTCATGATGATGCGACCGTCATCAAGCAGCAGGACGTCGCCCGCGACAACGTCGTCGACCAGTTCCGGATAGTCAAGACCGACCCGACTGGTGTCGCCCAGCGGGCACTCGGCGTCGAGGATGAACTCCTGGTCGGCCTTGAGCAAGACCTTGCTGCCGGAGAATTTTCCGACGCGAATCTTCGGTCCTTGCAGGTCGGCCATCACGCCCACAGTGCGCTTGTGCGTGCGCATGGCCTGCTGCAGGCTCTCGATGCGGGCGCGATGGTCCGCCGTTGTGCCGTGGGAGAAATTGATGCGGACGACGTCAATGCCGGCTTCCACCAGCTTGCCCAGTACGACGCTATCGCTCGATGCCGGTCCGAGCGTTGCTACGATTTTTGTGGTTCTCTGCATTTAGGAGCCGGGCCGCCTTTTGGGCAGCGGCCCGTGATGTGTTAGCCCTTGGCCCGCTTTTCCAGGATATCGACCGCTGGCAGCACCTTGCCCTCGAGGAACTCAAGGAAGGCACCACCGGCGGTGGAGATGTAGGACACCTTGTCGTAGATATCGTACTTCTGGATGGCGGCGATGGTGTCGCCACCACCGGCCAGGGAGAAACCCTTGGCGTTGGCGATGGCCATGGAAACGGTCTTGGTACCGCCGCCGAACTGGTCGAACTCAAACACGCCAACCGGGCCATTCCACACGATGGTGCCGGCCTTGGCGATGATGTCAGCCAGTTCCTGCGCCGACTTCGGGCCGATGTCGAAAATCATGTCGTCGTCGGTGACGTCGCCGGCGTCCTTGAGTACGGCCGGCTCGTTGGCGTCGAACTTCTTGCCGCAAACGACATCGACGGCGATGGGGATGGAGGCGCCGCGCTTGTTCATCTTCTCGATGAGCATCTTGGCGGTCGGGATCAGGTCATGTTCGCACAGCGACTTGCCGACGTTCTTGCCCATGGCAGCGAGGAAGGTGTTGGCGATGCCGCCGCCGACCACAAGTTGGTCAACCTTCTCGGACAGCGATTCGAGTACGGTCAGTTTGGTGGACACCTTGGAGCCGCCGACGATGGCGACCATCGGGCGGGCCGGGCTGAGCAGGGCCTTGGTCAGGGCGTCGAGTTCCTCGGTGAGCAGGATGCCGGCGCAGGCAGTCGGCGCAAACTGGGCGATGCCGTAGGTCGAGGCCTCGGCGCGGTGAGCGGTGCCGAAGGCATCCATGACGAAGACGTCGCACAGGGCGGCGTATTTCTTCGCGGTCTCTTCGACGTTCTTCTTCTCGCCCTTGTTGATGCGGCAGTTTTCCAGCAATACGACTTCGCCATCGGCTACGGTGAAACCACCGTCAACCCAGTCGCGTACCACGCGCACCGGCTTGCCGAGCTGGGCGGACATCACGTCGGCCACCGGCTTGAGCGAATTCTCTTCGGAGAATTCACCCTCGGTCGGGCGACCCAGGTGGGAAGTGACCATCACTTTGGCGCCAGCCTTCATGGCGTGGATGACGGTGGGCATGGACGCAGTGATGCGGGCGTCGGATGTGACCTTGCCGTCCTTGACCGGCACATTGAGGTCGGCGCGGATGAAGACGCGCTTGCCCTTGAGGTCAAGATCGGTCATGCGGATGAATTTGGACATTGCCTGCTCCTGAATAGCTGAAAGTTAACCACTGAACTGCTGCGCCAATATGGCGCAGCAGTTGGATGGTGAATCTCGACTACGGATTACTTGGCGACGTGCTTGACGAAGCGCAGCATGTTGCAGGTGTAGCCGTACTCGTTGTCGTACCAGGACACGACCTTGACGAAGGTGCTGTCCAAAGCGATGCCGGCTTCCGAGTCGAAAATCGATGGCATGGAGCAGCCGCGGAAATCGGTGGAGACAACTTTTTCGTCGGTGTAGCCGAGCACGCCCTTGAGCGCGCCTTCGGAGGCCGCCTTCATGGCCTTGCAGATGTCGGCGTAGGAGGTTTCCTTGTTCAGCTCGACAGTCAGGTCAACCACGGACACGTCCGAGGTCGGCACGCGGAAAGCCATGCCGGTGAGCTTCTTGTTCAACTCGGGCAGCACCACGCCGACGGCCTTGGCAGCACCGGTGGACGAGGGGATGATGTTCTCGAGGATGCCACGACCACCGCGCCAGTCTTTCGACGACGGGCCATCAACGGTCTTTTGCGTTGCGGTGGCAGCGTGCACCGTGGTCATCAGGCCGCGCTTGATGCCGAAGTTGTCGTTCAGCACCTTGGCGACGGGGGCCAGGCAGTTGGTGGTGCACGAGGCGGCGGAGACGATGGCCTCGCCGGCGTACTTTTCATGGTTCACACCAAAGACGAACATCGGGGTGTCGTCCTTCGACGGGGCCGATTGCACGACTTTCTTGGCGCCCGCGTCGATGTGCTTCTGGCAGGTGTCCTTGGTCAGGAAGAAACCGGTCGACTCGATGACGATGTCGGCACCGACTTCGCCCCACTTGAGGTTCGACGGATCCTTCTCGGCCGTCAGGCGGATCTTCTTGCCATTGACGATCAGGTTGGTGCCTTCAACGGCGATGGTGCCCTTGAAATTGCCATGTACGGAGTCGTACTTGAGCATGTAGGCGAGGTAATCGGGATCGAGCAGGTCGTTGATGGCGACGACTTCAATCTCGGGGAAGTCCTTGCTGATTGCGCGGAAAGCCATGCGGCCGATGCGGCCGAAGCCGTTGATGCCAACTTTGATAGCCATGTGAGTGATCTCCTAGTGTGTGATTAGATGAATTTTTCGACGGCCTTGACCACATTGGCCACCGTGAAGCCGAATTCCTTGAACAGTTCGCCAGCGGGGGCGGACTCGCCGAAGCGGTCGAGGCCGACCACCGCGCCTTCGCCGCCGATGTATTTCCACCAGCCGTCGGTGACGCCAGCTTCCACGGCGATGCGCGGCAGGCCCTTGGTGAGCACGCTGTCCTTGTAGGCTTGATCCTGACGATCGAACACGTTGGTGGACGGCATGGAAACCACGCGCACCGCAATGTTCTGCTCGGCCAAGGTCTTCTGCGCCTTGAGGGCGAGGTCGACTTCGGAACCAGTGGCAATGATGATGGCCTTGGCACCCTTGGCATCAGAGATGACGTAGCCGCCTTTGGCGATATTGGCGATGGTTGCCGCGTCGCGCGGGACGAAGGGCAGGTTCTGCCGCGACAGGGCAAGCGAACTCGGGCCGGTCAGTCTCTCGACCGACTGCACCCAGGCCACCATGGTTTCAACGGTGTCGCAGGGACGCCAGACATCCATATTGGGAATCATGCGCAGCGTCGCGGTCTGTTCCACCGGCTGGTGTGTCGGGCCATCTTCGCCCAGACCGATGGAGTCGTGGGTGAAAACGAGAATGACGCGCTGTTTCATCAGCGCCGCCATGCGCAGGGCATTACGCGCATATTCCGAGAACATCAGGAAGGTGCCGCCGAAAGGCAGCAGGCCGCCATGCAGCGCCATGCCGTTCATGATGGCGGCCATGCCGAACTCGCGTACGCCATAGGAAATGTAGTTGCCCGAGGACTTGCCCGAGACTTTGGTGCAGCCCGTCCAGTCGGTGAAGTTGGAACCAGTCAGGTCGGCAGAGCCGCCAAGGAACTCGGGCAGGGCCGGGGCCAGGGCGTTGATGGCGAACTGCGAAGCCTTGCGCGTGGAGTTGGTCTCGGCCTTGGCGTTGGTGGCCTCGATAGTTTTTTTGGCGAAGTCGGCCCAGTTGGCGGGCAGCTCGTTGGCCATGCGGCGCTTGAACTCGGCGGCCTCCTTGGGGAAGGCCTTGGCGTAGGCCTCGAACTTCTGGTTCCACGAACCTTCCCACTCGGCGCCTTTTTTCTTGGCATCCCAGGCGGCATACACTTCAGCCGGAATTTCGAAAGGAGCGTGGGCCCAGCCGATCTGCTTACGGGTAAGGGCAATTTCGGCGTCGCCCAAAGCAGCACCGTGCACGTCGTGGGTGCCGGCCTTGTTGGGCGAGCCCGCGCCGATGATGGTCTTGCAGCAAATCATCGACGGCTTGTCGGTGACGGCCTTGGCGGCCTCAATCGCCGCTTGCAAAGCCTTCGGGTCATGTCCATTGACATTGGCAACAACGTGCCAGCCATAGGATTCGAAACGTTTGGGAATGTCTTCGGTGAACCAGCCCTCGACGTGACCATCAATGGAGATGCCGTTGTCGTCCCAGAAGGCGGTCAACTTGCCCAAACCCCAGGTGCCGGCGAGCGAGCAGGCTTCGTGCGAAATGCCTTCCATCAGGCAGCCGTCGCCAAGGAAAACGTAGGTACGGTGGTCGACGATCTCATGACCGGGCTTGTTGAACTCGTTGGCCAGCAACTTCTCGGCCATGGCCATGCCGACGGCGTTGGTGATGCCCTGGCCGAGCGGACCGGTGGTGGTCTCGACGCCGGCGGTGTAGCCGTACTCCGGGTGGCCCGGGGTCTTGGAATGCAGCTGGCGGAATTTCTTGATGTCCTCGATGGACAGATCGTAGCCGGTCAGGTGCAACAGGGCGTAGATCAGCATCGAGCCATGGCCGTTGGACAGCACGAAGCGGTCGCGGTTGGCCCACTTGGGGTTGTTGGGGTTGTGGCGCAGGTGGTGATTCCACAGCACCTCGGCTATCTCGGCCATGCCCATGGGGGCGCCGGGGTGGCCGGAATTGGCCTTCTGCACGGCGTCCATGGCCAGCGCGCGAATGGCGTTGGTCACATCGTTATAAACGGGCAGGTTGGAAGCACTGATCGTGGACATAATTACCTCGTGTGTGGCGGCCGGAAAAAAACCTCGATTATCGGGTAAACCCGACCGCTTGTGTTATCGCTATGGGGTTCCGGGCCGCAGGGGCCCGGACTCTCAAT
>Ga0315272_10000899_pt1 | contig 15152 bp, 17 predicted proteins | sample C3_middle_MG_FD_203918 | JGI IMG/M metagenome (GOLD analysis project Ga0315272, IMG submission 203918) | Sediment microbial communities from Yellowstone Lake, YNP, Wyoming, USA - C3_middle | ecosystem: Environmental > Aquatic > Freshwater > Lake > Sediment | place: USA: Wyoming | collected...
GCGGATATAGACCTGGATGCCGCCTGCGAGAGAATGCTGGTGGCGCAGCTTCTCGGCGGCGCGGGTGGTGTAGGCGATGACTGCCTGCTCCAGGTCCGCCAGCAGCGTAACCGGCATACCGAACGAACGGGAGCAAATGATCTGCTGGCGTGGCGGCGTGACATCATCCAGTTCCAGGCAAACCTCGCCATTCAGTTCCGCGACGATGCGTTCCATGACCACGCCGAACCCTGCGCGGATGCGCTTGGCGGAACTGCGTTTCAATTCCAGTACCGAGTTGATCCCCATCTGCTGCAAGCGGCTGGTGCTCTGCCTGCCCACGCCCCACACCTCGCCGGCTTCGATCTGCGCGAACAGGGTGTCCAGCTCTTGTGCAGGCATCGCATTGAAGTCACATACGCTGTCATAGCGCTTCTGTTTCTTGGCGACATGGTTCGCGAGCTTGGACAGGGTTTTGCTCGGTGCGATGCCGACACATACCGGTATGCCGACGCTTTGCTTGATGGTGCCGCGCATCGCTTGCGCATAGCTGGTCAGGTCTGTCATGCCGGCCATACCGGTCAGATCCAGAAAACATTCGTCTATCGAATAGACTTCCTGCTCGGGGCTGTACTGTGACAGCAGCCGCATCACCCGATTGGAGATATCGGCATACAGTGTGTAATTGGAGGAAAGCGCGATGATGCCGTGACGTTTGGCGATGTCCTTCAGCTGGAACCATGGCACAGCCATCTTGACACCGAGGTCTTTGACTTCCTGTGAACGCGACACCACGCAGCCGTTGTTATTGGAAAGCACCACCACCGGTTTGCTTTCCAGCTTGGGCTGGAACAGGCGTTCGCATGAGACGTAGAAATTGTTGCAATCGATTAGTGCGATAGCGCGTTGCATGAGTTTAGGCGTAGGTCGGGCTTTAGTTGTAGGGTGGATAAGCGCAGCGCATCCACCACGGTGAATCCGCCGAAGCGAGTTGGTGGATGCGCTACGCTTATCCACGCTACAGTGCTTAAACTTTATGGACGTTCCACCTCACCACCCCCCAGATAGAAAAGTCCTGCTCCGGTTTGATGCGCAGGTCGGGATAGTCCGGGTGTGCCGCGCGCAATACTTGCCCATCCGGCGTATGCAGCAATTGCTTCACAGTGAATTCGCCATCCAGCACCGCGATCACCACGCAGCCGTGCGTAACGGGCAGTGCACGGTCCACCACCAGCAGATCACCGTCAAAAATGCCGAGTCCGCGCATCGAGTCTCCCGCGACGCGCATGAAGAAAGTGCTCTCGCGATGCTGGATCAAATGTTCGTCGAGACTGATGCGCTGCTCCACATAGTCGTCGGCAGGAGATGGGAAACCGGCGGGTACGGAAGTGCGCAGCAAGGCGCGCTGCCGATGAAACAATTCCTTGTTGGGGTAGGTCAGCGATAGCAGGCCTCGCATGGCGCGTTGTGCCTGCCGGGCGGCGCAGGGATGATTAGAGGTTTGCATCGCGATCACTTTTTATACTTGCGGATCAGGCCGGTCAACACGCCGAATATCTCCAGCGTGCCCTGCGGGCGGATGATCGGGTAGGCCGGGTTGGCGGGACGCAGGATGTATTTGCCGCGCTCCCTGTCCAGGGTCTTCAGGGTGAACTCGTCGTCCACAATGGCCACAACGATGTCACCGACGTTCGCGAGGTTGCGCTTTTCCACCACGGCGACATCGCCATCATGGATGCCCGCCTCAATCATCGAATCGCCTTTGACCGGGATCAGCGTGGTCTCGGACGGCGTATCGATCAGCATCTCGTCGATGACGAAATATTCGCCCTGCGTTGCGGTCACTGCAACCGGCATCCCTGCCTGAACCGAGGACTCGGCCAACGGGCGCGCAAAAAATTGCCGGGTCGGGACCCAAACGCCATCCGGCGTGCGTTCGATGAAGCCGGCTGTGTTCAAGCGGGTCAGGATGGCCTTGACCCATGATTTGGAAGCGATGCCGAACACCTCGCACAGCTTTGCGTAAGAAGGGATGCTTTTCCAGTCGGCGTAATAGTCCTGGAGTTTGGCGAGATATTCGCCGTCCTTGATGTTGAAATCTGGGGTGTCGGAAGAGTTGGAATCATTCATGGCTAGGGTTGATACAGAACGAACGTACTGCACTATAAAGAACGAACGTTCTTATGTCAAGGATGTAGACAACCCTTCAGTATTCCGAATACTTCTTCGCGCTCCCGCGCACCTGATCCGCCGGATACTTCACCGCGTTCTTCTCCAGTTTATGCAGCGAGGCCTCCAGTAAATCGACCCTCAGCTTGTCCGAGAGGCGCACCAGATACAGCAGGATGTCGGCCAGTTCTTCGGCAACGACGGCTTTCTTTGCCGCATCAAGATTGGCCGATTGGGGTTCGGTGAGCCATTGAAAATGCTCCATCAACTCGGCGGCTTCGACCATCAACGCCATGCTCAGATTCTTCGGCGAGTGGAACTGGTCCCAGTCGCGCGCCTCGGCAAACGCACGTAGCTTGTCGCGTAACATCAGCAAGTCGGATTGGTTAGTCATGGCATAGCTCCGGTGAGTGGTGAAGGTTGACGGCTATTGTAATACGTGGCGAGGCGCGGCATCATGCATGCAGTGAATTGTTCCGACAATTCGGGGAGCGAGAATCCATATCATGGACGAATACATTTTTTTTGATGCCAGTCTGCGTGACAGGTTTGTGAGACAAGCAGGTGAACTGGGTGTGGCATGTGAGCTGCGGGATGACACCATGGGTTTGGTTGTCGCGGTGCCGGAAGACTTGGCAGATGATTTGGTAGATAGTCTGGAAGCCCGCTACGACGTGCTGCAGGACGAGCAATCCGATCTGATGTCCCAAATGGAAGGCGGACTTGGCAAACTGGCTGGATTCAAACTCGCCCTGCCGGACGGGCAGACCTGTATGGTGCCGTTGCAAGCAGATATGGCTAACCGCCTGATGTCCTGCTTCAGCCTCGAAGAGATACAAACTCTGTTCGATACGGTCGCACGCAGCGCGCTGGATCCCAAGGATACTCATCTGTGCGAAATTCTGAGGACTGGTGAAAAGACAAAGCGATGACATATATCAAGGCGTGCTATCCGTATTCCACAATTCACTTCTGAAAATAACAAACCGCCCACGAGGGGCGGTTTTGCATTTGGCGGAGAGGGGGGGATTCGAACCCCCGTTAGGTTATTCACCTAAACACGCTTTCCAGGCGTGCGACTTAAACCGCTCATCCACCTCTCCGAAGGGCGCGCAGAATATCCCAGAACGCCTTTGGCCGCAATCAGAAACGGTTCTTCCACTCGCGCAAGGCAGTAAACACGCCCAGTTCACTGACATCCAGTTCATTGGTGCCGGTCAGGACGCGTTGTTGCAGGGTGCGGATGATTCCCGGTTGGGTACAGCGCAGGAAGGGATTGGTGGCTTTTTCCAGCTCGATGCTGGAGGGCAGGGTAGGCAGGTTCGCTGCGCGCAGTTGTTGGGTGGCGGCGATGCGCTGTTGCAGGGCAGGGTTGTCCGGTTCGCTGGCCAGTGCGAAGCGCAGGTTGGCGGCGGTGTATTCGTGTGCGCAGTACACGCGCGTGGAGTCGGGAAGTTGTGCGAGGCGTTGCAGGGAATGGTGCAATTGCGCTAGGGTTCCCTCGAAATTTCTGCCGCATCCGCCACCAAATAGCACGTCGCCGCAGAGCAGGATATCCGGCGCAATAAATGCGATATGGTCATCGAGGTGGCCGGGGATCTCGATGATGTCGAACTCGATGCCAGGCGCGGCCAGTTTGAGCTGGTCGCCTTCGCGCAGATCATGGGTGATGTGCGGATTCTTCGGATGTCGCCGCCCATACACCGGCACGTTGTATACTTCGCGCAATTTGGCGATGCCACCGATATGGTCTGCGTGACGATGGGTGCACAGGATCGCGTCCAATTGCAGGTCGCGTGCCTTCAGGAAGGCCAGAACCGGCTCAGACTCGCCGGGATCGACCACGACGGCATGATTGTCGTCATGGATAGCCCAGATGTAGTTGTCTTGCAGGGCGGGAATGGCGGTGATTTCAAACATTGAGCAAATGGAACGGAAGCGATGCCGAATTGTAAGTCAACTGTGGAAAGTTTGAGCGAATGGATGGTCACTCCACAGGGTGGCTATGTGCAGGCACGTGAGCAGGCATATTTCGATTGTACTGTGAACGATATATTTGGCTATAACGCGCTGCAACTGGGTTTCCCTGAACATGGCTTTTTGAGCAGCAACAGGATGCCGTTGCGTTTCAGCGCCGGGAATCAGTCGGGCAATGCGGTGCGCCTGATTTGCACTGAATTGCCGTTCGACAGCGACAGCCTCGATCTGGTGGTATTGCCGCATGTGCTTGAGTTCTCCGAGCATCCGCACCAGGTGTTGCGCGAGGTAGCGCGGGTGTTGCGACCGGAAGGCAGTTTGATCATCAGTGGTTTCAATCCGCGCAGTCTGTGGGGCTTGCACCGCGCACTGGGCCGCCGTGAGGGTTATCCCTGGAAAGGCAATTTCATCGCGTTGCCGCGTCTCAAGGATTGGCTGGCGTTGCTGGATTTTGAGGTGATCGGCGGCAGCTTCGCCGCGTATGCGCCTCCGTTTCACACCAGTAAATGGCTGGAGCGCTTCTCCTTCGTGGAGAAGGCTGGTGAACGCTGGTGGGCGGCGCGTGGCGGCGTGTATTTTTTACATGCGGTCAAGCGTGTTCATGGGATGCGCTTGATCAAGCCGAAGTGGAATAATGCGCTGGTGGGCAAGCTGTTGCCGACTGCACCAAAATTGAATAACAGGATAACGCAGCGCAGGAAGACGGATTCGAGACGCAATAATAATTTTCGGGCACCCGAATGAGCAAAGATGTAGTGGAGATATTTACCGATGGCGCATGCAAGGGCAATCCCGGTGTGGGTGGTTGGGGCGCGCTGCTGCGCACCAAGGGCAAGGAGCGCGAGCTATTCGGTGGAGAGGCGCACACCACCAACAATCGCATGGAGTTGATGGGCGCGATCGCCGCGCTGGAAGCGTTGAAGCGGCATTGTCAGGTGCGGCTGCATACCGACTCGAAATATGTGCAGCAGGGCATCAGCACCTGGATACACGGCTGGAAGCAGCGCGGTTGGAAAACAGCCGACAAGAAGCCGGTGAAGAATGAAGATCTGTGGCGCAGGCTGGATGTGCTGGCGGAGCAACACCATGTTGAATGGGTGTGGGTCAAGGGGCACGCCGGACACGATGGCAACGAGCGCGCCGATGAGCTGGCGAATCGCGGTGTGGAGCAGATGCAGGAATCGTTGTAGGTCGGGTTTTACCCGACATCACTTTAAAGTGGCGGGTAGAAGCCGCCCTACAATATCGGACTGGAATTTATGAGACGAATCGTACTGGATACTGAAACAACCGGGCTTGACCCCAAGCAGGGGCATCGCATCATCGAGCTGGCGGCGATCGAGTTGGACGGACGCAAGATTTCGCTGCGCCGCTTTCATCGCTATCTCAATCCGGAGCGCGAGATTGATGCGGGCGCGGTGGCGATACACGGCCTGACCTATGAGCGCTTGCAGAACGAGGCGAAGTTCGCCGACATCGTGCCCGGCTTTCTTGAATTCATCGAAGGTGCAGAGCTGATCATCCATAACGCGCCGTTCGATATGGGCTTCCTTAATCACGAATTGGGTTTGCTGGGTTTATCTCCGTTGAAAAATGAGGTGACGGATACGCTCAAAGTCGCGCGCGAAATGCATCCAGGCAAGAAGAACAGTTTGAATGCTTTATGCGGACGCTATGAGATAGACAACGCGCATCGCACTCTGCACGGCGCGCTGCTGGATACCGAGTTGCTCGCCGAAGTATATTTCGCGATGACTCGCGGGCAGGAAAGTTTGCTTGGTGAAATTGCACCAGTGGCGCGCAAGCAAGCCGTGTTGAGCTCTGATTCGTCGCGCCCCAAGCTGCGGGTGTTGATGCCCAGCGAGGAAGAGTTGGCAGCTCACACGCAACAGCTTGCTGACATCGACAAGGCCAGCAAGGGAGCGTGCTTGTGGAAGAAGCTGGAAACGGCGGCGTGATCACGTCCAACCGGATACCCGCAACAAAGAATACGTCCACTAAATAAATGCTCGTCACGAGCGGTATTGAACTATATGAAAACAGATGTGATTATCATCGGCTCAGGCGCAGCAGGTCTGATGTGTGCCCTGCAAGCGGGACAGCGTGGGCGCTCCGTGGTGTTGCTCGACCATGCCAAGAAACTTGCGGAGAAGATACGCATTTCTGGCGGCGGGCGGTGCAACTTCACCAACCTCAATACTAAACCGGAAAATTTCATCTCGAACAATCCGAGCTTTTGCCGTTCGGCGCTGGCGCGTTACACGCCGCAGGATTTCATCGCGCTGCTGCAAAAACACAACATCGGCTACCACGAAAAGACGCTCGGGCAATTGTTCTGCGATGACGAATCGGAAGCAGTGATCGCGATGCTGCGCGGTGAATGTGAAGCGGCGGGCGTGAAGCGCTTCATGAGCTGCGAGATTGGCGAGATAAATTACTCGCCGCTACCCGAAGATGGGCAGCCGAAAAAAGAGGGACATCGATTTCATGTCAGCACCTCGCGCGAGGATTTTAATTCGGACTCACTGGTGATTGCCACTGGCGGCCTGTCCATCCCCAAGACCGGCGCGACCCCGTTTGGATACCACGTCGCCGAACAATTCGGCATCCCGATCACCAAGCTCAAGCCCGGCCTGGTGCCTCTGACCTTCGCGCCGGACGACTGGAAGCCCTATGCCGACTTGACCGGCGTTTCGCTCGATACGATCGTGAGTTTCGGCAAGCAGTCGTTCCGCGAAAACATGCTGGTCACCCATCGCGGCTTGAGCGGACCGGCCATCTTGCAAATCTCTTCCTACTGGCAGCACGGCGAGCCGTTGCACATCAACCTGCTGCCGGATCGCGATATGCTGGCTTTGTTGACCGAGCAAAAGACCAGCAAAAAATTACTCAGCAATTATCTGATCCAATGGTTCCCCAAGAGTTTTTCGGAAGTGTGGTGTACCGAGCTTACCAATCATAAGCAGATCGAGAACAAGCCGCTCAATCAGTACAACGACAAAGAGCGCAAACGGATCGCGGAACTTCTGCACGACTGGCAGGTCATCCCATCTGGTACGGCCGGTTACACCAAGGCAGAAGTCACTTGCGGCGGGATTGACACGCGCGCGCTTTCGTCCAAGACCATGGAGTGCATCGAAGTGCCCGGCCTGTATTTCATCGGTGAGGTGGTGGATGTCACAGGGTGGCTTGGTGGCTACAACTTCCAGTGGGCATGGGCTTCAGGCTACGCGGCAGGACAGGCGGTTTAGGCGCTCGTTACAAGCTGGCAGTGCCTGCTTGTTTTTCTGTTCGTGGGCATGCCCCGTTGCATGGGCAATTAACCCCTTTGGGTCTGAACATTGATTTTTAGTAGACTGGTCTATATACTAGTCTACGTCAAGATCGCATCGCAGGAGAAAGCCATGAAGATTGAAATTGGTTCGTATGAAGCAAAAACGAAGCTTCCGGAATTGCTACGGCAGGTCAAAACAGGCAAAAGCTTTACCATCACCAATCGCGGGGAAGCCATAGCAGATTTAGTACCTAGCGTGGGCGCGCGGGCGAAGGACAAAGTTGCCGCAGCAGAAAAATTGAAGGCATTCATGTTGGCCGATCCGGTGCGTGGTGTGAATATCAAGGCACTCATCGAAGAGGGGCGCGAGTGAATTTTGTCCTTGATAACTCGGTAACCATGCGGTGGTTTTTTGGTGATGGCAAGCCGCAAGAACTTGCTTATGCCGGAAAAGTGCTTGATGCGATGAAACAAGGCAGAGCTCTGGTACCCGTGACATGGGGGCTGGAGGTGGCTAACGTCATTGCCAAGGCGGAAGCAAAATTCTTGGTGACAGAAGCCCGGAGCGGTGCTTTTCTTGAGATGTTGGAAGGCATAGATATTGAAGTGGACGTAGCTACATTGGCACACGTGCTGTCCGATACTTTGCAGTTGGCGCGGAGATATAAACTATCTGCTTACGATGCCTCATATCTTGAACTGGCACTAAGACTGGGCAAGCCGCTGGCAACGCTAGACGAAGATTTGCAGAAGGCCGCAAAGAAAGCCGGCGTAAAAAAGTTTTAACCTGTTTTGTGAATGTTACCTGGAGAAACCCACTATGCGTACCCTATGGATAGTTTTACTGGCTGCACTGTTAAGCGGCTGCGGTTACAACACTTTTCAAACCACCGATGAGCAGATCAAGGCGAGTTGGGCAGAGGTGCTGAACCAGTATCAACGCCGTGCAGATCTGATCCCCAACCTGGTCAACACTGTCAAAGGCTATGCCGCCCAGGAGCAGGCCGTGCTGCTGGGGGTCACCGAAGCGCGCTCCAGGGTCGGCAGCATCCAGGCCACGCCGGAGCTGATCAATGACGAACAGGCATTCGCTAAATTTCAGGCCGCACAAGGCGAGCTGACTTCGGCATTGAGTCGCCTGCTGGTGGTTTCGGAAAATTATCCGCAACTGAAATCAGACCAGAATTTCCGAGACTTGCAGGCGCAGCTGGAAGGCACCGAGAACCGCATCACCGTGGCGCGCAACCGTTACATCCAGGCGGTGAAGGAGTACAACGTCACGGTGCGCGAATTTCCGACCAACCTGACCGCGATGATATTCGGCTACAAGGTCAAGCCATCGTTCACGGTGGAGAACGAGAAAGCGATCTCTTCTCCGCCTACGGTCAGTTTCGAGGCGCCCAAGGTTCCTGCACCAGCGAAATAAAATGAAAAGTCTCTGGGCGCGAGTCTTTCTGCTTGCGCTGCTGCTGGGTGGGGCGGCGCAAGCCGATGTTGCCGTGCCTCCGCTCACCCAGCGCATCACCGATCTCACCTCTACGCTGGATGCACAGCAAGTTCAGGCTCTCGAAGCACGTCTGGCCGAGTTTGAAAAGCACAAGGGTGCACAACTCGCGGTGCTGATCGTGCCGACTACCAAGCCGGAAACCATCGAACAGTTCGGAATTCGCGTCGCCGAAGCATGGAAACTGGGGCGCAAGAAGGTGGACGATGGCGCGCTGCTGCTCATCGCCAAGGACGACCACACGTTGCGTATCGATGTGGGTTATGGCCTGGAAGGCGCGCTGAACGACGCCACCGCGCACCGAATCATCGACGAGACTATTGTGCCGCGTTTCAAGCGCGGCGAGTTTTATCCCGGCATCGAATCAGGTCTGGCAGCGATGATGCAGGTCATCAATGGCGAACCCCTGCCGCCGCCGAAGCGTGCTGCAGCGAGCGGGAAATTTGACATCGAATCGCTGTTGTTCATTGCCTTCGGCTTGGTCGTAGTGGTGGGTGGAATGCTGCGCGCGATGCTCGGACGTTTTCCCGCCGCACTGCTCATGGGCGGAGCGCTGGGGTTTCTGGCCTGGCTGTTGGTCGCGCCGCTGCTGATCGCGCTGTTCGTTGGAATAATGGCATTCGTGTTCGTGCTGCTGGGTGGTGGTGGCGGACGCGGTTTCGGTGGGGGTGGAGGATTTGGCGGCGGCTCCGGTGGTTCCGGCGGCTTTGGCGGTGGGGGTGGAGGATTTGGTGGCGGTGGCGCTTCGGGGAGGTGGTGATGAATTTTAAACGAGTGATGCGACATCTATCCGCTGGCCGTGCGTCAGTGCGGCGCGTATTTCCATTGCACACTATGGACGCTATCGAGCATGCGATACGCGCAACCGAAGCGCAGCATGACGGACAAATCCGTTTCGCCGTCGAAGCATCATTGGAACTTGCTCCGCTGCTGGCGGGGCAGACCGCGCAGCAACGATCCATCGAAGTGTTTTCTAATTTGCGCGTATGGGATACCGAGCACAACAACGGCGTGCTGATCTATCTGTTGCTGGCGGATCGCGATGTCGAGATCGTTGCCGACCGTGGCATCCATGTCAGGCTTGGCAACGAAGTCTGGGAAGTGATCTGCCGTGATATGGAAGCGGCATTCCGCGCGGGAAGTTTTGAGGCTGGCGTGCTCGCCGGAATAAATGCGGTGGGTGAACATCTGTCGCGCCACTTCCCGGCGCGCAGCGGCAAGCCCAATGAGATGCCCGATCGACCGGTGGTGTTGTAGTACAACGATACGTGCATTCATAACGACGACTTTGCTGTGTGTCGAAGTGAAGGCGGATTTTTGCGAGCTTTCAATGACTGCTTCCAGGTAAATTTCTTCACTGGTCGAAGTTTTGCATCGTGTCAAAACCAGAATGACTGGAGAGGCACTGCGACCTTCCAGGTCTGAACTTAATTGGACAATTGATGGTAATTTTCTCCGACAGCTGGATGTACGCTTTGTGGCGCATCGGTTATTCGGTCACTTTTAGACACAAGAAGCCTCTTAATAAAATGCTAAAATAAATTTGTTATTTACCCGCAACGGTCGACATGCTAACTCCTGAAAAACTGGAAAACGAGGATTTCAGATTAAATACCTTGCGCTCATTAAACATTCTGGATACACCACCAGAAGAGCGTTTTGATCGCTTGACTCGTATGGCAAAACGCATCTTCAATGTGCCCATTGCGGTTGTCAGTTTAGTGGATGCCAATCGCCAATGGTTTAAGTCGTGCGTAGGCCTTTCAGTCCGTGAGACATCCAGAGACGTTTCGTTTTGTGGCCATGCAATATTGGAAGACGGTATATTGATGGTGTCCGATGCCCTTGCGGACAAGCGATTTTACGATAACCCCCTCGTAATCAACGACCCGTACATTCGCTTCTATGCTGGATGCCCGCTGAAAGCTCCGAACGGAAGTAAGCTTGGCACACTCTGCTTGATAGATGTCAAGCCTCGCGGGTTGGATGATGAGGAGCGTGGACTACTGCTCGATCTGGCGCTTATGGCCGAGCAAGAAATTTTTACAGCTCAACTGGCGACAATGGATGATTTGACCTTATTGTCTAATCGACGCGGCTTTGAGGCACTTGCTCAGCATGCGCTAAACTTTTGCAAACGGACTGGGAAACCTGCATCAATGCTGTTTTTCGATTTGAATGATTTCAAAAATATAAATGATACATTTGGGCACTCAGCAGGAGACCAGGCCCTTGTAGTTTTCGCTGATGTGCTACGTAATACTTTTCGAGACAGTGATGTGATCGGTCGTCTCGGCGGTGATGAGTTTGTTGCTCTGCTCACTGATACAACTTCTGCAGGATCCATGGATTTACTGGGTCGCCTCAAGCAGACAATTGATTCCCTCAATAGAAAGGCGCGAAATGGATATGACATTCGATACAGCGCTGGACTAATTGAATACGACGTTGAGAAACATTCGTCCATAGATAACCTTATCGCAGATGCTGACAAGGCTATGTATGCAGATAAAAAGGATAAGAAGACTATCTTGGGATAGCAATTATTTTTTCTGTTAGCTGCATCCGTTATTTTGCAAATACCGAACGACTGCAATGTACCGGCAATGGCGGTTTGAAACCGCACCGAGCAGCAGACCAAAATGATGATTACCTTGGATGTCTCCTGTGTGTCGGGAACTGACGTTCGAGCTTCATAGAAGCGGACGTTCGCAGCGTTTGAAATCTGGGTACCTGCGAGCGGCAGCTATGGCCGAGAACCGGAAACTAGCGACAATTTAAAGCAGAGCCTCAAATGTGTCGTTTATTGAACTTGATGAAGTTCCGCATTTCGGCAACTTATTTTTAGCACTCATGGGTTCATGTGCAAGCGGGTATTTTGATCCCACTATCATGCCAGACGTGAAACGAGAGATCCCCATTTATCGACGGCAGATCGTAGTGTCTCGATGTCACCGTCGTTGATGAATGTCACGGCAGCAATCTGTTCCTCTTTTCCAAGCGGTTCCTGAACAACCTGCAGTTTTTTCATGACTGAAAAATCTGCCTCGGAGGCATCAATCCGCCGACTGCTTCGTTGCGCCAGCCGTTCCGTCAGCACAGCGGTATCGGTCTGCAAACTGGCAATCACAATGGGCACAGCCAATTCTTTTGCCAGCGCGTGAAAAATCTCACGTTCGGCATGGAGTACGAAAGCGGCATCGACGATAACGGGGAAGCCTGCTGCGATCACGGAACGCGCCAGTTCTTCCAGTTTTGCATAGGTGCGCCAAGTTGCATCTGCGCTGTAGATGTCCACATCGATCTGCGCCTTGCTGTCAGCCAGCGGCGCCAGGCCGAACATCCGCTTGCGCTCGACATCTGAGCGGATGCGGATCGCGCCCAGCCGCTCCAGCGCGAGCTGTGCGAAGGTGCTTTTGCCGCAACCGGGGAGGCCGTGGGTGATGATGATCGCGGGACAGCGGCGAGTCAGGCAGCTCTGGGCCAAGCGGAGATAACTGCGGCAGGACTTCAATTCCTTTTTCATTCTTGCGCCGCGCTGACCGGCGCGTATCGCGGCGATCTTGGCGCGCACCGTGGCGCGGTAGGCGAGATAGAAGCGCAGCACGCTGCAGCCCTGATAATCGCCGTTGATCTCCATATACGCATTCAGCAAGCGCCAGGCCAGTTGCGGCTGGCCACGCCGCAGCAGATCCATCACCGTGAAGCTGATCTCGCTGATCACATCGATCCAGCGCAATGCAGCGCTGAACTCGATGCCGTCGAAAGGCGTGGGCATGTCGTCCAGTACCACGATGTTGCCTAGATGCAGATCGCCATGGCATTCGCGCACATAGCCTGCCGCCGCACGTTGTTTGAAAAGTGGCTCGCAGGCGGTGAACGCCTGCGCGCTGGCCTCGCGCACTGTTTCCAGCATCGCCAGGTCATCGGGTGTTTTGAGCAGTTGCGGTAAATGCGCGAAGTTTTGCATCGCTGCCTTTTCTATTTCAGCCGTTGCGCAATGCGGCGAATCTGCTGCAGCGGGCGGCAATGCGGCATGGAAATTGGCGATGACAGCAGCCAGTTTGTCGATATGGGCAGCGGTGATGCGGCCATGCGCCAGCAAATGATCCATCAAGCTCGTTTGGGAGAATCGCCGCATGTGCACCGCATATTCGATTGCGGGTTCTTTGCCCATCACAGGTTCTTCCGGGGTGCCGCCGATCGAGACAACATCGAGGTAGAGCTCCGCAGCGAGGCGGCGATTGAGGCGCAGCTCTTCGCTGCAATAAAAGCGGCGCAGCTCCAGCGTGGAAAAATCTAGGAAGCCAAGATCGACGGATTTCTTGAGCTTGTAGGCATCGCGGCCGGTCAGCAGCACCCAGGAGATATGCGTCTCTTCCAGCCTGGCGGGATGGCGAAAATATCCGGGTGCGCGCATAGCGTCCACCAGTTGCTGCTGGCGCAACAAGTCGGTTGAGATGTTTGCCGATATGGGTTGAACGGACATCATGGATGACCCCTTTATGCTTTCACTTTAGCACGGCCGGTGAGCGTTTGCAGGGCAGCAAAAATCGGCGCACAATCAAAACATCAGTAACGGATATTGCAAATCACCTGGTACAAAGGTCACTCATGAAAATCGGCATACCAAAAGAGATCAAGACCAATGAAAACCGTGTCGCGCTGGTGCCGGCGGGGACAGCGGTGTTGGTGTCGGCGGGACACACGGTCATCGTCGAAGCGGGAGCGGGGCTGGGCAGCGGGTTCAGCGATGCGCTATACCATGAAGCGGGTGCGCAGATCGCACCGGATGCCGATTCTGTCTGGGTATCAGCCGACCTGATCGTTAAAGTGAAAGAGCCGATCGAGCCGGAATGGAAATGCATCAGGCCCGGCCAAATCATCTTCACTTACTTTCATTTTGCTGCCAGCGGGCAATTGACCCGCGCGCACATGGCTTCGGGTGCGGTGTGCATTGCGTATGAAACGGTCGAGCTGCCATCGGGCGAACTGCCGCTGCTGACACCGATGTCCGAAGTGGCCGGGCGCATGGCCGTGCAGGAAGGCGCGAAGTATCTGGAGAAACTCTATGGCGGGCGCGGCGTTCTGCTCAGCGGCGTGCCGGGAGTGCCGCCCGCCAAGGTGGTGATACTCGGCGGCGGCATGGTCGGCGTGAATGCGGCAAAGATGGCAGCCGGGCTGGGTGCCAATGTCATCATCCTCGATACCTCGCTGGAGCGGCTGCGCTATCTCAGCGATGTGATGCCGGCCAATGTGCAGCTGATATTTTCTGACCGGCACACCCTGCTGAAGCAGATTTCCAATGCCGACTTGGTCATCGGAGCGGTGCTGGTACACGGCGCCGTCGCGCCAAAATTGATACGCCGCGAAGACCTCAAGATCATGCACAAGGGCGCGGTGATCGTCGATGTCTCCATCGATCAGGGTGGCTGCATCGAGACGATGCATCCCACTACACACGAGAATCCCACCTTCATCGTCGATGGCATCGTCCACTACGGAGTGGCCAACATGCCCGGCGGCGTGCCACTCACCGCCACGCTGGCGCTGACCAACGCGACCTTGCCCTATGTGCTGCAACTGGCAAACAAGGGATACCGGCAGGCGCTCAGGGAATCATCGGCACTGCTGAAGGGTCTCAATATTGTCAGCGGAAAGATCACGCACAAGAAAGTCGCCGAGGCGTTCGGCATGGACTATCACGCTGCGGACTCATTTATCGACTGATGCCATTTTCCAATCAATTGAGCAGTACGTAGGGCGTGCTTTGCCCGCCGGATATAGTGTTGTAGGTCGGGTTTTAACCCGACATGTCGGGCTGAAGCCCGACCTACAGATCATTTTTTGTCTGAAGGAAAATGGCACTATGCCTGCTTGAACGGGCTCCGTTCGTTCAGTTCGCCCACATATTCCGAGATCGCCTCGGTCTCGCGCTGCAGATAATCTTCCACCGCCTGTGCAAACTGGGGATGTGCCAGCCAGTGCGCGGAACGCGTGGTGACCGGCAAAAAACCGCGCGCCAATTTGTGCTCGCCGCCCGCGCCGCCTTCGAAAGTCTTGATGCCGCGCGCGATGCAAAACTCGATCGCTTGGTAGAAGCAAGCCTCGAAATGCAGTCCGGAATGAAACTCGAACGCGCCCCATGAACGCCCGTACAACACATCCCTGGTGACGATATTCAGTGCGCTTGCGATCGGCTTGCCTTCGCGTGACGCAATCACCAGCAGAGTGTGCTGCGGCATCGCT
>Ga0315272_10000900_pt1 | contig 15150 bp, 13 predicted proteins | sample C3_middle_MG_FD_203918 | JGI IMG/M metagenome (GOLD analysis project Ga0315272, IMG submission 203918) | Sediment microbial communities from Yellowstone Lake, YNP, Wyoming, USA - C3_middle | ecosystem: Environmental > Aquatic > Freshwater > Lake > Sediment | place: USA: Wyoming | collected...
GGTTTTCTTCATTTTCATCAATACCTGCGCGGAAATCTCAGGTGCGGAAATGTCCTTGTCACGCACCTTGATCCAGGCATCGCCGTTCTTGGCTTTGACTATGGTGTAAGGCACCATGCCGATGTCTTTTTGTACCATAGGCTCTTCAAAGCGTCGACCGATCAGGCGTTTTACGCCGTACAGTGTATTTTTTGGGTTGGTGACAGCCTGACGTTTTGCCGGTGCGCCAACGAGCACTTCACCGTCTTCCATGTACGCGATGATTGAGGGAGTCGTGCGAGTGCCTTCTGCGTTCTCGATTACTTTGGGTTTGCCGCCTTCCATAACGGATACGCAAGAGTTCGTGGTGCCCAGATCAATACCAATAATTTTTCCCATGATGTTTCCTTTCGAATTAAATTTTTAACTTGCAAATATGTTTAAGTAACTGTTGGATACTAAATGAGGACTGAGTCACTGTATTTCAAGTGGTCCATGAGTTTGTTAGCCTTTTTCTTTTGCCACCATGACCATTGCCGGACGTAACACGCGTTCATTCAGGCTGTAACCCTTTTGCATGACGGATACCACGGTGTTGGCTTCTTGCTCGCTTTCGATCATGCCAATTGCCTGATGTTTGTGTGCGTCAAATTTTTCCCCAACCGGGTTGAGTTCCTTGATCTGGAATTTTTCAAACACACTGTTAAGCTGCTTTTGAGTCAGTTCCATGCCGCTCTTAAAGCTTTCTACGGTAGAATTTTGTACAGACAGACCGGCTTGCAGGCTGTCCATCACGGCCAGCATTTCGTTGGCAAAGCGTTCAACGGCAAATTTTTGTGCTTTGCTGACATCGTCCAGTGCGCGGCGACGGATATTCTCACCTTCAGCTTTTGCATACATCCAGGCGTCATAGTGTTCCTGGGCCTTTAGTTCGGCCAGTTTCAGCATTTCTTCCGTGCTGGGCATCACTTCGGGTGCATTGTTGCTGTCTTGCGGGGTGTCGTTGCTTTGTTCCATGCCTATCTCCAAATGTACAGTGTTGCGGTAGATGGGGATGAAAACACTGACTTCAAGAGGGTGAATAAAATATATTTTCGCATGAGATAATATCGGCTTGATATTCATGTTTCATGCAATGCCTCCCCGGCGATTGCTGTTCCAGGCCCAAATGAGTTCCAACCATCGAAATTACTACTGGCGTATCGCCGGATTCTATTTCTTCTACTTTGCTTTCGTAGGAATGTTCTCGCCTTACTGGAGCCTGTACCTTAAGTCAATTGAGTTTAATGCCGTGCAGATAGGCGTACTGATGTCTGTGCAGCCGGTGATGCGTATGCTTTCTCCTGCAATGTGGGGGTGGCTGGCAGACCGGCTGGGAAATCGTCTCATAGTGGTGCAAATAGCGGCCTTTGGCAGTGCGCTGTGTTATCTGGGCGTATTTTTCACCACCGATTACTATGGATTACTGCTGGTACTGGCCTTGATGAGTTTTTTCTGGAGTGCCTCCATGCCGCTGGTGGAAGCAACCACGCTGACTTACCTCGGCAAGAATACCTCGCGCTATGGCCGCTTACGTTCGTGGGGGTCAGTTGGCTTTATTCTGGCTGTTCTGGGCCTTGGTTATGCACTGGATTACATTGCTATCCGCTGGATTTTATGGGCGGGTTTGTTTATTCAGCTTGGTATTTTGTATTTTTCCCGGCAAATCCCTCCTACCGAAGTCATTGCACATCATACGGATAGCCATCCGATTCTGCGTATTGTGAAGCAACCGCAAGTATTAGCGTTGTTTGGCGCGTGTTTTTTGATGGCTGTTGCGCATGGGCCTTATTACACTTTCTTTTCGATATATCTGGTTGAGCACGGTTATGCGAAAAGCGCCGTCGGTGCTTTGTGGACGCTGGGGGTGGTTTGTGAAATAGGTGTATTTTTTGCAATGCCGAAACTGATGCGGAAGTTTGCCCTCACACAAATGCTGATGATGAGTATGGCGCTTGCCGTGGTGAGATTCTTATTGATTGCCTGGCAGGTGGATACTCTTTGGCTTTTGCTGCTTGCGCAAACGCTGCATGCGGCGACCTTCGGCGCGTTTCATGCTTCAGCGGTTGCACTGGTGCATCACTTTTTTCGTGGCCGACACCAGTCCAGGGGGCAGGCGCTGTTTGGCAGTGTGACCTATGGAGCGGGCGGGATGGTGGGTGGCTTGCTTAGTGGTCCGTTGTGGTTGCACTGGGGGGCAAGCGTCATGTATACCTTTAGTGCTTTTGCGGCCATGTCGGGCTTGCTTTTGATGTGGTGGAAATTCAGACGTATGGAGCTTGTCCACGATGGATTTTGAGCACTTCCGCAACTTGAGGATATTGGTCGATTGCTCCAATCCAAGTCCCGTGGCGCCCACCCCCTTTGCTGTGGCATAATTACAGGCTTAGCTGGGGCAAAAAATGAACACACAAACTCTTTACGACAAACTCTGGAATTCCCATGTGGTGCGCAGCGAGGCCGATGGTACGGCGCTGCTATATATCGACCGTCATCTGGTGCACGAAGTGACAAGCCCGCAGGCTTTTGAGGGGCTGCGTCTGGCGGGCCGCAAGCCATGGCGTACCAGTTCAATGCTGGCCGTGCCCGATCATAACGTACCGACTGTGCGCCGCGTAGAGCGTATCCATGACCCGGTATCGCGCGTGCAGGTTGAGACGCTGGATTCGAATTGCAAGGAATTCGGTGTGACTGAATTCAAGATGAACGATCCGCGTCAGGGTATCGTGCATGTCATCGGCCCCGAGCAGGGGGCGACATTGCCAGGCATGACTATTGTGTGTGGTGATTCGCACACCAGTACGCATGGTGCTTTTGCCGCGCTGGCATTTGGCATCGGCACCTCTGAAGTCGAGCACGTGATGGCGACGCAATGTCTGCTGATGAAAAAAGCAAAAGCCATGCAGGTGCTGGTGGAAGGCAAGTTGGGGCGTGGTGTGACTGCCAAGGACGTGGTGCTGGCCATTATCGGCAAAATCGGCACTGCAGGCGGCACCGGTTATGCGATTGAGTTTGCGGGCAGTGCGATACGCGGCTTGTCGATGGAAGGCCGCATGACCGTGTGCAACATGGCGATCGAAGCAGGCGCGCGCGCCGGCATGATCGCGGCGGATGAGACGACGATCAATTACTTCAAGGGCCGTCCCTTTGCGCCTCATGGTGAGTTGTGGGACAAGGCTGCAGCCAACTGGCGTAGCTTGCACAGCGATGAAGGTGCAAAATTTGACAAGGTAGTGACGCTGGATGCAGCTGCAATCAGGCCGCAGGTAACCTGGGGCACTTCACCCGAGATGGTGGTGGCGGTGGACGGCCGTGTACCAGATCCGAAAAATGAGAGCGATGCAATCAAGCGCGGCAGTATTGAGAATGCGCTGGCCTATATGGGTTTGCAGGCCAATACGCCGATCACCGACATTATGATCGACAAGGTATTTATCGGCTCCTGCACCAATTCGCGCATTGAAGACCTGCGTGCGGCGGCGGAAGTGGCGCGCGGCAAGCATGTTGCGACAAACGTGAAGCTGGCGATGGTGGTGCCGGGCTCCGGCCTGGTGAAGCAGCAGGCCGAGAAAGAAGGCCTGGATAAAATATTTATCGCGGCAGGATTTGAATGGCGAGAGCCAGGTTGTTCGATGTGTCTGGCGATGAACGATGATCGTTTGTCACCGGGCGAACGCTGTGCTTCTACATCAAACCGCAATTTTGAGGGTCGCCAGGGTCAGGGCGGACGTACGCATCTGGTGAGCCCGGCTATGGCTGCGGCAGCAGCGATTGCCGGACATTTTGTGGATGTGTCGGCATGAAAAAATTGAGTGGCTGGATGATTTTATGTGTGCTCTTGACCGCGAATGCCTGGGCGAAAGACGATGCCGCTACAAAAGGTATCGGTGACAGCTTGAAGAAAGCCGGCGATTCAGTGGGCAGTGGTATGGAAAAGGTTGGCAAAGCTGCAGCTCCTGAAGTCCACAAGGCGGAGAGCTGGCTTGATGGTGTGTTTAATAAAAGCAGTAAAAAATCAGACAAGGCGAACAAGTGATGCAAAAGTTTTCTTTACTGGATGGTTTGGTCGTTCCCCTTGATAGAGCCAATGTGGACACCGATGCGATTATCCCCAAGCAGTTTCTGAAGTCGATCAAGCGTTCCGGTTTCGGCCCTAATGCATTTGATGAATGGCGCTATCTGGACCACGGTGAACCGGGTATGGATAATTCCAAGCGTAAAATTAATCCGGATTTTGTGTTGAACCAACCGCGCTACAAGGGCGCGCAAATCCTGCTGACACGTGAAAATTTCGGTTGCGGTTCGTCGCGAGAACATGCGCCCTGGGCGCTGGAAGATTACGGCTTCCGCGTGATTATTGCCCCTAGTTATGCCGATATTTTTTTCAATAACTGCTTCAAGAACGGCCTGCTGCCGATACGTCTGGATGCGGCTATCGTCGATGCGTTATTTAAGGCTGAAGCCAGGGCAGAGGGATTTCGTTTGCGTGTCGATCTGGAGCAGCAAAAAATTACGGCAGCGGACGGTACGGTTTATCCATTTGAAGTTGAGGCGTTCCGCAAGCACTGTCTGTTGAATGGTCTGGATGATATTGGCCTGACCATGCAGCATGTGGATGACATCAAGGCCTATGAGCAGCGCCGCAAAACAGAAGCGCCATGGCTGTTTGCATAAAATTTATTTAAATAGTTAACCTAGAGATCAGATTATGAAAATTGCTGTATTGCCGGGAGATGGCATAGGACCGGAAATCGTAGCCCAGGCGGTCAAAGTTTTGAACGTCCTGAAGTCGGAGGGCTTGAAGATTGAGACGGAAAATGCGCTGCTCGGCGGTTGCGCAATCGATGCAGCAAAAGATCCTTTCCCCGAGGCAACACAGAAGCTTGTAAAGGCCGCCGAAGCAGTGCTGCTCGGTGCGGTTGGCGGCCCGCAGTGGGATGCTAATCCGCGCGAGCTGCGGCCGGAGCGGGGCTTGTTGCGTATCCGCAAAGACCTTGGTCTGTTTGCCAATCTGCGTCCTGCGATACTCTATCCTGAGCTGGCCAGTGCATCGACGCTCAAGCCGGAGGTTGTCGCAGGACTGGACATCCTGATCGTACGCGAATTGACCGGTGATATCTATTTTGGCCAGCCGCGCGGTATCGAGATTCGCGATGGCGAGCGCTTTGGTTTTAATACCATGCACTACACTGAGAGCGAGATCCGCCGCATTTTGCGCGTGGCTTTTGAAGCCGCAAGGAAACGCAACAGGAAAGTATGCTCGGTCGACAAAATGAATGTGCTTGAATGCACCCAGCTCTGGCACGATGTCGCCAATGAAGTAGCGAAAGAGTATCCGGATGTTCAGCTTACGCACATGCTGGTGGACAATGCAGCGATGCAGTTGGTGAAAAATCCGAAGCAGTTTGACGTCATGGTTACCGGCAATATGTTCGGCGACATTTTGTCGGATGAGGCCTCGATGTTGACCGGTTCCATCGGCATGCTGCCATCTGCTTCACTGGATGAGAATAACAAGGGTTTGTATGAGCCTAGCCATGGTTCTGCTCCCGATATCGCGGGGAAGAACATTGCTAATCCGCTGGCAACCATCCTGTCGGTTGCGATGATGCTCCGCTATACATTTGGCGATGAAGGCAACGCGCAGCGTATCGAAAGTGCTGTGCGCAAGGTGTTGCAGCAGGGTTATCGCACCGGTGATATCTATGAAGACGGTATGAAAAAAGTGGGCACGGATGCAATGGGCGATGCGGTTGTAGCAGCGCTTAAATAATCATTTAGGGCAGGCTGAAGCCTGCCAGTATTTATTTATAAGGTGGGGATATGCGAGTAGGTCTGGTTGGTTGGCGTGGCATGGTGGGTTCGGTTCTAATGCAGCGTATGCGTGAGGAACGCGACTTTGAGTTGATCGAGCCAGTATTTTTTACCACCTCACAGGTGGGCGGCAATGCGCCGGATATCGGTCGTGCAGTTGATACGTTGAAAGATGCGAACAATATTAAAGAGCTCAGTGCAATGGATGCGATCATCTCTTGCCAGGGCGGAGACTACACCACCGAGATTTTTCCCAAATTGCGTGCGGCTGGCTGGAAAGGCTACTGGATTGACGCTGCATCCACTTTGCGCATGGAAAAGGACAGTGTGATCATCCTTGACCCGGTAAATATGGATGTGATCAAGCAGGCGCTGAAGGATGGTAAAAAAGATTTCATCGGAGGCAATTGCACAGTCAGCCTGATGCTGATGGCGCTGGGCGGATTGTTCAAGGCTGATCTGGTGGAATGGATAACTTCGATGACTTACCAGGCGGCATCCGGTGCCGGTGCGCAGAACATGCGCGAGCTGATGACGCAAATGGGTGAAGTGAATAAAGTCGCGAAAAAACTGCTGGATGATCCCGCATCTGCCATTCTGGATATCGACCGCGAAGTCGCCGGTATCCTGCGAGATGAAAAATTTCCAACGGCCAATTTTGGCGTGCCGCTGGCAGGCAGCCTGATTCCTTGGATAGATAAAGATTTGGGTAATGGTCAGAGCAAGGAAGAGTGGAAGGGAAAGGCCGAAACCAATAAAATCCTGGGTCTGGACGCGAAACCTATTCCGGTTGACGGACTATGTGTACGTATTGGCGCAATGCGTTGTCATAGTCAGGCGATGACGATCAAGCTGAAGCGCGATGTGCCCTTGGATGAGATTAATGCCATGCTGGCGTCCGCCAATGACTGGGTAAAAGTGGTGCCGAATGAGCGTCAAGTGACTATGCGAGAGTTAACGCCTGCTGCGGTAACTGGCACCTTGAGCGTCCCGGTAGGGCGTTTGCGTAAAATGGATATGGGTGGCGAATATCTGTCCGCATTTACGGTTGGAGACCAGTTGTTATGGGGTGCGGCGGAGCCGTTAAGGCGGATGCTACGCATACTGCTTAATAATTAAGCGGTAAAAATTGGTATTCCTTTTTATAAATGATGGGTTAACGCATGATTTTAGAGTGGACATTAGCTTGCATCTCTAACTCTATGATGTTAATCTAAATAACAAGGCAAAAAAATAAGGGTGGTAATGTGCTTAAAACACTTCTGAAATCGGTAGGACTACTGGCCTGTGTGGCTTGGTTCAGCCTCGCCAGCGCGGCAACGATGGGGGGCATTAATGTTATGTCTTCCTTGGGGAATCCGTTAAAGGCGGAAATTTCATTAGCCGAGTTGGGCGCAAATGACAAAACGACAATGGTTGCCAAGCTCGCGTCGGTAAACGAGTTTAAAAGTGCAGGCCTGGAGTTCCCATACAGTCTGCCAAAATTAACCTTTGATGTGCAAACGCGCGCAAATGGCGAAACATATATCAAACTTAGTTCTACACAGCCGGTAAATGAACCATTTGTATCGCTGCTGGTTGAATTGAGCTGGCCTTCCGGCAAGTTGCTACGTGAATTTACTTTCCTGCTTGACCCTGCTGGTTTCGCTCCAGAGCAACCCAAAGCTACCGAAGTAAAACCAGTAGAGCCGATGGTGCCAATGCAGGAGTCAGTGCCAGTTGTGGTGCCTGTTATTGCGCCTGAAATGACACAGGCAGCACCCGCTGAAATTGTTGTTGCCCCAATGGTTGATGCAACTGTGGCTGCGGCACCAGAGACAACGCCAGCAGCAACTGTCGCACCGGCACCTGAGGCTGCACCAGCAATGAGTGACATGGCCAAGGCTGAAATGGCCGCGGCAGAAACGGCCAAGGCTGAACCTGAAATGGCTGAGCCTGGTAAGGTTGAGCCAGCAGTGCCTGTGAAAGTGGAATCCTTGGCGGCTGCAACAACCGGATCCGTTATTGTAGAAAAAGGCGATACGCTGGGCAAAATAGCCGATGAAGTGCGTCCGGTTGATGTCAGTCTTGAGCGAATGTTAGTAGCGATGTATCGCGCAAACGCCAAAAAATTTGATGGCAAAAATATGAACCGTATCAGGGCTGGCAAAATTTTGCGTATGCCTGAAGCGGGTGAAATTGAAAAAGTAACACAGTCTGCTGCAATCAAGGAAATTCGCGCGCAAGTAGCCGATTGGCAAGATTACCGTCAGAAGCTGGCTGCAGCACAGTCGAGCGCAAGCGAACAGACGCCCAAGCAAGAAGTTGCCGGTAAGATTAGTACAGCAATCGCTGAGAAAGCACCTGTAGCTAAAGAAACTGCCAAAGAGGTGTTGAGGCTGTCCAAGGGTGAAACACCTGGTGATAAAGCTGTAACAGGTAAGGGCGCAAGTAAACAAGAAAAGGCGATTGCAAAAGCAGATGACGCCACGGCAAAAAGTAAACAGATTGAAGAAGAGCAGAAAAAATTAGCAAAGCTGGAAACGATTAACAAAGATGTAAGTAAGTTGGTTGAGCTTAAAGCCAAACCTGTCCCCGAGGTTGCAGCTGAACAAGCCAAGCCTGCACCTGTTCCTCCTCCTGCCAAGTTGCCTGCGCCAGCTGCTGCTCCTGCCGCTGCACCAGCCAGTGATGAATTTGATATTCTGGCCATGTTAGGTAAGTATTGGGCCATGGTAATGGATGACCCTGTTATTTTGGGTGTAGTTGCCGCTGTGATATTGGGCTTGGGGGGGTTAGGCTTTGTGATGTTGCGCCGAGGCAAGGGCACTCAAAAAAAAACTACAAAAAAAAATAACGAAATAGGCGAGGGAACCGGTAGTTGGAGAACGCCGGTTGCACCTTCTCCCGATACGGGCGACTTTACCCGGTCTTCATCAACACCCTTAGCTTCAGCGGCACCAATGTCAGTAGCAGCTGCTCTGGATGATGTAGATCCAATTAGTGAAGCTGACCTTTTCCTGAACTTTGGTCGAGATGTTCAGGCTGAAGAAATACTGAAAGATGCTCTGAAGAAGGATTCTTCAAATGTTCAGATCAAGCTAAAGTTGTTGTCGATTTATTCTAGCCGTCAGGATGTCAAAACTTTCACAAAGTATGCACAAGAGATAAAGGATTCTGGTGACGCCAGCGCGTGGGAACGTGCTTCAGTAATGGGGCGTGAAATAGATCCTGGCAACACAAATTATGGTGATGCCAAAGGCGAGCCAAGAAATAGAGAAAGACCGCCGGCAGAAGTTGATTTCGATCTGGGGCTTTCAAAATCAGCAGCAGGAGCGGGTGAGAAAGCGACAGCAGCCAAAGATTTCAAGATGGATTTTGATTTGACCGGTAGTCAATCGACGGTCAGTGAGCCTCCCAAAAAAATAGTTGAAGACTTTTCTAAAACAACAATTTTAAGTAAATCGAAACCGTCTGCTGAAGTTGATGCGACGAGCATCTTGTCCCGAGCAGATGTTCAGGCAGCAGAAGCAGCATCTCCGATGGATTTTGATATTTCGGGTATTCTGCCTGGCGACGTCAAGAAAATAGCCGATACCACTTCTATGGACTTTGACTTGAGTGGCGGTATACAGAACCTGTCTCCAGGTGCTTCTCAGAATACATCGATGGACTTTGATCTGAGTGGCAATGGTCTCGGTGCTGCTTCTGCACCGCAACAAACAGTTGCTGATATGGAGTCAACTTCAACAGCATTGAATTTCAATGACTTGGTATTTGAGATTCCTACAAGCGAATCCAAGCCAGTTGAGACAAAGGCACCAGCTAAAGCTCCGTCTGCTGGAGAGAGTAGTATGGGCTTCGAGATAGATTTTCCTACCAGTGCGGATATAGGCTCCACTTCAAGCAAGTCGGCATCGGCCAATTCTCTTGATATTGATTTTGGAAATATAAACATCAATCTTGGTGAAGATGAGCCTCCTGTTCATGCAGGCGGTGAAGGCAAAGATGAGCAGTGGCACGAGGTAGCAACCAAGCTTGATTTAGCGAAGGCCTACCAGGAAATGGGCGATGCGGATGGTGCGCGTGAAATTCTGGAAGAAGTGAAGCGTGATGGTGATCAAGCTCAACGTGACTCAGCTGAAAAACTGATGCAGCAAATAACAGCTTAAGGTGAGTTGTTTGAGTAATTAAGGCAGCCCATTAAGGCTGCCTTTTTTTATTTAATTATCATTTCCGAAGTTGATCGAGATACTGAATTCGTGTTTTATATATGAATGATTACAAATATACAGAAGCCCCCGGGGCAAGAGATGGTACACCCAATCCAGCGGTGCAAATTTATTTGTGGCTGTGTTCATTATTGCTGGTACAAATTGCTCCTGTGAGCACGCTATTATTAATAGCGGGAATGTTAATAGTAATTACCATGATCTTTTTCACCAAACGATTTGTTAAACTGATACGCCGTACTCGCTGGATACTCATCTCCTTGCTGATTATTTATGCTTATACAGGTGCAGGTGAAGCCTTGTGGCCCTCTCTGGGTGTGTTGAGTCCTGGTTTTGATGGCATGATGAACGGATTGTTACAACTCTTGCGGTTGCTATCTGTTTTGGCAGGGTTGTCTATATTGCTAACTTTATTGTCAACATCACAATTAATAGCGGGAATTTATACTTTGTTGTTACCCCTTCAGTATTTTGGTGTGTCGAGAGAGACAATTGCAGTACGCTTGGCTTTAACGCTGCATTATGCTGAACAATCAATGCTCGAAAGGCATACTAAATGGCAAGAAAATTTTGAGAAATTGCTAAGGCCAACTGAAGTTAAAGTCGATGAGATAGAACTAAACCTGGTTCGCATGAATTATCGAGACTGGTTGCTAGTTGTAACTTCAACCACGGCGTTATTGGGGATGGTGATATGAGGATAGCCCTGGGTGTAGAGTATGACGGCAGCGCATATTATGGTTGGCAAAGCCAGCCGGATGGCCGTACGGTACAAGACGTATTGCAGTTGGCATTAAGCCAAATTGCTGGAGAAGTTATTACGGTAATCGCTGCAGGGCGTACAGACACAGGTGTGCATGCCCTGGAGCAGGTTATTCACTTTGACACCCAGGCAGTGCGACCACTTACAGCCTGGGTGCGAGGAACAAATGCCCTGTTACCTACTGGGGTTGCCGTGTTATGGTCGCATGCGGTTGATGATGAGTTCCATGCTCGCTTTTCAGCCCAGGCACGCAGCTATCGCTATAACCTGTTTTGCAGGCCGGTTCGAAGCGCACTCCAATATGGCAAGGTGGGATGGTTTCACCAAGACTTGAATGTTGAAGCAATGCGCGAAGCCGCCCAGTATTTATTGGGTGAACATGATTTTAGTGCATTTCGGGCATCCGAATGCCAGGCCAAGTCACCTGTCAAAACATTGACTCATCTGACCATTCAGCAGCAAGGAGGGCTAATCAGTCTGGATTTAACTGCCAATGCATTTTTACACCATATGGTTCGCAATATTGTTGGTTGTCTGGTGTATGTAGGCAATGGCAAACATGAGGCGCAATGGTTAAAGCAGATACTGGATGGGTGCGATCGAAGTAAAGCAGCACCAACTTTTGCTCCTGATGGTTTGTATTTACGCCACATTAGTTATGATTCTAAATGGAAATTGCCACAAATTCAGTAACGAGCCGAAAATGTAGAGTTCATTATTAAAGAGTGATTGTTTGGCCTGTGACTTGAATACATTTACAATGCTGTTTTAGCTCAATGCAATAATAAACATAGAGATATATGACCAGAATTAAAATATGCGGCATCACAAGGGTAGAAGATGTGATGGATGCAGTTCAGAGTGGAGCAGATGCGCTTGGCTTGGTGTTTTATGCTAAAAGCCCGCGCCATGTAAGCCTGCAACAGGCTGTTGAGTTAACAGAGGTGCTGTTTCCATTCGTTACGCTGGTGGGCTTGTTTGTAAATTCAAGTGCCGAAACTGTACGCGAAGTGTTGCGCGCCGTGCCTCTGGATGTGTTGCAGTTTCACGGTGATGAAACACCTGAATTTTGCGCACAGTTTGGACGCCCTTATTTGAAAGCAATACGGGTCAAAGAAGGGGTGGATTTGGTACAATGTGCGGCTGATTTTATTGGTGCCCAGGGATTGGTGCTGGATGCTTATGTTGAAGGTACGCCTGGTGGTACGGGTGCAGCATTTGACTGGAAATTAATACCCAACGATTTGCCACTGCCGGTGATTCTTTCAGGTGGGCTTAATGTAGGCAATATTGGATCGGCAATCAAGTTTGTACGCCCCTATGCTGTTGATGTTTCGAGTGGTGTTGAGGTGAGCAAGGGAATCAAGGACTCGGCTAAAATTGATGCCTTTATTCAGGAAGTTAACAAGATAGACTTACAACTGTCGCATCGGTCGGGCATTCTGCGAGGACATCGTACAACGGTGCGTTAACAGTCTGGCATGATTAAAAATGAATTATAAGTGCAGTAATATTATTGCTGCATTGATCAAAGAGGTTAACAAGATTGACGTACAACTACCCAGATAGCACAGGCCATTTTGGCCCCTATGGCGGCATTTTTATGGCGGAGACATTAATTCCTGCCGTGGAAGAATTAAAGCTGCAGTATCTGCGCTTTCGCGAAGATCCGGAGTTCAAGGCTGAGCTGGCCTATGAGCTTAAACATTATGTTGGGCGACCCAGTCCGATTTATCACGCAAAGAATTGGTCTGAACGACTGGGTGGTGCACAAATTTACCTTAAACGTGAAGACTTGAATCACACGGGTGCCCACAAGATTAATAATGCGATCGGGCAGGCATTATTGGCCAGACGTATGGGCAAAAAGCGCGTCATCGCCGAAACGGGTGCCGGTATGCATGGTGTCGCCACCGCGACTGTGGCGGCACGTTTTGGCATGGAGTGTATTGTGTATATGGGGGCGGAAGATATTCAGCGTCAGGCACCCAATGTCTATCGCATGAAATTGCTGGGTGCCAAGGTTGTGCCGGTTGAGAGTGGCTCAAAAACCCTCAAAGATGCTTGCAACGAAGCGATTCGCGATTGGGTGACCAATGTCGAGAGTACTTTTTACATATTTGGTACGGCTGCCGGCCCGCATCCTTACCCGATGATGGTGCGAGATTTTCAGTGTGTGATTGGCAACGAGGCCAAAGTTCAGATGCCTGAAATGATCGGGCGCCAGCCGGACATGGTGATTGCCTGCGTGGGTGGCGGCTCCAATGCGATAGGTTTGTTTCATCCTTACATTGAAGAAAAAAATGTAAAGATAGTTGGCGTTGAGGCGGGTGGTCACGGTCTGGCAAGCGGCCAGCATGCCGCACCACTCACCTCCAATAGCAAAGTGGGTGTGTTGCACGGCAATCGTGTTTACCTGATGCAGGATGATAACGGTCAGATTATCGAGACACACTCGATTTCCGCCGGTCTGGATTATCCCGGTGTAGGCCCTGAGCATTGCCTGTTGAAGGACACTGGTCGCGCAGAATACGTTGCCATAACCGATGATGAAGCATTGAAAGGTTTTCACGATCTGTGCCGTTTTGAGGGCATCATTCCCGCCCTCGAATCCAGCCATGCGCTGGCCTATGCCGCAAAAATTGCACCCGCGATGAGCAAGGACAAGGTACTACTGGTTAACCTGTCCGGCCGCGGCGACAAAGATATTAATACGGTTGCACGCCTGTCCGGCATAACTCTCTAAATCATCCTGATATGTCGCGTATACAAAGCAAATTTGAAACACTAAAAAATCAAAAGCGCAAAGCGCTGATTCCGTTTGTTACTGCCGGTGATCCCAACCCGAAGGTTACCGTGCCTTTGATGCATGCATTGGTGGCATCCGGTGCCGATGTGATTGAGCTGGGTGTGCCATTTTCTGACCCGATGGCAGATGGCCCGGTGATTCAGCGTGCCTCTGAGCGCGCACTCAAGCACAAGGTTGGATTGAAAGATGTGTTGCAGATGGTGGCCGATTTCCGTTCTAAAGACACTGTTACTCCGGTAGTGCTGATGGGGTATGGCAATCCAATCGAGGCGATGGGCTGGGAGAAATTTGCGGGACGATGTGCCGAAGTGGGTGTGGATGGTGTATTGACTGTAGACTTCCCGCCGGAAGAAAGTCATGAAGCTTTCGAACATTTGCAAAAACACGGTATCGATCCGATCTTTTTACTGGCGCCCACCACCAATGAAGCTCGCATCAAGCTGGTTGCCAAGTTGGCTCGCGGTTATGTGTACTATGTTTCATTGAAAGGCGTGACCGGTGCCGGAAATATCGATCTGAGCGCCATTACCGAGAAAATGCCGCAACTGCGTGCGCATATCAAGCTGCCGATAGGTGTTGGATTTGGCATACGTGATGCACAGACAGCGCAGGCTGTGGCTGCTTTGTGCGACGGCGTGGTAGTGGGCAGTCGTATCGTGCAGGAAATTGAAGGTTCGAATGAAAATCAGATTCTGGAAAATATTTCCAGACTGATAAAAGAATTGCGCACAGCAATTGATAAAGTCTGATTGAGGAGATAACAAAATGAGCTGGTTCCAAAAATTATTACCGCCCAAGATTAAGCGCCGCGAAAGTGAAAACCTTAAAAAAAGCGTACCAGATGGCTTGTGGCATAAATGTCCATCGTGCCAGGCTGTGTTGTATCACGCCGACCTGGAAAAAAATCTGAGCGTCTGTCCCAAGTGTAACCACCATCACCGTATTACGGCGCGTACGCGTCTGGACTGGTTGTTGGACAGCGAGGGACGTTTCGAAATCGGCGCAGAAGTACTGCCGCTGGATACGCTGAAATTCAAGGATAGCCGCAAATACAGCGAGCGTCTGACCGCCGCCAAGACCGACACGGGTGAAGACGATGCGCTGGTCGTGCATCAGGGCAGCATACATGCCGTGCCGGTAATCGTGGCGGTGTTTGAATTCAGCTTTATGGGCGGTTCAATGGGTTCGGTTGTTGGTGAGCGTTTTGTGCGCGGTGTGCAGCTTTCGATAGAACAAAAAATGCCGTTTGTGTGTTTCGCGGCCAGCGGCGGTGCACGTATGCAGGAAGGCTTGCTGTCATTGATGCAAATGGCAAAAACCTGTGCAGCCCTGACACAGCTGAGTGAAGCCAAACTGCCATTTATTTCCGTACTGACCGACCCGACCATGGGCGGCGTTTCTGCCAGCTTTGCCTTTATGGGTGACGTGGTAGTGGCCGAACCCAATGCACTGATTGGCTTTGCCGGAGCGCGCGTAATCCAGCAAACCGTGCGTGAGACATTACCGGAAGGCTTCCAGCGTGCCGAGTTCCTGCT
>Ga0315272_10000902_pt1 | contig 15105 bp, 13 predicted proteins | sample C3_middle_MG_FD_203918 | JGI IMG/M metagenome (GOLD analysis project Ga0315272, IMG submission 203918) | Sediment microbial communities from Yellowstone Lake, YNP, Wyoming, USA - C3_middle | ecosystem: Environmental > Aquatic > Freshwater > Lake > Sediment | place: USA: Wyoming | collected...
GCCCCCTGCTCGTTTTAGCTCGCCATCCAGCCCGATTCTTCTACAAACAAAAAGAAACACGAAGCTTGAGTCCTTCGGCCCTGCTTACTCAGACTCCTTCGGTGTCTTTTTTCCATGAGTCAACTCGCAGAGTTTCCAGCTTGCGGATCGGGAATCCGCCCTACTTCCCACCGATCCAGGCCAGAATATGGCGGGCCGATTCCGTCGGTTCGGTTCCCAAAACATTGTGGTCCGCCCGCGTCACAATTTTCGATTCACGAAAACCCGGACACTGCGCGCGCAACCAGCGTCGCACGGAAAACCATGGCACAATGGGATCGAACCCTCCGGAAAGGTAATAGACCGGGGCGTGAAATTCGCGCGCCGTGGATCGGGGATCATTTTCCGCAATCAATTTCAGACGACGACCCAGGGCCACTTTGTCATCGGCATTGCGACGCGCGACAAATGCGTGCAAATCGGCCAGGGTTTCGGGCGCGTGACGATGTCGGTAAGGAGCGGCGGCGGCGTAAAGTTTTAGAAATTGATAAAAAAACCAGATGGGCGTCGCATTCCAGAACCAGTGCGCGGCCCGCACAGAGGCAATGAAGGGATGTCGCACAAAGCCCCCGGCCAGAATGATGCCCTGAATTTCAAGTCCGCCGGAAACATTTTCTTGAAGAGGATTTCTCCGTGCCAATTCCCAGGCAACTTGCGAACCAAAGGATTCGCCCAACAACCAGACTTTGGCGATCCCGTTTTCAGCCAGCGCCGTTTCGATGGATTGCGCGTAGTCTGCGAGGGACGCGTTCGCAAGCCGCGGATAGGTAAACTCCACAAAGCGCACCTGGCCGGAAACCGCCTTACGAAAGCTGGCCACAAGGGTCCAGTCCCCATGAACTCCCGGCAGATAAACCAGGACCGGACACCCCTGCTGTCCATGGAGGCGCACTTGAAATTTTTCGATCGCAGTCACGCCAATAGCTTGGGTTGTAATTCGCATTGAGAACATAAAAAAAAGAAACAAAAGGCTGGTTGATTTCCTCAACGCGCAGAGCCGAAAATGCTGAAATACTGAAAATCTAAAACCGGGAGGCAGGAAAAGACGGGCGCTGTAGCGGTCTGGTCAGGCGCCCGGAGACTTGGCGTGGGCATCGAAAAATCCATAGGCACGCTCCACAGACTTCACTGTGAGCCACCAATCAAGAGTGAGGATCAGGGCGCACCCGACCAAAATGATGCCCATGATCATCACAGGGGTAACCTGAAACGGAAGTCTGAACATTCCCTGGAGATTGTGAGCCGTCGAACGATCCACCAAGGCAATTGAGGCTGATGCAGCGCACACCACTCCCAAAATGCTCGTCGTAAATACAGCGGTTTGCCGGGCTGTCTTGCTTATGCGAGTGGAGTCCGCGCCGCTGTGTACCAGCCATCGTCCAACAAACACGCCGGCGGGGAAGGCAAGCATTACATTGAAAACCGGAACCCCCATGAAAAAGCCCGCCATTCCGATCGAATAAAACAAATAAACCGCCTTCCAGACCCAGGTCTTCATCGAATAGGCGTGTCGAACCCAATCCCGAAGAAAAACCACATCGACAAGAATCCCCAAAAGAAGGCCCCCCAGAGCGCATTGGTAGATGCGGGATTCCGGCACAAGCGGGATGCTGATCCACCACCCGGCGAGAAAACAGGCGATGACGGGCACCGCTCCCAGTATAGTGCCGATTGCCGCATTTTCGATTACTCGCATCGTATTTTTTTTCATAACAAGCCAGACCTGATGTGAGAGCGTCTAACGATCCAAACTCTGTGACGGCCCGGACAGTGTCCACGGCGTTTGGCAGGAACGGCTCCGATTGGTCTGGCGGCGGCGGTCTGCGGACGAATTTGCGGCCTGCCTCCCCTTGAATTTTGTCCTTGCGGCTCGATGGATCATTTTTTGAATTATTGAACGAGTATAGGTTGGACAGTGTCCGCTTGAATAGGCAAAATCGCCGTCCGAGAGTCTGGTTAAACAATATATCCGCGGGAAACGCCAGCGAGGCGAAAAACAGCGATCCGCCAGGCTCAAACACGAATTGAGTTCGAAATTAAAATGAGAACATTGATTTTGGGTATCGATAGCGGCACGCAGTCCACAAAGGTTCTGGTCGTGGATGCGGTCAAAGGCCGTGTTTTGGCTTCCGCATCGCAGGGTTACGGCCTGATTCCCGGATTACCCCCAGGCGCCAAGGAACAGCATCCGCACACATGGCGTGATGCGACCGCCAAGGCGATTCGCCAGGCGCTCAAAGCCGCCAGGGCCGCGTCGGGTGAAGTCAAAGCGATTGGTGTGAGCGGGCAGCAGCACGGATTTGTGCCTCTGGACAAGGCTGGCGAAGTGATTCGTCCCGCCAAGCTCTGGTGCGACACCTCCACAGCGGCGGAATGCGAGGAAATGACCGCCAGGCTCGGCGGATTGAAGGGGGCCGTCAAAGCCCTGGGCAACGCGGTTTTGCCCGGATTCACGGCCTCGAAGATTCTTTGGCTGAAAAAGAACGAGCCGGAAAATTTCAAGCGTTTGGAAACGGTTCTTCTGCCCCACGATTATCTCAATTTCTGGCTGACCGGCCGCGCTGTGATGGAATATGGAGACGCGAGCGGCACCGCCCTGATGGACGTTCGCAAACGCAAGTGGTCGGAAGCCGTTCTCAAAACGATTGACACGGATTTGATCGATAAATTACCGCCGCTCATGTCCAGCGATCAGCCTGCGGGCAAACTGCTGGCGTCCACGGCAAAGGCCCTGGGATTGAACACCGATGTGCTCGTCAGCGCGGGCGGCGGCGACAACATGATGGGGGCCATTGGCACAGGCAACACGAGCGAAGGGGTGATCACCGCCAGCTTTGGAACCAGCGGAACCATTTATGCGTGCGCGAATAAACCGGTGGTGGATCCCAAGGGTGAAATCGCCGCGTTCTGCGATTCGACGAATCGCTGGCTGCCGCTGCTCTGCACGATGAACGTGACGGTGGCCACGGAGATGGCGCGGGATTGTTTCGGGTGGGACGTCAGGAAACTCGACGCGGCCATCGGAAAGACGGCCCCCGGTTCCCACGGCGTCGTTCTGCTGCCGTATCTGGAAGGCGAACGCACTCCGAATGTCCCGGGGGGCACGGGCGTTTTCCTGGGTGTGAATCAGAAGACGATGAACGCCGGAAACCTGGCGCGCGCGGCGATGGAAGGCGTGACACTGGGAATGAATTATGGATTGCGGCGGCTGGCCGAACTGGGCGTGGAGCCGACCCAGATTCGCGCGACGGGTGGCGGCGCCAAATCCAGGGTGTGGCGTCAAATCATGGCCGACGTTTTCAACGCGCAGGTCGTGACACTCGAAGTCAGCGAGGGCGCGGCCTATGGCGCCGCCCTGCAGGCCCTGTGGTGCCTGCTCCACCAGCATGGCGAGAAGGTCGAAATCGCTGAAATAACCAGGCAATTCGTCCGGCTTAACGCTTCTGAGACCGCCGAGCCGAACGCAAAAAATGTCTCCCTTTATCAGGAGTTGCAGACCATTCAGGATGGCATGTCGCAAGCCTTGCGTCCTGTTTTTGTGAAACACCGCAACTTTGTCGCAAAAGCATAGTTCCACTGGATTTTCCGATGTTTTGTAATATATTATTGATATGAAACTTGTCCTATCCACGCACAACGTCACTCTCACCAAGGCAATCGAAGACCATATCGTCGATAAGATTGAAAAATTGGAGAGATTGGACCGGTTTGCAATCGACGCGCGGGTTACCATCGAGCACGATCATACCCGCGTTCCAGAACGTCAGTTCAAGTGCGCCATCCGGCTGACGGTGCCGGGTCCGGACTTTTTCGCGGAGGATTCCGAGAGAGATCTCTACTCGGCCATCGACCTGGTCATCAAGAAAATGGAGCAGCAGATTCGGAAGCACCAGAGCAAGCTCAAGGCCACAAAACATACATTGGCTGCCCGCACCAAGGCGTCAAATCAGGGAAAAGCGGCCGAACTGGCGGAGTGATCCTTCGGACCCGCATTGTGGTTCCGGTCCGGCGCGCGCCCATTGAAAACGGCGCGGTGCGGGTTCTTGGCGGCCGCATCGCCGAGGTCGGCATTCGCGCGCGAATTCAGCCTCACACCGGCGAGCAGGTCACGGACTTGGGCGATTGCCTTTTGATGCCCGGACTCGTGAATTCGCATTGCCATTTGGAATACACCCACATGGCCGGGATGATTCCACCGTGCAAGTGCTTTGCGGATTGGATCAAGGCCATCAACGGCATCAAAGGTTCGTGGACGGACGCGCATTTCCAGGAATCGTGGAGGGAGGGAGCGCGCCAGCTATTGCATTCCGGCACCACCACAGCGGCCAATGTCGAGAGTCTCCACAGCCTGCTTCCCGCAATCCGTTTTCACACGCCCTTGCGGGTGATTTCATTTTTTGAGGTCATTGGGATTCGCAAGGACCGGCGGCCGGAAGACCTGCTGGAGCCGATCCTATCCCGGGCGGATGCGTGCAACAAGGCCGGACACCTTCAGTTGGGACTTTCACCGCATGCCTTATACTCCACCACCCCCGCCTTGCTCGCGCAATGCCTGAAAACGGCAAGAGAGAGAAACTGGCGCCTGATGACTCATCTGGCCGAATCCTCTGATGAGAAACAGATGTTCGAACATGCGCGAGGCCCCATGTATGACTGGCTGCGGCCTCAACGCAACACGAGCGACATCAGAAATATCTCGCCGGTGCGGATGGCGGACGAAGCGGGACTTCTGAGCTCTGATTTTCTCGCGATTCATGCAAACTATCTCGCGCCCGGCGATATTGAATTACTGGCGCGCAGCGGCGCCAGCGTCGTTCACTGTCCGCGCAGCCATGCCTATTTTCGTCACGCGCCCTTTTCTCACGAGTCCTTGCGAAAAGCGGGGGTAAATCTTTGCCTTGCCACCGACAGCATGGCCACGGTGATCAAGGCTCGCGACTGGACGCCCGCCCTGGATATGTTTGCGGAATTGCGGACCTACGCATCCCATGCGGGACTGCAGCCCGCATCCTCCATACTGGACATGGCCACGATCAATCCGGCGCGCGCCCTGGGATTGGAAGGACTGGCCGGGGAGATCAGTCCCGGAAGCTGGGCCGATCTTGTGGCGCTGCCTTGCGCGGGCCCGGTGGCTGAAACGGAGGAGGAAATTATTAATTTTACCGGCAAGCCTTCCGGGGTGATGGTCTCCGGAGAGTGGGTCGTTCAAGAACCGGCTCATGTCTTTAGCTGATGTCGGAGGACCACACGCAAAAGGTCGTTTGGATCACTGGCGCGGCCGGCGGCCTGGGTCGGGCCCTGATTTCCAATTTTGCCGCGCAAGGGTGGCGCGTGGCCGCAACGACGCGTCGTACATGCGCGGATATTCCTGAATCCGAAATCATCTGGCCTTTCGTCATGCCGGTTGAGGATCGGAAGAAAATAACGGCGGGCGCGCGGGGCATTATTCGACGCTGGGGTGCCATTGATGCGCTCGTCAATAATGCCGGAGTCACCACCGACCGCCTCCTGGCCCGCATGAACGAGAGCGACTGGGACACCGTGTTGCGGGTGAATTTAAAGGGGGCGTATTTGTGCTCGCAGGCCGCCTTGGAAACCATGGTTCCCCGGCGTTCCGGCCATATCATCAACATCAGTTCCAACGCGGCGAAGACCGGCGGGGCGGGGCAATCCAGTTACGCGGCCGCGAAGGCCGGCCTCGTGGGTCTCACCCAGTCGCTCGCAGGGGAGGTCGGGATTTACAATATCCAGGTCAACGCCATTTTCCCGGGCGTTCTTCCCACTGGCATGACGCGCAATCTCCCGCGCGCTGTCCTCGGGAATTACGCGCGGGCCAATGCGCTGAGACGTCTGAACGATCCGGACGAGGTCGCGCGCTTCATCGTGTTCCTGGCTGGCATGAAAAATATTTCCGGCCAGGTTCTCCAGCTTGACAGCCGGATGGGTCGATGGACGTAATTCAAACGGTTCGCGCATGAATGGATTTGAACAGGAACTCGGGCATCGGCTGGCGGCAATTCGCGCACAGGGTCTGTACCGCGAATTGCGCGCTCTCGATGGCGCGCAAGGTCCGCGCATTAATGTGGAAGGCCGTCCCCTGCTTAATTTTTCATCGAACGATTATTTGGGCCTGGCCAATGATCCCGCGCTGAAGGACGCGGCTCTCCGGGCAATTGAACGCCATGGGGCCGGGTCTGGCGCTTCCCGGCTGATTTGCGGCACGCTCGAGCCTCATGCCCGGTTGGAATCCGCGCTCGCGCTTTTCAAAAACACCGAGGCGGCCCTGGCCTTTTCCTCTGGATACGCGGCCGCTGTGGGAACAATTAACGCGCTGCTGGACAAGTCCAGCGTTGTCATCGTCGATAAGCTCGTCCATGCCTGCGTGATCGACGCAGCGCGCATGTGCGGGGCCAAACTCCGCGTCTTTAAACACAATGACATGGAAGACCTGGAGCACATTCTTCAATGGACCCGGCGTTCCAACGAGAAAAGCCCTGAAATCCCCCATGTTCTGGTGGTGACCGAAAGCGTGTTTTCCATGGATGGCGACCACGCGCCCCTGCGGGATATTGTGGCGCTCAAGGAAAAATATGGGGCCTGGCTGATGGTCGATGAAGCCCATTCGACGGGTTTGTACGGGCCGGGGCGATGCGGTCTGGCCGCCGGGGAAGGGGTCGCCGATCGAATCGAAATTCAAATGGGGACGCTCAGCAAGGCGATTGGAAGCAGCGGCGGATTCATCTGTGGCTCGCGTGCGTTAATCTCTTTATTGATCAATCGCGCGCGCAGTTTTATTTTTTCGACCGCGCCGCCGCCGTCCGCTGCGGCGGCCGCGACGGCCGGGATTCAATTGATTCGCTCCACGGAGGGAGAACGACGGTGCGCGCATCTGTGGAACCTCGCAAAAATGGCCGGTGATGAATTGGCAAAGGCGGGATTCAGCGCGCCGTCGCAGAGTCCGATTTTACCCCTGCGCATCGGGGAGGAGACCCTCGCCTTGCGCTGGGCCGCCGCCCTGCGGGAGCGTGGTTTTTTTATTCCGGCGATTCGTTATCCCACGGTGGCGCGCGGACAGGCCCGGCTGCGCCTGACCCTCAGCGCGGCCCATTCCCAGGCGGACGTCACGGCCCTGTGCGGCGCCCTTCAATCGCTCGCAAAAACGCCCCCATCCTGATATATTCGATTCCCATGCATCCCCTGGCAAAACTCGACCTTCAATTCGTCTGGCATCCATTCACCCAAATGCGCGATTGGCTGCAAAGGGAACCCATCGTCATTGCGCGAGGCAAAGGGGCGGTGCTCTGGGATGTCCACAACAAGGAATATCTCGATGCGAATGCGTCGATCTGGACCAATCTCCACGGACACTGCCAGCCACAAATCAACGCCGCCATTCGACGCCAACTCGGACGCATCGAACACTCCTCCGCGCTGGGTCTGGCCAACGAACCGGCATCCACGCTGGCGGCGCGCCTGATTCACGCGGCGGAAACCGGCGGCCAGGGGGACGAATCTCCGAAAGCCCGGGGGGGCGCAAAAGAGAAAGATTCCAACAAGCGTCCAGGTGCGCCGCTGGCCAGGGTGTTCTATTCGGACAACGGTTCGACCGCCGTGGAAGTGGCCTTGAAATTGGCCTATGAATTTGCGCGCCGCGCCGGATTCTCGAAAAAACCAAAGTTTCTTTCCCTGCAAGGCGCATATCACGGAGATACCGTCGGCGCGGTGAGCGTCGGCCATATCGACCTGTTTCACAAGGCCTATGCGGGGCTGGTGTTTCAGACCGACAAGGTGATGGCACCCTACTGCTACCGCTGCCCGTTCAATCGCGCGCGGCCCGAACGCGGAGACGCCCGGGATTACCGCCAGTGCCGCTGGGAATGTCTGGATGTGGTGGAAAAAACGTTCGCGCGCCAGACAAAAAAAGGCAATCCCTACGCGGCGTTTGTGGTGGAGCCATTGATCCAGGGCGCGGCGGGAATGATCCCCCAACCGGCGGGCTGGCTGGGCCGCGTCGCTGAAATAACCCGTTCGCATCGTTCGCTCCTCATAGCCGATGAAGTCATGACCGGTTTCGGACGCGCTGGATTTCCCGAAGGTTGGACCCCCTCATCCAACCCGCCCCGCCCCGCTCCGCTCTTTGCCGTCCAACACGAAGGTGTGCGACCGGACATGATGGCCATCGCCAAGGGACTCACCGGTGGTTATTTGCCCATGGCCGCCACGCTCACAACACAGGCGATCTTTGACCAGTTTCTGGGCGGCTACGAAGAATTCAAAACCTTCTTTCACGGCCACACTTATACCGCCAACCAACTCGCCAGCGTCGCGGCTCTGGCCAGCATGGACCTGCTGCATGGCGCCGCCTCGATTCAGGCCCGACAGCGAATCCAACGCGGCATGAAAAGCCACGCGCGCGAACTTTGGATGTTGCCCCAGGTGGGGGACATCCGCCAGGTTGGCCTGGTGTTGGGAGTCGAACTGGTGAAAGACTGGACAAAACGGGAAACCTTTCCCCTGGCCGAGCGCGCGGGGATGCGGGTCTGCGAAGCCATGGCGCGTCGCGGGGTGTTATCGCGTCCCATTGGCAACGTGTTGTTGATCATGCCTCCCTATTGCACGACCGCAAAACAGCTCCGGATCATGTTCACAGTCCTGCACGACGCCATCGCGGAGACTTTTCCAGAGTGAAAAAAAACGCATGATTTCCTGGCATATATTCTCAGAAAGTATTAGGGTGCGATCGAATCTGTTTTCAAAATCGTTCGTTTTATGAAAGTTGAGCTTGCATACGGTCAGCAACGTTTGCCGGTGGATTTTCCCGGGGATCGAACCACGGTGATCGAGCCGGCGCACGCCCCCGGACTGGCCGATGAGCAAGCCGCGTTATTCCACGCCTTGGATCATCCTGTGGGCCTTCCCGCACTGCGAACCCTAATTTCCAGTGACGACCGCGTCTGCGTCGTATTCACCGACATCACCCGACCGACGCCCAATGAGCGGATCATCCCCTGGCTTTTGAAATATCTGGCTCATGTGCCGGTGGATCATGTCACGCTTCTCAACGCCCTGGGCACGCATCGGCAGAATACGGCGCAGGAACTCGAGCGCATGCTGACGCCGGAGGTGGCCCGCCGCTACCGGGTCATCAATCATGAATTTGAAAACCCGGATGAGCTGGTCCAAGTCGGCGTTCTGCCGGACGGAACTCCAACCCTGCTCAACCGCCATCTGGTCGAGGCCAGCGTCCGAATCGTGACGGGCTTTATCGAGCCTCATTTTTTTGCGGGATTCAGCGGCGGTCCCAAGGGAATCATGCCTGGGTGCGCCGGACTCAAGACCGTGATGAGCAATCACGGCGCGCTCAATATCGGGGATCCCCATGCGGCGTTTGGCATTACGGTGGGAAACCCAATCTGGGAGGAAATGCGCGATATTGCGTTGAAAGCGGGTCCGAGTTTTCTGCTCAATGTCGCCCTCAACGCAGAGCGAAAGATTGCGGGTGTATTCGCCGGAGACCTCATCGCCGCGCACAAGGCAGGTGTGGAATTCGTCAGGAAATGCGCCATGCAAAAGGTTGCCGCGCCCTTCGATGTGGTGGTCACGACCAACAGCGGATACCCACTGGACTTGAACCTTTACCAGGGCGTCAAGGGCATGAGCGCCGGGGCGCGCATTCTCAAGCCCGGCGGAACCTTGATACTGGCCGCCGAATGTCGTGAAGGAGTGCCTGAGGGCAGCCCGCATGAAAAATTGCTGCGCGAGGCGGTTTGTCCCGAACAACTCCTTGCGCGGATGCAGACCCCTGGCTTTTCGCACCCGGAACAATGGCAGTCACAAATTCAGGCCCTCATCCAAAGGCGCGCCAATGTGCTTCTTTACAGCTCCATTCCAGACGCAATCGTTCGCAAGGTTCATTTGACGCCATGTCATGACATTGGCGCGGAAGTCAGGAAGTTGCTCGATGCCGCCGGGCCCAAATCCCGCGTGGCCGTATTGCCACTGGGACCGCTGACCATTCCCTACATGGATTAACGCTTCGAGGGCGCGTCAATTCGCTGACCATGCAATTATTATGTTCAAAACCCCACTCCAATTCATGAGCGCGGCGGCCTTGGTTGCAGCCGTTCTATTATCGTTCCAGCTTTCCATGCGGGCCGCCACGCCGCCCCAAAACGAGAAGAAACCCAATATTATTTTAATTCTTGCCGATGATTTGGGATACGGGGACCTGGGCTGCTACGGTCAAAAGCGCATTAAGACCCCCAATCTGGATCAGTTGGCCGCCGAAGGCGCGCGCTTCACCCAGTGCTATTCAGGCAGCACGGTTTGCGCACCGTCGCGGGCATGCCTGATGACCGGTCTGCATACGGGCCACGCTCGTATTCGCGGGAATAAAACCGTGCCGCTGGCCCCTGAAGACCTGACCGTTGCGACAATCCTTAAAAAGGCGGGATACACCACCGGCATCTTCGGCAAATGGGGGCTGGGTTTGGAGAATACGACCGGAGAACCCAATCGCAAAGGTTTCGATGAATGGTTCGGATTTCTCGATCAGACGCTGGCTCACAATTATTACCCGGAATATCTCTGGCGTAATAACGCAAAGTTTGTGATCGAAAAAAACCTCGCCAACCAGCGGGGGCAATATGTTCAGGATCTCTTTATCCGGGCAACGGGCAATTTTATCCGTCTGAACCAGAACAAATCCTTTTTCCTCTACCTCCCCTACACCCTCCCCCATGCCAATAACGAGCTTAAGAACCAGGGGATGGAGATTCCGACCGATGCCCCCTACACACAGGAGGGCTGGCCGCAGCAGGAAAAAAACAAGGCGGCCATGATCACGCGCCTGGACGAGGATGTGGGCGTCATCATGTCCCTGCTCAAAAAGTATAAAATCGACACCAATACCGTCGTCGTCTTCACCAGCGACAACGGTCCGCACAAGGAAGGCGGGGTCGATCCCGCTTTCTTTCAAAGCTCCGGCCCGTTGCGAGGCATCAAGCGCGACCTTTACGAAGGCGGCATCCGGGTGCCCATGATCGTTCGCTGGCCTGGAATCGTCAAAGCGGGCGCGGTCCGCGACCAGGTTTGGGCCCTTTGGGATTTCCTGCCCACAGCCGCCGCCATTGCCGGAATCAAGCCTCCGGAAAACATCGATGGGGTTTCCATGCTGCCTGCGCTCGTTGGAAACAAACAGGAGAATCATCCCAGTCTTTACTGGGAATTTCACGAAGGAGGCTTCAAACAGGCCGTTCGCATGAACGACTGGAAAGCCATCCGGCTTGCCCAAGACCAGCCATGGGAATTGTACGATTTAACCAAAGACATCGCAGAAAGCCGCAACTGCGCCGATCAAAATCCAGATGTCGTCGCCAAAATTCAGGAGTATGTAAAAACCGCGCGCACGGATTCTCCCCATTGGCCGGTGCCATAAGGTGCCTGGCGCAAACAAGAACCTGTCATGAATAAACCACTCTCGCCGTATTGGACGCTGTTTATTCTGACAGGCCTGAACCTGTTTAACTATATTGATCGTTATGTGCTCTCCGCAGTCCTGCCTTCCCTGCAATCCGAACTGCGCATCAATGACGGCGACGCGGGAAGGCTGTTCACGGCCTTCATGCTTGGTTACTTCGTCACATCGCCGGTCTTCGGCTATCTGGGCGACCGGTCGTCGCGCAAATGGCTGATTGCGGCGGGTATTTTTCTCTGGAGCCTGGGCACGGTACTCACCGGATGCGCCACCGCCATGTTCGCCCTGCTTGCATTCCGCGCCTTGGTGGGACTCGGGGAAGCCAGTTATGCCACGATCAGCCCCGGGTGGATTTCCGACACATTCCCCCCTAAACGCCGTAATAACGCGCTGACGATTTTTTATGTCGCCATTCCCGTGGGCGCTGCCTTGGGCAATATCCTGGGCGGGCAGATCGCGAACCTTTGGGGCTGGCGATATGCGTTCATCATTGCCGGCGCTCCCGGCCTGCTTCTGGCGCTGTCATTGCTGCCGTTCGCCGAACCCCGGCGCGGACAGGCGGAAGGCCGCGCCGACCATCCCGAATTCAACGAAAAACCGAAATGGCGCGATGTCTTTAAACTCCTGCTCCTGCGCGACTACAATTTAACCGTCTTTGGATACGTGGCGTACACGTTCGCCCTGGGGGCTTTCGCCTTTTGGGGACCCACCTTCCTGAATCGCGTGCATCAAATACCTGTAAAAACCGCCGCCACCTTTTTCGGCGCGGTGCTCGTCGTTGCCGGCCTGCTGGGAACTCTGATCGGTGGTTTCGCGGCCACCGCATGGCAAAAGCGCAACCGCTCTGGATATGCCTGGACCCTGGGACTTTCAGTGCTCGCGGCCATCCCGTTTTCAGTGGTCGCTTTCAAGACCTCCAACACCACCCTTTCCATGTCCTGCCTGGCGGTCGCCATGTTCCTGTTATTTCTCCCCACGGGACCGGTCAACACGCTCATCATAGAGGCTGTGCCCGTGAATCTTCGCTCCAGCGCCATGGCGCTCTCCATTTTTCTGATTCATCTTTTGGGAGATCTCTGGTCTCCGGAAGTCATCGGACGGCTCTCAGACCATTGGCAAAGCCTCCAGAAAGCGGTTCTGGTGCTGCCCATTGCCCTGGTCATTGCGGCCTTGCTCTGGCTCACGCTGGCCTTGGTTCAACACAGCCGCACTCCAAACGTCGCCACATCGGCCATGATTTAAAGCCAACTCAACGGCTTAAAGGCTGTGGCCCTGGTCGCAGCATCCTTGCCAAAAGGCGCCTGGTCCACCCCTCAAGGATTGGACACCCCGGCAGGTTGGCTTAAACCTGAGCGACCAACGCCGCCTTAACCAGAAAAACATCCTCACAATCCACACTTTCAGTAACGCGCAAACCCGCGGGCAAAACCAGTTCCGGCCAGCAAGATGCCGAGGGCAGGCGATCATGGCCCACCGGGCCGCCGAGTTTATGATGAAAGGCATTGAGGGGCGCGCTGCCGGCCAGGTGCAACACCACAAGTTGGCCTCCGGGCTTGAGGAGCCGAGCCATCTGCCGCAACGCTGCCGCCTGATCGCGAAAGTGAGGGAAGGAATGAAAACACAGCACAATGTCGAATTGACGCTCCACCGGTTCTTCGCGGCAAATATCGGTCATAATGAACTCTGCATCGACGCCCCGAGCCCGTGCCTGCGCCAGCATGGCTGACGAGAAATCCGCCGCCACGACTTTGCCCGGCTTCACCGCTTCCGCCAGCCAGCCGGTGATCTGACCAGTGCCGCAACCCACTTCCAGAACGTCCAGTCCGGGACACAAGCCCAACCTGCCATTGAGTTCCCGCAACCGGCGCAGTGTCCCGGCCGGGTCCGGCCCGGTCTGATCCCAGGTCGGCGCGTGATGATCGAAGAAGGCGATGCGGGGGTCTGCGGGCGGCGAATTTCCAGGCCGGACAGTGTTCACACGTTTTTCATCTTGCGTAACATTCATAAACTCGTAATACTATTTTATATGAACGTAACATTTTTCCAAATTGCCGGTCAAGCAGCGTTTACCGGCTGCTGTCGTTATTATCTCTCCCTCGCCATCGCCCCGGCCTTGCTGGCCGCAGCCACACTGTCCGCCGGTGCGGAAACTCATTCCAGCCTCCAAGCCGTCACCAGTGCCGGTGTCAGTGCATGGAATGGCACATTCCCCTTCACGATTCGTGGCACCCTGCTGTGCAATCCAGACGAGATGCTCGATTCCACACCCAATTATCTGCCGTGGAATGACGGGGCCAACCAATACCGCATGGGTGCCGAATGGCAGGTCGTCTTTCAGGCTGTGGATCCCGGTGACCGTGGCGGTACAACCTGCTGGATGGGGCAGAACTACGGCAACCAGCCGTGGATTCATGATGGCGCCCTCAGTTACACAAACGAAGCCTGGGTGGCGGAAATCTTGCGACTCAATTACGACCAATCCACCCTCCACCAGTTCGGCGCCGGCGACCTCGTTGAACTGACTGTGCGGCAGTCTCTCTTCTATGGCGGTAAACGCAACATCAACGAGGGCCACGATATCGATCCGACCTGTAACTTCGACATCCGACTCGTGACAGCCAACAACGGCCTGCCCGCGCCGGAAATCATCACATTGTCTGACGTGATGCAACCCGGCGGTGATTCCAACGATTGGAAAACCTGGCCGGCCATCTTCGACCAGACCCGCGCCACCGGAGCAGAGCACTACCAGGGAATGCGAGTGCGGCTCAACAACCTCACTCTCCTGACCACGAACGGCTGGAATCCCACGAACGCGTGGGGCGCGCGCCTTTGCACAGTGACCGATGGGTCGGGCCGGTTTTTCGCGTTGCGGCATCCGCGTCAGAGTCTTGGGACTGCGCCTGCAAATCATTTCGACGCCATCGGCATTTTCAACCAGGAATCCGGCTCCGGCAGTCAGGGCACCAATGGCTACGAGCTATTCGTCCAACAGGTGCTCCCGCATAATGCGGCGCCCTCGCTGGCCATCGGCCTGAACGCAACCATCACTTGGCCGGTGTCCACTGACACTTATCAGTTGGAATGGCGCGATCAAGCGGATGCGGGAGAATGGAGTTCCGTCACAAACGCGCCGGTGGTCATCAACGGCATGAATACGGTGATTCTGCCGCCGTCGAATCCGCAGCGATTCTATCAACTTCGAAAGACCAATTGACGCCTCTCCATGCGCTCGACAGGCCAACAGTCCCTGGGATTCACGCTGGTTGAATTGCTGGTGGTCATATCCATCATCGCCATTCTTGCCGGCCTGCTGCTGCCCGCAATGGCCCGGGCCAAAGAAAAGGCCAGGGTCACCAAGGTCCACGTCGAACTCTACGGCGTGGGCCTTGCGTTGGAGATGTACTCGGACGATAACGCCGGAAAGCTGCCTCCGGTGCGCGTCAACTGTAATTCCGATCTTTCCTCGCATTGGTGCCAGTTCCCGGTCGAACTGGCCGAACAACGTTACCTGCCCAAGAGCGACCGACCCGGAATGGCGGCCTGCATGGAAGACATTTTTAATCCCGGCCATACTTACAAATACGCCG
>Ga0315272_10000903_pt1 | contig 15086 bp, 11 predicted proteins | sample C3_middle_MG_FD_203918 | JGI IMG/M metagenome (GOLD analysis project Ga0315272, IMG submission 203918) | Sediment microbial communities from Yellowstone Lake, YNP, Wyoming, USA - C3_middle | ecosystem: Environmental > Aquatic > Freshwater > Lake > Sediment | place: USA: Wyoming | collected...
AAGGCGGTCAGCGTGGCCCCGATGGCGCGGAAGGTGATATAGCGAAAAACATTCAGCGCGCTGAAGTAGCTATGGAGCGGATAGAGAAGATGATAGAGCATGGTGTTTGTCCTTAGCCCTGCTTCTCAAGCAGATCATGGGTGATTGTTTCCATCCGCATCCCACGCGAGCCCTTGGCCAGCACCCAGTCTCCCGGCTTCAGAAAGCCGGCGGCGACGTTCTCGCGCAGCCACTGGCTGACCTGTTCCTTGGTCGCAAAAAACATCGCCTTCTTCTTGCTCATCCCTGCCTTCCAAGCTGCCGCAACCAACGCCTCGGCAAATTCTCCAACCACCAACAAGGCGTCGAACCCGAGTCGCGCCACCTGTCGGCCTATGTCCTGGTGGGCCGCAACACTCTGTGTCCCGAGTTCAAGCATATCCCCGAGAATCACCACCTTCTTGTGGGTGCGATCCATCTGGTGCAGGGTCTCAAGAGCGGCCAGAACAGAAGAGGGATTGGCGTTATACACGTCGTTTATCAACCTGATTCCGCCAGTGAGTTTCTGCACCTGGAGCCGTTTTTCAAAGGGTACTACGCTCTCAAGCCCGGCCACGATATCCTTGAACTTCACCCCTGCCGCATGGGCCATGCCCGCCGCAGCCAAGGCATTTTGCACATTGTGCGCACCGAGACTCCGAATTTTCACCCTGGCCTCGTTGGCGCCGATCTGGAGGGTAAAGGCCATGCCACGCTCGCCCAGACTGCGCAGCTGAACCCCGCGAATATCAGCCTTGGGGCTGCGGCCAAAGGTGATTTTTTTCTGACTGCACCGCCGGGCTATGCCCCGTACCCTTTTGTCATCGATATTGACCACCAACTTGCCCCAAGCCTTGATCCCGGCAAAGAGTTCACCCTTGGCCCTGGCCACTCCGGCGATGTCGCTTAAGCCCGCAAGATGGGCATCCTGGACATTGGTGATGCAGGCGATGTCCGGATCCGCGATTTCCGTGAGCCTGGCGATCTCGCCGGGCTGGTTCATGCCCATCTCCATCACCGCGAAATCGTGGTGAAACTCAACCGGCAACAAGGAAAGCGGCAGACCGATCAGGTTATTAAAATTGCCCTGTGTTTTCAGCACGTTATACTCTCTGCTCAGGATCGCGGCGATCATCTCCTTGACCGTGGTCTTGCCACAACTTCCGGTCATCGCCACCACTTGCAGATCCGGCATCAGCGATCTCCGATAGGCGGCCAGATCACCCAAGGCGCGGAGGGTGTCCGCCACCAATACCACAGGGACCGGCGGCATCTTCTCGGGCTCCGTGTCAACCACCAGCCCGGCAGCCCCTTTCTGCACGGCCTGGGCAAGATACGCATGGCCGTCAAAGGTCTCCCCGCGCAAAGCCACGAAAAGATCCCCCGGTTCGATGGCCCGGCTGTCCGTGCAAACCCGCCGGAATCCCGCCTTGGTCTTACCGGAAAGAAATCTGCCCCCCGTGGCCAAAAGAACCTGGGACAGCGTCCAGACCGGATTCTGCATGGGGTCAGAGCCAGAATTTTTTTCCGTTCTTCCGTTCTTCATGCCGCAAGCACCTGTTTTCCGTACCATTGCCAGATCCATCACCCCTCCCCCTCTTTTAGAGAGCTTGACTACTTCTTCCGACCATTACCAGTTGATCACCGCAGCCTGGGCTGCAGCTTCAAGCCTGTCATCGAAAAAAAATCTCCCCTCCGGGGTTATCTGATAGGTCTCATGTCCCTTACCGCACAGCAGCACCACGTCTCCGGGCCGGGCATGGCGGATGGCTTCCCTGATCGCCTCCCGGCGAGAAGGGATAATATCGTAGCCCCGCATCGCTTCCTGCTGGAGCAAAGCCTCAAGGCGCAGGCGCGGCAGGGAGGTTTGCAAAATTCCCGTCTCAATATCTCGCAGGATTGCGGCAGGCTGTTCACTGCGAGGATTATCCGAAGTGAGCACCACCACATCGGCCTTTGTTCCCGCCACCTTGCCCATGAGCGGGCGCTTCCCGCGATCGCGATCCCCGCCGCAGCCGAAGATCACGATCAAGCGCCCGGTGGTGAGGCGACGCATGGTCTGCAGCACATTGTCCAACGCATCCGGGGAGTGGGCAAAATCAACAAAAACACTGACCCCGGCCGGAGCCGGAACCCGCTCCAAGCGGCCGGGAGCGGCCTGAGCTTGGGCCAGACCGTCAACAATCTTCTCTCTGGAAATCCCCAGGGCCACTGCCACCCCAACCGCGCCGAGGAGGTTTTTCAGATTAAAGGTCCCAACCAGATCGGAGCGAACCTCCAATTCCCCGGCCGGGGTGGTCAGATTGGCCGCGGTCCCGGCCAGACTCTCCCGAGCCTCCCGCACAGCCACCGTGGTTCCGCTACTCAAGCCGCAGTCAACCAAGGTGCGCCCCTTCTTCCCCGTATAGCCCAAGGCCTTGTCTGCTTGCAGTTCCTTCAGCAGACGCCGACCCCAATCGATGTCGGAATCATCCTGGTCGTCGCAAATAACAACGGACTTGCCGTCCTGCTTCAGATACTCGGTAAAGAGCCTCTTCTTGCTCGCGAAGTAGCTGCCCATATCCCCGTGAAAGTCAAGGTGGTCCCTACTCAAATTGGTAAAAAGAGCCGCGTCGAAGAGGATGCCCTCCACCCTTTTTTGCTCCAGGGCATGGGAGGAGGTCTCCATGATGACATGGGTAACGCCATTATCCGCCATCTCAGCCAGTATCCGGTGCAGGCTTACCGGGTCAGGGGTGGTGAACGGCGCGGGAATCTCCACCGCGTTATACCGATAATTCACGGTGCCGATCACCCCTGGGTTGCCCCCGGTCTGTCTGATGATCGACTCCAAAAGATAGGTTGTCGTGGTCTTGCCGTTGGTGCCGGTGATCCCGATCATGAGCATCCGCCGGGCTGGATGGCCGTGAAACCCGGCCGCCGCCTGCCCCAGCCCCTTTGACGTATCGGCAACCTCCAGACAGGCGACCTTGGTGTGCTTCCAGCCCCGGCAGCGACCCTTGCCAACCAGCACGGCGGCACAACCTTTTTTTACGGCAGCCTCCAGATAGTCATGGCCATCCACGGTCAACCCAGGAATCGCGACAAACAACGCCCCAGGGCCAGCCTGGCGAGAATCGGCGGTGATGCTGCGTATCGCTTTGTCCTGTAGGTTGCCCGGATTCACGATCTCTATCTCCTCGACCAACTTCCGTAAAGATACTGGGGCAAGGTTATTGTTTTTTCCCATGTCCAGTACCTGACTTCTCCCATTACTGCATCGTTTTCAAATGCAACACACACTGTTCGACGCCCCGCAAAGCGGTCCCGGACAAGGGATACTGACTTGCCACCTGTCCCGAGCCGGTGATCTGCAATCTCACCCCGTACTGTTGCAGAATCTGCATCGCCTTGCGCCCGCTCAAGCCACGCACGTCGGGCATGACAAGCCCCTGCGACCCTTGGGTCAAAGCTGTAGGCAGGGTGGATTTGGCTTGAATCATTTCCATTTTTTTGTAGTAGCCGGTTTCGCGCACCGCCAGTTCCCTGGCGGTGGGGGGCTTTACTTTGTTCTGGAGTGCGATTCTGGCCTGGGGCATCATCTCTTCGGCAAGATCCCGAACCGGCGACTTGGCCGACGGATCGATAGAGGCGCCCTCAAGCACAACAATCATGGCGATTTCAGGATGTTCCAACGGCGCCATCCCCAAGAGAATGCTTTCCATTACCGGTTGACCCGTGCCTGTTTTTTCGCCGCCCTCTTTCGCCGCCTGCGTCGGGTTCTGCGGAGCAAAATTTCTTTGCAGCAACGATTCGACGACAAAATTACCCCGGCCAGCTCCCGCAGCCTTTTTCATTTCACTGCGCATACCAGTGCTTACCTCGGGCCGCACGACAAACTCCCCGATCCCCTGCCGGACCGGCACATCCCACACCTGCTCATCCTGCCAAACAGCGCGCAGCACATGGGGGGTCATCACCTGGCCTCCGTTGATCAGCCGACAAAATGCCGACAGCAAGGCCAGGGGGGTTGCCGTCAAGGCAGATTCTTTTTCAGCGCGCGGGACCATGGCTTTTACCGATTCAGGAGGATTTCCCATCTGAATCGCGACGGGTTTGTTTGCCGGATCGATATTTACATCCTTTAAGGCAAACAACGCCTCGGGCAAATCCACCTCCCCCTTGACGGTCAAGCCGATTTTGTCGGCAAAGGCATTGAACTCGTCGCGTCCAACCGGGATCTGCCCAAAGCCAACCCCCTCCGGGGAAATATACCGACCATCCTGCACCACATTCCAGGCAGCCCTCTGGGATGTCGTTTCCTGCTCCGGGGCGATCTCGTTTCCTGTAACTCCTCTTTTCTCCTGGGCGATCCTGCTATCTATTGCGGCAGCTGCCTGGAACAAACGGTTCATCGCGCCAAGATCAAGGATATCCTCAACAGCCCGGTTCCTCCGCGCCTCGGCGCTGAATTCCCAGAACCGATTGGGGTCGTAATCCGGCAGACTGGCCAACCCGATAATCTCCCCCGTATCCGGGGCCATGAGCACAGCCACCCCGGCTTTGGCTCTCGTGCTGCCGACAAGGGCTTTTAATTTTTGCTCCAAAATATTCTGGAGATGGATGTCGATGGTCAGGATAAGGCTGGCGCTATCGCTTCCCTCTGCTATTTTCCTGCTCACCCCGGCTGCAGCCAGTCTTGGGTCATACACCCCCCCGCCCCGCAGAACACTGTCATAATAAAACTCGACCCCGGACAACCCTTGTTCATCCTTTAAAAAACCTATCACATGGGCGCCCAACTGGTTTCCCGGATAAAACCGCTGCACCTGATTGATGCGATAGACCCCTTTCAAATTGAGGTCGGCGATCTTCACCGCTTTCTCTCGGGAAAGATCCCTGCCAAGCCAGGCAAAACTTCTCTCCCCCTTAAGGGCCGAAAGAATATTTTTCTCATCCAGTCCAAGAATTTTTGCAACCTCACGGGAAACTTCCTCGGGAGCCTCAAGCTCCAATGGCCTTGCATACAGGGAACTCCGTTGAAAGCTCACCGCCAGTTCCATGAAGTTCCGGTCATAAATATTTCTCCGGCCTCCGCCTGTGACGGTGCTGACCTGCTCCTCCTTCTGCCCGTCGCCCGAAGCCTGCTCTCCGCTACTCCCAAAAAACTGACTTTTTATGGCCACCGCGGCAAACACCACCGCCAGCAGCAAAAAAAATCCGCCCACCATGGCCGGGCGCCGGTCTTTTCCCTCGATTGCCCGCTTTTTCATGCCGGGCCCTATGGCCTTCTTATCTGCTTCTCAGAAGGCAGGAACAATCCCAGCCCCCCGGCCGCAGCTTCGATCTTTTCCTGTTGCAGCAGCGCTTCCTTTTCCGCGGAGAGCGCTACATTGGTGGCGGTGAGCTCGGTTCTTTCCTGCTTGCCCTTATCAAGCTTGCCAAGCCCATCCTGCAGGGCAATGCCAAACCAAAGACTGCCGGCGACGCCCAGCAGCATGGCGACAACCGCTACCACCCCTATAATTCTGAATGGCCGCTCCCAATCCGACCCGCCCGCCCGTTTGCCGGAAATCCTTTGCCTGTTGCCGACGCCGGAATATTTTTTCGCGTAATCTCGCATCTCAAGCTCTTCCTCGTGCGGCAACCCGCAGCTTGGCGCTTCTTGCCCTGGGGTTGCGCAAGCATTCAGCGCGACCCGGGGTAAGAGGCTTCGGAGTGATCACCTCAAGCAGGGGATTTTCCCGGAAAGCCTGCTTTACCAGGCGATCTTCCAGGGAATGGAAGGAAATGACACAGAATCTGGCCCCAGGGGCCAACAGGGTGGCGCCATCGGCCAGAATCTGCTCAAGGCTATCAAGCTCACGGTTCACGGCGATGCGCAAGGCCTGGAAAACCTTGGTGGCCACATGGATCTTCTTGGGATGAAACCGCTTGGGAATGGCCTGATCCACCAGGGCAACAAGCTGGTCGGTGGAGACAATCCTCTCTTTCCGCCGTGCCTCTACAATCCACTGGGCAATCCTTCTCGCCTGGAACTCTTCGCCATAGTAGAAAAAAATATCGGCCAGCTCTTCTTCGGAGGCTTCGTTAACAAGCTCAGCGGCCGTGGTGGCCTGGCGCTGGTCCATTCGCATATCAAGCGGCTCGCTGCCTTTGAAACTAAACCCGCGGCCACTTTCATCCAGCTGCAAAGAAGAAAGACCCAGATCGAGCAGCAGGCCATCAATTGTGCCAATGCCAAGCTCCATCAGGGTCTCCTTTATCGAGGTAAAATTTTCATGCACAAAGCGGACACGGCCTGCAAACCGGGCCAGCCGCTCCTGCGCCAGGGTCAGAGCCGCAGCATCCCAGTCAAACCCCACAACCTGACCGGTGGGGCCGCAGGCCTCAAGAATTCCTTCCGTATGACCTCCCAACCCCAGGTTGCCATCGACATACACACCTCCATCCTTCGGGGCCAGGCAGGTGACCACTTCCTCGAGCATGACCGGGAGATGAGATGGCTGCATACCGGATCAGAACAGCCCCAATTCCTGAAGAACCTGCTCAAAATTCTGAAAATTCTCGGCGGTCGGTTTGTTCTCTGCCTCCCAGACTTCCTTGTCCCATATTTCAAAATAGGTAATCATGCCGTTGGCTACGATTTCCTTTTTGATACCGCAATCTTCCCGCAAGGTTGCGGGAAGCAGGATTCTCCCCTGCTTGTCCAGGGCGCATTCCTCGGCGCCGCCAATCATGTATCGGATCAGCTTGACTGTTTCCGGACTTTTCTGGCCTTGCGCCAGCAGGGCCGCCTCCAGCTCTTCCCATTGCGGCAGCGGATAGGCACGGATACAGTTATGCCAGGGAATGACCATAAGCCGCTCGTCACCCTGATTGCGCAAGGACTCGCGAAACCGGGTCGCAATGTTCAGCCTGCCCTTCGCATCAAGGACATGCTCGGAACGACTGCGGAAACGACAGACTGGATTTTTTACACTCCCTTCAACCACACGCGACTCCTTCTTGCTCCCCTATTACCCACTTTGCACCACTTTATGTTCCCTTATAGTGAAAAGGACGGAGCAGTGTCAAGGAAAAAACAAGTGGGGCAACTTATTCTCGCGCCCTGTTGAAGCAGCAGAAAATACTATATATAGATACGCAAATAAAGACATAATACCATATAGAGTGGTGCGTGGGGTTATTACGCTCATCTCCCCCGCCCAAATATTTTTTTGTGGGGAAAGGTGGGGCAAAATTTCACCACCAGCCAGATTTTCTCCAGAAAAAACCACCCCTCCCGCCAAGACCATGACGCAATGCGCTCCATCGCTTTATCTTGCTGATTTTTTGGTTTTTCCTTGCCTTTCCCCTGACTTTCATTTAAGGTGCCCCTTTTTTTCCCCAACCGGGGACGAACCCTTTTGCATGGGAAGTCAAAAAGTTATGGATCAAAGTAAAATCAGAAACGTCGCCATTATTGCCCACGTTGACCACGGAAAAACCACCCTGGTCGACCAACTGTTCCAGCAAAGCGGTATGTTCCGGGAAAATCAGGAAGTAGCGGAACGCCTCATGGACTCCATGGATTTGGAAAAGGAACGCGGCATCACCATCACCGCCAAGAATGGCTCGTATTGCTTTAAGGATTACTGGATCAACATCATTGACACCCCTGGACACGCCGATTTCGGCGGCCAGGTGGAGCGGGTTCTGCGGATGGCGGACGGCTGTCTTCTTCTGGTGGACGCCCAGGAAGGCCCCATGCCCCAGACCTATTTTGTTTTAAAAAAGGCCCTGGCCGCAGGGTTGCGCATCATCGTGGTGATCAACAAAATCGACAAACCAGCGGCCCGCTGCGAATGGGTGGTTGACCAGGTCTTCGACCTCTTTGTCAAACTTGAAGCCCCGGATCATCTTCTGGATTTCCCCGTGGTCTATGCCTCTGCCAAACAGGGCTATGCCAAGCATCACCTCATCGATGAGTCAACCGACATGGTGCCGATCTCCGAGCTGATCGCCACGCATGTACCCCCGCCATCAGGCGACCCAAACGCCCCCCTGCAGATGCAGGTCAGCTCCCTGGACCATTCCCCCTATCTGGGACGCCTCGGCATCGGCAAGGTGGTAAACGGCACCCTGAGCATCAACAAGCCCATTGCCGTGGTCAAACGCGACGGCAGCATCTCCCCGGCGCGGCTCACCAAGATTTTCCGTTTCGAGTCCGATAAAAAGGTGTCCACCGATACAGCAGGAGTTGGCGAGCTGGTTGCCGTGGCAGGCATGGACGACGTTACCGTCGGCGTGACCTTCACCGACGCGGACAACCCCATGCCCATGCCCCTGATCGAAATCGATCCGCCGACCATCTCGATGAATTTCATCCCCAACGACTCGCCTTTTGCCGGTTTGGAAGGAAAATTCGTCACCTCCCGTCATTTGGAGGATCGACTCCGAAAAGAAACCCTTGCTGACGTGGCCCTCAAGGTCGAACCCATGAAGGAAGGCGTCGGCTATGTTGTTGCCGGTCGGGGCGAGCTGCATCTTTCCATCCTCATTGAAAAAATGCGCCGCGAGGGCTTCGAACTCCAGGTTACCCGGCCCCAGGTCATCATGAAAGAGGAAGGCGGCGTCACCCTCGAGCCTTACGAGGAACTGACCATTGACGTGGACGAGCAGTACGCCGGGGCGGTAATCGAACGGCTGGGGATGCTCAGAGGACAGATGCAAGAGATGCACCAGGCAAACGGCATGAACCGGCTGGTCTACAAGATCCCCACCAGGGGGTTGCTGGGCTACCGCTCGGAATTCATGACCGCCACCAAGGGCTTGGGCATGATGAACTACGTTTTTGCCGAGTACGGCCCCTATGCCGGAGACATCATCAACCGGGTCAATGGGGTGCTCATCAGCATGGATACATGCACCACCGTGGCCTACGCCCTTTTCAACCTGCAGGATCGCGGCCGCCTCTTCCTCGGTCCGGGCAACAAGATCTATGCCGGCCAGATCATCGGCGAAAATGCCCGGAACCAGGACATGGTGGTCAACCCGGCTAAGGGCAAGAAGCTCACCAACATGCGCGCCTCCGGCTCCGATGAGAATGTGGTCCTCACCCCGCCGGTACAGATGAGCTTGGAAGACTGCATCGCCTACATCAATGATGATGAGCTGGTGGAAGTGACCCCCAAGACCATCCGATTGCGGAAGAGAACGCTTAACGTTAAATAATAAAGGCGTGCACGCCTTTGATTCTGAAACATAAAAAAAGGCCATGCCCGGATATCGTCCGGCATGGCCTTTTTTTATTGAAGCACAAACAGCAAGCCCGATTACAACACCACGGTCCGCTTAATATACTTCACCACCTCCTCCGGATCATCCATGACCTGGAAGTAGAGCAGGTCGTCCTCGTTGATGTATTTTTCCGCCAGCATCCTTTCCTTGATCCAGTCCACCAGGCCACCCCAAAAATCAGAGCCCACCAGAATAACCGGGAAACGCTTCACCCTTTTGGTCTGGATCAGGGTCAGCGACTCGAACAGCTCATCCAAAGTGCCAAAGCCTCCAGGCATTCCGATAAAGGCCATGGAATACTTGACAAACATCACCTTGCGCACAAAGAAATACTTGAAGCTCAGCGGGACATTGGTGAAGGGGTTGGGCTCCTGCTCAAAGGGCAGGTTGATGTTGAGCCCGATGGATAACCCCTCGGCAATGGCCGCTCCTTTGTTGGCCGCCGCCATGATTCCAGGCCCGCCGCCGGTGATGATGCCGTAGCCAGCCGTAGCCAGATCAAGGGCGATCTGCTCGGCCAGTTTGTAATAGCGGTCTTCCGGGCTGACCCGTGCTGATCCAAAGATAGACACCGCAGGCCGCCCGATATTGGCCAGGGTATCAAAGCCCTCGACAAACTCGCTCAAAATCCGAAACAGCCGCCAGGAATCCCCCACCTGGAAATTATCCAAAGAATACTGCTGCCGCTCGTCAACAACCATCCCGGCTTTGGTCACTCGCATATCAGATCTCCTCGTAAACGATCACTGGGCACCACATCTGCTTTGTCATCGGCCTGCTCATGTGCAATAGCACACTTCGCAGCCCTCTTTCGCGCATCTGTGACACCCTGTAATCGCTCACAGTTCAGTAAAAATGGTCTCGGAGGCGCAATCAGGAAAGAGCTTCCAGTGCCGCCTGAGCCGGGGCATACTCCGGGGAATACCGTAACACCTTTGCATAGAGCTTTCTTGCCTTGCCTGGCTTGGCCTGTTGCTCGAAAATCCTGCCCAGCAACAACGCTGCTTCACCATGAGACGGATCAAGACGCAGGCACTCCGCCAGGGACTGCATTGCCCCTTCCTGGTCCTGGATCAAATCCTGCACCAGGCCAAACCGATACCAGTGGGCGGCCTTGCCCCCATCCAACTCAACCGCCTGTCCGCACAGGGCCAGGGCGATATCATGGCCCTGTTTTTCCAGGGCATAAAGCCTGCCAAGTCTGCTCAACGAACCAGCGTCCCTGGGGTTGCCGCTGACCGCCCGCTGGTAGGCGGCAATGGCCAAACCGTTCTCTCCCAAGGCCTCACAGGCACGACCAAGCCAACGCGCCACCACCATGGGCTCTCCGCCCTGTTGGGGATTCTTCTTGATCAGTCCCTCGCAACGTTCCAAGACTTCACGAGCCTCGGCGTATCTGCCCTGCCGACAATAGAGCATGCCAAGGTGCTGCAAGAAATCGGGGTGCTTGCCGTTTACGGCCAACGCCCTTTCCCAGAGCACCAGGGCCTCTGAAGCCTGATTGTCGTCAAGACAGATAAAGCCCAGGTTGAACAGGGCCATAAAATTTTTCGGATCAACCCCAAGCGCCTTTTGGAAACAGGCCCTGGCGGCCTTAAGCCGGTTGAGCTGGATGCTGGCAACCCCCATGCTGTTCAGGATATTCACGTTGCCCGGCTCAAGGAGCAGCCCCTGCCGGTATTCCCCTAGGGCCTTGACCAGATCGCCTTCGTTATAATAGACATCCCCGCTGATATTGAGACTGACCGCGTCAAAGACGGCCAGCGAGTCCGGGCCGAAAAAAGTCGCGTGCTGCAAGGCCTTCCGGCAATTCAGGGGCAGGTCCGATTTCTTGAAATCATGGTACGGGAAGGTGGCCACCCCCATGGAAAAAGAGCTGCCGCCGATGGCCTCCATCTTGCCGCGAAAATCCTTGAGCCAGGCGCAGGCCGCTTTGCCGTCGAGGCCATCGAGAAAAAGAAACGCCTCCCGCTGATTGACCAGCACCAGCCCCTTCTCCTGGCCAAGCAGGGTTCTGAGCCGTTTGGAAAAATGATTGCTGGCTGGCTCCTGATCCATGCGCAGCAGGACCAGGGAGAAACGGGATTTACCGCGATACAGAGCGCGCAATTTTCGAAGCGCCGATTCCGGGGTCTTTCGAAACGGGTGCGACTCGATATCCTGGGCGGTGACATGGCCGCAGAGGCTGAAAGGCCCCCGCAACCGGGCGGTGCGCAGGGCCTGCCAGGCCTGTTCCAAAAGTTGTTCCGGGGCACCGCTCTCCTCGGGGTCGTGGGGCGTCACTGTGGTGATGCCGAGATGGGCCGTGGCAAAATTTTCCCGCTTGAGCCGCAAAAGCAGCGATTCGCCCAACTGGCGGGCCTGTTCCATGTCCACCCCATACCAGAGCAGGCCGAAGATCCCGGCACCCAGGTGGTGCAGGTGCATGTCCTCGCCAATCATGGAGGCAAGACAGCTCCCGGCCCGGACGATATAGCGCAGACTCCGGTCCGCGTCACGGGTGCGCGGATAAACCTCCAGCAGGGCAAGGGTGGACGGGGCCAAGGGTGCTACGGCTTCAGACTCTTCCTGGCCAAGGGCCTCAAGCTCCCCACGCAGATGGAAGCCGTTTACCAGCCCGGTGGCCGGGTCCTGGCAACTCTGCTTGAGCAGATAAAATTCCCGGGAGATGATATGGCTCTGCTCATCGAGCCAGACCGTCGGCATCCCGTAGAGCTGAGACTCGCCGCCTTGAACCACCAGCAGCCCGCAGAGCGTTTCCCCTCCCCAGATGGGCAACAACAGCTCCTGCTGCTCTGTGTCGGCCACAGGCAGGTGGTTGTCGCGGATCTGCTTCAACCCGGCCTTAAGCTCCGCAGGAGGCTTGCCCTCATCTTCGCCCAGAGGCACCAGCCGGGCTGTGTCGCAGGGGAAAAAATCAAAAGCCGTCTTGGTAAACAGCGTGGAAAAGCGGCGAAGATCGGCAGGGGTCAAAGGCCCGGCCTCAAAAAGCAAAGGGATGGTCATTTGTTTTTAGCCTCGAAAACTTCTTTCAAACAGTTGGCCAGCAAAGGGATTTCCTTATCAGTCACAGTGCGCATATCGAGCAGCAGCCGGCCATCCTCGATGCGGCCGAGCACCGGCAACGACAACTCCCGCAAGCCCTTTTCCAGCTCGTTGACACTGCGGTCAAGGGGGGCAAGGGCCACAGCCCGGCTGGGCAGGGGCTGTTCCGGCAGGGAACCGCCGCCCACCATGGAGGCAATCCCCTTGATCTCCACCCGACAGACCGGCTCAAGCGCCTTAGCGATCAGGCGACGCAACCGTTTGGCCCGCCGGTCGATGGCAGCCAGCGGCATGGCCAGCATGGCCAGAGTGGGAATGGCAGCAATGGCCTTTTCCTCGTCAAAATACAGCCGCAACACCGCCTCCAACCCGGCCAGAGTAAATTTGTCGATGCGCAGCGCCCGGTTCATGGGGTTGGCCTTGATCTGCTCGATGATCTCTTTCTTGCCCACAATGAGTCCGGCTTGAGGTCCACCCAGCAGCTTGTCGCCGCTGAAGGTCACCACATCGACCCCAGCCCGGACCACCTCGCCCACCGTGGGCTCCTTGGCCAGGCCGAAACGGGAAAGATCCACCAGACAGCCGCTGCCCAAATCCTCCATGACCGGCAGGTTGTGGCGGGCGGCCAGCGTGACCAGCTCCGCAAGCGGAACCTCGGAGGTAAAGCCGATGATCCGGTAGTTGCTGGTATGCACCTTGAGGAGCAGCGCGGTTTCTTCGGTGATGGCGGTTTCATAATCGCGGAGATGGGTGCGGTTGGTGGCGCCCACCTCGACCAGCTTGGCCCCGGTCCGACTCATCACCTCGGGGATTCGGAAGGAGCCGCCGATCTCCACCAACTGCCCACGGGAGACGATGACCTCGCGCCCCTTGGCCAGGGTGTCCAGCACCAGCATCACCGCAGCGGCATTGTTGTTGACCACCAGGGCAGCCTCGGCCCCAGTCAGCTCGCAGAGGATATCCTCCACCAGGCTGTAGCGGCTGCCCCGCTTGCCGGTGGCCAGATCAAGCTCCAGATTGGAATAGCGGCTGCCCACGGCCAGCAGGCTCTCCATGGCCGCCTCGGGCAGCAAGGAACGGCCAAGATTGGTATGCACCACCACGCCGGTGCCGTTGATCACGGTGCGGAAGTTCGGACGGAGCCGGGCGGCAAGGAGGGCGACAAAACGGGGGAGCAGGGCGGTCCGGCTCAGATCGGCGGGCTTGATTGGCGCGCCCTTGAGGATATCCTGCCGGATGGACTCCAGCAGTTGGCGCACCGAACTTTTCACCAGCGAAGCAGGCGCATCGGGAGGCGGGTCCAGCCAGCTTAAGAATTCATCAACCTTGGGAATAGCCCGAAGCAGGCGTTGGGTGGAAGCAGCCGGTTGCCCGGCGGATTCAGGTTTTGTGGTCATTCACTCCCCAGTTCAGGCAGAAAACGGCGGTTCAAGATCAAGAAACCCATAACATACTGAAAGGACTTACCGTTTTTCCGGAAAGCTGTCAAGGGGGAGGCTGCGCCAAAGGAAGGGAGCAACTGAAATTCGCAGTAGCCAAGACTAAACAATACTGGCAACAGTGGTTGCTGGGTCAGATCAGAAGTTCCCGGCACCACACGGGAAAAACTAACGGCGAGTTCACACTCCACGTAACGGTCGACTTGGAGTGATTTGTTGGCCGTTTTTTATTTAACCGGCAATTGGTATTCCTGAGTTGAGCAACGCGTATTTCCAAGCCTGCACTGCTTTCTCACAGATTTCTAAAAAATCACCCAGGCGATTTCCATTTTCATCTAAAACATCACCGCTGATGACTAATCCCACCGAACCGCCGCCGCTTGATTGCATGCTCATCTGCCCTGTCTTTGGGTCCATGGTAAATGTTGCATATCCGCCGGCTTGCGTACCAGATGATAGATTCAGCGTCTGTCGTAGATTTACCAGCTTCGGGATGTGGCCTGATCTCTTGTTGCTATTTTGATCCGTGTGCTTGTCAATATTCCAGAGATCATGAACTATTGCCACATTACTATCTGAATTAATGAGGTTGTCTCCTTCAAATGCAATACTATTCATCTTGCACCATACTTTAAGGTGATCTTTTAGACAGGCGATATTTGCGACTAACAGTGTAGCAATGTTGGCTAGCCCGGCCTCCGTTTTTCCTTGTGAAAAATCAATTGACCTGTAGAAGCCACTTTCTGTCTGTGCGTGTTCTTGCCTTAGATTGGAAATGTCAGCATTCCGCAATGCACCGAGCGATTCATGCATTTGTCTAATTTTTCTATCAAGAACATCCAGCATAATAACGCCTCGCTTTATTTGTGGCACAACACCTTCCCTATCAAAACTCCTCAATCCGTTTCCTGAACCAGCGGAGCACTGCCTCCTTCTTCTCGGCAATATCGATCTCGTAGATATCCTGCGGGAACAGCAGCTCCGCCACCCCGGAGTCGAAAATCCGCTTCACCTCATACTCGTCGTGGGAGACCTCCCGCTCATAGATGTAGTTGAGGTACGAGCGGTTGGTGTGGACGATGAACTCCACGCGCATGCCGCCCATGCGGGCGAAAAACTTGAACATCTGGGTCTTGGCGGAGCTGCCGATGCTGCCGCTGTGATGCCCGCCGCCGGAAAGGGTGTCGGTCACCTCCTCCAGGGTCATCAGCGACCCGGCCTTGGTGGCGCTCTGGGTCAGGTGTTTCTGAAAGGCCTTGACCTCGGCCACCGAATCCACCACCCCCATAAGGCCCAGTTCGTCATCAACCGCCACGGCCGGAT
>Ga0315272_10000905_pt1 | contig 15059 bp, 13 predicted proteins | sample C3_middle_MG_FD_203918 | JGI IMG/M metagenome (GOLD analysis project Ga0315272, IMG submission 203918) | Sediment microbial communities from Yellowstone Lake, YNP, Wyoming, USA - C3_middle | ecosystem: Environmental > Aquatic > Freshwater > Lake > Sediment | place: USA: Wyoming | collected...
GACCTCATTAAATTCCAGCTGCTTCTTTCCTACGCCCGCGAACAGGGTTTTGATGCGCTCGCCACGGGCCACTATGCCCGCGTTGAACAGGATGCAACAGCATCCCGTTTCCTCTTGAAAAAAGGCGTTGATGCAGGCAAGGACCAGAGCTACTTCCTGTACCGCCTGACGCAGGACCAGCTCCGAAGCGTGCTTTTCCCGCTCGGTGCAATGCACAAGACCGATGTTCGCGATCTCGCGCGCAAGCTCGATCTCCCTGCTGCCGAACGTCCGGAGAGCCAGGAGATATGCTTTGTGCCGAATGATGACTATCGTGCTTTTTTGAAGGAGCACGCGCCCACACTGCTTCGTCCGGGAGCAATGGTCATGACCGATGGAAAAGTAGTCGGCAACCATGACGGCATCGCACTCTTCACCGTGGGGCAGCGCAGGAAGCTCGGTGTTGCCGCAGGCGAGCGGCTCTATGTGGTGAGGATCGAACCTGAAACGAACCGGGTGGTGCTCGGAAAACTTGCGGAACTGCTGACCAGTGAGATGGTTGTTGGCAACATTAGTTGGACCATGATGGACAAACTCACCGCTCCCCTTGATGCGACTGTCAAGATCCGCTACCGTTCTCCTTTTGTTCCCGCAGTGATCCAACCGCGGGACAACAGCTTGATCCGTGTTATCTTTAAACAGCCCGTTCCCGGCGTTTGCCCGGGCCAATCGGCTGTTTTTTATGATAACGAGATCGTTATCGGCGGGGGAACAATAGCGGTGACGCCTGCCAATAAAGACGAAAACCTGTAAATCCCACTCACCCCAGCCCTCTCCCTCGGAGGGGAGAGGGAGCACGTCGTAGCCCCTCCCTCGATGGGAGGGGTTGGGGAGGGTGATAATCAGGCAATCAAATAAATATCTTTTTCATTCCCTTGTGAGCGCTGCTCATGGACGATTCATAGAGAGGAGGTTTATATGCATTTAAAAAGTACGATTGCCTTACTACTCACCGTATTGTCTGCGCTCGTCATCACAGACAGCGCTACAGCATCTTCGGAACCACGCATCCGCATGGCTTCGACCACCAGTACGCAGAACTCCGGACTCTTTGATTATTTGCTCCCGATCTTCGAAAAGAAGACCGGCATCAAGATCGACGTCGTCGCAGTGGGCACGGGAGCTGCCATCGAGATCGGGAAGCGCGGCGATGCTGATGTGGTCTTTGTCCATGCCAAAGAACAGGAACTGAAAGCCGTGGGCGAGGGCTTTTTCGTGAACCGCCATGACGTGATGTACAATGACTTCGTCGTCATCGGCCCCACCAACGATCCGGCAAAGATCAAGGGAATGAAATCCACCACCGATGCGTTCAAAAAGATCGCTGAATCCGGCTCGTCATTCGTTTCACGCGGCGACAAGTCCGGCACGAATACCAAGGAGCTTTCGCTCTGGAAGAAAACGGGGGTTGAACCGACAGGTCAGAAATGGTATCTTGAGGTCGGCCAGGGAATGGAAAAGACCCAGCGCATCGCCGACGAGAAACGGGCCTACACGCTGACCGACCGGGGCACCTGGCTTGCGACCCGGGATAATGACAAGCTCGATATGGTCATCGTGCTCGAAGGCGACCCGACGCTCTTCAATCAGTATGGCGTCATGGCTGTGAACCCGGAGAAGTTTAAAACCGTGAAGTTCAAAGAAGCCATGCAGTTCGTGAACTGGATCATTTCCCAAGAAGGTCAGGATGTTGTAGCCGCGTTTAAAGACAAGAACGGGAACGCATTGTTTGTTCCGAATGCGAAGTGATCTTCGGGCATATGCGTTGACGCGTGGATGCGTGGATGCGGGTAGGGCAAATCGTATTGCGCTTTTCCGCATTCACGCTTAAACGCTTTCACACATAAGCATTATAAAAACTATGGACTCTATCCTGAGCGGCTTTATCCGTGCCTTCCAGCTCATCTTCCACCTCAATGCCGAGCTCTTCGGCATTATTCTCCTGTCTCTCAAGGTATCCGGCCTTGCTCTCGTGATCGCGACAATACTGGGACTTCCACTCGGCTCCATGCTTGGCCTGAAACGGTTCCCTGGACGCGATCTTGCCATCAGCGCCGTAAATACGCTCATGGGCCTCCCGCCGGTCGTTGTCGGGCTCTTTGTCTATCTCATCCTGTCCCGCAAAGGGATTCTCGGGTTCCTGGGCCTGCTCTATTCGCCATCAGCTATGATCATTGCCCAGTCGATCCTGGCGCTCCCGATCGTAACAGCACTCTGCCACTCGGCCATCGTGAACGTCGATCCTCTTATCAGGCTGGCATCCCGCACCCTCGGCGCTACACCGCGACAGGAAACCCTGGCGATTTTCCACGAGGCGCGATACGGCATTATCTCGGCAATTGTGGCCGCCTTCGGAAGGGTCATGGCCGAGGTCGGCGCCATCCTTATTGTTGGCGGAAATATCGCAGGCTACACCAGGGTCATGACCACCACGATCGCACTCGAGACGGATAAGGGAAATTTCGAGCTCGCTCTCGCTCTCGGCATCATCCTGCTGCTGCTGTCGTTCATGGTAAATGCCTTGCTGCACAAGGTCCAGAGAAAAGGGATGGTGTCCTCTCAGTGAAGCTCCATGTCTCCCATATCACCAAGACCTATGGCAACAGAATGATCCTGAACGACTGTTCCTACGTCTTTGACAAAACCGGGACCTATGTGCTCATGGGCTCCAATGGCTGCGGCAAATCAACGTTTCTCAGGATCTGCGCTTTGCTCGAACCACAGGACAACGGAGAGCTCGCCTATTTTGACAACGGCACATCGCTCGCTCAAGACATAACGCTGAGGCGCAGACTGACCCTGGTGCTTCCCCGCACCGGCGTGTTCAATACAACGGTGGATAAGAACGTTGCCTACGGCCTCAAGATACGCGGCCTCGATCACGCTGTGATAGAACGGAAAGTGATCGCTGCGCTCGACTTTGTCGGACTGGGACCGAAAGCCGGTCAGCATGCCCGCACGCTTTCAAGCGGAGAGACCCAGCGGCTCGGCATCGCCCGCGCGCTGGTACTGGAACCAGAGGTCCTCTTCCTTGACGAACCCACGGCATCCATCGACGAGGAAAACACCGGGATCATTGAGTCGATTATCGGCACTATGAGCAAGGAAGGCCGTTCAAAGATCATTATGACCACGCACGACCGGGACCAGGCGAACAGGGTCGGTGACGTTCAACTGGTCATGAAAAATGGAAGAATTGAAAACCAGGACCTGAAGTGATCCCTTGTCAAGCGCCCACCCGTAACCGTAAAAGCAGTAGTTAACCGCGAATGCTTGTCAAAAATTTACGCGCGCAGAAGTATATTTCGACGCTCAAGGCGAAGACGCCTGAACCGACGATGAACGCAATCAACAAGATCGCCCAAACAACTGGTCTTTGTTATTTCTTGCCTTTTCGGTGGATTTACAGTAGATTTATCAAGCAAATAGGGTTAAACGGGCAATCTTGATACGATAAAAACCGTGCTTAACATCTTGATCCACATGCATTTACCGAAGGGAAGAGTATTATCGATGCAGAAGATGAAATCCGTGAAGGGCAAAAAACAGCTAAAACGCACTGTTCCTGCTGAGAACAGCCAGGAAGTTACGGACCGGTCGATCCGACCATGGATCATTGCCTGCCTCGGCTTCACGGCGTTTATGCTCTTTTTGCTTATGCCGCTTTTTCTGCAGCATACGGAGCCTCTGTGGGATGCCAGGGATTGGGCTTATCCTGCTTTCAGTTATCTTGCAGACTCTATTGCGGAAAGCAGACTTCCCTTATGGGACCCCTATACAAACTGCGGTCTCCCCTTCCATGCTGACCCAAATTCTCCGACCTTAAATCCCATTGCGCTGTTCTTTGGATACTTCATCCACGACTCTTCGGCCGGCTTTGTTGTTTTCTGGGCGTTCCACTGGATATGGGGCGGCATCGGAATGATCTGGCTAACGAGACATTTTGACGGCAAGCCCCTGGGTGGGCTATTCGCGGCAACTACATATACGTTGTCGGGATTTTTTATTGCCCATGCTGAACACACAACGTTCATCATCGTTGCAGGATGGCTTCCGTGGATTTTCTGGTTTGCCGATAGGGCCGTTTTGACCTCGAACAAGGGATGGGCATTACTTGCAGGATTTTCTCTGGGGATGGCTTCCCTTGGAGGGTACCCTGGGCTGGTCTCTTTTACGGGGTTTGCCGTCGCCCTGTGGCTGGCACTCCGTTTTCTTCCTGCCAGGGGTCTTGATAATATAGCAATTTCCACTACCCGGGAAAGGATGTTCAGAATTATTAGTACGCTCGTCATTATCGCGGTAGTCTCCCTTGTCGTGTGGTCGCCCATTTTGAACGCTTTTATTACTGAAGGCCGCGGATATACTTCTCGCGCAGCGGCTCTCTCTCCGGAAGTAGCGAACAATGGCAACCCTTTTACGCTGCCGGCAATCTTTTCGGTCATATATCCTTATGCGACGATTGCGGGAAGGGCGTGGATGCAGGCGGATATCTCGGGCACGAACGGTTATGTGGGGATTCTCACGATACCCTTAGCAGTTCTGTGGTGGTGGAACGAAAGGAAACGTCAGCACAACTGGTGGATTGTTATCTTTATCGTCTTCATGTTCCTTCTTTCGTTTGGAGGAAGGGCTGGACTACGGACGCTCTTATATTATATTTTCCCACCCATGCAATTCAACCGTCACAACGCGCCCTTCCGGCTATACTGGATTCTGCCGGTCACCCTTATGGCGGGGCTCGGCTTCTCATATTTCCGGAGTTACCTAAAAAACGTGCGTACTGTTCGCTTACTATTCAGCGGTTGGCTCGTGCTTGCGCTTTGCGTTGCAGGCGGTTTAATTTACTTTCTGTCCTCCCACGGAGTACTCGTGGGGGACTACACGCCGCGTCTTTTTATGCCTGCTCTGCTGATCCTGCCTTTATGCCTTCTCATCATATGGGCTAACGAAAACTTTCTTCTTCGTTCCCGCATACTGTTACCCGTGTTGATGGTCCTTGCTCTGGCCGATATGACGGGGCACGTATACAATAACTCATTCACGGTCTGGTCCAACGGAGATTCAACACATCAAGCCGAAGCCTTGCGACAGCGCACAACACTGGTTAAAGGGGAGCCGGGACCCCGTCTCCATCCGTTTCCCTTCGGTTCTTACAACGCGCAACAAGTGCTTAAACGCCCGGCGGTTCAGGGGTATGTGCCGATGCGTAACGATGGTTTCAACGACCTTTGCAGCGGCCGCTTTGCAACCGTTCTTCAATCCTCGACTCGATTCTGGATCAATCCGGGTATGGAGCGGATTTCTGATGAGGGTACTTCGCTGTCCATACTTTCTTCAATCGGCGCAGGGGACCCTGTCCCGGCATTCGTTGAGCGCGAAACAAGCGTGCCTCCTGATGCAAGAGTGGTCCCTGGCTCTTATGGCAAGGCAATGGTGATCTCGTATGCACCGGAGAACATTGAGCTGGAAGTAGAAATCCCCTCTGGTACAGATGGGTTTCTCTCAAGTACAGAACGGTATGCCCCGGGTTGGAAAGGATGGATCGACGGGATTCCTACCGAGGTCATAAAAACAAACTTTTATTTTCGCGGAATGCCGGTGCCTCCCGGACGACATCGGATTATCTGGAGATACAAACCCGCCAGGTGGTTACCGCTTGTCTGGGTGAGCATTGTGGCGCTATTAGCATCGGCTACAGCCGGTATTGTACTCGTTCGACGCAGGCGCCAAGATACACTAGGTGAGACAATGCAGTCAAAAAAGATTTCTGAGCAGAAGTGAACGGGAACCGTGAACAAAAAGGAGCTCTCCTCGTTGATGAGAATTTTTTTTCGACCTGTAGTTTGCATTTTTCCTCATAGATCAATCCGCGCATGATCATTCAAAAAACCTGCACTCCCGAAACCCTTTTCCACAGGAGGAGACTATGGAGAAAACAATGAAGCTTATTAGCGTTGTAACGCCATGCTACAATGAAGAAGAAAATGTGGAAGAGGTTTATCGTCAAGTTAAGATGATTTTTGCCGGCTTTCCGAACTACCACTACGAACACATCTTCATAGACAACGCTTCGATAGACAGAACAGTGGAAATTCTGAAGCGTATCGCAGGCGTTGATAGAAATATAAAAATTATTCTGAATAGTAGAAATTTCGGACATATCCGTTCCCCTTACCATGCGATGCTCCAGGCCAGGGGCGATGCGGTTATTTCAATTGTTGCCGACCTTCAAGACCCGCCCTCCATGATCGCGGCTTTTATCAATAAATGGGAGGCAGGATACAAGATTGTTGTGGGTATCAAGAATTACAGTGAAGAATCGACTGTTATGTTCAAAATCAGGCAGCTTTATTATCGGATCAGCAGCAGGCTTTCCGAAGTGGAACTTCTGAAAGATTTTACGGGCTTCGGCCTTTACGACAAGAAGATAATCGATATCCTGCGTAAGATAAACGACCCCTATCCCTATTTCAGAGGCCTTATTACCGAAATAGGTTTTGAGATCGCAAAAATAGAATATACACAACCTGCGAGGAGAAGGGGGATTACAAAAAACAACTTTTATACCCTCTATGATATGGCAATGCTCGGCATTACTAATCATTCGAAGGTGCCTTTGAGGCTGGCTGCCATGCTGGGATTCGCAGCATCCGTCTCCAGTCTTGCAATCGCATTCTGCTACCTTATTTACAAGCTGGTTTTCTGGAACACTTTTGCGGTAGGCATAGCGCCCTTAGTGATCGGTCTTTTTCTTTTTTCTTCTGTGCAGCTGTTCTTCCTCGGCATTCTGGGTGAATATATCGGGTCGATTCACACTCAGGTCCTGAAGCGTCCTCTCGTTATAGAAAAGGAGCGGATCAATTTTGACTGAAGCATTTACTGCCTTCGGGCCGTCGCGGGACCGCCGCAATTTATGAAGGAACTATTTAACAGACATTTCATCAAGGTTAAGTTCGTTCTTGTCGGTATCTGGAATACTATCTTCGGGTATGCCCTCTTTTTTGCGTTGGACACTATTTTCGAAAAGAATTTTGCTGTGCGGTATGTGGCATATATGTCTGCAATGGTGCTGAGCAATATTGCTGCAATCGTCAACGCCTATATCTTCCACAAGTATATTACTTTTCAGTCAACGGTGCGAGGAAGAGGCATTCTGAGAGAGTTCTTGAAGTTCTCCACAACCTATTTGGTCGCTCTTTTCCTCAGTTTAATTCTGTTGCCCTTGTTTGTAGAAGGCTTCCATGTCCACCCGAAAGTCGGAGCGCTCCTCATTCTAGGTATAGGTACACTGGTGAGTTATTTTGGGCATTCAAATTTTTCCTTTCGCGGAAACAAGGTTGATCTGTGATAAACCGATGATATGGTCAGATAAACAGTGAATTTCAATCTGCTTGACGCTTTTGTTGGCCCCATCTTGCTGGTTGCGGTTTTCCATGAGATTGTGTAAGATTACACATCTATGGGCGACTACCTCCTCAAACGAATCCTCCTCTTCATCCCGACCCTTCTCGGCATCACGCTCATCACCTTTTTTCTGATCCATAAACTGCCGGGCGATCCCGTTGCTAATATGGCCGGAGAACGGGCCACGCCGGAGACCATTGCGCGCATCCGGACTGAGATCGGCATTGACCGGTCCATGGCGACCCAGTATTTCCTCTACCTCAAGCGGCTCTCCCAGGGAGAACTCGGCCGCTCGATTTTTACCAACCGAAAGATCTCTGACGACCTGCTCCAGAAATTTCCGAACACGCTCCGGCTCGCATTGGCAGCCATGCTCTTTGCCTCGATCTTCGGGATCGGCCTGGGAACGCTTGCGGCTGTCAAGCGCGGTACAAAGTGGGACCGGCTCATCGCGTTCGTTACCGTGGGCGGCATTTCGGTCCCCGTATTCTGGCTCGGCCTGGCGCTCATGCTGATTTTCTCGCTGTACCTCCGGGTGCTGCCGCCGTCGGGCATGGGCAACGGGCAGCTCGAATACCTGATCCTTCCTGCCATCACGCTCGGCACCTTCTCGCTGTCCTACATTGCACGGGTAACCCGCTCGTCCATGCTCGAATCGCTTTCACAGCCTTACATTGCAGCGGCGCGCGCCAAGGGGCTCTCCGAGACTAAAGTGGTGCTGAAACACGCGCTTAAAAACTCCCTCATCCCCATCGTGACGCTCATCGGCCTTGACCTCGGGTCCTATTTGAACGGCGCGGTTTTGACCGAGACCATTTTCGGCTGGGACGGCCTCGGCCGCTACGCCCTCGACGGCATCCTGAAGCGCGACTATCCCGTGATAATGGGAGTCGTGCTGTTCGGCGCTTTTGTATTTGTGACCATGAATCTGCTGGTCGATCTGTCCTATCATCTGCTCGACCCGCGAGTCAGAATAAAGAGCGGGGATTAAAGAAACAACAAATGAATTTTGACACTGATAAGGACTGATTAAAACCTATGATACATCATGCTTCTTCATAGCTTTATCAGCTTTTATCAGTGTCAAAGAAGTTTTTGCCCCTTGTTTGAAAAATCAGATCCTTTAGTTACCCATGCATATGCGCGCTACTGCCTTATTCAAAGAACTTAAAACGAACATCCCCGCGCTCGTCGCCGTGGTGATACTGGTGCTGCTCGTACTCACGGCGCTTATTGGTCCCAGACTTGTTTCCTTAGACCCGCGCTTCATGGACCTTGAGCACTTGAAAGAGCCGCCGAGCGCGGCCCACTGGCTCGGAACGGACAGCACTGGCCGGGACATCCTGTCGCGCATCGTCTCCGGCTCACGCATCTCCCTTGCCGTCGGGATCATCGCCTCTGCTCTCTCACTCAGCATCGGCATCTGCTTCGGACTGATCGCCGGGTACTTCGGCGGCAAAGTGGACGCGTTCCTGTCCCAGGTCTTCGACATCTTTCTCGCATTCCCAAGCCTCATTCTGGCTATCGGCATCAGCGCGGTCATGCCGCCGGGGCTTACTTCCGCCATGCTCGCCATCACGCTTGTGGGTTGGTCTGGCTTTGCCCGGCTCGTGCGCGGCATTACGCTTTCGCTCAGGGAACAGACCTACGTGGAGGCATCGCGTGCCATCGGCGCTTCTTCTGCGAGGATTCTATTCCACCACATCCTGCCGAATGCGCTTCCCTTGATCCTCGTTGCCGGCAGTTTGCGCGTGGGCGGGTTCATCCTGCTCGAAGCCGCGCTCTCGTTCCTGGGCCTCGGCGTCCAGCCGCCTACGCCCTCCTGGGGATCGATGATCAGCCTGAACCGAGCCTATATCAACTCGGCCCCTTGGATGGTGATCTTCCCGGGCCTCGCGATCAGCATCACGGTGATCAGCTTTAATATGCTGGGCGACTTTCTGCGGGACAAGCTTGATCCGAGGATGCAGGTGTAGAATCGGGTCTTTTATTCTGAAAACGACAGTTGAACACGGATCAATGCGGAGAGGGGTCGGATGAGTTCCGATTTAAAGAAAGGTTCACCCTTAGGTGAGGCGATTGCCTTTTGCTTTCATCCGCACTGATCATGTATTTATCCGATTTTCCCGTGTCCACATGCTTTTTTTAGGTTTATCTGTAGATCCCACAAGGAGCCCATGAACACAGCTATCCGCGCAAAAAAATCCCTGGGCCAGAACTTCCTCAAGGATCCCCTTTATCTCTGCAAGATCGCTGACGCGGCACAGGTCTGCCCGGAGGACCAGGTGCTTGAGATCGGCCCCGGGCTCGGCCATCTGACAGCGGTGCTTGCAAAGCGGGCGCAACGCGTTCTGGCCCTCGAACTGGACACGCGGCTTATCCCGGTGCTGGAACGCGAGTTCTCCGGGCAGGACCATGTGACGATCATACACGCTGACGCGCTCGATTATCCCTACGGCGAGCTAACCGGCAGGTGGAAAGCTGTCGCGAACCTTCCCTATTATATTTCAACGCCGATCATTCAACTCCTGATCGATCATTGCGACAAGTTCTCAAGCCTGACGCTGCTGCTCCAGAAAGAGGTGGCCCAGCGGATAGCATCGCCGCCGGGAAGCAAGGAGTATGGCTTTCTCTCCGTCCTCGTCCAACTGTCTGCGGAACCGCGGATCGAATTCATGGTCCCTGCAAGCGCGTTCACTCCAATACCCAAAGTGGATTCCGCCGTCGTCACCCTCAGAATGCGCGAGCACCCTGCAGCAACCAAGACGGATAAGGCCTTCCTGGTCACCCTGCTCAAGGCCGTTTTTTCACAGCGCAGAAAGACGCTACGCAATGGTCTGAAGCCCCTTGGCCTGCCGCCTGAACGCCTCGAAGCCGTGACCGGGCAGACAGGAATCGACCTCTCCCGTAGGGCTGAGACGCTGAGCATCGAGGAATTCTGCGCTCTTGCTGATTTTTTACGTGAGCATCATGCACCTTGAGGCTTGATCGTACCGGTATTAATGCAAACGAATTTAATATTGTTACATCCCGAACGTCCCCCCTCACCCCCGCCCCTCTCCCTCGAGGGGAGAGGGAAAAAGAAGAGCGAATCTAAATGCGATTGTATTTCTTGACGCAGCCTGCTTTTTTACGACCCTTTTTGCCTTGACATTTACCTGCCGTACCCTATAATAATCAACGTTGCGAAAGGGTAGGTCATGAAAGACGCCATCATACATGCATTTGAAGAGAGCGCACAGGTCAAGGTCGCTTTTGTGCGCGATAATGTCGACAAGATCGTCGAGGTCGTGCAGCTTATCGCCCAGGCGTTCCGGGACGGGAAGAAGGTGCTCCTGTTCGGGAACGGCGGCAGTGCCACGGACGCGTCCCATATTGCTGCCGAGTTCGTGAACCGCTTCCTGATGGAGCGGCCGCCGCTGCCGGCCATCGCGCTGAACACAGATATGGCTGTCCTCACGAGCATCAGCAACGATTACGACTATACGCAGGTGTTCTCGAAGCAGCTCAGCGCGCTCGGGCACGAAGGCGACGTAGTGATCGCCATCAGCACGAGCGGCAATTCGCCGAACGTCATCAAGGCGCTGGATGTGGCAAAAAAGAACCACATGAAGACCGTGGTGTTTACGGGCGGGAACGGTGGCAAGATGGCGAACACGGCCGACTATACCTTCATCGTCAAGACCAAGGTGACCGCGAGGGTTCAGGAAACGCACATTACCCTGGGCCACACCATCTGCCAGATGGTGGACGAAGAGCTCTTCGGAAACCACCTCAAGTGAGCCGCATGAAAAAACTCGACACGTCCAGGATAAAAACCTACTCCCTCAAAGACCGCCCGAGCAAGGTGCGCGTTAATGATTTCGCAAAGCCCCATCGCCCCGGCGCAAGCTTCAAGGATTTTTTCTCGTCACTCCCGAACATTCTCGGCGCCCAGCATTTAAAAGACGTTGTTGCCGCTCTGGTCCAGGCCCGCAGGGACCAGCGGCCCGTCATGCTCGGCATGGGCGCCCACTCGATCAAGGTCGGCCTGAACCCGGTGATCATCGACCTGATGGAGCGGGGGATCATCACAAGCCTGTCTTTGAACGGGGCCGGCATCATCCACGACTTCGAGCTTGCCTTCGTCGGCCAGACCTCGGAGGACGTGGACAAGGAGATCCTTACCGGCGCGTTCGGCATGGCGGAAGAGACCGGCAGGATGCTGAACCAGGCGATTGCGTCAGCATCAGAAGATGAAGGCATCGGGGCATGCGTGGGCAGGATGATCCAGGCGGGAAACTTCCCGTACAAGGACAAAAGCCTGCTTGCCGCAGGCCACCGGCTGGGCGTTCCGATCACGGTCCATGTTGCTATCGGGACCGACATCATCCATATGCACCCGTCCTTTGACGGACGCGCCCTGGGAGCGGCTGCGCACCGGGACTTTCTCACCTTCTGCGCGCTCGTGTCGGAACTCGAAGGCGGCGCGTATATCAACCTCGGCTCCGCCGTGCTTCTTCCCGAGATCTTCCTCAAGGCCGTGACGCTCTGCCGCAACCTCGGCCATCCGCTCCAGCACTTCACGACCGTGAACATGGACTTTGTGCAGCACTACCGGCCGAACACCAACGTGGTGCGCCGTCCCACTCAGGGAGGCGGCAGAGGCTTTGCCCTGACCGGCCACCATGAGATCATGCTTCCCCTGCTTGCCGCGGCACTGATCGAACAGTTCTAACCTTATCTCGGCACACGTAACCACTCAACTCTAACTACTATTTTGGACACGGATCGACACGAATAAACACGGATAAAAACCAGATACCGGCGGATTATTATCTAAGCGTGTCTAACGTTTTTTGGATGTATCCGTGGTAATCCGATGTTTCCGATTCTTCCGTGTCCAAATGTCTTTTTTAAGAAGAAAAAGAGAAGGGGGAGGGGAGATTACGACGCAGGCCCGTTGATGACGTTATGAACCACTTCGCTCAGGTCCTTGATCCTGAACGGCTTGGCAATAACACCGCTGAAGCCGTACTGCTTGTATTCGGCCATGACCGGGTCCTTGGAATAGCCGCTCGAAACGATGGCCTTCACGTTTGGATCGAGCTCGATCAGTTTCTTCACTGCTTCCTTGCCGCCCATGCCGCCTGCAATGGTAAGGTCCATAATGACGACATCGAAGGGGGTCCCGCGCTGGCCCATGGCGTTCCGGTAGAGCTCGACGGCCTCTGCGCCGTCTTCAGCGAAAGCCACGTCGTATCCCAGGCGCACCAGGATGTCGCGCATGGTCGTGCGGATCGTCTCCTCATCATCCATGACCAGCACCCTGCCCTGCCCGGTGGTGATGCTTTCGGCCTCTGCCCGGGCAGGAAGGAGCTTTTTGTCCGTCGCCGGAAGGTAGAGACGGAAGGTCGTTCCTTTGCCGAGCGTGGATTCAAGGGCAATGTGTCCGCCATGATTATTGATGATAGAGTACGTGACCGCCAGACCCAGACCGCTGCCGCGCTGCTTGGTCGTAAAATAAGGATCGAACACCTTGGCCAGATGTTCTTTCGGGATACCGGTACCGCGATCGGCGATCGTCACCAGAACGTACTTTCCGGCTTCCAGGGGCGGGACCGCCTGTTTGTCCAGCGTAACATTCTCGCAGCTCACGGTGATGATCCCCCCTTCAGGCATGGCCTGATCGGCATTGATCAGCAGATTATTGATGACCTGCGTCATCTGCGCCTCGTCGGCCTCAATAAGCCACAGATCCTCGGGAAGTTGCAACTCGTGCCTGACGCGCGATCCGCGGAGCGCAAACCCGGCCGACTCCCGGATGAGCGCGGCAAGGGACGCGACCGTCTTGACCGGCGTGCCGCCCTTTGAGAAGGTCAGAAGCTGCTGCGTAAGGTCCCGTGCCCGGAGCGAGGCCTGTTCCGCCTCGGCCAGATACCGATGGGCCCGGTCCGCGGGCGGGATGTCAAGTTTGGCAAGCGACACATTGCCCATGACCGACGCGAGCAGATTATTAAAATCGTGTGCGATCCCTCCTGCCAGTATCCCCAGCGATTCCAGTTTCTGGGCGCGCAGCAGATCTCCTTCGATCTTCTCACGCTCGGCAATCTCGCGCTTCAGGTGCACATTCGCCGCGGTCAGCTCGCTCGTGCGCTCATCGACCAGGTCCAGGAGGCGTTCGCGGTGCTCGCGCAGTTCATCTTCAACGCGCTTGCGCTCGGTCACGTCCCTGATGATCCCGATCATGGCGATGGGCTCATCATTGTCGTTCTTGATAAGGGCCGTGGACAGCCATACCGGAAACTCCGTGCCATCCTTGTGCCAAACCATGATCTCACCGCTCCAGCGGCCTTCTTTCCTGATACAGGGAACGATCACGCGCGAAGCAAACTTTTTATCCACGTTCATGGTGTTGACATGCTTGCCCACGAGCTCCGACTGGGAATATCCGTACAGCTCCTCAACAGCCTTATTCGAGTACAGAATGTATCCTTTGAGATCGGTGATCTGAACGCCGTCCATGGCCTCTTCAATGGCCCCCGAGAACAGCTTCACCTTTTCTTCGTCCTGTTTGCGCTGGGTAATGTCACGGAGAATGCCGGTCGAGAACCAGCGGCCCTTGATCTGGATGGTCGACAGGGAAGCCTCAACCGGGAACTCCGTGCCGTTCTTTCTGAGGGCCTGCAGCTCCACGGTCCTGCCAAGCACCGTGCCCTCACCTGACTGCTGATAATGCTTGAGCCCCTTCTGATAGGCCTCGTGATAGTTTCGTGGCGCGATGAGCAGGTGCAGTTCCTTGCCCAGGGCCTCGCATGCAGGATGGCCGAAGATCTGCTCGGCAGCCGGGTTCCAGAAAACGATCTTTCCCTCGTCATCCATCATGATAATGGCGTCTTTTGCCGTATCAGCGATCGTGTGCAGGGTCTTCTCGCTTTCGCGGAGCAGGATCTCTGCACGCTTGCGATCGGTAATGTCCCGCACCAGTTCAATGCCGGCGATCACCTGACCTGACGAATCCTTGAGTGGCGACGCCGTGATCTCGATGGAGCGGCCGTTCTCATCGCCGGCCATGTTCTTTTCTTGCGAATGGACCTGCCCATCCTGAAAAGAACGCTGCACGGGACAGCCGGGGCAGACCTGGTCGAGCTTTCCGTAGACTTCGTAACAAAGCTCACCCAGGTGCTCCCCCAGCATTTTTTTATGGGCCTGGTTTTGATATAAAATCCTGTAATCGGGGCTCTGGATGCTGATCCCGTCGCCGATGGCCCCAAGCACCGCCTCGGTCCTGGCCTTTTCATCGGCAAGCTTTACAAAAGCCTCCTGCAGCTGTTCATCTGCATCTCTGCGGCGTGCCACAATGCGGGAGATCAGAAAACCGAACCCTACGAAGCCAACAAGGAAGAGCGACCGGAAGTAGAATTCGTGGAGTGAAATCTTGAACAGCAGGGAATCGAGGAACGGCATGTGCGAAAATAAGGCCGAATCGATGAGAGCGTCAACGACCCAGAGCGATAGGCCGCCGAACACGGATAGAAGAATAATCTTTTTTTCTTCCTTGGACATATTCAACACGCCAGTCGGGACCCGAAGAGATTCTATTTTTTTAAATCTGCCATTGCGATCAGTTGCTCGTG
>Ga0315272_10000906_pt1 | contig 15057 bp, 14 predicted proteins | sample C3_middle_MG_FD_203918 | JGI IMG/M metagenome (GOLD analysis project Ga0315272, IMG submission 203918) | Sediment microbial communities from Yellowstone Lake, YNP, Wyoming, USA - C3_middle | ecosystem: Environmental > Aquatic > Freshwater > Lake > Sediment | place: USA: Wyoming | collected...
CAGATTGCCGAAATTCCGTTTTACAAGCCGGCCGACGATACGCCCGAGATGCGCTACCTGCACGAGCGGCGCCAGGAGCTGGGCGGCTACCTGCCGCAGCGGCGTGCTAAAGCCGACGAGCACTTCACGGTGCCCGCGCTGGAGGTGTTCAAGTCGATACTGGAGCCGACCGCCGAGGGGCGTGAAATTTCGACCACGCAGGCCTATGTGCGTTTCCTGACGCAACTGCTGCGCGACCAGGCGCTGGGTCCGCGCGTGGTGCCGATTCTGGTGGACGAGGCCCGCACCTTCGGCATGGAAGGCTTGTTCCGCTCCATTGGCATTTACAACCCGGAAGGGCAGAAATACACGCCGGTCGATAAAGACCAGGTGATGTACTACCGGGAAGATAAAAAAGGCCAGATCCTGCAAGAAGGCATCAACGAGGCCGGGGGCATGGCCAGCTGGATTGCCGCGGCCACCAGCTACTCCACCTCCAACCGCATCATGGTGCCGTTCTATGTCTATTACTCGATGTTTGGTTTTCAGCGCATCGGGGACCTGGCCTGGGCTGCCGGCGACATGCAGGCGCGCGGCTTCCTGCTGGGTGGCACCGCCGGGCGCACCACGCTCAACGGCGAAGGCTTGCAGCACGAAGACGGCCACAGCCATATTCTGGCGGGCACCATTCCGAACTGCGTCAGCTACGACCCGACCTTCGCACATGAGGTTGCCGTCATCCTGCAGCATGGTTTGAAGCGCATGGTGGAGCAGCAGGACAACGTCTATTACTACCTCACGCTGCTCAACGAAAACTACGCCATGCCGGGGCTCAAGGCGGGCTCCGAGGCGCAGATCATCAAGGGCATGTACCTGTGCAAGCCCGATGCCTCAGGCCTTGGCGGCGCGCGCGTGCAGTTGCTGGGCTCGGGCTCCATCCTGCGGGAATCGATCGCCGCCCAGGCGCTGCTGGAGAAAGACTGGGGTGTGAGCGCCAATGTGTGGAGCTGCCCGAGCTTCAATGAACTCGCCCGCGACGGCCAGGACTGCGAACGCTACAACCTGCTGCACCCCGGCGCCGAGCCGCGCGTCTCGTTCGTCGCCCAACAACTCGAACAACACGCCGGCCCGGTGGTGGCAGCTACCGACTACATCAAGTCGTACGCCGAGCAAATCCGCTCCTTCATACCCAAAGGCCGCACCTACAAAGTACTGGGCACCGACGGTTTTGGCCGCAGTGATTTCCGTTCCAAGTTGCGCGAGCATTTTGAGATCAACCGCCACTTCATCGTGCTGGCAGCGCTCAAGGCGCTCAGTGAAGAAGGCACACTGCCGGTGGCCAAAGTGCTTGAGGCGATTGCCAAATACGCCATAGCGACCGACAAGGTCAATCCGCTGTACGCGTGAGTAAAAAAGTAAACGGCTTGTCATTGCGAGCGAAGCGCGGCAATCCATGCTGGCGTGCTAAAGACATGGATCGCCACGTTGCACTCGCGATGACAAAGATATGAAGATCAGGAGAGCAATATGTCTTTAATCGAAATCAAAGTCCCCGACATCGGCGACTTCAAGGACGTGGCGGTGATCGAGATCATGGTCAAGCCGGGCGACGTCATTCGGCTCGAACAAAGCCTGATGACGGTCGAGTCTGACAAGGCCGCGATGGAGATCCCGTCGGCCAGCGAAGGTACGCTCAAAGAACTCAAGATCAAGGTCGGCGACAAAGTCAATGTGGGCGATCTGCTGGCCATTCTGGAAGTGCCCGACGCGCCCGTTGCTGCCCCGAGTTCAACCGCGCCAAGCCCGGCCCGGGCCGAGCCAGTCCAGAGCCTTGCAGCGCCCAGCTCGAACGGCGCAAGCCCAACCCAGGTCGTGCTTGCTGCGCCAGCGCCGGCCGTGGCTGCGGCATTGGCTGTGCCCGCGCTTGATCCCGGCGCCGCCCCGCTGGGCCTGCCCCACGCCTCGCCCTCGGTGCGCAAATTCGCGCGCGAACTCGGCGTGCCCTTGAACGAAGTCAAAGGCAGCGGCTTCAAAGGCCGCATCACCGACACCGACGTGCAAGCGTTTACCCGTGCGGTCATGAGCGGCGCCAGCCAAACCCTGGCCGGCGCGACACAGTCCAAAAGCACCAGCGGCTCCGGTGCGAGCCTGGGCCTGATCCCATGGCCCCAGGTGGACTTTGCCAAGTTCGGCCCGATTGAGCGCAAGGAACTCTCGCGCATCAAAAAAATCAGCGCTGCCAACCTGCTGCGCAATGCAGTGCTGATTCCGGCCGTGACCAACCATGACGATGCCGACATCACCGAGCTGGAAGCCTTTCGCATTGCCACCAACCAGGAAAACGAGCACAACGCCAATGCCGCTGTCAAAGTCACCATGCTGGCATTCCTGATCAAGGCTTGTGTGGCCGCGCTCAAGAAGTTTTCGGAATTCAACAGCTCGCTCGACGCCGAAAGTGACAACTCGGCCCTCATCTACAAGCAGTACTACCACATCGGCTTTGCCGCCGACACCCCCAACGGCCTGATGGTGCCGGTGATCAAGGATGCGGATCAAAAAGGCGTGCTGCAAATCAGCCAGGAAATGAGCGAGCTGGCCAAAAAAGCGCGTGACGGCAAATTGAGCCCGACCGAAATGGCTGGCGCCAGCTTCACGATCTCAAGCCTGGGCGGTATTGGCGGGCGCTATTTCACGCCCATCATCAATGCCCCCGAAGTGGCGATTCTGGGCGTCAGCCGCGCCAGCCTGCAGCCGGTGTGGGATGGCAAGGCGTTCCAGCCGCGCCTGCTGCTGCCGCTCTCCCTCAGCTACGACCACCGCGTGATTGACGGCGCAGCGGCGGCACGCTTCAACGTCTATCTGGGCCAGATACTCGCTGATTTGCGTAGGGTACTGCTTTGAATTCATCGTCATTGCGAGGAGCGAAGCGACGTGGCAATCCAGGGTGGCGTGCAGGGGACATGGATCGCCGCGCTTCGATCGCAATGACGGCCCGCACGGCAATCGCAATGACGAATGCATGAAGTATTCAACTGATTCGAAAGAAAGCAAATGGCACTCATAGACATCAAAGTCCCCGACATTGGCGACTTCGCCGAAGTCAGCGTGATCGAGTTGCTGGTCAAGGTGGGTGACACCGTCCAACCCGAACAAAGCCTGATCACCGTCGAGAGCGACAAAGCCTCCATGGAAATCCCCTCCAGCCACGCCGGGGTGGTCAAGGAACTCAAGGTCAAGCTCGGCGACAAAGTCAAACAGGGCTCCGTCGTGCTGGTGCTGGAAAGCAGCGCCGTTCAGGCTGAACTTGTCCAAGCGCCTTCGACAAGCTCAGGCCGAACGGATGGACAAGTAAAACAAGTTTCAGTTGTCGCCAGCCCGGTAGCAGCAGCGATTCAAAACCCAGCCACTCCAGCTTCAGCGCCAACGCCTGTAGCCGCACCCGCCACCTTCGTTGGCACGGTTGATCTCGATTGCGATCTGCTGGTGCTCGGATCCGGCCCGGGCGGTTACTCGGCCGCCTTTCGCGCTGCCGATCTGGGACTCAAAGTCATGCTGGTGGAGCGCTACGCCCAACTCGGCGGTGTTTGCCTGAACGTCGGCTGCATTCCCAGCAAGGCGCTCTTGCATGTGGCCGGCGTCATCGACGAAGTCAGCCACATGGGCGCACTCGGCGTTGATTTCGGCGCGCCAATGATCAACATCGACAAGCTGCGCGGCCACAAGGAAAAAGTCGTCGCCAAGCTTACCGCTGGTCTGGCGGCCATGGCCAAGATGCGCAAGGTGACGGTGCTGCGCGGCTACGGTGCGTTTGTTGACCCCCACCACGTCCAGGTCGAAGAAACCACGGGCAGCGCGCAGCAGAAAACCGGCAAGACGCAAACCATCGCGTTCAAGCAATGCATCATCGCCGCTGGCAGCCAAGCCGTGCGCCTGCCCTTCATGCCCGAGGACCCGCGGGTGGTGGACAGCACCGGCGCGCTGGCGCTCAAAGAAGTCCCCAAGCGCATGCTGATTCTGGGCGGCGGCATCATAGGCCTGGAGATGGGCACCGTGTACAGCACGCTGGGCGCACGCCTGGACGTGGTGGAAATGCTGGACGGCTTGATGCAGGGCGCCGATCGCGACCTGGTCAAGGTCTGGCAAAAGATGAACGCACCGCGCTTCGACCGCATCATGCTCAAAACCAAAACCGTGGGCGCCCGCGCCACACCCGCAGGCATAGAGGTGACGTTTGCGCCGGCGCAAGAGGACCCAGCAGCAGGCAATGCAAGCGCTGCGCCGCCGCCGCAAACCTACGACCTGGTGCTGCAAGCGGTGGGCCGCACGCCCAACGGCAAGAAGATAGGCGCAGACAAAGCCGGCGTCACGGTGACTGATCTCGGCTTCATCCCGGTCGATATCCAGATGCGCACCAACGTAGCCCACATCTTTGCCATCGGCGACATCGTCGGCCAGCCCATGCTGGCGCACAAGGCAGTGCACGAGGCCCATGTGGCGGCCGAGGTGATTGCCGGAGAACTCCAGGGCAACCAGGAACTGGCCCGCAGCGCCTTCAACGCCCGCGTCATTCCCAGCGTCGCCTACACCGACCCCGAGGTGGCCTGGGTGGGCCTGACCGAAGACCAGGCGAAAGCGCAGGGCATCAAGGTCAGGAAAGGGCTGTTTCCGTGGGCCGCGTCGGGCCGGGCCATCGCCAATGGCCGTGATGAAGGTTTTACCAAGCTGCTGTTTGATGACAGCGAAGCAGCCCATGGTCACGGCACGATTCTGGGCGGCGGCATCGTCGGCACGCATGCTGGCGACATGATCGGTGAAATTGCGCTGGCCATCGAGATGGGCGCCGATGCCGTGGACATCGGCAAGACCATTCATGCGCATCCCACACTGGGGGAATCCATTGGCCTGGCGGCCGAAGTGGCGCATGGCAGTTGCACCGATTTGCCGCCGGCGCGGAAGTAGACCCTTCATCCAAGCGTCTCTGCAAAGCCCGATCCCTTGCCGGTTCGGGTTTTTTTGCTTGCTGGCAGCGCAGTATGAGTTTATGTATAAAGATCGTATCAATGTACAGTTATGTGCCACAAGCTGCACAGCTCAGGCGTGTTTGGATGGCCGCAGTAGCTGGCTGCGTCAAGGAAGGTCTGCTTAACTCCCGGCTTGCAAAAAAGCGTCGGGCAAGTACACTAAATTGAATGATTGCTCCGGGCATCAGTGCGCGTTCGTCCCCAAAATCTCAAAGGAGTCTTCCATGCGAAATACACCAGACATCGTGAACGTTTGTCTGACCGTGCTGCTGTCAGCATTGTTCTGCGTTTCGGCGCTGGCCCAGGGCGCGGGCGCGTCCGGCAAACCGGCCCAGAGCCTGAGTGCTACGTCGGACGGCAAATACATGATCGATGTCACGGGCCAGAAGAAACTGCAATACATCGACTCCGCCAAGGCCTTCATGCCGATGACGGTGGAAAAGCAGCCGGACGGCAAGTTGCGTCTCACCACGCAGGCAATGGGCAGCGAAGTCACGATCTACCCCTGCAACTGCCGCAACGAGTGCATCCGGTGGGATGCCAACGGAAAATGCACTGGAACCTACAGAACCTGCGACATCTGCACCAAGTAGCGCGCTGAGCAGAGTCTGTTCACAGACCTTGTCCCCTGTGCAGCATGGCCATCGCCAATGGCCGTGATGAAGGCTTTACCAAGCTGCTGTTTGATGACAGCGAAGAAGCCCATGGTCATGGCAAGATCCTGGGCGGCGGTATCGTCGGCACCCATGCCGGTGACATGATTGGTGAGATTGCGCTGGCCATCGAGATGGGCGCCGATGCCATCGACATCGGCAAGGCCATTCATGCGCATCCCACACTGGGCGAATCCATAGTCCTGGCCGCCGAAGTGGCGCATGGCAGTTGCACCGATTTGCCGCCGGCGCGCAGATAAGCACGGGTGCACAGAGGACGTCATACCAAGCACAAGTGCGCAAGCCGTAAGCTCTGAATCAGGCCCTAGAATGGCCGGCAAACGGAGACGGCATGACGCCAGAGCACAAAGCCAGACAAAGCATTGACGTGCTGCTCACGCAAGTGGGCTGGCACGTATGCGATATGAATGACGCCAACATCCACGCCGAGCGTGGTGTCGCCATTCGCGAATTCCCCCTTAACACCGGCTACGGTTTTGCCGACTACCTGCTCTACATCGACGGCAAAGCCGCTGGCGTGATCGAGGCCAAGAAAGAGGGCAGCACGCTCACCGGCGTCGAAGTACAGTCCGCCCGCTATGCCCAGGGCCTGCCCGCCACGCTGCCCGCCTGGGTGCGCCCCTTGCCCTTCAGCTACGAATCCACCGGCATCGAGACCCACTTCACCCAGGGGCTGGACCCCGAGCCGCGTGCCAGAGCGGTGTTTGCCTTTCACAGGCCTGAGACGCTGGCTGCGTTTTTGCACTACATGCCTGCTGCTGGCGCGGCAACGCCAACAGGTGCCATTCACACGGGTGTCAAGGTTCCGCCTGGAACAGACTTTATCGGCCCCACCTTCCTCAACCGCATGCAAGCCCTGCCACCGTTGATTGAAGACGGTCTGTGGCCCGCCCAGATCATCGCCATCCGCAACCTCGAAGCCTCGCTCAAAGCCAACAAGCCCCGCGCCCTGATCCAGATGGCCACGGGCAGCGGCAAGACTTTTACCAGCATCAGTTTCATTTACCGCCTGATCAAGTTCGCCGGTGCCAGGCGCGTGCTGTTCCTGGTGGACCGGGGCAACCTGGGGCGGCAAGCCAAGAAAGAGTTTGACCAATACAACTCGCCTTACAACAACTTCAAATTTGGTGAGGAATACATCGTCCAGCACCTCACCAGCAACCAGCTTGACGGCACAGCGCGCGTCACCATCTGCACCATCCAGCGCCTGTTTTCCATGCTCAAGGGCCGCGAGCTGGCGCCAGAAGACGAAGAGCAAAGCGTCGACAGTTTGGGCAACCTGTTCGCCAAACCCGAGCCGATTGGCTACAACCCCAGCTTTCCCATCGAGACCTTTGACATCATCGTCACCGACGAGGCGCACCGCTCCATCTACAACCTGTGGCGCCAGGTGCTGGAGTACTTTGACGCCTACCTGATCGGCCTGACCGCCACACCCAGCAAGCAGACCTTTGGCTTCTTCAACCAGAACCTGGTCATGGAATACGGCCACCAGCAGGCCGTGGCCGATGGCGTCAACGTCAATTACGACGTGTACCGCAGCCGGATCGCAGCTTTTATGCGACCGAGATTATCGCTTTGGCGGGTGTTGGGTCGGGTGCTGTGCAGAGAGAACTGGCGCGGCTTGCGCAAAGCGGGTTGGTCACGCTGCGGCCTGTGGGCAACCAGAAACATTACCAGGCCAACCCTGACGCGCCCATCTTTTCTGAGCTTTGCGGCATTGCACGCAAGACCGTGGGTTTGGCAGAGCCATTGCGCCAGGCACTTGCGCCACTGGCATCGCAGATCAAGGCGGCCTTTGTGTATGGCTCCATCGCCAAAAAGCAGGACTCTGCCCGCAGCGACATTGACCTGATGCTGGTCAGCGACACCTTGACCTTTGGTGACACTTATTTGGCGCTAGACGAAGCGTCAAAGAGTCTTGGGCGGGAAATCAATCCAACCATACTCACACTGCAAGACTTTGCCAAACGCCGGCAAGAGGAGGGTTCCTTTGTGTCACGTGTGCTGGAGCAACCCAAGATATGGCTGATAGGAGGGGAAGATGACATCGCCCTTTGAAAACCTGACCGGCCCCGGCAAGCCCTTGCGGGCCGAGCCACCCGACGCCAAAGAGTTCGCCGGCCTGCAGCAATTGGGGCTGGCGCGACTCAAAGACGCGATGCCTTCAATATGCATATCGCATATATATCTGGATTCATATTGAATTTCATTAGTATTCATGGCATATTCGGTATGCATATTGAATACAAAGGCCGTCAATGAGTTCATCCGGAATCAAATCTCGTCTTGGCCATGCCCAGTGGTCGCTCAAGCCGCAAGACTTGGCCATGGCGTTCAAGCTGGTATGTCTGGCTGGGCAAAAGCTGCCCTACACAGCGCTGGCGCAAGCCATGCACATGTCGCAATTTGAAGCCCACGCTTGCATGGCGCGGCTGAGTGGTGCGCGCCTGCTGGCCGAGGTCAATGACGTGCCCACGCTGGTGCTGGCGGCTTTCAGGCCCATGGTGTTGCACGGGGCGCCTTACTTTTTTCCGGCAGTGCGGGGCGAGATCACCATGGGTTTCCCTACGGCCTATGGTGTGGAGCCGCTCAAGTCCAAAGTGCTGTTTGCTGACGAAACGCCGCCCGTGTGGCCGTATGCAGACGGGCCGGTGCGTGGCAGTGCGCTGCTGCCGCTGTATCCCAAGTTGCCCTTGGCCGCCGCGCAGGACACGCCTTTGTACGAGTTGCTGGCCTTGTTTGACGCGCTGCGCATTGGTCAGGCACGCGAACGCGAAATGGCCCGCAAGTTGTTGGAAGAAAGGCTGAGCTGATGGCCGCATTCAACAACCCCAATCTGGCCATTCTGGAGCTGGTGGCGCAGGCCCTGGGCCCGGTGTGCGAACGTGTGATCTTTGTCGGCGGTTGCGCCACGGGCCTGCTGCTGACGCAGGAGCGGCCGGACCGCATTCGCATGACTGAAGACGTGGATATCGTGGCCCAAGCGCTGACGGTGCATGACTACCACGCCATAGAGAAGCAAGTCCGCGCCAGGGGCTTCAGCAACGACATGCGGCCCGATGCGCCCATTTGTCGGTGGGTTTATAAAAACGTCACGCTTGACTTGATGCCTACGGTAAAGGACATCCTGGGATTTGCCAACCGCTGGTATCCGCTGGCGCTGCAAACTGCAGAATTGGTCACATTGCCAAGCGGCATGACCATCAAACTCATTACCGCCCCAGTTTTCATTGGCACCAAGTTGGAAGCTTTTAAAGACCGGGGCAAAGACGCCGATGGAAAGCCAGACTACTTGGGCAGCCATGACATGGAAGACATCATCACCGTGGCCGACCGACGCCTTGAGTTATTGGAAGAGTGCCGCGCTGCAGCGCCTGAATTGCGCGCCTATTTGGCGGCAGAATTCACGGCGTTATTTGACAACCCTGAGTTTGAACAAGCCCTGTCAGGCCATTTGCCGGGCGACGCTTTCAGCCAGCAGCGCGCCAAGCCGCTGGCCAAAACCTTACGCGAACTATCAAAGCTTTCAAAATGAACTCAGCCACCATCGTCCAGAAACTCTGGAATTACTGCAACGTGCTGCGCGACGACGGCATGAGCTACGGCGACTACGTGGAGCAGCTCACCTACCTGCTGTTCCTCAAGATGGCCGACGAGCGCAGCCAGCCGCCCTGGAGCCAGCCCAGCCCGATTGCCAAAGCTTATGACTGGCCTTCGCTATTGGCCAAAGATGGCGACGAGCTGTTTGACCACTACCGACACACGCTGGAAAAGCTGGGCGCAGAGAAGGGCACCATCGGCCTGATCTTCGGCAAGGCCCAAAACAAGTTCTCTGACCCGGCCAAGCTGCGCCGCCTGGTGGTGGATTTGATTGATTGCGAAAACTGGTCGGCCATGGGCGCCGACGTGAAGGGCGACGCCTACGAGGGCCTGCTGGAGAAGAACGCACAAGACACCAAGAGCGGCGCAGGCCAGTACTTCACGCCGCGCCCGCTGATCCAGGCCATGGTGGACTGCATCGCGCCCAAGCCGGGCGAGGCGATCTGCGACCCGGCCTGTGGCACCGGCGGCTTTTTGTTGGCGGCGCACAACCACGTGGCGCAGCACAACCCCAACCTCACGCGCGAGCAAAAAAAGCACCTGAAAGAAAGCGCTCTGCGCGGCTGGGAGTTGGTGCAAAGCACGGCGCGCCTGGCGGCCATGAACATGATGCTGCATGGCATTGGCTCAGATAAATCGGTGCCCATCGTGGTGGCCGACGCGCTGGCGGCAGACCCCGGCGAGCGCTTTGAGGTTGTGCTGGCCAACCCGCCCTTTGGCAAGAAGAGCAGCACCATGATCACCGGGGCTGAGGGCAAGGTGAGCACCGAGAAGGATGTGATCGAGCGCGACGACTTCTGGGCCACCACCTCCAACAAGCAGCTCAACTTTGTGCAGCACATCAAGACGCTGCTCAAGCAACATGGCCGCGCGGCGGTGGTGCTGCCCGACAACGTGCTGTTTGAAGGCGGCGCTGGCGAGACCATACGCAAGAAGCTGCTGCACGAGTGCGATGTGCACACGCTGTTGCGCTTGCCCACCGGCCTGTTCTACGCGCAGGGTGTCAAGGCTAACGTGCTGTTTTTTGAGCGCAAGCCTGCGAGCGAGACACCGTGGACCAAGAAGCTGTGGATTTACGACCTGCGCACCAACCAGCACTTCACGCTCAAGACCAACCCACTGCGGCGCGAACATCTGGACGAGTTTGTGAAACTGTACAACCCGGCCAATCGGCATGAGCGCAAGGCGACATGGTCAGCCGAGAACGCGCAAGGCCGCTGGCGCGTGTACGAGTACGCCGACCTGATGGCCCGCGACAAAGCCAGCCTGGACATCTTCTGGCTCAAAGACGACTCACTGGCTGACAGCGACAACCTGCCGCCGCCCGACGTGATTGCGCAAGAGATCGTGGACGACCTGGAAGCCGCGCTGGAGCAGTTCCGGTTGATTGCCGGGGATTTGAATGCCGATGCGGCGCAGCCTGCCTGAACTGGCAGCCAGGAAGCGATACAGGCTTCAGTGTGTGTCTGGCTCTGCCAGCGGCAAAGCCTGAGGCGTTGCCGCGTCTGGCGCCGGTGCCGGTACCCGGCGTGCGCCATTGAAACGCCGGCTCCAGTACGCAACGGTCATGCTCTCCACCCTGACTTCAGCGCCTGGCTTGGGGGAATGGATGAACTTGCCTTCACCGACATAGATGCCGACATGGCTGAAGGCGTGGCGCATGGTGTTGAAAAACACCAGGTCACCGGGCTGCAAGTCGGCGCGGGCTATTTTTTGAGTGGCGGCGGCTTGCTGCTCGGCTTTGCGTGGCAGCACCAGGCCAACCGTTTGTTCAAACATGGCTTTGACAAAACCGCTGCAGTCAAAGCCGCTTTCCAGCGTGTTGCCGCCGCGTCGGTAAGGCACGCCCAAAAAGCCCATCGCCGTAAGAACCAACTCAGCGGCTTTGTTGCCGACCGATTGTCGAACCTGGTCGATGCGCGCCAGCAAACCTTTGCTCGCCAGGAGTTGATCCAGTTCGTCGTCGATGGCCGCTGGGCTGGCGTGCACGTTGATCGTCAACAAAACGGCGGCAAGGAGAACTGGAATTCGCATAGCGCGTAGCATAGCGGCAGACGACATCGCTCGTCAAACTAAAATTTCCAGGCTAAATTATTTTTCAAGCTGTTGCATTTTTATATTTTTGGAGGATTCGTATGTTCAAGGCATTGTTGTTGGAAAACGCTGCAGGGTTCACGGCAAGGGTGACGCAAGTGGATGACGTGGCGATGCAAGCGGGTGATGTGCAAGTTGCTGTTGCCTATTCATGCTTGAACTACAAAGATGGTTTGGCCATCACCAACAAAAGCCCGGTGGTGCGCAATTGGCCTATGGTGGCCGGTATCGACGGCGCTGGCACGGTGGTCGAGTCCAATCATCCGCTCTGGAAAGCGGGTGATGTGTTTGTCCACAATGGCTGGGGCGTGGGCGAAACGCGTTGGGGCTGCCTGGCTGAAAAAGCCTGCCTCAAGGGCGACTGGCTGGTGAAGCTGCCCACTGCCTTTACGCCGCGTCAGGCGATGGCCATAGGCACGGCGGGCTACACCGCCATGCTGTGCGTGCTGGCGCTCGAAGACCATGGCGTCAAGCCCGACGCCGGCGAGGTGCTGGTGACCGGTGCCACCGGTGGTGTGGGCAGCGTGGCGATTGCGCTGCTGGGCAAGCTGGGCTATAGCGTGGTGGCGGCCACCGGCAAGGCGGATGAGGCGGCCTATCTCAAGTCGCTGGGTGCTTCTGACATCTTAGACCGCGCGCAATTGTCGAGCCCGGGAAAGCCGTTCCAGAAAGAGCGCTGGGCCGGTGTGGTCGATGTCGCGGGCTCCAGCACGCTGGCCAATGCGCTGGCACAAACGCGTTACGGGGGCGTCGTCGCTGCGTGCGGGCTGGCGCAGGGCATGGATTTGCCGACCACGGTGATGCCCTTCATTTTGCGCGGTGTGACGCTGGCCGGCATCGACTCGGTCATGGCCCCTTTGTCCAAACGCCAGCGCGCCTGGGACCGTCTGGCGCGCGACCTCGACCCCGCTTTGCTGGAATCGATGATTGAAGAGATCGAGCTGGATGCGGCCATTGCCAAAGCGCACGAACTGATGGCCGGCACGGTGCGCGGTCGGGTGGTGGTCAGGATAGCCGCTTAGGCTCTTTTCAGAAAGCTCGTCATGTTGCTAGATGCCGCCCAATCCCAACTCGTTTTAGTGGATTACCAAACCAATTTGATGCCCGGTATTTTTGAAGGCCCGTGGGTCCTGGCCAATGCAGTTTGCCTCGGGCAGTTGGCCCGTTTGATGGAGGTGCCGGTATGGGGCACCGAGGAGAATCCGTCCAAACTGGGTGCCAATGTGCCCGAGGTCAGGGCGCTGTGCGGGCAAACCTTGAGCAAGATGTATTTCAGCGCGGTTGAAGAGGGCCTGGGTGAATGGCTGCGGCCACCGGCCAAAGCATTGCCAGGCAACGCGCGCAGCTTGCCCAAGCACTTGCAAAAACCAGTAGCCGTTGCGACCGAACGCAACGCCGTGGTGATTGCGGGTTGCGAAGCGCATGTTTGCCTGTTGCAGACGGCCTTGGATTTGCTGGAGGACGAGTTTGAGGTTTGGGTGGTGACCGACGCCTGCAGCTCGCGCACCGAGCGCAACCGCGATGCCGCTTTTGACCGGCTGGCCAGTGCCGGTGCGGAGTTGGTGACGACCGAGATGGTGGCGTTTGAGTGGCTGCGCAGTTGCGAGCACCCGGCTTTCCGGGCGGTGCAGGCGCTGGTCAAACAGTCCTGAGCGACAACCCGACGTACAGGAGGGGATGGACGCGTCAGGCTGCTGCAAGTTAGGTAGCCATAATTATAAATTCAGTTTACGACCCGACTGGAAACAAACCATGACCAGCTATACCGATTTCTACCGTCGCTCACTTGATGATCGTGATGCGTTTTGGGCCGAGCAGGCCCGACTTGTGGATTGGAAAGACCAGCCCACACAAATTTGCGACTACAGCAATCCGCCGTTTGCCAAGTGGTTTGTCGGGGGTACCCTGAATTTGTGCCACAACGCGGTGGATCGCCACCTCAAGGACAGAGCCGATCAAGCCGCCTTGATTTTTGTCTCGACCGAGACCCAGCAGGAGCGGGTTTATTCCTTTCGTGAACTGCACGCCGAAGTGCAGCGCATGGCGGGCGTGCTCAAAGAGTTGGGGGTCAAGAAGAGCGACCGCGTCCTCATCTACATGCCCATGATTGCCGAGGCCGCCTTTGCCATGCTGGCCTGTGCCCGCATTGGCGCCATCCATTCGGTGGTGTTTGGCGGCTTTGCCTCGGGTTCACTGGCCTCGCGCATTGAAGATGCATCGCCCAAGGTGATTGTCAGCGCCGATGCCGGTTCACGCGGCGGCAAAGTGGTGGCCTACAAGCCTTTGCTGGACGAAGCCATTCGTCTGTCGAGCCACAAGCCCGACGCCGTGCTGCTGGTTGACCGCGACCTAGCTGCCATGAATCTGGTTGCTGGCCGTGACCATTCGTGGGCTTCCTTGCGGCAAAGGCATCTCAATACCGTGGTGGACTGCGAGTGGGTTGATGCCACCCATACCAGCTACACGCTCTACACCAGCGGCACCACCGGCAAGCCCAAAGGCGTGCAGCGCGACACCGGTGGTTATGCGGTGGCGCTGGCGGCCAGCTTGAAGCACATTTACTGCGGCAATGCGGGGGAGACCTATTTCTCGACCAGCGATATCGGCTGGGTGGTGGGCCACAGCTACATCATTTATGGTCCGCTGATTGCCGGCATGGCGACCATCATGTACGAGGGATTGCCGATCCGACCCGATGGCGGCATCTGGTGGCATCTGGTGGAAAAATACAAGGTCACTGTCATGTTCAGTGCGCCCACCGCGATTCGGGTGCTAAAAAAACAGGACCCGGCGCTGCTCAAGAAATACGACCTTTCGTCGCTGCGCGCGCTGTTCCTGGCCGGCGAGCCGCTGGACCAGCCCACGGCGCAGTGGATCAGCGAGGGTTTGGGTCGGCCGATTGTTGACAATTACTGGCAGACCGAAACCGGCTGGCCCATCTTGAGCATTTGCAAGGGGGTGGATGATGCGCCGACCAAGTTCGGTTCACCGGGCAAGGCGGTGTATGGCTACAACGTCAAGCTGCTCGACGAGGCCACCGGCGAGGAACTCAAGGGCGCCAACCAGAAAGGCGTGGTGGCCATCGAGGGCCCGCTGCCGCCGGGCTGTCTGCAGACGGTGTGGGGCGACGACAAACGTTTTGTCAGCACCTACTGGACCACCATCCCGGGCCGAATGATTTACAGCACCTTCGACTGGGGCATTCGAGACGCTGACGGCTACTACTTTATCCTGGGCCGCACCGATGACGTGATCAATGTGGCCGGGCACCGTCTGGGCACGCGCGAGATCGAAGAGAGCATCTCGGGTCACCCCAACATTGCCGAAGTGGCGGTGGTGGGCGTGGCCGATCAGCTCAAAGGTCAGGTTGCGATGGCGTTTGTAGTGGTCAAGGACACCAGCCTGTTGGCCGACGAGGCGGTTAAACTCAAGCTCGAAGGCGAGATCATGAAACGGGTGGACAGCGACCTGGGTGCGCTAGCGCGGCCCGCGCGCGTGCGCTTTGTCACGGTGTTGCCCAAGACGCGCAGCGGCAAGCTACTGCGCCGCGCTATCCAGGCGGTGTGCGAAGGGCGGGACCCCGGCGATTTGACGACCATGGAAGATCCAGCTGCGTTGCAGCAAATCAAGGACATGGTTGGGGTTTGAAACGGTTCGCATCTGCCATGCGCTGAATTATTAAGCAG
>Ga0315272_10000907_pt1 | contig 15040 bp, 15 predicted proteins | sample C3_middle_MG_FD_203918 | JGI IMG/M metagenome (GOLD analysis project Ga0315272, IMG submission 203918) | Sediment microbial communities from Yellowstone Lake, YNP, Wyoming, USA - C3_middle | ecosystem: Environmental > Aquatic > Freshwater > Lake > Sediment | place: USA: Wyoming | collected...
CCACCGCTTCGAGCGAGGCTTCGAGAAATCTCGGGAGGGGGGCTGGCTGCCAAGACGAATTTTGTTTGGTCGCCAGTCGCGAAGGGGAGCTTTTTCTCTTGACAACCCCTTTTATAGAATAGCTTACAGGCATAAAACGAAAACTGCTTTTTCGTTTTGCGCTTTCGCCCCACTCGCTTGAACTCTGCCCCAGGCCCGAGTAACGGGAGTGCGTGCGCCGGAATTGAGCCAACCAGCCGAACTACTCCGTGAACTTCTGCAGCGCCCGCCGCACAGCCGGGTCGTGGCGAATCTCGACCTCATCTCCGGCTTCGACACCGAGCGATTGGTTGAGGATCTCCTGCTTCATCCGGTGACGCATCTGCTGCAACTCGGCGGTCCACTCGCCTACCGACGGAGTGACGTTGCGTTGGGTGAGGAATTGATGGAATTCGTCGAGCAGAGGCGGGGTGATCTCCATGTCCCGCTTTACTTCGGAACGATGGCGCGTGAGCCAGTCGGTGGCAAAGGCCGGGTAGAGACCGGACGTCTCCAGGAAGAGACCAAACGTGCCGGGCATCTCGGGTTCAACGATCGCGTCCGGCTCGATCCCGCCGCCGCCGCGAACCGTGCGGCCGCCGGCTGTCTTGAACTCGGGACGCACCAGGGAGCGGGTCCGCTGCTCCAGTTCGCTGCCGTACAGAGGCTTCTGCAAGGAACGGCCGCTGGGCGTGTAATAGAACGCCGTGGTCAGCGCGAGGCCGGTCTCATCGCGCAACTGATAGACACGCTGGACCAGGCCTTTGCCATAGGTCTGCTCGCCATAGACCGTCGCGCGATCGTTGTCCTGCAGTGCGCCGGCGACGATCTCAGCGGCGCTCGCGGTTCTACGGTTCACAATCACGGCGAGCTTGAAATCGTACGGCGTCAGGCCCTGCGGCACATCGACGTTTTCCGTTTCCGTACTGCGCCCGCGCGCGCTGAACAGCCGGGTTCCCGGCTTCAGGAAAAGCGCGGCGGTTTCGAGACCGGCGGTCACGACACCGCCGGGATTGTCGCGCAGATCGAGCACCAGGCCCTTCAGCTTTGCGCCACCGAGTTTCTCGATAGCCTGTTTCAACAGCTCTCCGGTGTTCGGTTCGAAGCTGGTCACGCGAACGTAGGCCGTGTCTCCGTCCAGGTGGAACAGGCGGTCGACGCTGGCCGTCTGCATTTGCGCTGGCACCAGCGTGAAATTCATCAGCCCGGCCGTGCCCTCGCGGCGCACGGTGAGCAGCGCCTGACGTTGCCGCGTGGCGCTTAACACCTCGATGAGCTGATCCAAATCCAGCCGTGCCAGCGGAATGTTATTGACGCCAAGAATCTCGTCGCCGGGCAACAGGCCGGAGCGCTGCGAAGGCGAGCCCATCTGGGTCTGCAGCACGATCACCCGGCCGGGCATCACGCTGACCACCGAGCCGAAGCCCTTGGAGACCGAGTGCTGCATCTCCTGCAATTGCTCGAACTGATCCTTGTTGAAGAAGATCGAGTGCGGATCGAGCACGCGCAACATGCCCGGAATCGCTCCGCCGTAGATCAACTGCTCGGACGGCACCGGATCGGCAAAAGAATCGTCGACCGTCGAGAAGACATTCATGAAACGGCCGAGTTCCGTCTCCAACTCGACCGTGTTGGGCAGAGACCGGCCGGCCGGGCGCTTCGGCTCCTGAGGCGCTTTCTCGCCGCCTTCAGGTGGCCCCGCGGGCGCTATGCCGGGCGCGGACGGACGTTCCGGCATCTTCGGCTGCACGGGCGGCACGCCGAACGCGAGCGCGCCGCACAGCAAGAGCACCGGCCCGAAACGGAGCCGCACTGCGAGTTGTGGGGCAGGCTTCAGCCTGCGCGGGACTTCAGTCCCGCCGCCCTCGCCACGGAGACCGGCTGAAGCCGGTCTGCAGACTGAAGTCTGCCCCACAACACAACCGTTGCGCTGCATCGCCCGCCCCATCAGCGTTCGTACCGCAAGGACTGCCGCACGGCGTGCCGCTCAAGCGCCAGTTCGATCAGACGCTCGACCAGCTGCGCAAACGACAGGCCCGCGTGCTCCCACATCTTTGGAAACATGCTGATGGAGGTGAAGCCCGGAATGGTGTTGATTTCGTTGATATAGACCTTCCCCGTAGCGCCTTCCACCAGAAAATCGACGCGGCCCATGCCGCTGCAATCGACGGCGCGGAAACAGGCCACCGCGATGCGCCGGATCTCTGCGATGGTCTCCGCGGGAAGCTTCGCCGGCAGTTCCACGCGCGCCGCGTCGAGCAGGTACTTGTCGTCGTAATCGTAGAACTCACGCGAGGGCAGAATCTCGCACGGCGTGGCCGCTTCGGGCGCGTCGTTGCCCAGCACGGCGCATTCGATCTCATGCCCAGCGATGGCGCGTTCCACCACGATTTTGGAATCGTACTTCGCGGCCTCTTCCAGGGCGGCTTTCAACTCGGCTTCATCGTGCGCCTTCGATATGCCCACGGAAGAGCCGAGATTGGCCGGCTTGACGAATAGCGGGAAGCCGAAGCGCCGCACGGCCTCCGAAGCGTCCAAGGCCGCGCCAGGGGCGCCGCGGTATAACGTGATCCACTCCACGACGGGCAGACCGATCGAGAGGCAGATCCGCTTGAACTGTTCCTTGTCCATCGACGCCGAAGACGAGAAGACGCCCGCGCCGACGTAAGGCAGAGCCGCCAGCTCCAGCAGGCCCTGGACGGTGCCATCCTCGCCGAAGGTGCCATGCAGCACGGGGAATACGACGTCGATGCCGGGATTCGCGCCGGGTTCCGGAAGAATCGGCTTGGGATCCCAACGCCCGTCCTTGCCGATGAAGATCGGAACGGCTACGTATTTCTCAGGGTCGAGCGCCGCCATCACGGCCTGCGCCGAACGGATGCTGATCTCGTGCTCTCCGCTACGCCCGCCGTACAAAACTGCCACACGTTTTCTCACAAAATCCTCTTTCCCAGCGCGGACATCACCAGTTCGACGCCGAGATTCGCGGTCCGGTTAGCAGCATCGAGGATTGGATTCACCTCGACGATCTCCATGGACCGCACCAGTCCCGAATCGCTCAGAATCTCCATGGCCAGATGAGCCTCGCGATAACTGAATCCACCGCGCACCGGCGTTCCGACGCCCGGCGCCTCACCCGGATCGACGCCGTCCATGTCGAGCGAGATGTGGATGCCGCCGGTTCCGTCGGAGGCGTGCCGGATGGCCTCGCGCATGATAGTGCGCATGCCGTGCTCATCGACGTCGCGCATGGTGTACGCGGTAACGCCGGAGCGCTTGACGATCTCCCGCTCGGTCAGGTCCACGTCGCGGACGCCGACCAGCACGACGTTCTTCGGATCCACCTTAGGCGCATAGCCGTAGATGTCCGTGAGTTGCCTGGGGCCATAGCCCACCAGGCACGCCAGCGGCATACCGTGCACGTTTCCGCTGGGCGAGGTCCGCGGCGTGTTCATGTCGGAATGAGCATCGAGCCAGATGACGCCGAGCTTCTCGTTCTTCTTGCGCAGCGACTGCGACATGCCGCTGACCGTGCCCACGGCGACCGAGTGGTCGCCCCCGAGAACGAGGGGAAAAAGGCCGCGGTCCGCGGCCGCTTCCACGCGCCCGGCGAGTTCCGTGCAGGTGGCCGCGATCTGTTCCAGATAGCGCGCGTTCTTGCGTCCCGGGTGAGCGCTCTCGGGCTGCTCTACCGAGACGTTGCCGAGATCCTCGACGGAGATGCCGAGGCTCTCGATGCGCGCATTGAGGTTGGCCACTCGCAGGGCGGAAGGACCCATGTCCACACCGCGGCGCCCCGCGCCGAGGTCCAGGGCGACGCCGATAATGGCGACAGTCTTACGGGCGATTTTCGCTGCTTTTGCCATAAGATCCAATCCAGCGTCGAGAGCAACGACGATTCCATGCCGATGCATCCGCTCCCTCACGCCTCGCGGCTCCGTTCGGAGTGGGGCGGCGCTCCAGCGCCGCGCGGGCTCTCCAGAGCCCCCAGCTTCTACTCAGGCAAGTCAGCGGGGCCTGGAGGCCCCGCGCGGCTCTGGAGAGCCGCCCCACAAAAGCGGCGCTAGGGCCGGGTTCTGTTCAACATGCGCGGGAAGGCGATGGTCTCGCGGATATGCTCAATCCCGCACAGCCACGCCACAGCGCGTTCGATACCCATTCCAAAACCGGCGTGCGGCACGCCGCCGAACCGGCGCAGGTCGAGATACCACTCGAAAGCCTCGCGCGGCAGGCCATGTTCCGCCAGGCGCCGCTCCAGCACATCCAGTTCGTACACGCGCTGGCCGCCGCCGATCACTTCGCCGTAGCCTTCGCTGGCGAGTACATCGACGCCCAGGACGACCTCGGGACGGTTCGGATCGGGCTCGAAGTAGAACGCCTTCACCTCGGCCGGGTAGCGGTCCACCATGAGCGGCCGGTCGAAGCCCTCGACTAGGATGGTTTCGTCGGTGCCGCCGAAGTCGCCGCCCCAGGCGATCTCGCTGCCCTTGGCCTGTAGGATCTTCACCGCGTCGTCGTAGCTCATGCGCGGGAAAGGCGGCTTGATGGTTTCGAGCTTCGAGAGGTCGCGCTCCAGCGTTTGCAGTTCGGGTTTCCGGCTCTCGAGCACGCGGTCCACCATGAAGCAGATCAGCTCTTCGGCGACGCGCTTCACGTCTTCGAGCGTGGCGTAGGCCATCTCGGGCTCGACCATCCAGAACTCGGTCAGGTGGCGCCGCGTCTTGGACTTCTCGGCGCGGAACGTCGGTCCGAAGCAGTAGACGTTGCCGAAGGCCATGGCGGTCGCTTCGTTGTAAAGCTGGCCCGACTGGGTGAGGTACAGCTTCTCCTCGTCGAAGTAATTCACCTCGAAAAGATTGGTCGTACCCTCGCAGGCGGCGGGCGTGAAGATCGGCGTGTCGATCAGGGTGAAGCCGTTGGAATCGAAGTAGTCGCGGATGGCCTTCACGATCGTGTGGCGCACGCGCAGAATGGCGTGCTGGCGCCGGCTGCGCAGCCAGAGATGGCGATGGTCCATCAGGAAGTCGATGCCGTGGTCTTTCGGCGTGATCGGATAAGGCGTTTCGAGCGGAACGGCCTGAACGAGTTCAGCCTGCTCGACGTCCAGTTCGAAACCGCCGGGCGCGCGCTGCTCGGCGCGCAGTTTCCCGCGCACGATGAGCGACGACTCCTGCGTCAGATCCTTCAACATCTCGAACAGTTCAACCGGTATGTTCGCCTTTACCGCGACGCCCTGAATGATGCCGCTGCCATCGCGGATGAGCGGGAAGATGATCTTGCCGGACTTGCGGAGATTATAAAGCCAGCCCGCGATCTCGACCGGTTCGCCGGCGTGCGCGGCGGCCTGGTCTATTTTGATCCGACGATAATCGGACATTAAAGCGCCTCCAACCTGTTGAGAACTTCGCGCGCCGTTGCGATCGGGTTAGGAAGATCGGGCGATTCGCGCAGTTCCAGCACCAACGGAAATTGCTCCTCGTACCCCTTGAACAAGCCCATCGTCTGCTTCCAGTCGACAGACCCGCCGGGGGCCAGGAGGGGGAAAAGATGGCTGTCGTTTTCCCCGTCATTGTCATGTATGTGCGTGGACCGGATGCGGTCCTTCAGAATCTGGAACGAGGCTTCGACGCTGCCATCGATACGCGCGTGGCCGACGTCGAAACAGTAATGGAAATCGAGGTGGGTAACGCCCTGGAAATACTTCAGGCGTTCCGCCGTCGAGAGCCGGTTCGGAATGTTCTCTAGCAGGACCTGCACGCCGCGGTTGCGAGCGAAGAGCATCACATCCTCCAGCGCCGTGAAGGCAGCTTCGAGTTTGTGATCGTCGTATTCCTCGCCCGGGACGCCCAGATGCTGCACCAGGTAGCGGCATGGAATCTTCTCGGCGACTTCCAGCGCGCGCTTGATCTCATCGACGCACGCCAGGCGCTTCGGTTTTGAGAGTTCCGTCAGGGTGATAACCGCGCCGGGGCCCGTGCGTCCCCAGCAATCGTCGCTGAACATCGGAGAGTGGAGCGCGTGGAGTTGGAGGTCCGCATCGCGAAACCAGTAGGCGAGTTCGTTCACCTGCTCCTGGTTTCGGTAATCGAAGTGCTGCCTCGCGCAGAAGATTTCGATCGAGGGAATGCCCGCTTCCCGGATCCGCTCCATCCAGACAGTGTTCAAACGATGCGTGACCAGAAGATGCGTAGATAATACATGTTGCATAGCGTCAGTACCCCGCGGCTTTCCCGTTGGAGCGCCCGTTCTGCGCCCCCTGTATCCATCCTCCGTCAACCAGCAGCGCCTCGACGGACGCCACACCGCCGGCATCGGGATCCACCTCGTGTCCCATCTGGCGCAGGATGGCGACGGTATCGGGCGAGAAGCCGCGCTCCAGGTAGATCGTGTCGGGCTGCCACTGGTGGTGCAGGCGCGGCTGGTCCACGGCCTGCTGGACATCCATGCCGAAATCGAGGACGTTCAAAATCACTTGCAGCACGCCGTTGATGATGCGCCCGCCGCCCGGCGCGCCAACCACCATGTAGAGCTTGCCGTCGCGCGTCACGATGGTGGGCGTCATGGACGAGAGCGGCCGCTTGTGCGGGGCAATCGCGTTCGCTTCGCCTTGAACCAGACCGAAGAGGTTCGGTGAACCCGGCTTGGCCGCGAAGTCGTCCATCTCGTTGTTGAGCAGGAAGCCAAGTCCCGGCACGGTCACGCCGTTGCCGTAACCGCCGTTGAGCGTGTAGGTCAGCGACACGGCGTTGCCCTCGGCGTCGATGACGTTGAAATGCGTCGTCTCGGCGGACTCATACGCCACCGCGTCCCCGTGCCCGATGACGCTGCTCGGCGTAGCGTGCAATGGGTCGATGCTCGCTCTCAATCCGGCAACGTATTTCGGATTCAACAGTCCCTTCACGGGCACGTGAACGAAATCCGGATCGCCCAGAAACTCCGCGCGGTCGGCGTAGGCGCGACGCATTACCTCGGCCAGATAATGTGTCGTCGCGGCCGAGCCGGCTCCGCCTTCTTCGTATCCCGTGCCTTCGAGTATCTCGAGCATTTCCAGCATCGCGACGCCGCCGGAAGACGGTGGCGGGGAGGTGATGATGCCGTAGCCCCTGTACTTGCCTTCGAGCGGTTTGCGCTCCACCGCGCGATAGTTTTTCAGGTCCTCAAGCGTGATCAGCCCGCCGTTGGCTTTCATCTCCGCAGCCAGCCGCCGCGCGATTTCGCCCTCGTAAAAATCTTTGGCTCCATCGCGCGCAATGCGCCGCAGCGTCTGGGCCAGTTCCGGTTGAACAAGCCTTTCACCCGCCTGCGGGCAGCCGTTCTTCTTCAAAAAGATGCGCGTGGATTCGGGAAACTGTTCGAGCAGTTTGGCGGCGCCGCAGATCGATTTTGCCTGCGGGTAGGAAAGTTCGAAGCCGTTGGCGGCAAAGCCGATCGCCGGCTGGACCATTTCCGCCCAAGGCTTGCGGCCATAGTTCTTATGAGCGAGTTCCAGCCCTCGCACGGTACCCGGCACGCCCGCGGCCCTCCAGCCCACCAGGCTGTCGCGCGTGGGCTTGCCCTCGGCGTCCAGGTACATGTCGTGGGTCGCGCCGCCGGGAGCGGCCTCGCGGAAATCGATGAAGGTCGTACGTCCGTCGGCAAACCGGGCCAGCAGAAAGCCGCCGCCGCCGAGATTCCCCGCGAAGGGATGAGTCACGGAAAGGGCAAAGGCGACCGCCACCGCGGCATCCACGGCGTTACCGCCGGCCTTCAGGACCGCCACGCCGGCGTCGGTCGCATTCGGCTCCTGCGCCACGACCATCGCACTGCGGGCTCTGACCGGCTCCCTGCCCTGCAGCAACGCAGAGGCCGTGAAGACCAGCGCTAGAACCGCCGCAACACGTTGGAATCGCATGAACTCTGATTGTACTATGCGCCCTCCGGCCCGCCCGCGAAGCCACGCCCACGCGCCCATTCGAAGAGCACCACACCGGTGGCGACGGAAACGTTCAACGAGGCGATCTGGCCGGCCATGGGAATCCGCAGCAGGAAATCGCACTTCTTGCGTATCTGGTCGTGCAGGCCGGGGCCTTCCCCGCCCACCACGAGCACCGAACGGGCGGCAAAATCGGCCTGTGTGTACATCCGGTCGCCACGCTCGTCGAGTCCGTAAATCCAGAAACCATGCTCTTTCAATTGTTCGAGCGTCCGGTTCAGGTTGCCGCCGCGCACCACCGGCAGGATGGAGAGCGCGCCGGCCGCCGCCTTCGCGACAGTTTCGTTCAGCGGCGCCGAGCGGCGGTCCGGCACGACAACGGCGAGCGCACCGGCGGCGTGCGCCGTGCGGACGATGGCGCCGAGGTTGTGCGGATCTTCGACGCCGTCAAGAATGACCAGCAGCCCGTTGGAGTCGAAAAACTGCTCGAGCGTGGCATAATTGTGCACCGCGCCGAAAGCCACGACGCCCTGGTGCGACGTATCGGTCACCATCCGGTCCAGGCTTTCCTTGCTCTCGAACCGGACCGGGATGTGGCGCTCACGGCATAAGTCGATGATTTCCTGCAGCCTGGCGCTGGCCAGACCGCGCTGCATGTGGACGTGGTCGAGGGCGCGGCCGGCTCGCAGCGCTTCGCGCACCGGGTGAATGCCCGCAATGGAATTCATGACGCCGATTATCGTACCAGGCCCTGCGATTCGCCAAGGTTAAAACAATTCGGTGGAAAATGGTTGACCCCGCCGTCAACGTTCCTTACGATGGCGTGTAGCGGGCTATCCCGCGGACAGCAGGCTTTGACCAGCATGGCGACTGCCGCCGCTCCTCCACAACCCGTTCAGATTCCCGACAGGCTGTACTTCCGTATTGGCGACGTCTGCCGTCTCGCGGGCTTGAAGGCATATGTCTTGCGCTACTGGGAATCTGAGTTTCCAACGCTCTCGCCCAAGAAATCGGGCACGAACCAGCGCCTGTACCGGCGCAAGGATGTGGAACTCGTACTGGAAATCAAACACCTGCTTTACGACGAGAAGTTCACGATCGAAGGCGCGAGAGAGCATATCCAGAAGCGCAAGTCCGCCGCCCGGAGCGCCCCCAAGCCCGTGCCGATGCCGACCACTCAGGGCCTGCTCTTCGACCCGCGGGCGGACTGGCTCGCTCAGGCGGGCGCGGTTCGGTCGGAATTGGCCTCAATCCTGCGCCTGCTCGAATAGATTTATCCTTCTCTAAAGTTTTCCCGCCGGCTGGCCGATAAGTTGAGGCAGCAGAACTATGATTCGGCTGACCCGTCTGAATCGCGAGCCGTTCTACCTGAATCCGGACTTGATTCAGGAAATGGAGACAACTCCAGACACCGTGCTGACGCTCAGTTCGGGAACGCGAATCGTCGTACAGGAGGTCCCGGAAAGGATCATTGACGAGATTATTGAGTACAGGCGGCGAATCCTCGACCCGCGTACGCATCAAGACGCCGCTGCGCGTGCATCCACGTAAAGATGGCGCGTGGATGAATGGGCCGGGACTGGAAACCAGGCTGGACAGGTAGGGACCATGAAGAGTGCCGGCAAGCGGAGCCGGCCCGACCTCGCGACGGCGGTAGGACTCCTGCTGGCGGCGTGCGGGCTGCTCGGCGGCTTTCTGCTTGAGGGAGGAAAACCTCAAGCGATTCTTGGTGAGTCGGCGGCGCTGATCGTATTTGGCGGCTGCATCGGCGCGACGCTCGTGGCGCATCCGCTCAGCGAGGTGTTTTCGGCGGTGAAAGCGCTCGGCCGGGTGTTCTTTGAAGAACCGGACTCGTGCGCGCCTGTTGTGGAGCGGATCATTGCGCTCTCACGGCAGTCGCGGAAGACCGGACTGGTTTCGCTGGAGGCCCAGATCGAGGGCATCGCGGAACCCCTGCTGCGCAAGGGAGTCACACTCGTCGTCGACGGCGTCGAACCGGAGACGATCCGCGACATTCTGGAAACCGATATCGACGTCACGATGCGCCGCCTGGAACGGGACGCGCAGGTGCTCGAATCGGCTGGAGGCTTCTCGCCGACCATCGGCATTATCGGAGCGGTCCTGGGGCTCATCATCACGATGGGCCGCATAGACGACACCAAACTGGTCGGCCGGGGGATCGCGGCGGCCTTTGTCGCCACGATCTACGGCGTCGGCTTGGCGAACCTGTTTCTGTTGCCGGCCACCGCAAAATTACGTTCGCGCGCATCGCGGGAGCGAGAGCGGATGGAACTCATGCTGCTCGGCGCGCTCGCTCTGGCCGAGGGGATGAACACAAAACTTCTGCACGACAAGATCGATTGCTTTGTGGCCGCCGGCAGTTCCGCTCCAGGTTCCGCACAGCCGGGAACGGCCATACCGGAGGCGGAAGGTTGAGAATGAGACGCCGCCAGGAGCAGCCTTGCCACGCCAGCGCCGAACGCTGGCTCGTTTCCTATGCCGACTTCGTCACGCTGCTCTTCGCCTTTTTTGTCGTGCTATACGCTAACTCAAAAACCGATACGCAGCAGGCACAACGGATTGCCGAGTCGTTTCGCGATGCGGTCGGGAACGAAACGCTGAGCAGAGCGCTGGCCAGGCTCATCGGACAGGCTGCGGTGGTGCCGCCCGAATCGCGCGTTCGGGATCGGTTGGCGGCGTCCCTTTCCGCAAGCGCCGGCCCCGGTCCTGCCGCCGCGGCGCTGCTGCCTTCCATGGACCGGCTGAAGAAGAACCTCTCCAAAGAGATCCAGGACGGGCGGCTGGACATACGCATGGAGCGGCGTGGCATGGTCATCAGCCTCCGGGAGTCGTCGTTCTTCCCCTCGGGAGACGATACCGTCCTGCCCGCCGCCCGTCACACTCTGGGACTGATCGCGGAGAGCCTTCAGCCCCTGCCGAACACCATCCGGTTGGAAGGGCACACCGATGCCGTGCCAATCCACAACCGGCGTTTCCGCAGTAATTGGGAGCTGTCCGCCGCCCGCAGCATCGCTCTGATGGAGTTGTTTACGCGAGACCTCGGCTTGCAGCGGGGCCGCCTGTCGATCGCCGGCTTCGCCGACACGGCTCCCATTGCGACAAACGAAACGCCAGAGGGCCGCGCCCGGAACAGGCGGGTGGATATCGTGGTTCTTACCGTGGAAGGCGCGGCTGGAGAACCGGCGCCCTACGTCGCTTCTACCCCCTGATCGGCGCCGGGATCGGCACGAGCCCCGTCCACTCCGCACGGAGCAGACTCGGCTTCGGCGAGAGCCTGGAGCCGTACGAGGAGCAATGCGGCGGCTTGTTGTCCAGCCACCTTCTTGGATGCGCCCTCGGCCCGGGCGGTGAATTGCTTCCCGATGCGAGCCTCAACCGTGAAGAGCTTGGCATGCTCCGGACCCGATTCATGGACAATCTGGTACCGGGGCACGGGCAGTTTTCGAGCTTGAGCGAACTCCTGCAATGCACTCTTGGCATCCAGCGCCACATCGCCGGTAGAGCCAGCAAGGTCGTCCGCCTTCAAAACCAGTTTCTCGACGAAAGCCCGGCTCGGGCGCAGCCCGCCATCCAGGAAGATGGCCGCGATCAGCGCTTCCAGTGCATTGGCCAGAATCGCGCGCTTCGTGCGCCCGCCAGTCTGCTCTTCCCCCCGGCCAAGCTTCAGATACTCTCCGAGGCCCAGCTCCGAAGCGACCTTGAACAGGTGCGCCGCGCTGACACGCTGAGCCTTCAGGCGCGACAACATACCCTCTGAACTCTGTGGGCAGCGGCGGAAGACGTACTCACTGGCGACAAAGCCGAGAATCGAATCCCCCAGGAACTCGAGGATCTCGTTGTCCGGGACGGGAGCCTCACCGGCAATTGCCTCGGAGTGAATCGACTTGTGAGTAAGCGCCCGGAGGAGGAGGTCCCGATCCGCAAATGCGTGCCCGATCCGGGCCTCCAGCTCCTCATAGTCTACCGGCATGGAGGTCAAGGCACGCTACTTCTGCGCCGCTTTTGCCTGAACAGCCTGCGCCTTTTCCTGCGTGGCAATCCGCTTGATGACCTCGACGCTGTTAGGCGAGTTGATGGCCTTGTCAAACGACGCGATCGCGTCGTCATACTTTTTCGCCAGCAGACTGCAGTGTCCGCTGCGGATGAGTAAAGCCGGCTCCAGTTGGGACAGGCTCGCGACGGCGAGATCGAAGTTCTGCGCGCAGCCCGCGAAATCGTCCTTGGCGAGGCTTTCATACGCGAGTCCCTCATAGGCGGGCTCGACAAACTCCTTGACGGCGGCGCTCCACTGCTCGTCCGTGAGGTCTGCCTTCGGTTTGGGCGCCTTTTGGGAAATCTCCAGCGCGTCCTTGGCGAGTTTGTCGGCGCGCGCCAGTTTATCGGCCTTATCGAGGTCGAATTTCTTGGTGCCCTGTGCGATCGCCTTCGACATGAGCGCCATCGAGCCAAAGTTCAGGGGATCCAAGGCGACCGCCTGCTCGCCGTAAACAACCACGTTGACCGAATCCCGCTTCGCGTCGGAGGCTGCGGCCATCACGTAGAATGCCGAGCTGCGGAATTCAGAATCGGCAAACGCGTCGATAAACCCCTTGGCCTTCGCAATCTGGTCGTCCGGAGTCTGGGCCGCGTACATGGCGCGCAAGGCGTCCACTTCCTTCTTGCTCTTGGGCTTCGGCGGCGTCGGACTCGCCGATTGAGCGTCGAGCATGCCGGCGGCGACACAGACGGCCGCAACGAGCGCGAGAATCCTGGAATAGCGCATATATCTCCTTTATTGTTGCTGCATGCGGCTTTTCGCCGCTTCTAATTCAGTTTGAGCCGCCTTGCGGGCCTGCTCGCTGCCTCCAACCACGGCCAGCGCCGCCTGATACTGAGCGACGGCTTCGGCGGGCTCCTGGCCAGCCGTGGCGAGCCGGGCCAGGTAGACGTGCGACCACGCCTTTTCAAACGGCTCCGGCTCAAGGGTGAGCGTCTTTTCGAACAACTCTTTCGACAGTTCCGGATCCTTCTCCAGAGCCGCAATTCGCGCCAGGCCGAAGTAAGCACGGGCGTGAATGGGCCCAGGCGCGGGCTGTTGAAGCACCTTGCGACAGATTACTCGTGCGCCTTCAACGTCGCGAGCCCGGATCAGTTTGTCCACTTCATCGAGCTGAAGTTCGACTGCGGTTTCCGCGGCTGGCGCCGTCGCCGGCGCCGCCGCCTTGACGACGTGCTTGATCGGACTGTCCACGAACGGGACGGCTGCGATCCGTTCCTGCTCCCGCTTCACGTGAATGTCCTCGATCATCTGGCCAAAATAGAGGCGCAGCGACAGTTCCTGCTTTTCGTAGCGGGCCAGGGCGTCGGAGAAATAGGCCGTCAGGACGAAACCTTCGCGCATCGCATCTTCGGCCTCGGCGGGCGCATGGTCGAGGCGCGACTCGACGGCGCGCACCAGGGACATGCCAAAAAGCAGCACGCAATCCTGCTTGTAGACCTCGGACAGGGCGGGAGCACCCTCCGCCATGTAACAAAGCGACTTCTTCCTCGTGATCGCTTCCGCGGAACGAATCGCTATCGGGTCGATCAGGTAGTGCAGATAGGCGCGGCGGATGTCATCGACGCGCGGCTGCGCCGCCGGCGTCACCACCACAAAATAGTCGTCCGTCAGACTGCGCGCGTGTACCTGGTTGGGTGCGCCCAGGAGATCGACGTAGACCTGGAAGCGGCGCCCCCTCGCGCCGCTGGTCGGGTTCCTCAGGTAGAGGTTCGCTTGCAGCAGGGCCTCGGTGATCGGCTCGTGATACTTTGCGATCACGGCGTCATACGCGGGTTGGGCGGCCTCCCAATCGCGTTCGAGATTGGCTTCCTTCCAGAACTCCGTGAGAATCGGGATCAGCTCTTCCAGGGCGGCCGCGGCGGGAGGCGTCCGGTCCGTGGAATAGCGCCATTTGAATGAGGGCGGGCCATCCACACTCAAGGCGAAGGTGATGTACTGGCTCAACTCGTCCCTGGCGTCCGGCTTCCGGTGAGCCGCGAAAAACTGTTTGAGCAAGCGCACCGATTTCAGATCGCGGGCCTCAAGGGACTGCCGCAACTGCTGCCGCAGCGGGTGGTTCGTGGGCGAATTCAACTCAGCGTCGTAGCCCGCCACGTTGATCGCCGCCAGTACGGCGAACAGCGACTTGCTGCCGTCCAGTTGTCCTTGCGGAGGGTCGGCGGCCGGCGCCGCGTGGCCCGCCAAGGCGGCAAAGAGAGAAAAAACGACGACGATACGCACTGCTCTAGGGACCGGCAATTTCCAGTGTACCCTGCCTGCCAGCGCCGCTTCCGATTTCGCGGGAACTCCGGGTCTCATTGGGGCAGGAGAGTGCGTATCGATCCGAACGCGTTGCGCACGAAACTCTGCGCTACCGCATCGGCGTCCGCGCCGGGATGCACGGGCGTCAGGATTCGCACGATGGAAGTATCGCTGCGGCGATAGCGAAGCGAGTCGAATATCGTGTTCAGCTTGGCGCGGTATTCGTCCGCGATGACCTTGTCGTGGGTCTGGTACCAGTAGAGGACAAGGCTCTTCTCCTCGCCCCTGGAGATGATGGAACGATTCGCCACAATCGGTCCGGAACGGCCGGGAACCGCGATGCGGACAAAGGCCGATTGACTGGGCTCCCACCCCGATCCGGGCAGGCAGACCTTCGGTGAATGCGGAGCCACCCCCGTCTTCTGCGTCTTGAAGAAGGCAATGAAAAGGCTCACGGATTCGCCCGTGGCAGGATCCGTATAGATGCGATTCAGGGTGTCGTCCGCCTTCAGGACTTCCTGAACCTCGGGCTCGGTCCGGCTTTCGGAGGCCATCGACCACGGCCCCAGTTGCGTGGACAGTTCCCGCAATGGTTTGGGCAGGACGGGCATCTCCTGCTTCGGATAGGCGATGAAGAAGACCGCCTCCGACAGCAGAAGCAGCGACAGCAGGAGACCGCGTCTCGATTTCAGATAACTAAACACCCGCTTGCGCCTCCTTCCGCCGGCCCAGCCGCGCGAGCCGCGAAAGTGCCTGATGCAACGCAAGCAGAGCCACCAGGGCTACCATGAAGATCACCCAGCCCTCCA
>Ga0315272_10000908_pt1 | contig 15039 bp, 12 predicted proteins | sample C3_middle_MG_FD_203918 | JGI IMG/M metagenome (GOLD analysis project Ga0315272, IMG submission 203918) | Sediment microbial communities from Yellowstone Lake, YNP, Wyoming, USA - C3_middle | ecosystem: Environmental > Aquatic > Freshwater > Lake > Sediment | place: USA: Wyoming | collected...
GCCGCTGAAGCGCAGGCGGCGGTAGACCACCTGGCCGGTCCGGGTGATCGCTCTCACGCCGTGCATGGTGCCGAATTTCTTAAGGCGCGGCACCGACGCCTCGATCGCGACTGTTACCACATCTTCGTTGAGGAGATCCTCCGTCGCGACACCTGGGCCACGGCGGCCGGATGCTCCCGGCTGGCCTGCAGGTAACGTTGCAGAACACCCGGCGCATTCGGTGACTGGCCATAAGCAAGGCCTGGCGGCAAGCGCCGTGAGTAGTGCAGCGCGCATGAGTAAGAGTGAGGAACCGGCGAGACAGGACGGCCCCTCGTCTGTCCGGCGCAGTTGTGCGGACTGCCTAAAGGAGGCACGTCGAGGGCCAATCTACGCGGCCGGGCCCGGGCGTCTATGCCAACCACGCTTGCTGAAGTCCCCACACTGCGCGAGCGAGGGTCTCCCCCCGCCGACGCGAGTCTGGAATCGTTTACAAATTTCCTTTGGGGTTTCCCTAACCGCGTCCCGCGCCCATAGTCATATAGGTGGAACGGGATGAAGGCAAAGGTGGACCAGCCGGCGTGATTGAAACGGACGAGGCAGCCATCCAGCGAGTGTTGGCCGGCGACGGCGACGGGTTCAGGACTCTCGTGGAACGGCACAGCCGCACTTTGTTCCGGCTTGCCTATCGGATTACGGGCAACGAGGCCGATGCCGAAGACGTGGTGCAGGAGAGTTTCATTCGCGCTTACCGGGGCCTGTCTCAGTACGATGGACGGGCAACGTTCCAGGCCTGGATGAACCGTATCGCGTCCAACTACGCTCTGGATCTGCTGGCGGCGAAGAAACGCAGGAACTGGGAACAGATCGACGGTGACGAGCACCATGCCGGTGCGCTGGAGAGCCTGCCTGCCGAAAGCCCTACGCCGGAGCGACTGGCGCACAGCGGCGAGCTACGCCAACACATGGAAGCCGCACTCGGCGGGCTGACCGACCTGGAACGCGCCACTTTTGTCCTGCGGCATTTTGAAGGGCTTTCGCTCGAAGAGATCGGCAGCACGATGGGCATCAACTTGAATTCGGTGAAGCAGGGCGTTTTTCGGGCGGTGCAGAAGCTGCGGGTGGCGCTGCGCCCGGTGGCCGGCTGACAGGGCTGAAGAGGCGAATGCTATGGATCGCGAAATGGCGCATTTAACGGAACAACAACTCGTTCTGCACTACTACGGTGATTCGGAGTATGCAGCGGCGGTGGAAGCCCATCTGACCGGGTGTCTGGCCTGCCGCGAAGAGTACGCCTCGCTGCAGCGCCTGTTGAACAGCGTGGATGGACTCCCCGTGCCGGAGCGCGGCGCCGGGTATGGCGAGAGGGTCTGGCTCAAGGTGAGCGGCGAGTTGGAGCTGGACGCGAAGAGATCGTGGTGGAAACGGCTGAGCGGCAACCCGAGTGGAAGCTGGAGCGCGGCCGTTCCGCGCTGGGCCGTGGCAGGCGGAGTGACCGTGCTGCTCGCGCTCGCCTTTCTGGCCGGACGCTGGACCGGTCGTCCCACCGGGCCGGAAAACCAGGTGGCGGCGGCAGGTGGCGGGAGCGAGCGTGTGCTGCTGTACGCGCTGGGAGAGCACTTGGACCGCTCCCAGATGACCCTGGTGTCGCTGGCAAACTCCAGTGACGCGGAGACGCCGCTAGAGCGCAACCAGGCTGAGGACCTGCTCAAAGAGAACCGCTTGTACCGTCAGGCGGCGCTGCGTTCCGGCGATGAGAGCGCGGCCGCCGTCCTGGATGAACTGGAGCGGGTGCTCACCGAAGTTGCCAATGCACCCGGCGGCGAACTCGACGCCGTGCGGCAGCGCATGGCCCAGCACGGGCTCCTGTTCAAGATTCGTGTGTTGCGATCGCAGGTGATTCAGAAGGAAAAGGCCACGCGGCCCGATCAGGCAATAAGGAACTAACCCGATGAAGAAACAACTAGTCCAATTCATTCTCGTCTTCGCGCTTGCGGCCGCGGCGGCCCGTCCACAGGCTTTCGGCTTCGCCGACCCCACTGTGGGCGAGAACGCGCCCGCGACGCAAGCGGAAATCGCGTATCAGAAGGCCATGAGCCTGCTGGATCAGAGCAAGTGGGAACCGGCATTGAAGCAATTCCAGGAGATCGCCGCCCGCTACAAGGACAAGGCGGATGCGGCCGTGTACTGGGAGGCTTACGCGCAGAACAAACTGGGCCAGGTTGGCCCGGCGCTGCAAACTCTTGCCCGGTTCAGGGCGGCTTATCCGGCCAGCCGCTGGCTGAATGACGCCCAGGCGCTCCAATTGGAATTGCGCCAGTCATCGGGCCAGAAGGTCGCACCGGAGAGTGTTGGCGGCGACGACGATCTGAAGCTGATGGCGCTCAGCGGTCTGATGGGTTCCGATCCCGAGCGGGCCCTGCCAATCCTCGAGAAAACGCTACAGGGCAACGCGTCGATCAAAGTGAAGGAGCGGGCGCTTTTCGTGCTGAGCCAGAGTGACTCGCCCGCCGCTCGGAGCCTGGTCGAACGCATCGCGCGAGGCGGCACAAACCCGGATCTTCAGAAGAGAGCGCTGCGTAACATTGCGATCTCCGGTAAGCCCGAAAACCGTCAATTGCTTTCCGAGATCTACGCCTCCTCCAGCGACATTGAAGTGAAGCGGGAGATCCTGCGCGGATTCATGATGTCGGGAGATAAAGAGCGGGTAGCGGCAGCGGCCAAGGGCGAGAAGTCGCCGGAGTTGCGCAAGGAGGCAATCCGCCAACTCGGCCTGATGGGCGACCATAAGACGCTCTCCGAATTGTACGCTTCCGAATCGGACCGGCAGATCAAGGAGCAAATCCTGCAAGGGCTGTTCATGGGCGGAGCCGTGGATAAATTGATCGAACTCGCACGGACCGAAAGGGATCCGGAACTTCAGAAGAAGGCGATCAACAACCTGGGTCTGACGGGTGCGGGCAAGGCCGGCGAGGCCCTGGTTGCGATGTATCATTCCAGCTCCGACAGAGGCGTGAAGGGCGCCGTGCTGAACGCCCTGTTCCTGCAAAACAACGGCAAGGCTCTGGTCGATATCGCCCGCACGGAAGCGAATCCGGAGCTAAAGAAAGAGGCGGTGCAAAAGCTGTCGCTGACTCATACGAAAGAGGGAGCGGACTTCTTCACGGAGCTGTTGAACAAATGAGACCCTCAGCGTTCATCCTTCTCTCGCTGATGCTCGCGTGCGGTGCGCTACCGGCAGCGGCTGAGCAGCCCCACGTCAGCAACGCGAAACTGACGTCGCGCGCGCACTCGGGCTCATTGGCGTCAGAGTGGCAGCGGGTCACCGGGCCTGCCTGGATCGGTTACGCGATGCCGGCGGCGAGACCCGGCTCGAATTCCTGCTGCTGGAATGACCGCTCGCGCGGATGCAACCTGGAAGGCGGCCATGGGAATACGGTCATTGGCAACGGAAAGGACGCGCCGTCCCGGCCGGTAAAACTGGAGGGCTCCCCGGAGATCTCCGTGCTGGTCCGCGTGGCGCGCGGCGAGGTGCAAAAGATCAGCGTCTTCTCCGCCGATTGCGAACTGGATGCCGGCGGGCTCCCGTTCATTTGGCTGACTGGCGTTGGGACGGGCGAGAGCGCGGCCTTCCTGGAGGCCAGCGCACACAAGGGCGCCCTGGTCGCTCTCGCACTGCAAGGCGGGAAAGAATCCGAGACTTCGCTCATCCGCCTGGCACGCGAATCCCAGACGGGCCACCGGCGCGGTGAGGCACTGTTCTGGCTGGCACAACGCGCCAGTGACAAGGCCGTGGGCGCCATCGACGAGGCCCTGCAGAAGGACCCTGATACCGATGTGAAGAAGCAGGCGGTCTTCGCGCTCAGCCAGTTGCCCAAGGACGAAGGCGTGCCAAAGCTGATCGACGTCGCGCGCTCCAACCGCAATTCGGCAGTCCGCAAGCAGGCGTTCTTCTGGTTGGGCCAGTGCAATGATCCGCGCGCGTTCCGCTTCCTGGAAGAAACGCTCACGCGCTGATTGGTCGGAACCGCTTTGAAACGGAGCCGCGACGGACAGGCAGCGGTGGTATCGGTCTTCCATGCGTGCACCAACGACGTGCCGGCAAGGGACATAGATATGCCACCAGCCCCTGACGGGCGCGGCTCCGCTTCGGTTAGAAATGGCTTCGCTTCTCGACCGATTCCTGATACCGTGTCCACGAGGATGCGTATGATTCGTCTCGTCATTGCACTCTTCGTGGCCAGCGGGCTATTCGCCCAGCAAAACGGCAAACTCCAACTTCACTTTATGGATGTGGGCCAGGCCGATAGCGCCGTGCTGATCTCGCCCAAGGGCCAGGTGGTCCTTTTCGATGCCGGCGAGGACATGAAGACCAAAAGCTGCGAGAAGCCGCTGGCCTACCTGCACCAGCTTGGGATCAGTAAGATCGACTACGTTGTCGTGAGCCATTATCACTTCGACCATATCGGCTGCATGCCCGAAGTCCTGGCACAATTCCCATTGAGCGGAACGGCCTACGACCGCGGCGCCAGCTATCCTGGCGCGACTTATAAGAAATACATCGAGGCCGTGGGGGAACATCGCAAGACCGCCGAAGCGGGACAGGTGATCCGGCTGGACGAGGGCACAAATTCCGAGGTGGACCTGACCGTCGTCGCGCTGAACGGCGCGGGCATTTCGACCACGAACGAAAACGACCTGAGCGTCGCGGTGCTGCTGACGTTCGGCCCGTTCAAGGCAGAGATCGGCGGCGATCTCAGTGGCGCCACTACGGGATCCTACGCCGACATAGAGACCACCGTCGCACCGCTGGTGGGACGTCTGGACGTCTACAAGGTTCATCATCACTGCAGTTCATACAGTTCCAGCGAGGCGTGGCTCACCACCACGCAGCCGGCAGTCGGCATTATTTCAACGGGAGACGGGAACGATTATCAGCATCCGGCGGCCGATTGCGTCGCCCGGCTGCACGCCCAGAAGGTTGCGGCGTATTGGACGGAGACCGGAGCCGGCGCGACACCCGAGTCCGGGCTGGACACCGTTGGCGGCAACGTTGTGGTGCAAGTAGAGCCGGGCGCCGCGACGTATACCGTTGCCACCAGCGCCGGCAGTTCAGCCACGTACGCAATTGCCGGAGCAAGCAACGTCGCGCCAGTAACGCCCGTCACAACCGCCGGACCCAAGTACGCGTGGAGCAAGAAGTCGCCCGTGTACCACTACTCCGAATGCGCCATGGTGGCTCGCATCGGTGCGGACAAGTTGGTGCAGGGCGATACTCCGCCGGAGGGCAAGCGGCTGCACCAGAACTGCCCACAGGCGCCGGCGGAACAATGAGCCGCGGCACAGTGCCCGCCGGTAGCGTGCGATCTTGATCGCCCGCTTGAAGTCTCCGTGAGACCGATGCCCCAGACAACGGCTCGTGAGATAAACCGGAGAGACTCCAGCCGGTGGAGCGAGGCTCCCGCTAGAATAGTCAACGACTCAGAAATGCAGGGCTCTCGGGAAACGGCGCGCAGCTTCGCAATCGCGGGACGGGACGTCCACGTCTGGCCCGTTCGCATCCAGGGGTCTGACGAGGTTGCCGCCCGGTTCGAGTCGTTTCTGACGCCCGCCGAGGCCGCCCGGGCAGCCGCCTTTCGCTTCGAGCATCTCCGGCGTTCCTTTCGCCTGACACGCGGCGCCCTTCGCCTGTTGATTGGCGGCTATCTCGGTGTTGCTCCCGGGAAGGTTCTCATGAACGTGGGCCCGAATGGAAAGCCGGGCCTGGTGATATCCGGAGACGCACCACCGGATTTTCAATTCAACGTCTCGCACTCGGGGGATCTCGCCCTCTTCGCGTTCACGCGCGGCTGCGAAATCGGTGCAGATGTCGAACTGATTCGTCCGATGGCGGACCTGGCGCTGGTGGCGAACCAGTTCTTTTGCCGGGAAGAGTCCGAAGAATTGTTATCGTTGCCTGCCGCCGAAAGAGACCGGGCGTTCTTCCTGTGCTGGACTCGCAAGGAGGCCTACGTTAAAGCGGTAGGTGACGGATTGTCCACCGCGCTGGACAGCTTCCGGGTGACATTGCGGCCCGGCGAGCCTGCCCGCTTCGTGCACCTGAATTTCGATTCGTCGTTGGCGCAGGCCTGGATGCTGCACAACCTGGAGGTGCTGCCGGAGTATTCTGCAGCTCTGGCCTACCGCGCTGCGCCGCGTCCAGTGCAACTGCGGCCCGTCATCGGGATGGATGAGCTGTCAGAGTTGGCGTAACAAACTCGTCGTCCGATGCTGCTCCGGCGGAGGCGTGCGAGGTACTTTCCAGAGCGGGGCCTGGAGGCCCCACGCGGATCTGGAGAGCCGCCCCACGGTCACAGGCTATGGTTGCTGGTTGAGCACCGCGTCGATGCGCGCGATGTATTTCTTCGCTCGTTCGGCCTCGGCCATGTCGGGGTTCAAGCGGATGGTTTCGTCGAAGTGCTTGCGCGCCGGCAGGAGCGACTCCACACGTCCGGAAAGCTGCGACTGGCTGGTGTAGCAAAGCGCAAGGGCGAAGTGCGAGTACGGGTCGGTGGGATCGTAGGTCAACGATTTCTGGCAATCGCCGATTGCGCTGTCGAAGTTGCCCGCCAGGCGCTCGCTGTCGCACAAACCGAAATACGCGAGACTGCGCAGATCCTTCCAGACATCGCGTTGAGCGGCGCGCTTCTTGCGGCCCAACCCTAAGGTGTAGCCCAACACATAGTAGTTCATCTTGCCGGCGAGTTTGCTGTCGAAATTGCTGAGCCGCAGGTAACGCGAGTACTCGGCTGTGGCCTCCGGGTACTTGCCGCTCAAGCGCAGGCTCTCGGCCAGCCAGAAGTGCGCCTCGGCGTTATTGGGAGTCAACGCGATGGCCTTCCGCGCCGCATCGATGGAATCCGGGTAAAGCTCCTTCATGCGCAGGGCCTGCGCGAGCAGGTACCAGGCCAGCGCGTGCTTCGGGTCGCGCTGCACCACCATATTCAACTGCCGGATCGACTCGTCGAGCGCGCCCTTGTCGAGCAGCATACCGCCCAGCGTGGCGCGCGCCTCAATATAATCCGGGTCGATTTCGACGGCGCGCCGCAGGGCCTTCTCGGCCGCGTCCTCATCGAACAGGTCACGTTGCACGCGGCCCAGATAAAGAGCCGCCTGGCTGTACTGGGGATCAGCGGTCAGAGCAGCCTCAAAGTGCGCAACCGCCTTGACGTAGTTCTCTTTCGTGCCCTTGTTGTATAGCTCGAAGCCCTGGTTGAACTCATCGACAGCCGCGCGCGGACGGCGCCGGATCATGGTGATCTTGAGGCTGACGGTGACCTCCTGGCCGGGGTACACGGTCTCCTCGCGGGGCCCGTCGGGCTCGTAACCCATGTGGACGCCCTGCACCGTATGCACGCCGGGGCGCAGACCGGGCAGACGCAGCGGCGTCCCCTTGTTGACGACTCCGGCGGATTTGCCGTCGACGAAGACTTCCACGCCATCCATGTTCGTCTCGAAAACGAGCGCGCCATCCACGGGAGGCGGCGGAGTGCCGGGCTTGGCGCCGGAGGGGCTGTAGGCGAGCAGCATGTTGGGATCGAAGCTGCCGCGCTCGGAGGTCGGGTTCTGGTTGGCGTTGGTGGCCTCGCGCACGTTGCGATGCACGTACTCCGCCAGCTCGTCCGCCGTCACGATGCCGTCACCCGATTGATCGGCGGCCCCTTCCAGGCCTTTGACAACGTAGTAGGTGAAGATGCCGTGCCCGCCGCCCCAATCGGCGCTTTCATAAGAACGCTCGCGGTCCCGGCTCGCGGTGAGCGAAAACAGGGATCGGTTGAGGTCCAGAAGAGAGCGGCTGACGGCCGCGCGATCGCCCTCGGGCGTGCCCCCTGGAGTAATGGCCCCGCTGTGGCAGGCATCGGTGAGCAGCACCTTCCACTTGGCCTTGATCTTGCCGCCGATAACCGAGCCGAGGGTGTCCATCGGGTAGCCGCTGCCAGCGATGTTTTTCGGATCGATGTCGTAAGGCGCGAGGTAAGCTTTGCCGCCGTAGATGAAGCCATGCCCGGCGAAGTAGATCAGCACGCGGTCGTCGGAGCCGGCAACCGAGGGCAGCCACTCTTCGAGTTCCCTGTGCAGATCGGCGAGGGTCGCGCGCGGACCGATCAGGCGGTGGACGTTTTCGGCGTGGTAATTGCCACCCTCCGGACTGATCAGGATGGAGTAGATCGACTCGGCGTCGCGCTCGGCGAACAGCAACTGATCCTTCGCCGAAAGGTTCTTGTAGCCGGCGATGCCGATCACCAGGGCGTAGGAACGAGGGATGGCGACCGCGGCCGGAGTGGCTGGCTTCGCCGGCTCGGGACCGGTCTCATACTTCAGGTCGCGTTGCTGCTGCTTCTTTTCAGGCGCAGTCTGCGCGGCCAGCAGGCTGGCGGCGACGAGCAAAAGAGATATCGTCTTCACAAGCATTTCTCACCTGTGTGCCAAACGGAACTCGTAAATAACGGGTCCGCTGAGAGGTCCGGGCGAGGCCACCACGGAGGTCTCCTTCTCGCGGATGAACAGCAATTCGCGCGACCGCGCGTCCGGGACGGCGTTCAGATTCTCGGGCAGCGCCTCCTCGTGGCGAACGCCGCGCGGCCCGGCGCTGCTGTCGATGCACTCGCCCCGCGCCTTGAACAGAGTGTCGTCGCAGCGTGGTATCAGAGTGGGCGGAACCGGACCCGGCTTTGGCGGCGGGGGCAGCGGCTGGTACTTGGGCGCAGCGCCGAGGGGCAGCGGCGTCACCATCCAATAGAGAATGTCGTGACCGGGCGGACCCGTGATCCGGAACGAGCCCTGCGTCGCGGGAATGACGTACTCCTTGCCGGCCTCGACTTGATTCTGCTCGCCGGTATCCTCGCGCGGGAACAGCGTCTCGTACTTGCCCGACGTGCTTTGGATCATCACGTAGAGATAGCCGGCGAAGTTCGCACGAAAGCGGAAGCGGACATGGTCGCCCTGCGAGAACACGAGGCCCGGATCGACTGCTTTCCAGCCCGATCCTTCGTGGCTGCCCTGTGCACGCCTGTCCAGCGATATCTCCATGCGCTGGGGGCCGCTGCCCAGACTCTTGGTCTGCGCGCCGAGCGGCACGGTAAGGAACGAGGCCAGAAGGACGAATGCGGCGGTGGCTTGTTTCAAGGCGTGCGCCCCCTCCTGCAGAGGCACGGTCAGTCGTCGGTTCTCCACGGTTGCCATGTGCATCCACGACCCGGCAAGGAGCCGTGAACGCCAGAGAGCGGTCCCCTTCGCGTCGCCGCCAATCCGGAGCCGGTTGCGCGGACCCGATGGCGCCGCTTCCAGCGAGGCCGCACGATCACGGCCGTACTCCAGCAGCACTGCTCTGCGTCGATTGCGGCGGCATCGGCACGGCGTCTCTCACTCGTGTTTCAGGACCAGGTCCACCACCAGCCGGGCGTCGGGCGCGGCGTTTGAATTGACCACATAGGCGGCCTTTTCCTTCTTCTCGCCGGGCGTGCTTTCGTCCACCTTCTCGAAGACGAGATCCCGGGCGTACACCTGATTTCGCAGCCGGTCCACAAGCCCGTCATCGATGGGCCTGGCCTCGGCCAGCAGCATGGGCTGTGCCGCTTTTTCCGCGGACGGCTGAGCGGACGGCGTGCCGGTGCTGAGCGCGTAAATGAGCTGCTCCAGGCTGGGTTCCGGCTGGCGCGAGAGCACCACGCAAAGCTTCTCGTCCCCTTTCTGCTCGTCAAAAGCAAAGCGGCCCGGAGGAGGCGGGAAAAGATAGGTATGGCCGCTCTCTACCCTATTGGAGCCCCCCCCGATCTCGTTTGTGGGAAACAGGAGTTTCCAGGTCCCGCTCGAACCGCGCATCACGATGTAAAGGTACGCTGCGTCGTTCACTTCCACGCTCAGGCGGATGCGGTCGCCGGCATGAAATACACTGTCGGCGCTAACTTCCTCATATTCTTCGCCGCTTCCCTTGCGCAGAAAACCATAGCGCAGGCCAAGCGGTTTCGTCTTGCCGTAAGACGCTTGAACCAGCGGCAAGCTTTCCTGCGCGGACGACGCCGTCTGCGGTTTTGCGCCCGCTGGCCGCGCCGCGGTCGACGTCGAGGCAACTTCACTTGCGGCTGCCGGTTTCGCAGCGGCGGATTTCTTCGATTTCTTGGGCGGAGTGGGCTTGGCCGGCGCCTCCTGGCTCACGGGAGCGTAGAATAGCTCACGTGCCGTGAGGCCCTTCGGCGATTGAGCCCACACCGAGGGTACGGCAATACTGGCACTCAAAGTGGCTATGACAAGCGCCCGACCGGTCAACATAGCTCGTCCTCCTCCGAAATTTCGGAACCAAAGGTCGTTTCCCCGTCATCCCTTGTGAATTGTAAGGCCCGGGAGGCCGAACAATACGTTATCATTATGCTGCTATTTCGAGGAGGACGAATGCGCAACCGTCTAAAAATGTCGACAATCAGCCCGACGCTCGCCGTTGTTCTGGTGTGGCTGATTGCCACGCCGCTGCCGGCCCAGACGCCGGCTGCGGCAGACGCACCAAAACAGATCAGTATCGTGATTCTCGACGGTGAGGGAGCCATCAACAATGTGCGCCAGAGAGTAGCGCGAGAAGCGATGGTCCAGGTGGAGGACGAGAACCACAAGCCGGTCGCGGCCGCGGCGGTAACGTTCTTTCTGCCGGGTGATGGCGCCAGCGGCGTCTTCTCGAACGGCAGCCGCAGCATTACCGTGCTGACCGACGCACAGGGTAAAGCGGCCGTCCGGGGAATGCGGCTCAACAAGCTGCCCGGCAAGATGCAGATCCGCGTCGAGGCCAGTTTCCAAGGGCTGACCAGCAGCGCGACCATCACCCAGACGAGCGCACTGGGAGCGGCTGTGGCGGGAGGAGTGCTCTCAGGGAAGCTTCTGGCAATCATCCTGCTCGGGGCCGCCGGCGCGGCAGCGGGCGGATACGCCATTGCCAACAACACCGGCGGAGGAAGGTCGCCGACGGCCGTGGTTCCCGGGACGCCAACCGTGGGGCCGCCGAAGTAAAGCGGGGAGAGGAGGAACCTGCCATGCGGATAATCATAAAGACAACGTTATTTTTTGGAGCGCTCCTGATTCCGTGCCTGTGCGCAGCACAGGCGACGTCCGGATATGGGATGAGCGGCCCCTCGCTGGGGCTCATTTTCGAATCTGATTCAGCGGCCATCCGCCCCATTCTGGGTATTCCCGGTGCGGCCACGTTAGGAGTCGCGCTGAATCCTGGCTTCACGGTGGATCGAGCGATCGTGGCGCCCGGCGCGGATTTCGCGCTTACTGTGGCCAAAGACAGTTTCCGGCTGGCTGCTGTTCGTGCCGCCGGGAGCGCTGCGCAGTGGCTGACGCCAGCCACGGGTGAAGCGCCGGATTTCATCGCGTTCAGCCCGAGAGGCAGCTCCGCGGCGCTGTATTACCGCTCCGCCGGACGCCTGGTGGTGCTCTCCGGCTTGCGCAGCCAGACGCCGCAAATCGTGGTGGTGGATACCGCCTCGGTGCCGGCCGCGCCCAGCCTGGTGGCCGTGAGCGAGGATGCGGCATCGCTGCTGCTGGCAGTAGACGAAGGTGAATCCGCGGCTCTGTACTACCTTCCGGCCGCGCCGGTCGCGAATACGAAGGCTCCCGTCGGGAGAGTCCAGGCGAGCAGTCTCCGAGCCAGCGCGCTATCCAGCAACGGGGTCGCACAAAGGCTCGGAACGTTTCAGTCGGTCTCCGCGTTGAGGTTTGCGGGAGCCGGCGCTGACGCTCTGTTGGCCGATGGCAAGGCAAATGCGGTCTACCTCATTCAGGATGCGTCCGGCACGGCACAGATCAGGGTACTGGGGTCGGCGCAGGATGGCCTGTCCCAGCCCACGGCCGTCGAGGCCATGGACGCCCTGCGCGTGCTGGTTGTGAACGCGGGAGCAGCGAACCTGACGATCCTGTCCCGCGACGGAGCGCCCGCGGTCTCCATGCAGTGCGGCTGCACACCTGTCGGGCTGCACCAACTGGCCGGCAATTCGGTCTATCGTCTCACCGAGCCGTCGAAAGAGCCGATGTGGCTGCTCGACGCCGGAGGAGTTGAGGCTCGAATTGTGGCCGTCCCGCCGGATCGCTCCCAGAGCGCGGCGGCCGCGACGGCGAAAGGAGGACAGCAATGAGACCGCGCATGTGGATGCTATGCGTAGCGCTCCTTGCGCTCGGGGCGACGTTCTCAACCGCTCAAACAGGCGGGCCGACATACGTGGTTCTCACGACCTCATTGCCGGGCGGCAACGTTGGGGTTGCGTATACGCCCCAATTGCTGGAGGCTTCGGTCGGCTATGAAGGGCCTAACCAGTGGTCGATTGTGGCGGGCCGACTGCCACCCGGATTGACCATAGGCAATGCGCCGGGCGAGGGTGGATACCCCGATCCTTACACCACAATTATTTCAGGCACACCGACGACCCCAGGGCTGTTTAACTTCACGGTTCAGGCGTATCAGGCCGGCCAGCCTCCGCTCTATGCGACGCAGGCGCTCAGTATTTACATCACCGGCCCGCTCACGATCACCACGCCCTCTTTGCCCGCGGGCGCGGTAGGTGTGCCGTATTCGCAGACATTCACCGCCGCCGGCGGCCCCTCTGGCGGGGGAACGCAGTCGTGGAGTCTGATCGGGGGAACACTTCCCACAGGATTGGCCCTGAGTCTAAACGGCACTCTCGCCGGCACCCCAACCACTGCCGGTTCGTATCCGTTCACTATTCAAGTGCTCAGCAGCAGCTCAGATGGCGGGTCGACCGTGGCGTTCAAGGCGTTTACGCTCGATATCGCCGCTCCATCGCCACCCGTCACGATCACGACAGGCTCGACTTTGCCGGCAGGCACGGTGGGAGCTGCTTATCTTCAGCAGATGGCCGCATCGGGGGGCACGCCACCCTACACCTGGGCGGTCGCTAGCGGAGCCTTGCCCGCCGGCATCAACCTGAACACAACCAGCGGACAGCTCTCCGGCACGCCGTCGACGGCAGGCACTTACACCTTCAAGTTGTCGGCGACCGATCAAAACGGGAGCAGCGGAACGAACACGTTTACGTTGACCGTCTCCGGCACGCTCGCGATTACAACGGATGCCGTGCTGCCGGCAGGCGCGATTGGCACGCCTTACTCCGCGACGCTCGCGGCCGCGGGCGGACAGGCTCCCTATGCCTGGAGCATACTGCCACAGTCGGGAACCAGCGCCCCGCCCGGGTTCGTCCTGGATCCGGCGAGCGGCCGCCTGAGCGGCACGCCGGCAGCCGCCGGCAATTACCAGTTCCTGGCGGGCGTTTCCGACGCGGCCGGACACACCGCGTCCAAGCTGCTGACGCTCACCATTGGCGCCGTGCTGAAGATCTCCACGCCATCGCCGCTGCCAGGCGGAACCGTCGGCGTTGCCTATAAACTGCAATTCAGCGCGACAGGTGGTACGCCGCCCTATACCTGGTCGGTCGCCAACGGTGCGCTGCCTGCCGGGCTCGCGCTCGATCCGTCCTCCGGAACGCTGAGCGGCACTCCTACGGCCGGAGGGCCGTTCATCATCACCATCGGGGTGAAAGACGCAGCGCAGAGCGCGAGCAATTCATTCTCGCTGACCATTGGCGCACCCACTCTGCCGGCGGTGACCATCACCGGATTACCAGACTCAGCCACCCCAGCCACGCAACCGTCGCTCGGCGTCGGCCTGAGCAGCGCGTATACGCTCGACCTGACGGGACAAGCCACGATGACCTTCGCGCCGGATTCCGGCGCCGACGACCCCACCGTGCAATTCACCTCTGGCGGGAGGAACGCGGCCTTCCAGATTCCGGCAGGGGCGACGCAGGCCGTCTTCGGCAGTTCCGCCCTCGGCCTGCAAACCGGAACGGTTGCGGGAACGATCACTGTCACGTTGCGGATTATCGCAGCCGGGGCTGACGTCACGCCTACGCCCGCTCCCACCAAAGTGCTGCGGATTCCGGGAGCGGCGCCGGTGATCGTCAGTGCCAAACTGGTGAGCAACTCAACCGGCTTCGATCTCGTGGTGACGGGCTACTCGACCACGCGCGAGGTCACCGGGGCGGCCGTGCATCTGGTTCCGGCCTCGGGTGAGAAGCTCATGGATAGCGATTTCACCATCGCGCTTACCAGTGCCTTCACGGCCTGGTATCAGAGCGCGGCGTCCGCGCAGTATGGAAGCCAGTTCACCCTGGACATCCCCTTCACGGTGCAAAACGCCTCGACCACGATAGGTTCGTTGACGGTCACGCTGACGAATTCCCAAGGGACTTCCGCGGCGTCGAACGCCACGTTCTGACGACCACAGGGCTCCCGGAGGACACCCAACCGGCGTCCTCCGGGAGCATCTGGAGATTTCACTTTGTCCACGAGTTATGACGAAGTTGCCTACCCCTGCATGCCGCAGGCGCAGACACATCCCGACCTGTTGGCCACTTTGGCCACCTTACACGGCCTGAAGCCGGCGCCTCCCGAACGATGCAGCGTGCTGGAGGTGGGCTGCAACGACGGATCAAACCTGATCCCGATGGCAGCGAACGATCCCGCGACCCGTTTCACCGGGATCGATCTGGCCCAAACCGCGATAGACGCCGCACGCGAGTGGAGCAATCGCCTGGGTCTCGCGAACACCGAGTTCGTGCAGGCGGACGTCGTCAACTGGAACCCTGACGGACGCCGCTTCGACTACATTCTGATCCACGGCGTGTACTCCTGGGTGCCGGCGCCGGTGCGCGAAGCAATCCTGGCCCTTTGCCGGGCGAGCCTGTCGCCCAACGGGGTGGCCTACATCAGTTACAACGCACTGCCGGGATGCTACTTCCGGCGCTATGTGTGGGACGTCTTGCGCTTCCACACGCGAGCCATCGCGGAGCCCCGGCAGAGAGTCGACGCGGCCCGCGAGATTGCCGTAAAGATGTGCGCGCGGCTCGATGACACCTACCAGCCACAGGCGATCCGGAAGGAATTCGAACAACTGCTGACGGTGCACGATTCCGTCCTGCTGCACGACGATCTGGCGGAGTGCAACACGCCATTCTACCT
>Ga0315272_10000909_pt1 | contig 15025 bp, 13 predicted proteins | sample C3_middle_MG_FD_203918 | JGI IMG/M metagenome (GOLD analysis project Ga0315272, IMG submission 203918) | Sediment microbial communities from Yellowstone Lake, YNP, Wyoming, USA - C3_middle | ecosystem: Environmental > Aquatic > Freshwater > Lake > Sediment | place: USA: Wyoming | collected...
GGGCACTTGTCGGGCTCGCCGCCCAGCCTCCTCTGCTCCTCAGCCGTGTTGCGCCCTCCCGTCAGGGAGGCCCTGAACTTCCTCACGGCCTCCTCAACTGGGTCGGTCAGGAATATCGTGAACTCTGGCTTGCTGCTGCTCATCTTGCCCCCGTCGAGGCCCCTTATGAACTTCTGGTACGTCGCGGCGGGCGGCCTTATGTGCTCTATCTCCGCGTTAATCCTCTGGGCTATGTCTCTCGTGAGCCTTATGTGGGGGTCCTGGTCGGCCCCGACGGGCACAAGGACCCACCTATAGCCGCCGTACTCGGGCAGCATGGGGTGAAGTATGTCGGCGACCTGGGTGAGGGCGCTGACCACCTTGCCGGGCGTGAGCTCGCCGTATATGGCCTCCATCTCGTTGTAGCTCACCTTGGAGCTGAAGAGCTGTATGAGCTCGTGGTAGGGCCCCTTCCTTGCGGTCTGGAAGTAGAACTCTGTCTTGGAGGGGTCGAGGCCGAGGGCCAGGAAGTTGGCTATGTACTCCTCCACCCCTATCCTTATGGCCTCGCGCCTCGGAACCCTCCTGACGGCGTAGGCCTCCGCGTCAGCTATGCACAGGAAGACCTTGAAGCCGAGCCTCTGGTAATATACGAGCTGGAGGCCCAGGGTCATGTGGCCCAGGTGGAACTTGCCGCTGGGCATGAAGCCAGTGACCACGGCGACCGGCTCCCCGGCCCTCCAGGCCTCCAGGACCTTGTCGAAGTCCCTGTGGCCGAATACTATCCCCCTCCTCATGAATATGCTGGGCTCAACCCCCATCTCCTTGAGCCTTGGAAGGAGCTCATGGAGCGGCCTTATGCCGAAGAGCTCGTAGAGCCTGGAGTAGTCCTTGATCTCGGGCCTTCCCCAGGGGTCCAGCCTGACCTCTGAGCCTGCCAAATAGGCGGTCCCGCCTACCTGGCAAAGAGGCCTGCTTTAAGCTTTCGCCCAAGGTCGCTTAAAAGACTTGGAGTACAGCTGTTCTCCTGGGAGGGCCTTGATAGACGAGGCCGACGCCGACATACTGAGGCTGGTAGCTGACAAGGGGCCGCTGACGCTTTCTGAGCTCGGCAGGGAGCTGGGCTGGAGCAAGAGCATGATACACAGGAGGCTCAGGAGGCTCGCCTCCCTCGGCCTCGTGTCGCTGAGGGAGGTCGGGGGTGTCGTGATAGTCTCGACGGGGCAACAGAGGACCTCCTCGATTGCGTTCGTGGGGATACTTAGGGCGAGCGAGTACCCCTACGTGATACCGTTCCTCAGGAGGCTCAGGGACAGGTTCGGCCACGTTGAGGTGAGGGTCTACGACGACGCCTTCAGGGAGGCCCTTGACCTGGCGGCCGGCAGGATCCAGCTGGCCTTCGCTCCAGCGGTGAGCCTACTGCTCATGAACAGGGTGACGAGGGGAGGCGTCTACATCATAGGCGGGGGGAGCAGGGGAGGGGCGGCCATAATTGAGGGGAGGCAGGGGAAGGGGCACGTGACCACTAGGATGTCGTCAATGGAGCTCTGCGCCGAGGAGGCCCACCTCGAGCCCCCAAGGATCTACGCCTCGAGCGGTGACGAGATACTCGGCTCTGTGCTTAAGGGGAGGGCCGCCAAGGGGGTCGTCTGGGAGCCCTACGCCTCCATGGCCAGGAGGGCCGGCCTGAGGGTAGAGCCCTGTGAGCTCGAGGCCTGCTGCCTCCTTGGCGCCAACGCCCAGGCCGAGGGGCTCTTTGACGTGATCAGGCGGGCCGCGGCGGACTCGATAGCTGAGGCAGGCAGGGTCGACCTGCAGGCCTACGCGTCCCTCGTTAACATGCCGTATGAGCTTGTCAGGGACTCCGTGAGGAGCTACGGGTTCCTCGAGTCCCCTGACAGGGCGGTGCTGAGGAGGCTCATAGGCGGCGTCAGGAACGTCATAATGCCGGACAGCGTCGTGGATGAGGCAGTCAGGGACTAGCCCAGGCCCTTCAGAAGCTCAAGGAGCTCGACCATGAACGGGGGCATGGCAGCTATGAAGGGGGCGACCCTTGGGCCCAGGAGCTCCTTCTTGACCTCGTTCCACAGGCCCCCGACCCCCTTAACGTAGCCCCTCACGGACTCCGCCACAAGGTCGCGCGGGACGCCGAAGAACCTGGAGTAATAGTAGTAGACCGCCAGGTCCCAGGCGCCCTTGACTGGCGTGAACCTCCCGGCCTGCTCGGCGTCTATCAGGTACGCCCCGCCCCCTGAGATGACTATGTTGCCGGGGTTCGGGTCCCCTAGGGCGAACCCTCCCCTGTGGACCCTGGCCAGCACCTCGCCCCCGGCCTCCCAGGCCCCCGGGTCCTTCGAGTTCATAACAACCTCGCCCTCCACGTACTCCCTGACCATGGAGGCGTTGAGGGGGGAGACGCAGAGGCCCAGCACCCTCGGCGTCCTCACGACCCTCCTCAGCGCTATGAAGTGGGCGTACTCATTCGACGCCCTGCCCGAGGGCGTCTGCCTGAAGGGGTAGGCGCCCAGGGACAGGAGGCCTGCTATCAGCCACTTGGGCACAGCGTAGGCGTAGCCCTTTATCACGACCTTCTCGCCGCCCTCGCATATGCGGGCCGAGAAGAGCAGGGACGACCTCCTGCACTCGCCGCCGTTCCCAAGCAGCTCGCTCAGGTGCTCAAGGAGCTCGCACCTGCCGCTTATGAGCCCCTCCTCGGGCATTATCACGGCAAGCGGGTCGAGGAGCAGGGGGCTGGGCCCGCAGGCCCTCGGCGAGAGCCAGAAGTAGAGGCCGGCGGACCCGACCCCTGTGAGGACCGTCTTGAGGAGGGAGGCGAAAACGGAGGAGAGGGAGACCCTGACCCTGCTGGGGCTTATGGTCACGTAGCCGTCCCTGGCGTCGCCTACCTCGGGCAGGTAGGCCTCATAGGCCTGGCTCAGGGCTTCGAGGAGCTGGGGGGTGAGGCTGAAGTAGCAGGCGTGAGTAGCGGCGTGCCTTGACATCCTTGCCAGGGGGAAGTAGAGGGCCGGCACCCTGACGTGCCTTAAGGCCGGCCCCAGCCTCTGGCCCAGCTCCGCGGCCTCCTCTATGACGACCCTCCTCCTGTAGGACTCAACTAGCCCCCTGAGCTCCTCGTCGAACTCGAGGGCCGGGAGGAGGAGGGATGCCAGGGACTCGCCGACAACGCCGGCCTCAGCGTCAAGCCTGAGGAGGTCAAGCCCTACCTCGATCTCGCCCGGGGAGGGCTGCCTGGGAGGGGATGAGCCCTCGATGAGCCTCAGCGTGTACCCTGGGCCCACTACCTTAAGCCCCGCCAAGGCCCTTCCTCCTCCACCTGAAGGAGCCGTCCAGCGACCTGACCTCCACGACCCTGTGGAGGGGGATCACCGTCTCCCCGTCCCTGAGCGTCATGGCCCAGTGGCTCACCGCCTCCACCTCTGAGGCCCTGAGCTCGACAAGCCTCGAGGAGCCGTCGGGGGCCCTCTCGACGTACACTATGACGTAGCTCTCGGGGCTGCCCCCGTTGACTGCTCTCCTCACGGCCTCCTCTGCCTCGCCCCTCCTCCTCAAGTCGCTCGCTAAGCATAAGAGGGGGCCGAGGTAATTTGCGTGAGAGCGTGAAGGGCCTTGAGGGGCGACGACCCCTTCTGCAGGATAGCCAGGGGCGAGGGGAAGGCCTACGTGGCCTATGAGGACGAGGAGTTCATGGTGATCCTTGACAAGGCCCCTGTCAGCTTCGGCCACGCCCTCGTGATAACTAGGGAGCACTACGAGGCCGTCCAGGACGTGCCGCCCCCGACCCTCGCCAGGGCCTGGCTGATAGCGAGCGCCGTGGCCAGGCACCTCAGGGTCAACAGGAGGGCGCCGGGCGTCAACGTGTTGACCAACAGCGGCTCAGCCGCGGGCCAGGTGGTCTTCCACTTCCACATTCACGTCATACCCAGGTGGGAGGAGGTCTTCAGGCGCGGCGTAAGGCACGACCTAACTGAGGACGAGGCCCGGAGGGCGCTCGAGCTCTACTCAGGCCTCGACGACGTGATCAAGGAGTACCTCTCAGGGCTCAGGTAGCGCTCAGCACTCAAGACCCTCCTCATCGCCCAGCTCGGCTACGCCGAGGTCCTCACCGCGCCAGGGATAAAGTCGGCCCGGGGAGTAATATGTTGGTGGGCCAGCTGACTTGCTTGGCAGAGCTCCACTCCCACAGCAGGGCCAGCGACGGCAAGCCCACGCCTGAGGAGATAGTGGTGACCGCCGCCAAGCTGGGCCTCAGCGCCATAGCGGTCTCTGACCACAACACCTTCAGGGGCTCCGCCCTGGCCCTCAGGGCGGCCAGGGACCTGGAGCTTGACATATACCCGATACCGGCCAACGAGGTAAGGACCTCAAGGGGCGACGTGCTGGTCCTCTGCCCCTCGCTGCCCGACGAGGACCCGCCAGGGGGCATAGACCCGCGCGAGCTGAGGAAGTGGTCTGACGAGAGGGGGTGCATAATGATAGCCGCCCACCCCTTCCACCCGGGCAGGAAGTCAGTCGGCCTCTACATGCTGAGGAACCACGAGGTCTTCGACGCGGTTGAGGTCTGGAACCCGAGGGGCATACCGCTGTTCAACTACCCGGCGGAGAGGTTCGCGAGGTCAAAGGGCATGCCCATGACGAGCGGGAGCGACGCCCACGTCCTCTCCGAGCTGGGCGAGGCGCCTACTGTAATCAACGCGGCCACGTGCCGCCCTGAGGACGTAATAGAGGCGATAAGGAGGGGCCGCTGCTCCCCGACCAGGGGCCTCATGAGGCTGAGCGCCCTGAGGGAGGCCATAGCCTGGAGCGTTGAGAGGAGGCTCAGGCCCTCAGGGCCATGGCTAGCTGCGCCCCTCGGCGACCTGAAGAGCGGGCTGTAGCTGGGGCTCAGTAGGCCTCCTTCCTTATGTACTTCCTCTCCAGGTAGTCCACGAGGTCCTCGGCGGAGTACTCGCGGCCGAAGGCCCTCCTCAGGAGCTCCTTGGGGGCGAAGGTGCTGCCCCACCTGTGGACCTTGTCCCTGAGGTAGTCCTTGATGGCGCTGAAGTTCCTGGCCTCCACGAGCCCGCTTAGCCTCAGGCCGTGGGAGTTCATGTCCTTCAGCATCATAGAGGCCACTATGTTGCCAAGGGTGTAGGTTGGGAAGTAGCCAAGGGTGCCGTGGGCCCAGTGCACGTCCTGCAGCACGCCCTCCGCGTCGCTCTTGGGCCTAACCCCGAGGAGGGACTCCATCCTCTCGTTCCACATCTCAGGCAGCTCCTGCACCTTGACCTCCCTGTTCAGCATCTGGACCTCCAGCTCGTACCTCAGGAGTATGTGGAAGTTGTACGTCACCTCGTCAGCCTCAGTCCTTATCAGGCTGGGCCTTACGTGGGCGAAGTACCTGTAGAGCTCCTCGTCGCTGTAGGCCTTGGTGAAGCCGAGCTCCCTGTCCAGTATTGGCCTTATCACCCTCACGAAGGAGAGGGTCCTGCCAACAACGTTCTCCCAGAACCTGCTCTGTCCCTCGTGGACGCCCAGCGAGGCGCCCGTGCCGATTGGAGTCATGTCGAGCTCAGGGTCAATCTGGAGCTCGTAGGTCGCGTGGCCGAACTCGTGGACGACGCTGAAGAGGCTCCTCTTGAAGTCGAAGCCCTCGTACCTCGTAGTTATCCTTACGTCGTTAACCCCCATGTTTATGGTGAACGGGTGGGGGGAGACGTCCAGCCTTGCCCTGTCGGTCGGGTAGCCTAGGAGGGAGAGGACGGCCTCGTTGACCCTCCTCATGGCAGCCTCCTCGTACTTTGTCTCCTCAAGGGGGCTCGGCGAGGAGAAGTAGCCCTCTGAGGTGACCCTGTCGAGCACTCTCTTCATGGCCGGCTCGAGGACTGAGAAGATGCTCCTGACGTCCCTCGTCCTCAGCCCCTCCTCGTGCAGGTCTAGGAGCGCGTCGTAGGGGTTCTCCTCGTAGCCTAACTTCTCTGCCATCTGCCTGTTGAGTTCAACTATCTTCTCAAGGTAAGGCCTGAACATCTGGAAGTCAGACTTTGCCTTGGCCTCCCTCCAGGCTATGAAGGCCTCCTGGGACGTCTTGGTCAGCTCGTAGTTGAGGCTCGGGGGTATCTTCTTGAGGATCGTTATCTCACGGGTCAGGACCCTCACAACCCCCCTCTCGTACTCGTTCAGGCCCTCCTGTTTTGAGGCCTTCTCAACTAGGGATACGAACTGGTCGCCTGTAATCAGCTCCTGGTAGAGGGTCCTGAGCTCAGCCATGGCCGTGGCCCTCTCCACTACGCCCTGGGAGGGCATGTAGGTCTCCTCGTCCCAGCCCATGAGGCTCATGGCGTGCCCAAGGGACCAGATTCTCCTGTACCTCTCAAGGATCTCCTTAATTACGGGGTTCTCGAACTTGGCCACGGAGGCCACCTTCCTGGAGGAGGGCCCTGTTAAATAAAACCGCTCTCCTAGCGTGGGATCAGGTTAACCGTTTTACGTGGCCTGGAGGGGGTCTGGCGGGGGAAGCCGTGTTCGAGGCCGAGTTCCCTCAGCTCAGGTCCATGACATACCTTGACTGGGCAGCAGTTGGCGTGCCGCCCCTCAGGTCAATAGGGGCCGTAAGGGCCTACCTTGACATGCTCGAGAGGGACCCCGCCTCCGCCGCCTCGGGGGCCGCCCAGGCGGCGGCCAAGCAGGAGGCGAGGGCAGCCCTGGCGCCAATACTGGGCTGCAGCCTGGACAGGATAGTGTTCACGGGGACCAGCACGACCTCAGCAGTTCAGGTGGCGGTTGACGCGGTCTCCCCCTCCAAGGGGGACAACGTGGTCATAGCTGACATGGACTTCCCGCTGTTCTACGTCGAGGCCAAGAGGCTGAGCTCGAGGGGGGTCGAGGTCAGGGTTGCCCAGAACGCTGACGGGGACTACGAGCTGGACCAGTTCTACGAGCTGATAGACAGGAGGACCAGGGCGGTCATGGTGAGCTCTGTGATGTGGGTCAACGGGCTGAGGCTTGACGTGGCTGAGCTGGCCAAGGTGGCACACGAGGCCGGGGCCTACATAATAGTTGACGCTATACAGCAGGCCGGGGCCCTGAGGGTTGAGGCCGACAGGCTGGGCCTGGACTTCGTGGCCGTTGGCTCCCAGAAGTGGCTCATGGCGCCCTACGGCGTTGGGGCGCTGTGCGTGGGCAAGAGGGCCGTGGAGGAGCTCAGCCCCCCGAGGCCCGGCTACCTGAGCCTAGCCGTTAAGGACTGGGACGCCTTCTGGGCGGACCCCTCAAAGACCCCTGCCGGGTGGACGCAGGTCGAGGAGGGGGCGCTCAAGTTCGAGTACGGCGGAACCTTCCCTCCCCTCCCGCTGAGGGGGCTGGCGGCCAGCGCCTCCCTGATAAACGAGCTGGGGGTTGAGAGGGCCGAGGAGGTCGTTCTGAGGCTGAGGAAGGCGCTGGTCGAGGAGCTGGAGGACCTACGCCTTGAGGTATTGTCGCCGCCGGAGGCCAGGAAGGCCAGCGGCATAGTTCTCTTCAGGGTCCCCGGGGGCCTGAGGGAGAACTACATGGCGGCTATGAGGCTGAGGTCAAGGGGGGTCATGGTCTCGGCTAGGGGGGCCGCTGGAGTATGGGGGATAAGGGCCTCTGTCCACTTCCCCAACAAGGAGGAGGACGTAGAGGCGCTGGGGGAGGCGCTGAGGGAGCTGAGGGACTGAAGCTGGCCGTGAAGGGCTCTGCACAGGCCTGACCCTAAAGGGGTTACTCACGGCCCAGCGTCACGTGACAGTTAACACGCGCAGGCTAGCAGGCTAGGAGGATGTTAACCTAGGCTTTTTCAACCCATCTTAGCTCTTGTTGGAACTAGTGCAGGCATATCCTACCTTTAGGACATTTCAAATCATAGTAGCTGGCTTGTCTATAGATCATCTTAATGGCTTTCGTCAGCTGCTCTTAGCTATGTTAGGCGAAAAAGTATTTATATGTGAATAGCCGTAGCCGCTATCGTAAATGGGCATGACCACAGTTATAGGGTTTAATTGGCCCGTTTGGCATGACAATGCCGCAGCGGCAATTGTGGACGGAAAGTTGGTCTTTGCTTCGGAGGAAGAACGATATACAAGGCATAAACATTCTATGCGTGAACCACCTATCAACGCGCTTAGACAGACCTTTCTCTATTTGAAGAATAGACTAGGAATAAAACCTAAAGATGTAGACGCCTTTGCTGTAATTAGCGACCCTAAGCTTTATTCTTGGAAGGAAAGATCCCGTCAAGCTCGGGGGCATTTTTATAAACTAAGTGACGTTATTGGAAGAATACCGCTTAATGAATCTAGCAGATTTAATAATTACATTACTATTTTAACAAGTATTCTTTCAGGAGATTACCTGGCCTTCGCCCGCGCACTTGTAAGGCACGTAATCCTCAGCCTGGGCGAGGAGGCGCCGAGCGACATAAGGGTTATCCCGGTTCGCCACCATTTAGCCCACGCAGCCTCCGCCTACTACTTCTCGGGGTTCAGCTCAGCAGCCGTGCTCACAGTTGACGGGACTGGAGAGTATGAGTCTACAGTTATCTGGAAGGTAAGGGACGGGAGCTTCGAGCCGATACTGTCTATGTATACTTCATATGGATCCTTGGGCCTGCTTTACGAGTGGATAACGCATCGTCTTGGATTAGGAAGGCTTGAGGGGCCCGGAAAGGGCATGGGCCTTGCCCCCTACGGGGAGAGGTCGAAGTACTATGACAAGCTTAAGGAGTTCGTTAAGATAGACCCTGAAGGGGACGAGCCTTACGCTATCCTAGTTAATGGCAAGAAGGCTAAGACTAAGGATTGGGACAAGACGGACTCCATTTACACGTATATCGCAGAAAACGTCATTGGGGGCAAATCGCTTAACTGGAACCCCAGGGGGGAGCTCAGCAAGGACGCCGCTAACATTGCATGGGCGGTGCAGAGGGTGACCGAGGAGGCCATGCTTGCAACGGCTAAGTGGGCCAGGGACCACACAGGTGAGGATAAGGTTGCCCTGGCAGGGGGAGTGGCTTTGAACGCTAAGGCCAACATGGAGATCCACTACTCCAGGATATTTAACGAGATGTTCATATTCCCGGCTGCCAACGACGCAGGTAGCCCGATAGGCGCGGCGGCCTACGTGTACGAGCACGTCCTAGGGGGCAAGATGAGGCGCGGCAGGCTCACCGACGTCTACCTGGGCCCCGAGTACCCTGACGAGGAGATAAAGAAGGTCGTCCAGAGGAGCAAGTTCAAGGCTGAATATATAGGTGATGACGTTGGCGTGGTCGCAGACCTAGTGGCCAAAGGTGAGATAGCGACTTGGTATCAGGGGAGGGCTGAGCTGGGGCCGAGGGCCCTGGGCAACAGGTCAATTGTGGCCGACCCAACCAGGCCTGAGTACTGGAGGGTGGTCAACGACATCAAGGGAAGGGAGTGGTGGAGGCCCCTGGCCCCCTCACTCCTGGACGAGGACAAGGACGCCTACTTCAGGGACCCTGTGAGCCACGAGTTCATGATACTCATGTTCCGCTATAAAGATGAGGGGGCCTGCAAGAGGGTCCCAGTTACGTGTCACGTTGACATGACAGCAAGGCCACAGACCGTGACCAGGAGCCAGAACAGGACGTGGTACGACCTGATAAAGGCCTTCAAGGAAATAAAAGGTGAAGGTTTGATCATGAACACGTCGTTCAACTTAGCAGGTGAGCCTCTGGTTGAGACCCCTCAGGACGCTATTAAGAGCTTCGCCCTGGGCGGCTTCGACGCCATGTACATGCAGGGGTGGCTGATAAGGAAGAGGTGAAAGGCGAAGAGCGTTTCTACTCCTTCAGGGCAAGATATCAGGAGGTTAAACTCTTACTTAATAACTTGATAAAAGTACTAGGCCTTCTGATCTGGTTATTTTAAGTCACGTCGTAGAGCCGGTTCATGTTGCAACACAAATAAATAATGAAGAAGCCGTGAAGCCTGTTCAGGTCAGATTCCTTGTTAACCCTGAACTCAGGAAACAAGTCGGTGGTCTGTAAGTCACAATAGAAGCAATAAGAGGCCTTGGCTTTGCTGAAGCTGACTGAATTATGCCATTGTTTATTGCGACCTTTTTTTAAATGTCCACAGCAAAATACCGTCCTTAAATATTGTACTAAGTAACTTTAGGCGCTGAATTCTTTACCTAAACTTTTACAATGATAAATGCTAACGCCTAGCTTTGGTTCATATACTCTGTGGAGCCTACACTCAAAACCTAGCTCCTTAAGTGAGGCAAGTAACTTCTCGTTGCTGACGCCAGTAATGTGAGGGTGCATCTCAAGTATTATGTGCTCGAAAGCTCTAAGCCTCTCCCTCTCGGGGCCAAGTATTACTTGCGCCTCGCAGCCCTCGCAGTCCATCTTGAGGAGATAGGGATCATTAACCATACCTAGCAGGTTGCCCAGCGTCATGACCGGACCTCACAGGTGCCGTCAGCACACCGCTGTGAGAGTGGTAAGAAGTCTACCGAGGCGTCAATGCCGTAGTTGCACGGCACCCGAGGCGGCCAGGCCTCCCGGGACGGTGTTGGCAATCTTTGCCCTCTCAGTGAGGCCGCTAATGTTGACGTTCTCCTCAGCGCAGTTGGCTGCGCTTGGCAGCGGCCCAAGGGCTATGACCTTCCTGGCGCCGTGAAGCACAAAAGTATATGGCTGAGTAGTCAACGCTTGCCCAAAAACCTGTCACGTCCCTGCCCCTAAGGCTCTGGAGGACCTCAAGGACAACATATTGGCCAGACATTGGCCAGCTACGAAGACACCCACTACGTCTCAGTTCAACTGCTTTTATCTTAACTTAGATTAGTTAGACTAGACTTCCTCTCCTCAGGGCCCTTTTTGTAGTCAGGGCTTCGACAATGCCCTCCACTATCTTGCCTATGACAAGCCTCCCTCTGGGCGATGCGAGAAGAGGGCTAAGAAGGGCGCTTCCCATGACAAAGACCACATCAACAAAGTCCTCGGCTCCAACCTTATAGCACCTTAGGGCCAACTTAACGTCGGACAGGCTCAGCCTCAGCTCCGGGGGCAGAGTGCCAAGCTCCGGCAGCGGCAAAAGTAGTAGCGCTCCCCTATTTAGCCTCTCAAGACATAGATATATATTGATGTTACCATCGAGTAGCATAGAACCTATCAGTCCAAAAGTCTTGATTACCTGCATGAGAGCCCTGGCTCGCTTTAAGCGTGTCTCGTTACCTCCGCTTCTCGCTCTGTGCGCGTAGTAGGACCAGTTCTCCCTATGTACTCTGTAGAGCGTCAGCCTTTCGTCGGTGAAGTACATGAGGCCCCCAGCCTTTAGTGAGCTAACGAGCACGAAGTTATCTATGCTTGCTGGAAGCCTCTTAAGCAGCTGAGCGTGGGACTCGACGATGTGCCTTCTAACAGCAACTGAACCGTTGTTGAAGTCCGCTCCAACCCTTATTTTAAGTGTTATATCGACAGTGCTTATATCATATTTTTTGGCAAGCATTTGCAGCTTATCAACATCAATAACTATAGGGCTTCCTCCGACCAGGTTCTTAGAGGGCGGGGGCCTCTCAAGCACATTCCCATCACCGTCAATTATCGTCTGCGAGTTGTGGAAGTATACAAGGCGATCATACGACGTGAAGGCCTTATAGACCTCCTCAAGTCTATTATTGACATACATGTCGTCATCGTCAAGGAAGGTTATCACTTCACCCCTCGACTCCTCAAGGCCTGCTAGGACCATCCTGCCATGGTAGGGGTCATCATTATAGACTTCCTTCCAGCCGTTCCTGGATATTATACCGTCAGACTCCTTGTCATCAAAGTTCTTAACCACTATGACCTCAAACTTATCCCTTGGAAGCGTCTGGGCCTCAAGGCTCCTCAGGGCGAAGGGCAGGTACCTCCTCCTGTTGTAGGCAGTAACTATGACTGATATGTAAGGCTGGTCCAACTCCTCTGCCTTTGGCCGAGGGTCTAGACGTTGCTATAAGCTTTACATGCTTCCTTTCTTTAATACAGAGTGAGGCGCTTAAGGTATCAATATACGGTGCGTCTTATTTAGCTAAAAGGTAAATATCATTGCGTCCTCAGCTGAGCCATAATCGTTAAGCCGCTTTTGGCATAAAGTTCTTACAGCGATATATGTTTATGCCAAGCTTCGGGTCATGTTTCATGTGAAGCTTGCACTCAAACCCCAGGCCCTTCAGGGAGGTGAGGAGCTCCTCATCACTAATACCGCTATTTAAAGGGTGCGTCTCAAACACTATGTGCTCGAAGGCCCTTAACTTCTCCCTTTTCGGCCCAAGTATTACTTGCGCCTCGCAGCCCTCGCAGTCCATCTTAAGCAGGTACGGGTCCTCAATTGCGTTTATGAGGTCGCTTAGGGTGACGCCTGGCACCCTGCAGGGGCCGCTGCCCTTAAGCGTAGAGAAAACACCAGACGAGGACACGTCATAGTCACACGGTACACTTACAGGCCCACTGCTGAGGGCCACGTTTAACACCCTTACTTTGTCAGTGGCGCCGCTCAGCCTCACGTTCTCATCAGCGCACTTGGCTACGTTGGGCAGGGGCTCAACGGCTATCACCTTCCTCGCCCCGTTAAGGATAAAGTAGAGGGCCGTGTCACCCACGCTGGCCCCCACGTCAATGACGTCCCTGCCCCTGAGGCCAGAGAGCACCTCAGGGACCTCGTACTCGCCCTCTGCAAAGATCTCGATAAGGGAGCCAATGTTTACACAACTAGGGTTGAAGGCCACAGGGACGCCGTTGACCTCTAAGCTTACCTTCTCGGGGCCTACTTTGACCGAGGCCCTGTAACCTAGGCTTTGCTGTTTACACGCGTAGGAGGTTAACGAGAGGCTTGTCATTAGTAAAGGAGGAGCTTCCTGCTGCCGCTTAAGGAGGTGGCCGGCGGCTCTGGCCAGATCTTCGGGCAGCTCTGGCTGGCACCTTGTAGTGACGTAATATGTAAGTATTGCCAAGGCCCCAAAATCCTTCCTTTGTAATCTTAAGTCGCCTATGTACTTCAGCCTGACGCTCAGCTCCTCCCTTTTAATCAAATAACCTAGGAGGGCTGTCAGCCAGCCCCTCTCTATGAGCTTCCTAACCGACAGCGCCATTAAGGCTTTCTCCTTAACCTTGGCAGGGCAGGGCTCAGCAACTTCAGCTCAATATAGCATGGTTAGCCAGCTTTATATAAGTGCTCCGCCCTCTGCACGCCCTACTTGCTGTCCATTATTTTGATGACTTGAAGCGAACATATTTAGCGCTCTTCAGCCGCCTCAAGAGGCCTACAGCTCTGAGCCTCGAAAAAGTTGAGGTGAAGATAGCTGTTTATGGCCTCTATGGCGTTCAAGCTCCTCACCCCAACTATTGACTCTCCCCAGTCCATCTGCCTACACTTGTAAGGCCTTAGTCCTATGGCCCTGAGCCTCTTATCTATCCAGCTAACGCCTATGTGGTACGCCACCTTACATGGTATTACGAAAACAACGTACTGCTCATCAGCCTTTACCTCCTTAACTGGGTCCTTGAGCTTCTTTAACGAGTTAAGTTATATAAGTTAAGTTCAAAATTATTAAGGAACTTAATCGTATCTATATATGCCTTGAAGCGCTGCAATGATATAAGCAGGCAAGAGCAGCGGTAGGCGACTTTTACCATAGAGTTCTACGAGATCAATAGGCTTAAGGCCAAGGCCTCTTATGATGTCAAGCGATGTTCTTAAGGTCCTTTTCGCAAAGCGCGTGATTCCCTGAAAGTACCTGCTGGCCTCCCTGCCTAATAAGCCAGTCCCCGCAATTTTGATAGGCCTACCACATACTATAGGAAGGTAGTAGTCAAAGCCAACCCTAGCCCACAGCTCGTTGTCCTCAGCGTAGTTCAGGTCCCTCCAGCCTCCTCTTGAGAGCAGGTACTCCCTGCTGTAAAGGTATTCAAGAGGCCTCGGCTTCCTGTTGCCATGTCCCAGTCTATTGACCTGTGCCAGTAAACGTTGTACTCTTCGTCAAGGTCGAAGTACGCCGCGTAGCTTCCCTCAGGGCACCTGACCAACGCCAGCTGCCTCCCCAGGCCCCTGCTCGAGCCCGGGGCCCTGTAGACCCTCAGGTTGTAGTCCTTTGATATCTCCAGGAGCCTCTCGTAGGTCCCGTCAGTTGAGCCCCCGTCAGTTATAACGATGTCAGCATCCGGCCTGAAGACGCTCCTTACGGACCTCTCAACAGTGTCAGCGGAGTTCAGCACGGTGCCGTAGAGGCATAGCTTACTCAAGCTGCATCTCAAGCCTTTTTCGCAGGCTTGACAGCTTTAAAGGCGCAACGCACAGACTTTATCATAATCTTTTTTAAAGAGCCTTGACGCCTTAGCCCTGGAAGAGGCAGTGAGGGTAGCGCTGATCCACACGGCGTTCTTCAGCGCCGGAGGAGCTGAGAGGCTATTCCTGGAGATGCGCAGAGCCTTGAAGGATCTAGGCCATGACGTCGATCTTTATACGGCCTATTTTGATAAAAGAGCCTGGGATGTAATAACTAATGGTATGGGCGATGTTCCAGAGCCAATTATCCTCAGGGAACCTATTACCAGCATGATTTTTCGCAAAGCGAAGCTACTTGGGATGCTCTTAGCTGGTTGGCGCCTAGAGGAACCCGTTAAGAGGCTTAGGCTCCGCTATGACCTAATAATTGAGACTGAGAGCGACGTGCCGTTCAGATGGGCTGACGCCTCTTACGTGCACTTCCCGCTTGTCGACATTATGAAGTCCTATTTGGAGGAGCACCAGCACAGGTTGCGCCTCTATGAAAGGGCCTACAACTCGCTTGCCCTCTGGATGGCCAGGGCGCTCGCGGATGGCACTAAGCCCGTTATGACCAACAGCACCTGGGCAGTTAAGTACATAAGGGAGACATATGGTAACCAGAGGATCTACGTTGTTCACCCCCCGGTTAACGTAGAGGAGCTCTCGTCAATAGGAGGTGACAGGGGCAAGGTGGTGCTGACCGTGAGCAGGATAGAGTGGGCTAAGAGGGTAACGGAGATCCCGGAGGTGGC
>Ga0315272_10000911_pt1 | contig 15004 bp, 10 predicted proteins | sample C3_middle_MG_FD_203918 | JGI IMG/M metagenome (GOLD analysis project Ga0315272, IMG submission 203918) | Sediment microbial communities from Yellowstone Lake, YNP, Wyoming, USA - C3_middle | ecosystem: Environmental > Aquatic > Freshwater > Lake > Sediment | place: USA: Wyoming | collected...
CGAAATCGCGCTCGCGCGTTTATCGATTCAAGGCCTGTCGGCCGACTCGGTGCCACCCAAAGGCAGCCGCGTTATATTGCGCAACAACGCGAATTTAAGTACAGGCGGTTCTGCCACCGATGTGACCGACGATGTCCATCCCGAACTGGCAGCCAGCGCAGTTGCTGCTGCACAAATGATAGGCCTGGATATCTGTGGTGTGGATGTTGTTTGCGACAGTGTGCTCAAACCCCTTGAGAAGCAGGGCGGTGGGGTCATTGAAGTGAATGCTGCTCCAGGCTTGCGCATGCACTTGCAACCTTCATACGGCAAGGCAAGAGCCGTGGGTGAGGCGATAATTTCGTCGATGTTCAACAAGGGGGATGACGCACGCATTCCAGTGGTAGCAGTTTCCGGAACAAACGGCAAGACCACCACAGTGCGCCTGATCTCACACCTGCTAACCCACAACGGCCTGCGCGTTGGCATGACGAATTCGGACGGCGTCTATATAGAAAATCAGCGCATTGATACAGGCGACTGCAGCGGCCCCAAGAGTGCGCGCAATGTTCTGTTGCATCCTGATGTCGATGCCGCAGTGTTTGAGACCGCGCGGGGCGGTGTGCTGCGCGAGGGTCTGGCTTTCGATCGTTGTGACGTGGCTGTGGTCACGAATATCGGTATCGGTGATCACCTGGGACTGAGCTATATCCACACGGTGGATGATCTGGCCGTGGTGAAAAGAGTCGTGGTGCAAAACGTGGCACCTACCGGCACAGCAGTACTTAATGCGGCTGATCCCATGGTGGTAAAAATGGCCAGTGCGTGTCAGGGATCGGTCACATTTTTTACCAGTGACTGCCATCATCCGGTAATGGCAACTCATCGCGCCAAGGGACAGCGGGTGGTCTATCTGGATGGCAAGGAGATCGTGGCTGCCGAAGGCATTGTTGAGCAGAGAATCGCGCTGCGGGATATTCCGCTGACGCGCAATGGCACAATTGGCTTCCAGATAGAAAATGCGATGGCGGCAATAGGCGTTGCCTGGGCCCTGGGCGTAGACTGGAAAATTATCCGCGCGGGTGCAGCCACTTTTATCAATGATGCAGCAACGGCACCAGGCCGGTTTAATGTTTATGACTATCGCGGCGCAACCCTGATTGCTGATTATGGACACAATCCCGATGCGATTATTGCCCTGGTCAGCGCGATAAACAATATGCCGGCCAAGCGTCGCCTGGTCGTGATCAGCGGTGCGGGAGACCGGCGCGATGAGGACATCAGCCAGCAGACGGAGATACTCGGCAATGCCTTTGACGAGGTTATTCTATACCAGGATCAATGCCAGCGCGGGCGTGCTGATGGTGAGGTGTTGGGGCTATTGCAGAAGGGTTTGAAAAATGCAAAGCGCGCCAAAGCGGTCGAGGAAATTCGCGGTGAATTTCCAGCCATAGACCTTGCCCTGTCCCACCTTTCTGCCGGAGATTTGTGCCTGGTTCTGATCGACCAGGTTGATGAAGCGCTGGCGCATATTGCAAAGCGTATTGCTGAAGCATGAGGGCAGGATTACACCGGCAGTATCTGCTACTTGTCTGGTCTTGACTCTATGATGCTCATACCCAGGAAACTGCTCGCCGTGATCGAATTCATCGAACACGCACAGTACCCGGCCATTTACAAAGCGCTGGGTTACGAGGTGACTACCGAATGGCAGGTGCGTAAAGCGGTTGCGCTGATCCGCAAATTGAAGCCGGATGTGATTGTTGCTGATTTTTATTTCCAGTCCGATTTTCGCGACCGGTTAAGCAATCTTGAATCCCTGTTGGCGGCAACCCAGCTGTTGCATGAATTCAGAGTGCTGGTTTTTTATGAACCGCATAACGAGCCGGTGCTGGATAAAGTTCGACAGCGCATGCGTATCGATGCGGCACTTCCCATGCCTGCAACGGATGAGGCAATCAAGGCAGTGTTGAAGGACTGGTTGTAGTCACTGCATCAATACGCTGCCGGTTTTTTCTGTGCTGAATTTTAGTTACGTGGTAAATTGCAGGGGTTAATTGCCAATTTGCAATATTAACTTGGGCCCACGCAGGGGAAGTGATGATAAAAAATCGGGCAGGTTTTTTCTGCACTGCAATACCTCAGCTTGAGGCACGACATTATGCGTCCGGTTTAAATTCACGGTTTAATTCTGATCAACTATCCTTTGCCGATTATGTGGAGAGGAGCCGGGACATGATCAGCAAAGTTCGCTCAGTGACCGCTCAAGATGCACTGCAGCAAGCCGATCTGCATAAAGCAATCGACGGCAATTGCCCGTTTGAACTTAACCCGCTCGCCACTGATGCCGCAGGTAAAGAAAAACCCTGGCGCCGGGGAATACTGCTTACACACGGTCTGAGCGACTCCCCCTATATTATGCGGCATCTGGCTGACGTATTTCAGGAAAATGGATTTCGTGTCATGGCTGTCCTGCTGCCGGGGCATGGCACCAGACCGGGAGACTTGCTGGATGTGACCTGGCAGGAATGGGCCAAGGCTGTTGCCTATGGCACAGACAAACTTGCTGCCGAGGTTGATGAGGTTTACCTGGGGGGATACTCTGCCGGGGGTGCACTGAGCATCTACCAGAGTCTGCAAGACCAGCGTGTACGCGGACTATTCCTGTTTGCTCCCGCAATTGGTATCACTCACCGTGCCGCTTTTGCGCGCTTGCACAAACTGGTGAGCTGGCTTGTTCCCTGTATGAAGTGGGTGGATATCAAGCCGGATAATGATATCTACAAATATGAGTCTTTTGCCAAAAATACCGCAACGCAGATGTACCAGTTAACCCTTGCTTTGGGTGCAGAACTGAAACAGCGTGTGTTGAATATTCCGATATTTACCGTCGCCAGTATGGACGATAAAACGGTGAACACCGTTTCAACGCTTGAGTTTATGGCGCAACATGAAAATGCCAGCAATAAACTCATACTCTACAGCAAGGATACAACTCAATTTTCTAACAATGTTTCGGGTGGCAATATAGAATGGGTGAACAGCTTTATACCCGAGCAGAAAATTCTCGGCTCGGCACATACAGCCATCCTTGTTTCGCCCGATGATGAACACTATGGTGTTCATGGAAATTATGCAAATTGCATACATTATTATCGCGATAATATGGAAAAATATGTTGCCTGTACGATGCACCCCAGTGAATGCTGGCTGGGGGAGATTTTGGAAAAAAATCTCGAAATCGGCGTGTTGCGCCGACTTATGTATAACCCCAATTTTGCCGCCCTGAAAAAGTCCCTGAAATTGTTTATCGATAATTTGCCATAACTGTTGCTATACAACACCCTTGAAATAGACAGGAATGTGACCAACTGCAATATTTTGGCGTTAAGATTGAATTATCGTTGTCCTTACTGAAGGGGAGTAACCATGAATGTCAATGAACTCAAGCTAGTGGCACAAACCATCGTTGCCAAACAGAAAGGCGTGCTGGCTGCCGATGAAAGCAGCCCCACGATCAAAAAACGTTTCGACACTATCAAGGTTGAATCGACCGAGGAAAACCGTCGACGCTACCGCGAGATACTGTTTACCAGCGCCGGTATTGAACGTAATGTGGGTGGTGTTATTCTGTTCGATGAAACGTTGCGTCAGACCACCAAAGAGGGTGTTCCATTCGCACAACTGTTAAGCAGTCGTGGGATTATTCCGGGGATTAAAGTGGATAAAGGTGCAAAAGCGCTGGCACTGTATCCGGGAGATAAAATTGCCGAAGGCCTGGATGGGCTGCGCGAACGTCTTGTTGAATATAAACAGCTCGGAGCAAAGTTTGCGAAGTGGCGTGCGGTGATCGAAATTGATGAACACAAACTTCCCTCGTCCTATGCGATTCACGCAAATGCTCATGCTCTGGCCCGTTATGCGGCGTTGTGCCAGGAGCTGGATATAGTGCCCATAGTAGAGCCCGAGGTGCTGATGGATGGTGCACATAAAATCGAGCGCTGCGAAGTGGTGACCTCGCGTGTGCTTGAGGCCGTATTTACCGAGCTCGACGCACATCGGGTGCTGTTCGAGGGCATGTTGCTGAAGCCCAATATGGTGATCCCCGGCAAGAAATGCGAGCAACAGGCCTATGCGCAAGAGATTGCCGAAGCCACCATCCGTTGCTTTGCCCGTTACGTGCCGGCCGCAGTCCCCGGCATCGTGTTCCTGTCAGGCGGGCAGAGCGCTGAAGAAGCGACAGAAAATCTGAATGCGATGAACGCAATGGGCACACATCCATGGCAAGTCAGCTTTTCCTATGGCAGGGCGCTGCAGGCCCCGGTACTGGCGGCATGGAAAGGGCAGGAGAGCAACGTGGCAGCGGCGCAGAAAGCGCTGGCTAAGCGTTGTCATTTAAATGGCCTGGCGCGTGATGGCAAGTATACTGCCAGCTTGGAAGCTGCCGCATGATAATGGGCCCCGGGCAATCACTGATCTTTGCACATCGCGGTGCCAATAAGGAGGCACCTGAAAATACCCGCTCTGCATTTGACCGTGCGCTCGCATATCCCATCGATGGCATGGAGACCGATATTCAGCTTAGCCGTGATGAAGTGCCGGTACTGTGGCACGACCGCTTTCTGGCCAAACTCGGCCATCCCGCCCAACACATAGATGACTTCGACTATAGCCAGTTGCAGGCGATGAATTTGTCCCGGCATTTCACGCCGGAGGTCAAACCGGAAGGTATTGTGAGCTTGCAGGCGTATCTGGACGCATATCGCAGGCGTACGCGCTTGCTGCTGGAAATTAAAAATCGTGAATGGGAATTACCCGCCCGCCATGAACTTAAAGTTCGGCATACGCTGGCGATGGTGGGGCAGGTGACGGACGATCGCATCATGATTTCCTCGTTTAATCTGGAAAGCCTGATTTATGCGCAACAGTGCAGGCCTGGATTCCCGCTGGTTTACAACTTTGAAGATGAGCAAACTTTGCAGGACGCGAAGCATGTTCTGGCAGCGCATTCCTTTCTGCATGGATTGTGCCTGCCCATCGCCACATTGGATTCCGGCTTTGTGGAATTGCTGCGAGGATTGAAAAAGAGCATTGCGGTATACACCTGCAACAGCGATGAGGAAATCAGCAAGGCATTGCAACTGGGGGTGGATATTCTGATTAGTGATATTCCACAAAAGGCGTTAATTTTGAGAGGTCAACGCAGTTGATCTGAAAAAATGTGTAGATCATTTTTTTGTTTTTGAGGATTTAATCCAGATTTTATTATGTTGCGACATGCGCAAATCCCCCCTAGCCCCCATTTGCACCCAAAGGGGGCAAGAACCTCTGCGAGGCAAAGTGGGGAACCCACCAAGTTTTAGTCGGAGAAAATTCCTCCCTTTGGCCAGAGGCAGGGTCGCTGCGTAGCAGCGGGGCACCCAACGGCGTACTCCTTGCGGGTAAAAGGGAGGTTAGGAGGGATTTTGCACTTCAAGAATGATGCAATGTTCAATAGTGAGGGAACGAGGTTGAAGCGAAATTTTTCAGCACTGCAAAACAGGCAGTTTGACCTGCTGGTTTGCGGCGGCGGTATTTACGGTGCGTGGACTGCCTATGACGCCGCTTTGCGCGGCCTCAAGGTTGCCATCGTGGAGCAGGGCGATTGGGCCAGCGCCACCTCCTCAGCCTCCAGCAAGCTTATTCATGGCGGCTTGCGCTATCTTGAATCATACGACTTCAAGCTGGTTAAAAAAGCGCTGAGTGAACGGCAAATGTTATTGCAAGCCGCACCGCATCGCGTGTGGCCGTTGCGTTTCGGCGTGCCTGTGTATGCCGACAGCCGCATCGGCAGGTTACAGCTAAAGCTGGGTTTGATCTTGTACGATTTTCTTGCCGCCAGCCCGCTGCGGGAAATGGCCCATCGTTATTTCAACCGGCAGGCTTTTGCTCACCGTTTTTCAGCACTTGATACTGTCGGCTTGAGAGGCGGCTTTAGTTACAGCGACGCACAGACTGACGATGCGCGTCTTGTACTGGAGCTAATCGACGGTGCCATGACAGCCGCTGCGGTGTGTGTAAATTATTGCCAGCTGACATCCCTGACAAAACATATGGGTCAGGTGAACGGTGCGATCGTTAAAGATCAGCTGAGCGGTGTGAGTGTTGAGTTAAAAGCGAAGCAGGTTGTTTATGCCACGGGTCAATGGTCTGCTGTCGAAAAAGAAAGCAGCAAATGGTGCCGCGTCACCAAAGGCGTGCATTTGCTATTGCCCGCAGTGCTGAAAGACGAAGCCTTGCTGTTGACCGCCAAGGCCGATGGCCGTGTGTTTTTCATGATCCCCTGGTATGGGCTGACTGTGGTCGGCACCACCGATACCGATTACAACGGTGATATGAACCATGTTCGTGCAGAAGAACAGGATGAGGCCTACCTGCTGGATGCCGCCAATCATTACCTTAAAGCAGCATGGACCAAAGCCGATGTGATCAGCAGTTATGCGGGATTAAGGGTGATGAAACGCAGCGAAAAATCTGCGCCCTCTGCCGTCAGCCGTGACTGGGAATTGAAAACCGCAAGCAATGGTGTGCATTACTCCATCGGCGGGAAAATCACCTCGGCACGGGAGGACGCGGCCAGTATCGTTGATGCAGTGTGCGCACAGCTTGGAAAAAATATTCCCTGCGCCAGCAGGGGAAGATTATTTCCCTGGGCGCCAGAAGAAGATTATGCCGTGTGGTCTGCCGCAATCAGCAAGCAGGCAGCACAGCTTAATGTCGATATGGAAAGCACAAAATGGTTAATCAGCCGTCACGGCAAACGCGTGATCGAGATCCTGAAAAATATAGAATCAAATCCAGCGCTGGCCGAGCGCATTACCCCGACAGTACCGTTGATCCTCGCCGATTTATTGTTCTGTGCGCGCAATGAAATGGTCGTGCATCTGGATGACCTGTTGCGCCGTCGCATGCCGCTGCTTATCCTGGCCAGAATCAGTGAGGAACATATGCGTAGCCTGGCCGAGCAGGTATCTGGCATATTGACTTGGGATGAAAGCACTATGCAACGTGAACTCTCATCCTGTATACATTACACTAAACCATGATCACAGCCATTGCGCTTGACCTGGGCAGCACCTCCATCAAAGCAGGGTTGCTGGATCAGAATGGCAAACTCAGCAACATCGTTGCACAGCCCGCGCCAACTATCCGTGCAGAAGGCGGCCACTACGAAAGTGACGCCCTGTCTTATGCAGAGCTTGCGGATCAAGTGCTCGCAAATTGTCTTGAACAGGCAGGAGGCGGCTTGCCGCCTCTGGGTTTATGCAGCCAGCGCTCCTCGTTCCTGATCTGGGAGCGCAGCAGCGGGAAACCAGTCACCCCGCTTATTTCATGGCAAGACAATCGCGGTGTCGCGAGCTGCATAGCATTGCAGGGGCAGGAGCCGCTTATTACCGGGCTCACCGGCTTGCGCCTGACACCTTATTTTTTTGCCAGCAAGCTGCGCGTGGTGTTGCAGGAAAATCCGCATTGGCGTGAACGTTTGGAGCGCGGCGAGTTACTGGTGGGCACACTGGACACGTTTTTAATCTGGCGCTGGACGGACGGCAGGCATCACCTCACGGATGCATCGATGGCTGCGCGCACCCTGTTGATGGATATTGGAAGTCAGAAGTGGTCGCCTTTGTTATGCGATCTTTTTGAGATACCGCTGAATATACTGCCCGCGATCAAACCTTCCACTGGATTGAAGATACGTCTTAACAATGACCTGACCCTGCAAGCCAGCCTGGCTGACCAGTCTGCAGCCCTGCTGGCCAGCGTTGGCGAAGATCAGCAGGCGGCACTGGTCAATCTGGGTACGGGTGGTTTTGTGATTCGCTATCTGGCTGATGGACGCAGCACGCAACACGGCTATCTGCGCACCCTGGTGTATCAGCCCTCCGCAATGCCCGCCCATATAGCCATAGAAGGCACACTCAACTCCATCGCAGCCGCGCTGGCCCCTTACCCGGTTGGCGATTGCAAGATAGAGGATATGGCTGCAAATAATATTTTTTGTCTGGCCGAGCCCAGCGGCCTGGGCGCGCCTTATTTTCGCAATGATCTGGGCCTGCAGTTTTCCAGTCCGGTGGAGCAACTGCAGCCGGGTGAAATTGCCTGTCTCCTACTGGAAGCCATTATTTTCCGTGTGGTGCGGATACTGCAAGAATTTCACCACGAAGCCGCGCTAAAACGCGTGTATCTATCGGGTGGCTTGTCTGAATTGAGCAGCTTGCAACAGGGAATTGCCCAATGCCTGGCTTTTGATGGTCTGGCCTGCGACGTTTACCGCTTGCAGCAAAGGGATGCCAGCCTGCAGGGGGCGGCGATGCTGGCAGCAGGTATCAGTCATGATGCTCGCCATGATGCTGAAAAATTAGGATCAGCAAGTGTTAACAAGGCTCTGCCGGAAAAATATCAGCGCTGGAAGCTGTGGTTTGATCAGATGCTTAAAACCTGACAGCACAGTTGTTCTGTGCCCAACAGTTGCTGGATGATATTGGCTGTCGTGTGTATTTCCACATACACCAACACCTTGCAAATGATCTGAAAGTACATTTTGACTATTTCCCCTATTAGGGGATAATGTGCCCATGGAAAAACACAAACCGCATTACTTGCTAAAAGCGATTCAAGCTCAGATGAATTCACCGGAAGCGATGAATCTGACGCTATCCGCGCTTGAAGGAATTCGCGCTGCAGGTATGGCACAAGTAGATGCGTTAGCTGTGATCCAGGGTTTATCCACCGTAGACTTTTTTAAAAGTATGACGACTAATGCTGATCATCGAGTATGGCAGGACGTATATCACTCCGAATGGCAAGAGGTCGCGCTATATATCAAGTTTCAGCTGGCTGGAGAGTATTTTGTGATTTCATTCAAGGAGCGATGAGATGAAAAAAAGTAAATGGAATGGTCAAATATGTCCAATATGTGGAACTGGCGTTTTACATGACGGCAACAAGCTGGTGACACAAGACTATAAAGGTCACCAATATCAAGCAAAAGTACACGGTGCATTTTGCAATAAATGTGATGAGGCAATTTTACTTTTCAACGCTGCAGAAGAAGCTGCATGGTTGGCTTTTCGAGATCAGGTTGACCGACAAGCAGCTAGTGAGTTAGAGGGAATCCGGAAGCGGTTAAAACTCACTCAGGCTCAGGCAGCAAAACTCGCGGGTGGTGGTAAAAATGCATTTTCTCGCTATGAGAGAGGGCAAGCTAAACCTGTTGCAGCAGTCATCAATTTATTTAAGTTGTTGGATAAACACCCTGATCTAATTAAAGAACTGGTTTGATTGTTCTTTTCCATCCTAACGCGACATGACAGGTATCTCGACAGATGCCCGTATGAAAGCTTTAAGTTCAGCGGTCGCTGTCGGCCACTAGGCGACGCTTGGGGATGCAGCTGGGAATGACCGCATCTCGGCCAAAGCGGACTGTGGCGATTTCTCGAAAAGGCTATTGGTTCTGGCTACCAGTATGTCCGCTTTTAAATTTTCGAACAATCTCTTTAACCCATAAGCGACGTTCACGTTTCCAGACGCGGTCTGTCAGATTATAAGATTATGATACCCTCTCTTTGATATGCTGCTTCGTGATACACAAAGTCAAATAGTAGCCAACTTCTGTTGCCTTGTTGGTTAGTCCAAAACGCTCGCATCAACCACATACACCATTATTTTCTTATTAGTGCCCGCCAAGCACTGATCTGCGATCTCTTGTAGTTGCGACTGCAATAATGTGGGGGTGGTGGGTTTCTCGCCGTTCGGCCCACCTTTGATTCCTTTAGGTCCTGCCCATCCAACTAGATAAATGCCATACCGAACTCTCGGATCCTGCATGTATTTTGTCCATAGTTGATTTTCAATAGCAACCCAAAGTTCAGCATGATCTGCCCACTTAACTTCCACTGGCATATCTACAATAAAGCCTGAGTCCAGAGCACAGGATAAGCGAGCGTCTGGTTTCTTGGCGTCGAGAACTTCGGGTTCCCGCGCACCGACAACGCGTTTTGCCCGAACAATTGGCATCAATTGCCCAAAAATAGCGGTCTGCAAAAATGGTTCATCACGGTGTGTCCGATTGCCGCTTTTTTTCGTGCCGTCCCACAGCAATGGAACCAAGTTGTAATCTGAGCGAAAGGCGGGAATTAGCTCTTGCTCAATCAATTCATTCAATAGCAGCATAAAGTCGTTGTCGTTGCGCACAAGGTATGTTTGTTCGTCGAGAACCTGATTCACCGTCGTAATCGGTAACGGGCTCCACGATTCATCGGCCTGTCGCTGAACAAGTTCTGCATAAATATTCGCAAACCAATCGCGGTGCACCCCAAAGCGAGTATCCTCTTTCCATGCGCCGAACCATTCACGAGCGAGTTGGGGCGGTGCTTTTGAAATATGATTAACCAAGCTGTCGCGCGCATGTGCAAACTGGTCGAAAGATGTAACCATACCACCGTCAATATTTCGTTCTGTACGTGGCGGTTGGGCATACAACAATGGAAAAATATTAACATAACTTTGCCAAGATACCGCCTCTGTCCATGTGCTGTTAAATGACGAATAGTTGTTTTGCAGTTCCTGCAATCCATTGACGAAGCCTATCGCGCGTGGAGAGTGGCGGCTACCTTGAAATACAACATTTGCTAACACATCGAACGCGTTATCGGCATCGAGCAGCCACCAAGCGGCCAACGTGCTTAAAGCCGCGTATTCAAACCACGGCGCAGGCAAGGTTTGCCCGCACCACTCAGAATTAACCAGATCAGATACAAGTTTAAGCACCTCGTCCCGGCGGGAGGATCGAAGCAGAATTTTCAAGGCGTATTGGCGCGCACGGGTTTGGAGGGGGATACCTTCTCTGATAACGTAATTAACAAGCTCATCCATCAGCCCGCTCGGTAAATCATCGAGCGAGTTCAAACACTGCCATATCATAGGATGCGTTTCTTCTGAGAACATACTTTCCCGCTTAATCGAATCCAATATCCGCAACCAGACTGACGAGCGATAGTGGTTCCACAAGACAGGAAGCAGTGTTGAGGTTTCGTTATTTTGGTGCAACATACGCCAGATTAGATATTCAATCTGGTATTGATTCAGCGATGAGAGTTGAGGTTGCTGGAGTCGATAGCCAAATCCGGCGGCAATTGCCAGATTGGGCAGATTATTGGAATAAGGCCATAGTCCGGGGATATCGTTTAGCCTATCCCAAATGCCAACCAGCCCTTCGTGCACGGCTTGCGCCACACCTGAGCCATAGCGCTCCTTGATCGCTTCTATAGGCACATCACCGAACACCTCCATGTTTACTTGGTATATTACGCTAAGGATAAATTCGAAATTACCCGTCCGCAATGCATCCATATTCGACTGAACATAAGTAATGTCTTGGGCCTCTTCGATGGCACGCTTGTCCTTGTATTCTTGATTCTCTCTGCTCATCCTTGCCACTGGTCCATCTAGTGCGGAAACCCGCGCAACCTCCCATAACGCACCATAGATTGAATCACCCTTGGCGAGTGCTTCAAGAGTTTCGAGTTTGACCACGTGCGGGGGGTGATATGCAAGGCGTACGAGTTGTTCAAAAAAATTCTTTCCAATTTCTGGCGTTCCAGAATGCTCGTGGCAGATATCAATGAAAACCGGGACATCATCCTCGGTTGTAATGCTGTCGTAGAAAGGTAAATGCCACCATGGATTGAAATCCTTACCTTTAGGCCAGTTCTTTAACTGCCAGCGAAGCAATGCGGCTCTAAGATGAGGCATTGCACGCAATGTCTGAATAAGCTGCTGGAGCTCAGTTTCATTGGCCGTCCCGTGATGGCGTACCCAGCCAGCTAGTTTAATCAACCATGGACCTAGCCTATCTATATCTAGGTCTTTTTCTATCAACTCTTCCTGCAATAGTTTGGTGAAAATTTCCGTTGAAGAACGCAATGCAATGGAATCTCCATCATCCTTGAGAAGCGGGACAATAGCGTTCAAGATAAGTTGGCGCTCAGCATGAGATGGCTGCTTCCGTTCCAGAAAATCATGATCCCAGAAATGTCTATAAAGACCAAACAAAGAGCGATTATGTGGAACATGAAGTGAGCACAGTGCTTGAGCAGTAGTCAAGTGATGAGGATACAAGCGATAAAGCAGAGCCCCGCTGATCTCATCATCCTTGTCTAGGCCTACCGGAAGATTGAGTAAGGGGTACAGTTTTGCCGCATAGTCGGACGGTGCGCAACTAGCAAGGATCGTTGCAGCTCTTGCTCGCAGTACGGATTCCGCATTGCTATCAAAAGCGACTTGCAGAAGGTCTGGGAAAAGCGGATCGACCTCGGCTGCGTCGATCATCTCCATGACCATGTGACGCACTGCAGTGCTAATCCCCGGCTGCAATAGCTGACGAAGTACATTATCAGACACTGAACGGGCGAGGTCGCCAAAGCGACCAAAATCACGTTGCCACGCCCTCTTTTCAAAGCGCTTTGCCAGCGCGGCTATAAGCTCCTCACGTTCAGCAGGGGTATATCGAACAGTATCGCCCTGCGCCGCTGTAATAGGATCATGTGTAATCAGCCAGTTGCGGAAGTGCATGTCCAAGCCCGCGAGCCACGCTGCGGTCTCGCGCAACGGGCCAGGTATTACCTCGTGCTCTACCGGAAAAAGTGGAAGTATCCGACCCAATGGAAGCCCACCTTTGATCTGCTCTGATAGTGCGACAGCGGTCATGAATTCAGCAAAGCTTCGATGTAAAAAACTGAACCCGTTCGAAGCGTGTTGTGTGAATAGACCTGTGTTCAGTGTTTCGAGAATCTCATTGCGTTCGGCTCCTGAGCAAGCCGCGTCCAATGTCCGATCATTTCCTGAATCCATGTCGGGCACCGCAATCGCGTCTTTACCGCCAAATACCGCATGTACCGCCAATTTTTTAGCGATAGAAATACGCCTAGCTGGCATGGTCTGAGGAGGTGCTTGGTCCTTGCGTTCACTGTTATGTTCTGTGTTCAAATTATCGACCGCTCGTTCGTATAGACCGGTTCGATCACGACCTAGCGTTTCATCGCCATGTTGGAACAATTGCAGCATCATAGCCAAGAGTAATGGCTGCCCAGCTAGCGGTAAAACGTGCCGCCGCGACAATGCTTCCATAAATCGATTGACGACCTCCTGTGTGCCAAGCTTCTCCAATGCTAAGGTGCGCACCGCGACCTCATCCAGCGGCAGAAGTTGTAGCGTAACGACGCCGCTGATCATTTCTTCCCCGGATCCAATATCTGGAAAAAACGACTTCAGTTGATTTGCCTCAGTCGGGCGCCAATCACGGCTTCTACATGAGATTCTGAGTTGAACTCTATCGAGCACCTCGCGTTCCTTAAGCTCTCGCAGCCCTCTCTTAATCACATCGAATGCGCGCTCTGTCTTGATCCGGCCCTCGTCCAAGGCGTCAATAAACCACCATACGATTTGGCCAGCATCCAAAGCGGCAAAGAAGCCCTTGCGGTCAACCAACGTGGCAAAGACATCGTCACCCTCGCACCAGTCTTGCCAACGGCTCATGAATGCTGATTGACCGGAATCGTTTAGCTGCGAGAAACGATGAACGAATTCGCTTGTCTTTCCGCTACCGGGTTCACCGAGCAGCAACACGCATGTAACCGTGTCCCAGTCGGACCATTCTCGTTGATTTACTTCGTACCATGCAGAGGCTGTGGATGGAAGCCCACGCTTGCTTATCGCCGGTGACTGGCCGAGTTGTATACAAAGCCGATCAGCGTGAGTCGTGAATCGGAAGTCGGTCGATGGTTTCATGGTTGAATTCTACTGGGTTATTTATGCAGAGTAAGTACTAGTCACAAACGCGACATTTGTTTCGTTGAGAGTGTCCGGTTCGAGACAAACATTGAGACAACGCCTATTCCTATGGCTTGAACGTAAAGCGATCAGACGGAACTGAGCGAAACAGCTCATACAGGTAATCTCGATCGATCTCTCTCCTGGCGATCACATGAACATCCGGTAACCAGTCCCCGAGCAAGACGAAGTGAACCTTATCCGGGTCCAACGCGGCGAATGCAGCATTAAGTTTTGTTTCGTTCTGCTTGATGTGCGTTGTAATGAATGCTCCTTGAAGGCTCACGTCTGGATCTGCAGGTAAAAATTTCGTATCGACACTCCGGAGGAGCAGTGCAGCGTCATGCTCAGGCGGGGGAATTTCCGTTTCGCCAGTTTCGCTCTCCATCTGTTTGATGAAATCGATTGTTCTGCACTTCACTTCAAGTAGCACCTTGCGGCCTCGTCCATGAACCATCCAGTCAACTGCTCGATGACCTTCTCCGTAGCCGGTAACTTCAAATTCGGCTTGCGCGCTAGAGGCAATTCGATGTCCAGGAATCATCTCAACTAGAGTGGCCGCGTGACGTTCCGGATCATTTAGTCTGGCGAGATATACCGCACTCTGTTCTTCGCTCAAACGAGCTCGTATTACTGCTAGCGTGTTATAGATGTCCTCGACTGGCAGCCACATGTGTGTACCCCAAACTAACGTTCCACCGATCTCGAACGGAACTCCATATTCGTATCTCCATTGGTTCGTCATCTTGTCGAGAAACGCTCCGGCATTGATCAGAGGTGCCGGTACAGAAGCAATCAAGAGATCAGCCTGCTCAGAGGACAAGCCAGCTTCGAAGCACTTGCTCAGAAGTTTCTCGCGGAGAGTTCCTTTCGCTCCCACTGTATCAGGTAAAATCTTGTCTATCCACATAACAGTGATGATAGCTTATGCGCGTATATTTATGGCGCATGAATGTCTTTATAGGGACGAAAGTGACAGTTCGGAAAGATTGAAAGCGGACATCCCTGCAGGCTGCACCGATAACCTTTTAATAAAATTGCCACGGTCCGCATTGGCCGAAGAGCAGCCATTCGCAGCAATCGCTCTGATCGTCTCGAATGGGCACGTCAGAGACTGTTTGCTATAAAGTTGCTCCATGGACATGAGCACTCAAAA
>Ga0315272_10000912_pt1 | contig 14985 bp, 15 predicted proteins | sample C3_middle_MG_FD_203918 | JGI IMG/M metagenome (GOLD analysis project Ga0315272, IMG submission 203918) | Sediment microbial communities from Yellowstone Lake, YNP, Wyoming, USA - C3_middle | ecosystem: Environmental > Aquatic > Freshwater > Lake > Sediment | place: USA: Wyoming | collected...
GCCACATTCCAAGCGGAAACAATAATGCGACGAGAGTCTGAATTCTTTTTAAGAGTCTCTACGACCTCAGCAATCTGATCAATATGCCCACCATTCGGGGTGGGCCAAGAGCGCCACTGATAGCCATAAATAGGGCCTAGATCACCATCGGGTGCCGCCCAGTCATTCCAAATGGAAACGCCACGCTCTTTAAGCCAATTGTTATCAGTGCTGCCTTTGAGAAACCAGAGTAATTCTAAAATAATGGACTTGAGATGCAGCTTCTTAGTGGTCACCATCGGAAAGCCTTCGGCCAGATTAAAGCGCATCTGGTGGCCAAAGATGGAGATGGTCCCGGTACCGGTTCTGTCGGCCTTTAGGACGCCTTTTGCAAGGACTTCCTTCATGAGGTTGTGATATTGATCCATCGGTTTATTCAGTCAAATGATTCAGTGATATTAAGAGCTTACTCGAATGTTGTTGGACTTACCCCAAGTGCCTTGTGTAGCTTAGGGGAGGTGGTGGTGTACTGGAGTTGAATCTGCTTTTCAGGGGCAATATAGGCCGCTGCGGCAAAGGCTGCCAAAGCTGCTTCATGAAAGCCCGACAAAATGAGTTTTTTCTTGCCAGGGTAGATGTTGATATCCCCGACAGCGTAAATACCTGGCGCACTAGTTTGAAAGCAAGCAGTATCTACAGCGATTTGTTTGCGATCGATATCCAAACCCCAGTCCGCAATTGGGCCTAGTTTTGGTGAGAGGCCATAAAAGAGTAAAAGTGTATCTAAGGCAATCACCTGAACTTCACCATCAATATTGGTGACCGCAATGTCAGTGAGATATCCGTTGGAAGATTCAAAACCGGTGATTTGGCCTATTAATAATTGCATTTCTCCAGCAGCGCATAGTGCCCGCATCTTAGCGACGGATTGAGGCGCTGCCTTGAAGTCATCTCTGCGATGAATGAGTGTCACGCTGGCAGCTTTGCCAACAAAGTGCAGCGCCCAATCCAGCGCGGAATCTCCGCCGCCGCAAATCACCATCTTCTTGCCTGTAAATTGTTCTGGGTCTCTCACGCGATAGAACACTTGCTTATCTACAAAGGCCTCAATGCCTTCTAGATTGAGGGTTCTCGGCTGAAACGCTCCGACGCCAGCGGCAATAAATACCGTCTTGGATAAAAAGCGTTGATTTTGAGAGGTCCTAATCAGAAAGCGCCCATCAGCTTGTTTCTCAAGGGTGGAGACCTCTTGATTTAAATGAAACTGCGGAGCAAATGGCTCAATTTGTTTTAAGAGATTACTAACCAGCTCTCGACCCGTGCAAACTGGTATCGCCGGAATGTCATAGATGGGTTTATCTGGATAAAGCTCGATGCATTGACCGCCTACTTCAGGCAGGGAGTCAATGACATGCGCTTTAATTTCAAGGAGTCCAAGTTCGAAGACTTGGAAGAGTCCCACCGGACCGGCGCCAATAATGACTGCATCGGTTTCAATGGGATGGTGCAATTTACTTTACCAGTTGATCAAGTTTGTTTTTAACGTCTTTCCACTCTTCGGCTTCTGGCAATGCTGCTTTAGATTTGGTGATCGAAGTCCATCCCGGGGATAGATCTGCATTCAATTTGATAAATGACTGTTGATCTCCAGGTACATCATCTTCCGCATAAATCGCATTGACTGGGCACTCGGGTACGCATACTGCGCAATCAATGCACTCATCTGGATCGATGACTAAAAAATTAGGGCCTTCGCGAAAACAATCGACAGGGCAGACATCAACACAGTCTGTGTATTTGCAGCGGATGCAGGCTTCAGTAACAACGTAAGTCATGATGGTTTACAGGTAAGGAGCCCAGATCAATGGACTGCCAAGTTATAAAAACTCAATTTTAGCCGAATCAGCCTATTTTTCTGGCGAAAGGTTCAATTCAGTTGAGTTAAAGTCACGCTATGACCACTCAAGCCAATCCCACTTTCTCAGCTACTAAACCCAAAATTCTGGTTGCAAGAGCTATATTTCCAGAAGCGCTAGCCAAATTAGAGGAATCCTTTGAGGTTCGCTCCAACCAGTCCGACAAAATTTTGACCCCTGAAGAGCTGCAAAAGGCGCTTTCAGAGGTCGATGGAGCTCTAGTTGCTGGTAGCGAGCGAATTGATGCTTCTGCGCTCTCTCTGGCTGGCAATTTGAAGGTGATTGCCAATATCTCAGTTGGATACAACAACTTTGATGTGCCGGCCATCACTGCGGCAGGTGTCATGGCTACCAATACCCCTGATGTTCTTACGGATACCACGGCCGATTTTGGTTTTGCTTTGCTGATGGCCACCGCTAGACGTATTACTGAATCCGAGCATTGGGTGAGGGACGGAAAGTGGGATCAATGTTCGATTGTGAATAACCCACTCGGCATGGATTTACATCACAGTACTGTTGGCATCATTGGTATGGGTCGGATTGGCCAAGGGATTGCTAAGCGCGCATTAGGCTTTGGAATGAAAGTGATTTATCACAATCGTAGTCATCTTTCAGATGTGGATGAAAAGGCTTGTGGAGCAACTTACGTTTCCAAAGAAGAATTACTCCGCACTGCTGATCACGTCGTGCTGGTATTGCCTTACACCACACAAAATCATCATGCGATTGGCGCGCCAGAAATTGCCCTGATGAAACCCACTGCAACCCTGATTAACATTGCTCGTGGCGGTATTGTGGATGATGGTGCTTTAGCGCAAGCATTACAAGAAGGAAAGATATTTGCTGCCGGCCTGGATGTTTTTGAGGGTGAGCCTCAGGTACATCCAGAGTTACTCAAGTGCAGCAATGTTGTATTGGCCCCGCATATTGCAAGTGCTACTGAAAAAACCCGTAGAGCAATGGTGGATCTGGCTATTGAAAATTTATGCGCCGCACTTGCTGGCAAGCGACCGCCAAGTTTAATTAATGCTGAAGTGTTCAGCACTTAATGCAATGAAGCGAAGTCGACTCAAAAATTAGTCGGCTTCGATTTCTTCTGGGAGCTCGCGCAGAGCAAGTTCAATTCCGCCAAATTTACCTGCCACCCAGTTATAGACCTTGCAGGCAATCCACAGCAAAGCAAAACCGAGCAGGGCATTGAGAATTAATGCTGAGAGCACGGTAAATCCAGGGATTGCGCCGTCGCGAATGAAGGCTACAAATAGGGCTAACAACACAATCGGAACGGAGAAGCAAAGATAAACCAAAACCAGGGTTTTGGCGGTATGCATTGGGTCTACGAAGGCGATTTCTTTTTTGGTGAGTTTCATGAGGAGCAATATTAAAGCAGTCCGTCGAAAAGCGCCACATCTACCCAGTCACCAGCCGCAATATTTCCTTGCTCGTGAGAGAGAATGACAAAGCAATTTGCCTCACTCATGGATCGCAAAATTCCAGCCCCTTGGCTACCAGTGAGTTTTACCGTTGGCTTTCCATCGGCCCCACGCCCCAAAATGGCGCGTTGAAATTCTGTGCGACCTGGTTTTTTCCGAATCGGCGCCTCGGCGATCGCTTGAGTCATTGGCGACTCAGTCTGGCTTGCACCATTGAGTTGCAATAAAGCAGAGCGTACAAATTGGTAAAAGGTCACCATCACTGCTACTGGGTTGCCAGGCAAGCCAAAGAAGAGGGTCTTGCGGTTAGATCCCTGAACTGGCTTCAGTACCCCAAAGGCCATAGGGCGTCCTGGGCGCATGGCGATTTTCCAGAACCCAACATCACCGAGTTCTTGCATAATTTGCTTGGTAAAGTCGGCTTCGCCAACGGAAACGCCGCCAGAAGAAATCAGGACATCTGCCTTGGAGGCTGCATCTATAAATGCCGCCTTCAGAGAGTCGGGGTCATCGCGGACAATGCCGCAATCGATGATCTCTAAATTGAGACGATTAAGTAGGCCGGTGAGGCTATAGCGATTACTGTCATAAATACTGCCCACATCCAAAGCTTGACCAAGGGGGCGTAATTCATCTCCGGAGGACAAAATGGCCACCCTCAGTTTGCGGTGAACTTTGAGTGTCGCAATACCTAAAGAGGCTGCTAGGCCAAGGTCAGAAGGGCGCAATAAACGTCCAGCAACAATGGCCGCCTTACCATTCTGTAAATCTTCACCGCGCAAGCGTCGGTTTTCTCCGCGCTTGACTTGATTTTGTTTGAAGCCTACACGTGACGCGTCTGCGGATTCAGTCAATTCTTGTGGAATGACGGTGTCACAGCCATCGGGCATGAGTGCGCCAGTCATGATCTTGAGGCACTCTGCCGGACCAAGCTTGCCAACATAAGGCTTGCCAGCATAAGCAGTACCAACGACCTTGAGTGTGACAGTGTTATCGCTATCGCCCAGGCAATCCCCATTTAATGCAAAGCCATCCATTGCAGAGTTATCGGCAGCAGGTACATCGATGGGTGAGAGTAAGTCTTCTGCCAGAATGCGGTTGATTGCTTGGTCCAAAGTCGCGGACTCAATATCGCCCACATTATTCATGCTGCGAGCTACATGTAGTAGATCGGTTACTAAGCTTGCAATAGCCTTGCGAGCCTCGTCAACATGCAAAGAACCAGTGAGTAGGATGGGGTTATTGGGGGAATAATGCTTTAAATCAGTCATTGAGATACTTTCTCTAAAGCTGCTAACTCTTCAGGTGTATTCACATTGGCAAATGCTTGAGCGTTTTCAAACACCACAGTGCCAGACCGTAATTCCTTAAACCAGCGATCAATCTTCAAATCCCCTTTGCTTAAAAAAGTATCCAGAGAGTCTTTTAGATCTCTCCTCATTAAGCAGAAAACTGGTTGCGACCAAATCTTTCCGTCATCTTCTTTTGAGGAGGCAAAGACTAACTCTAAATTCTTACCCTCTAATTCACCTGCCATTTTTTCAGCAAGATCAGTTGGCAAGAGGGGGGAGTCGCAAGGGGAGGTTAGTAAGTAGGGTGACTTGCAATGCCTTAGGCCCACCGAAAAACCCGCTAAGGGGCCAGAGAAGTCTGGGGTTTCATCCATGAGTACTGGATAGCCGTAGTGTGAGTACTTCGTGATGCTACGGTTGGCATTAATGAGAATGGTGCTGACTTGAGGCTTCAGGCGGGTGATAGTAGATTCAATGAGGGGCTTGCCATGAAAGGGGATTAATCCCTTATCAATGCCACCCATGCGCTGGGCGCGACCGCCCGCCAAGATGAGTCCAGTAATTTGATTTGCAGTAATCATTAGCCGCCGATGTATGACATTTCTACTTTTCGGATTCCCTTGAGGTCGATGGTGTTTGATCCCCGAATTTCTGAGTAGTGGTCCTCGCGTCCCGCCCATGTTGTCATGACGGCATTGGCAATTTCAAGATCGCTTTTACCTGAGCGCAACAGCGTTTTGAAATCAAATCCTTCATTTGCAAATAAGCAAAGATAGAGTTGTCCATCAGTGGAAATACGCGCGCGTGTGCACTCATGACAGAAGGTTTGGGTCACGCTAGAAATAAAACCAATTTCACCAGAGCCATCGACATAGCGCCAGCGTTGAGCCACTTCACCGGGATAGTTGGCCTCAATAGGCTCTATCGGAAAGATTGCATTAATTCGATCGGCAACTTCTTGGGATGGAAGTACTTGTGACATATCCCAGCCATTGGAACTGCCGACATCCATAAACTCAATAAAGCGCAGAGTGATGCCACCACCTTTAAAGTGCTTCGCCATCGCAATAATCTCTTGATCGTTTGTACCCTTCTTAACAACCATATTGACTTTGAGATTAGTAAAGCCAGCCTCCTGGGCCGCGGCAATACCATCAAGGACATCCGTTACTGGAAAGTCGACATCATTCATTTTTTTGAAGATATCCTCATTGAGGCCATCAAGACTAATGGTGAGTCGCTGTAAGCCTGCCGCTTTTAATGCAAGCGCTTTTTTGCGCAAAACACTGCCGTTAGTAGTCAGCGTTAAGTCGAGGAGTTGTCCCGATGTAGATCTAATTTTGGCAAGCATCTCGACGAGTACTTCCAGATTTTTGCGAAGCAAGGGCTCGCCACCCGTGAGGCGAATTTTTTCAACGCCCAGTGAGGCGAAGATCGTCGTTAAACGAGCGATCTCTTCAAAGCTGAGTAATTCATTATGAGAGAGGTAGGGATAGTTCTTGTCGAAGATTTCCTTAGGCATGCAATAGGTGCAGCGAAAGTTGCATCGATCGGTCACGGAGATGCGTAAATCGCGCAGAGGGCGTCCGCGAGTATCTTGGGTTAAAACATTAGCGGCAACAAGCTGCCCTGGAATGGAAGGCGCTTGGCCTTTGCCTTCATCTAAGCGAATGGGGATTACTTTTTCAACCATGGCTAATTATGGCTGTGAAAGGGTGTTTCTGCCAAACTGCCAAATATCCTTGTGGGATAAATAGCAGTTTGGAGAAATTGGATTAAACCGTTTTTTCTTGGCCGCCGGTTTCAACTAAAACCATTGGACCATTTTGCAGGCTTACCGCTGCCTTGGGTGCTCTACCTACAGGCGTAATTTCAGGCTCCGCTTTGATTTGTGATTGCGCATCTTGATGCTTGCTAGAGTCAGTTGCTACCCAGACCATGCCAGCAGACTGCACAACGCTATGCAATGGAGTTTCTTCTAGCGCCTGGAAGGCAACCTTAGGAAGTTCAGGCATTGGCTTTGAAATCACTTCAATCGCTGGTGCTGGTGCGGCTACTGTCTGAGTGGCAGTGGCTGGAGCAGTATTAGCGGGGCGATTGCTTTGGCGCGGCGCTCTTGGCTCGCGTGGTGCTCTTTCCTTTACTTCCTTAGAAGCTACAGGTGCAGCGGCCACAGTATTGCTAAAGCTCTGGGCAATGTTCTGAATCGGCATAGAAGCAGATGCTCCAGCCATTCCTACTGGTGGGCCAGAGAATGAGGTTGCTATCGATACAACAGAATCGATCACTGCATCACCATTGGACTCTGTACGTTCACCACGTTGACCACGACCACGACCACGACGGTTGCGACCACGACCACGACGCTCTTCACCATCTGCGCTAGGAGCAGCATCGGTTCCGGGGGCAGCTTCAGTAGCAGGAGTTACCGCAGCTTGATTTTCTGGTTTTGGATTTTGATTGTTCTGGTTGCGATCGCTATTATTGCCATTGCGGTTACGGCCATCTTGACGGCCTCGACCAGAGCCTGCTTCGCGTGGAGCATTCGCACCTTCTGCGCCTGCTACTACACCTTCTGCTGGACGCTCACCGCGATCATTGCGTTCACCGCGACGACCACGATTGCGATTATTGCCACTGCCGTTACGATTGTTCGGATTGCGACCACGTGGAGCGCTTGGAGCAGTCTTCACCTCTGGTGCTGGTGATGAAGAGAATAGGTTCTTAATGAATCCAAAGAATCCACCAGTGCTAGCAGTTTCAGTCGTCACTTTTTCAACACGTGCAGGACGTGGTTGACTTGCTGGTGCTGGTGCATTGGGTGTGATGCCTTTAACTGCAGCTTCTGGACGCGCTTTAACTTCTGCATCTTTACGGCTAACAGCAGTATCAGTCTCGAGTTCGCGCGCAGCTTCTTCAGCCATCACGTAACTTGCTTTTTGATCGTCAAGACGTGGATCGTCATGACGTAAACGCTCTAGCTTGTAATGGGGTGTTTCTAAATGCTTGTTTGGAATCATCAAGACATTGACTTTGAAGCGAGTCTCAATCTTGATAACTTCAGCGCGCTTCTCATTTAACAAAAAGGCAGCCACTTCAACTGGAACTTGTGTATGAATAGCAGCAGTGTTTTCTTTCATTGCCTCTTCTTGGATGATGCGCAAGACTTGCAATGCAGACGATTCAGTATCGCGAATATGGCCAGTGCCGTTACAACGTGGGCAAGTGACATGGCTGCCTTCAGACAGGGCAGGGCGCAAGCGCTGGCGTGACATTTCCATCAAGCCAAACTTGGAGATCTTGCCCATCTGAACGCGAGCACGGTCATGGCGCAGAGCATCGCGTAAGCGATTCTCAACATCCTTCTGTGCCTTACTCGATTCCATATCAATGAAGTCGATGACGATAAGGCCACCCAAGTCACGTAAACGTGCTTGACGAGCGATTTCATCGGCAGCTTCTAAGTTAGTGCGGGTTGCAGTCTCTTCAATATCGGAGCCGCGAGTAGCGCGTGCAGAGTTGACGTCAACAGAAACCAAAGCTTCAGTATGGTCAATCACGATCGCGCCGCCAGATGGCAATGGCACGGTACGTGAATATGCTGTTTCAATTTGATGCTCAATTTGGAAGCGAGAGAACAATGGAACATCGTCCTGGTAACGCTTCACTCTTGGCAAGTTATCCGGCATCACTACTGACATAAACGCAGCAGCTTGCTCGTAGATGTCATCGGTATCGATGAGGATCTCACCGATATCAGGTTGGAAGTAGTCACGAATCGCGCGAATGACTAAGCTAGATTCGAGGTAGATCAACAATGGTGCTGAGTTGCCTTTAGCGGCTTCATCAATCGCTGTCCACAACTGCATGAGATAGCTTAAGTCCCACTGTAATTCAGTGGCATCGCGGCCAATACCGGCTGTACGAGCAATGATGCTCATGCCATCAGGTACTTCTAATTGGGACATTGCTTCACGGAGTTCTTGACGGTCTTCACCTTCAATGCGACGTGAAACGCCGCCTCCACGTGGGTTATTTGGCATTAGTACCAAATAGCGACCTGCCAGAGATACAAAAGAGGTGAGGGCGGCGCCTTTTTGGCCGCGCTCTTCTTTTTCTACCTGAACAATGATTTCTTGGCCTTCGCGTAGCGCTTCTTTAATGGAGGCGTTACGGACATCAACGCCCTCTTTAAAGTAGGTACGGGCAACTTCTTTAAATGGCAAGAAGCCATGGCGTTCCTCGCCGTAATTTACAAAGCAAGCTTCGAGCGATGGCTCAATGCGAGTAATAACACCTTTGTAAATATTGCCTTTGCGTTGTTCACGACCGGCAGCTTCGATATCGATATCGATGAGTTTTTGACCATCAACGATGGCAACTCGCAACTCTTCTTGTTGAGTTGCATTAAATAACATGCGTTTCATAACACTCTCCTATTGGGGAGTGCGTCGTTGCGCGCTGCGTTAGAGACAAGTTAGAGACCGCTTGGGGCATAGCCCATTGGCGGCTTTGGAGTGTGGATCAAGCTAATCCAAGCATCTTCTGCCTGGTACACCATGTTTAATTAAACCGGTGCCACACTTGACGATCGCCGCAGAGACCTCCTTTAGGCCATCAATGCAGGCGCGCGCCTGGAAACTGTCTTCTAATCGCGGGTCGCGGCATACGGCACACCAACCCTGCGCCTCATTACAACGGGGGAGGGGCAACCCCGGGAGTCTATTAAGGGCGACTCCAAGCTCCACGATCCAAGCCTGAATCAGGCTAGTCTCGGGCCAATAAATTGGCTAGAGCGTTGATTATACGGCACAAGTTGAAGGACAATGGGGTATTGTTGAGTCCCTTGTCGAGCCCTGTCGAGGTCGCGAGAGAGATAAATCATGAAACCCGAACCCATTTCCAATCCTTTACAGCTAAAAACGCCAGCTCCTGCCGCCGTTCATTTTCAGACCATTGGTCCCGAGGAGGCTGGCCAACGTTTAGACAATTACCTACTGCGTTGGGCTAAAGGGGTTCCCAAAAGCCACGTTTATCGGATTATTCGCTCTGGCGAAGTTCGGGTAAACAAAAAAAGGGCTGAGCCAACTACCCGCTTAATTGAAGGGGATATAGTTCGAGTTCCCCCAGTTCGCATTGCAGAGCCTGCCCAGATGGCAGTTGTTAATACCGCCCAAACCAAGTCTCGGGCACAAGGCTATTCCGACAAAATGCCGATTCTGTTTGAGGATGAGGCTTTATTAATAGTCAATAAACCAGCTGGTTTAGCGGTTCATGGTGGGTCGGGTATCGCCCTTGGCGTCATTGAAACCCTGCGCATTACCCGGCCAGAGCTCAAATTCATTGAATTAGTTCATCGTTTAGATCGAGATACCTCGGGCGTGTTGCTCCTCGCTAAAAAACGCAGTGCCTTGGTTGAGTTGCATCGTCAGATTCGCGAGGGGCAGACAGATAAGCGTTATTTCTTGCTTGCCCACGGAGAAATTGCTCAGGGTACCGGTGTAATGCAGCTAAAGTTCGCGCTCCATAAGTATTTGCTACCTAATGGTGAGCGACGTGTCCGCGTTGACCCAGATGGGCTACCAAGTCATACGGCTTTGCGTGTCGTCAAAACGATGAAGCGTGGCGATGTGGCGATTACTCTGGCTGAGGCTCAGCTTAAAACGGGTCGCACCCATCAGATTCGAGTCCATCTCCAAAAACTGGGTCACGCCATTTTAGGTGACGATAAGTACGGCTTTGAGGATCAAGACAAGATCATTAAATCGAAGCGCTTGTACTTGCATGCCCATTTGGCTGGCTTTACGCATCCGCGTACTGGTGAGAAGATGCGCATCGAATCTCCATTGCCTGCTGAATTTACGGCAATGATGAAAAACTTTGAGGTGACGGCTGAAAAGAGTTCAGCAACCCATGCCCCAAATGATTGAAGAACAAAAGCCCGAAAGACGTTATGACCTGATTGTGTGGGACTGGGATGGAACCATTATGGATTCCACCCCGACCATCGTGGTTTGCATTCAGCAGGCTTGTCGAGACCTAGGCTTCAAGGAGCCAGACGATTCCCTAGCAAGCTCGGTAATTGGTTTGGGGATACAAGATTCGCTCAGAAGAGCGGTGCCATGGATTGAGCCGATTCATTTCCCAAAGTTGACTGAGCGCTTTCGCTATCACTATTTAGCTAAGGATCACGAGCTCGATTTATTTCCAGGTATTCGTGAGTTGCTAGAAGGTTTGCGTGATGATGGTTACTTATTGGGTGTTGCTACCGGTAAATCTCGCGTGGGATTGGATCGCTCCTTAAAGCATCACCGACTGGAGCAGATGTTTCATGAAACCCGCACTGCAGATGAATCCTTCTCTAAGCCCCATCCTGGAATGCTCTTAGAGTTATCCGATGTGATGCAAGTGCCGATGCGCCGCATGCTGATGATTGGAGACACTACCCATGATTTGGATATGGCTGCCAATGCTGGAGTGGATGCCGTGGCAGTGACTTACGGCGCACATCCACCTAGCACCCTAAAAGAAGCGCCTTCCCTGATTCATGTGGATGATGTCTCGCAGTTGACTAGCTGGCTAAGCCAGAACCTCACTGTGAAAAATGCATAAACAAGCCATACTTAAACCACACACAAGTTAGCAAGCAAGGAATAAAAGCAATGGATCAACATCAGCCAGACAATGCGAATCAAAACTGGGAGCGTCAAGCCCTCGAGCATTTGTTGTTGGAGAACTTAAAAGAGACCCGCAAGGCGCGTCGCTGGAAGGCGGTATTTAGGATTCTCACCTTAATTGTTTTTGTGGGCGCGATCCTGGCGGTATTTGATTTTCATCTGCCGGGGCGCGGTATGGGAGCTGAGAAGCACACAGCCTTAGTCACGCTGGAGGGAGAAATCTCCTCCAGTTCTATGGCAAATGCTTTAGACATCAACTCATCATTGACCGCTGCATTCGAAAATGAAAATAGTGCAGGAGTGGTTTTGCGCATTAATAGCCCCGGGGGTTCTCCGGTTCAAGCCGGCATGATGAATGATGAGATTCACCGCTTACGCAAGCTTTATCCAAGTAAACCTCTCTACGTGGTGGTTGAGGACATTTGCGCTTCAGGCGGTTATTACGTAGCGGTTGCCGGAGACCAAATTTTGGTGGACAAGGCCAGTCTGGTTGGATCCATTGGCGTGATCATGGAAGGCTTTGGCTTTACCGGCCTAATGGATAAGTTGGGTGTGACACGTCGCATGATTACTGCTGGCTTTAACAAAGGCATGATGGATCCATTTTCCAAAGAAAATCCACAACAAGTAGAGATGATTAAAACCATGATTGATGAGATTCATCAGCAATTTATTGCGGTGGTAAAAGCAGGGCGCGGCGATCGCTTAAAAGAAACGCCTGAGATGTTCTCTGGCCGCGTTTGGAATGGCGAACAAGCAATCAAAATTGGTTTGGTAGATGGCTATGGAACCGTAGAGTCAGTGGCGCGCGATGTCTTCAAGGCCCCGGATATTCTGGACTACACCATAAAAGAGAATTTCGCCGAACGCGTTGCTAAGCGCTTTGGTGCTGAGGTTGGTGCCGCAGCTAGTAAGACATTAATTAATACAACTAATCTAAAGTAAAAACGATAGATCAATAAAGCAGCGAAGTAATTAGATAATAAAGATTAGGCTAGCAGTAGAAATACTGCTGGCCTATTTTGTAATGAGGCACATGCTGCTTCGTTCGGATAACGCTTGCGCCAGTCGGCAATCGAGAGGGTGTTAATCGTCTCAGTGGTGAGGCTTAGATCCATGCCAAGACAGAGCAATGTTTGTGGGGCCAATGTATTGAGGCAGGCCATCAGCATTGCAGTGTTGCGATAAGGGGTCTCAATCCAAATTTGAGTTTGCTGTAATTTTCTGGATTCCACTTCTAGTTGTTTAAGTCTTGCGATGCGGTCTTGTGCATCATGCGGAACGTATCCCTGAAATGCAAATCGTTGACCATTTAATCCGCTAGCCATGAGGCCCAATAGAATCGAGCTTGGACCTACTAAAGGCTTTACTTTGGCGCCGAGTTTATGGGCTGCGAGCACGAGCTCTGCGCCAGGGTCTGCCACCCCAGGAACACCAGCTTCTGACATGAGGCCCATGTCATTACCTGCCATTAATGGTTTCAGTAAATCCATTGGCTTTACCGCATCGCCGTACTTGGTGTTTCTAGCTACGCCACGCCACTCACTCATCTGCATTTCTTGAATAGTGCAAGCCAAAGGCGAGACGCTATCGACTGCTTTTAAAAAAGCTCGCGCAGTCTTTGCATCCTCAACAATCCAATGAACCAGTTTGGATGTTTGAGCAATCGTTTCGCTTGGTAAGACCCAAGGCAATTGCTCAACTCGCGCATCATCCCCCAAGGTATTGGGGATTAAAAAGAGGGTGCCTAGTGTTGAGCTCATATATTTAACTTCGTTTTGATTTTTTGTTTTATTTCTTCGCTGGAATCACAAAGCCGGCATCACGCAAGAGGCCGCTCAGAGCAATCAGAGGTAGGCCAATTAATGCCGTAGGATCATCACTCTTGATGGTTTCTAACAGTGAAATTCCTAAGCCTTCAGATTTGGCACTACCGGCGCAGTCATAGGGCTCTTCCGCATGGAGATAGGCCTCTAGAACTTCATCGGATAGTTTGCGAAAAGTCACCTCAGTTGGGATGCTTAAGGTACTCTCGGCATCTCCATGCATTAAGCAAAGCGCCGTATGAAAAGTTACTGTTGCACCACGCATGAGCTGTAATTGCGCCATTGCCCGTTCAAAGTTTCCCGGTTTGCCAATCGCGGCCCCACAAAGGTCCGCTACTTGATCAGAGCCAATCACCCAGGCATCGGGATGATCCATAGCAACGGCTGCAGCTTTGGCTCTGGCAAGTCTTAAGGCTAAATCCAAGGTGCTTTCGTTTGGCAAGGGGGTTTCATCCACCTTAGGTGAGACAACGGAAAAGGGGATGCGAAGGCGCTCCAATAGCTCGCGACGGTACACGGAGGTGGATGCCAAGATTAGTTTTTTTGCAGAATTACTCATCGCTACTTGTACTTTCGCTGAAGCCTTCATTTAGACTGATGTCATGAATCGTAATCAAGTTTTACCTCAAGTTGAGCTATCCGCAGATCCGAGCGCTTTACGCAGGATCGATTTTTGCGCCCCACAATCCTACAAAGGGGTTGGTTTTTTAGAGATTACAGCCTTGCCCAGGGTGGCTGAGGAGGCTTCTAGCATTGAGCCGGGAGATGGTTTTTATTGGCAGATAAAGACCCATTTTGCTGATTCCCCGGGCTCCGAGCCCCGTCAAATTGTGGAATTAGAGGTAAAAGGCCGCATTCACCTGGTCTGTCAGAGTTGTTTGCAAGATTGTGGCTTGGACTTGGCTCAAGAGAGTCGATTCGTCATGGTTGCTTCTGAAGCGGAGGCGGATGCCTTTCCAATTGAGGATGATCAGCAGGAACCTTTGGTTGCGAGCCAGCACTTTGACCTGCTGAGTTTGATTGAGGATGAGATTTTGCTGTCCATTCCCTTGATTCCGAAGCATCCAGAGAGCGCCTGTCAGCCGCATGCCTCTTCATTTGGGGAGGGCGGGGAAGCGGCTGAAGCTTTAGAAAAGCCTCAGAATCCCTTTAACATATTGAAAAATATGAAGAAAAATTAATGGCACCCTTTTCATTTTGAGTTGGGCTTCAAGTTTGTTTTAACAATATATCAAGCATTTAGCGTATTTTCCATGTTAGAATATCGCCTTGCTTAGGAGTTCAATATGGCCGTCCAACAGAATAAAAAATCCCCATCCAAACGTGGCATGCACCGTGCGCACGACTTTTTGACCGCACCTGCTACGGCTGTTGAAGCCACAACTGGTGAGGCTCATTTGCGCCACCACATTTCACCAAATGGCTACTACCGTGGCCGTAAAGTTGTTAAAACTAAAAACGACTAATTCTTTAGTCTAAAAAGATAGAAGCGGCTCCAATAAAAGCCGCTTTTTTCTTGAACACACAACTTGCAGCAATTTAAGATTCTATGAGTGTCACTCTTGCTATCGATGCCATGGGCGGAGATCACGGGATAGTCGTCACAGTTCCCGCTTGTTGTGATTTCCTTGAAAAACATGATGATGTGAAGATTGCCTTGGTTGGCGATCCGGAATTACTTAAGCAAGCCTTAAGTCAGATTCCAAGAGTGCCCATGGAGCGCATTCAAATTATTCCCGCTAGTGAAGTTGTCTTGATGGACGATCCCATTGAGGTGGCACTGCGTCGCAAAAAAGATTCATCCATGCGCGTTGCGATTGAGCAAGTTAAGGAAGGTTTGGCTGATGCCATCATCTCCT
>Ga0315272_10000914_pt1 | contig 14977 bp, 13 predicted proteins | sample C3_middle_MG_FD_203918 | JGI IMG/M metagenome (GOLD analysis project Ga0315272, IMG submission 203918) | Sediment microbial communities from Yellowstone Lake, YNP, Wyoming, USA - C3_middle | ecosystem: Environmental > Aquatic > Freshwater > Lake > Sediment | place: USA: Wyoming | collected...
AGACGCTCCGCGGTTTTCTTGCCCACCCCCGGTAGCCGGGTAAGACGGGCCAGATCGTCGTGCAGAATGGCTCGGGCCATCTCCGCCGGAGCAATACCGGCAAGGATATGCATGGCCAGCTTCGGTCCGATCCCGGAGACGGTGTTCAGCAACTGGAACATCTCCTTTTCCGAGGTCTCAAGAAAGCCATAGAGGTTGAAGGCGTCCTCACGCACCACCGTCTGGATATGGAGAAATACCTCCTCCCCCACCCCCGGCAACCGACCCTGCCCGCTCTGGGGGAAAAAAACCTCGTACCCCACTCCGCCCACATCCACAATGATGGATTCGGGTAATTTTTTAAACAGCATTCCTCGCAGGCAGGCAATCATTATGGTGTCTATTATGGAAGAATTTTGGCAAGAAGAGAAGTAAAAAGCCTGTGAGTGCGTAATCTATCAGCAAAACGGCCCAATAACCTAAACACCATCTTTTCGGTAAGCGTTCACCAGTGCCACAGATGCGCGAAAGAAGCCTACGAAGTGTGCTATCGCACATGAGCAGGCTGATGACAAAGCAGATGTGATGCTGGTGGACGCTTACCTATGACTGGCCCGGCAGATGGCCACTGCCAGAGCGTCAGCCGCGTCATGGCTGGGCGAGGCGACGAGCTTGAGCAGAACCCGAACCATCTGCTGCACCTGCTCTTTCGGCGCCTGACCATACCCTGCCACCGCCTGTTTCACCACGGTGGGGCTATACTCCTCCAGGAGCAGACCATGTTGCCGGGCGGCCAGGATGAGCACGCCCCGGGCATGGCCAAGCTTTAAGGCCGAGCGGGGATTGATCGCGGTGAAAATGTCCTCAATCCCGGCCAGCTGCGGCTTATGGGCACCAATGACCTCGCGGATGCCGTCGTAAATTTCTTCAAGCCGCTCGGGAAACGGCTTTTTTTCCGAGGTCCGGATCACCCCGCAGGTGACAAAGGTAAGAGTGTTCCCCTGGCGGTCGATCACCCCGTAGCCGGTGGCGCGCGAACCGGGATCAATCCCGAGGATACGGACGATTTCCGCCCCTGCCTTGGCTTTGCTTGGGGTCATATCTTAGGAAATCTTTTCCATCAACTCATCGGGGATATCGAAGTTGGCATGCACCTTCTGCACGTCATCAAAGTCTTCCAGATTGTCGAGGAGTTTCATCAACGAGATGGCCGTCTTTTCCTCGGCAACCTCAATGGTGTTCTTGGGGATCATGGTGAGGGATGCCTCGACAAAAGCGACTCCTGCTTTCTCCAGCGCCTCCCGCACCGCGTTGAACTCCTCAATCGCGGTCACCACCTGGAAAATCTCGCCGTCATCGATCATATCCTCGGCTCCAGCCTCAAGAGCCAGTTCCAGAAGCTTTTCTTCGTCAATCGCTCCCTTTTCCACCAAAATGGAGCCCTTCTTATCAAACATGTAGGAGACGCAGCCGGTCTCACCCAGATTACCGCCGGACTTGCCGAAGAAGAAGCGCACCTCACCCACGGTCCGATTCCGGTTGTCGGTGAGACAATCAACGAGAACAGCCACCCCACCCGGCCCATAGCCTTCGTAGGTGATCTCTTCGTAGTTCACCCCCTCCAACCCGCCGACGCCCTTCTTGATGGCCCGATCGATATTGTCCTTGGGCATGTTCACAGCCCTGGCCGAGACAATACCGGCACGCAGCCGGGGATTGGCCTCGGGGTCGCCGCCGCCCATGCGGGCAGCCACGGCAATTTCCTTGGCAAGCTTGGTGAACATCTTGCCGCGCTTGGCGTCCTGGGCGCCTTTACGATGCTTGGTGTTAGCCCATTTTGAATGTCCGGACATGGTTTACTCCTTGAGGTTAAAAATTAAAAATGCAGAGCTATAAAAACCGGCCTTACCCTCGCCCTCTGCATTGATCATTCTGCCCTGTTCATCTTCTTATGCCCAGAGGGTATAAGTTTCGTTTGAGCAGGCGAGCTGCTCAACTCAGCTTTAAAAATCCCATCCCCAGCACAAAGACCTCACGGCTTTCCGGACGGGAGCTTTTCGGCTTCACTATCTTGGTCTGATTGAAATGGGGGCGAACCTCATCCACAAACCCCTTGAAATCCTCGCCCTCAAACACCTTGCAATAAAAATTACCGCCCAGCTGCAACATCTCCTTGGCGATTGCCAGAACCCGCCGGGAAAGATCCAGCGAGTGCTGCTGATCCGACCATTTGTTCCCGGTGGTGCGCGGGGCCATATCGCTGATGATCACCGCAAACTCCGGGCAGATACCGCGCACCCGGTCCAGCACCTCGGCGGTCATAATGTCGCCGTGCAGAAAGGTAAACTTACCGCTGTTGCCCTTGGTGTTGATCTGTCCGAAGTTGAGGTCAACCCCAACCACCAACCCTTGCGGGCCAACGGCCTGGGCGGCGTACATGGACCAACTGCCGGGCTGACACCCCAGATCAAGCACTGTGTCGCCTTTTTTCAGGATCCCGTGTTTCTGTTGGGCCTCCTCCAGCTTATACACCGAGCGGGCAGGATAGCCTTCTTTTTTGGCCTTTTTGAAGTAGTGATCCTGAACTTCTTTCACAGGCCTGCCACCTTGGTTGGAGTCTGCACCATTTCCGTGGCGCGCCACAAAAAAACATCGTTGAAAAGCGGTTATATTTAGCCTGTTTGTCGCGTCTTGACAAGCATAATCCCCGTACGACTGAAGATGGGGATTGCAAAATTTGGTGAGGGGGTAGAATGCACAAAAAACAAGACAAAGGAGTCAGCACAGAACGGGGCTGGGGGGACCTCCACCCAGATTTTACCTGGGTTGACAATCAACTGCGAAGTATGAGATGCTCCTTGAACTGCTAGGCACCATAGAGACCCCGGTTAATTTTAGCCCGCATTATCTAGCGAGCTACATAATGCCCCTCGACGGGAGCAAAAGGAGGATAAGAATATGAAGAAAAATTTGTCAAAAGAAAGGGCCGAAGAAATTTTGAGAGCATTGGCACGGCGTAAAGGGTCCAACAACGTTAAATACCAGTTCGCAATTAATAACGATTTAAAATCTTATGAAGGTGGTATGGGTAATATTGAAAGCTGTAATGACTTTCCCGCGGGAGGTGCAGGTAACGTTTCCGCATGTGACGATGACGTCTGTACAGGTGAAGACGTCAGTGGAAATGTTGCATCCTGCACAGACGATGTATGTTAGTTGCCTGCCGGCAAAAACAGTATTGAGATTGCCTCTATTATGGAGACTAAACTTATGGTTGGAGGATCTCTAGAAGGATACCCCACGGTAAAAAACAATTACCAAGTCCATCTGTGGGACACCGCAAACAAAAAACACGGAATTTTGTTTCTTGCCGATAAATGTATCTCTGAGACCATAGCTCATGACATTGCCATCGCTCTTCGTTTAATGACAGGCCAACGGAATTGTCCACAAGTTATCACCGCATTAGCTGACAGTATCGGAATGGAATACAGGGATGCAAAAGTCGTCATTAAGGCAATCCTTGAACAATTTATTTCAGAGGGGGTGGTAGAAGTTGCACTCACACCTCTTCCACAAAGACATTTCAGCTTGCCGCTCAAGTTTCCGTATCAACTTAAAACCATGCAACTTCAACTTACAAACAAGTGCAATATGTCCTGCGCACACTGTTATGCTGATAGCGGGAATTCTTTACCACACGAACTGACAATCAATAATATTCTTACACTAATTGATGAATTTGTAGATTTGGGAGGTTGCCGCTTATTTCTCACTGGTGGTGAGACTTTGTTATACAAAAATTTGGATACTGTAATAAGTTATGCAAAAAGCCGACATTTATTTGTTTACCTGAGCACCAATGGCTTTTCTCTGACCGAAGAAAAGGCTGACAACCTTGTTAAATGCGGGGTTGGGTCAGTCAATGTAAGTATCGATGGGGACAATGATGAAACTCATGACAGATTCAGGGGTAAACAAGGTGGATTTCAAAAAGCACTTAGGGCTCTAAAACTTTTTTGTGAAAAAGGAATACCATGCGGATCACAAACCACGCTATTTAAAGGAAATCTAACCCAGAGTTCAAATATCTTTAATGCTATGCATTCAATGGGTGTTCGCAATTGTTTTTTCGTCCGCATGATGCCGCAAGGCAGGGGAAAGTTACATTCTGATATGATTCCTACATTGGAAGAGTATCGTTTTGCTCGTGAAAATGAATATCTCAACCGACGCCTGCGATATGGGATGAATGTCTACCCTAAACATTTAAAACGTGGTGGAATCGAAAAAAGATGCAGCGCAGGCATCAGCCAAATGTACATACGTGCAGATGGTTGTTGTTATCCTTGCCCCTCACTCGAAACACAGAAACTCTTTTTGGGAAAATATCCAGACACTTCATTGTCTAATATATGGAATAACCGACACATAGACGTCAATGAATTCCGTCAGTTTAAGCCGCAGAGGATTGCTAATTGTAAAAATTGCGAGCATAACAGCGTCTGCAAGGGAGGATGTGCGGGAAACGCATATCATGCCACCGGAAATTGGCGTAATCATGATCCCCATTTTTGCATCACTATGGATATACGCCAACGCGTGCAACGCTGTACTCCAGAACAACGACCAGAGAGAAGCATAGAATGAGCAAAATAGTATAGCTTCAGACAATCATTAAGAATCTTGCACCTAAAGAATGATTCGGCGGACATCTTGCAACCGCCGATATTTTTTGTGTTAGTAGACTGCCCCGAATAACCAAAGGGATACTTTCCATATGTTATCAAAATCAGGCGCGTGTTCCTGGCGTCTCTGTCCCTTACTACTATGCTTTCCGTAAAATCAGGGCAATTGCCAGGCCCTGACGTTATTATGAGCAAAATCTGCAAAATACCTTACAGTTAAAAAAATCACCTGCTGGATTGGCTCATGTTGCCGCCGCCAGGGCAACCCCATGAAAATATCTAAAGAGGTAACACCCGATGAATACAAGCAAAAAAATGACATTCCTTACCGGTCTGGTACTCGCCGCCTCCCTGCTCCTGTGGAATCCTCTTCAGGCCAGCGCCGGAGCTGGAATGGGTGGAGGGGGCGACCAAGCAATGCAGGGGGTATCCGGCAAGGTGGTCGAAACCATGAACAGCGGCGGCTACACCTATGTTCTGGTGGAAAAGAGCGGGGCCAAGACCTGGGTGGCCCTGCCCCAAAGCACAATCACGGTGGGCAGTGAAATTGCCTGCCAGCCGGGCATGATGATGAACAACTTCAAAAGCACCTCGCTGAACCGGTCGTTTGAAAGCATCGTTTTCTCAGGGGGGCTTGCCTCTGCAGGAGCAGCCGTTGTTGCTCCAACCCCAGCCGCTGCCTCAACCCCGGCTGAGGCGATCACGGTGAGCAAGGCAGAAGGGGCCAATGGGCAGACCATCGACGAGATTTTTGCAAAGAAAGATTCCCTGGCAAATAAGCCGGTGGAGGTCCATGCCAAGGTGGCCAAGCTCAGCAAGGGCATCATGGGCAAAAACTGGCTACATCTCCAAGATGGCACCGGCAACCAGGCCGCCGGAACCAACGATCTGGTAGTCACCACCGATTCCGCGCCGACGGTTGGTGATGTTGTTACCATCAAGGGAAATCTTTCTCGAGACCGCGATTTCGGCGCTGGGTATTTTTACGGCGTGATTATCGAAAACGCCGAGGTAATCGGCAGCAAGTGAGGCTCTGGCTGCCAGGGAAAGAAGTAAGGTATCATCGGCTCTTCCTGGCAGCCCCTTGCGCACAGTAACCCGGGTGAAAAAGCATGATCCGTTTCCTGCTTCTTTATCTGTCAATCTATCCCCTTGTCCACTACTATGCCCTCCGTAAGATCAGATTGGCCTTTCTTCCCGGCAGAAGGGCCAATCTCGGCCTAGTCCTGTTCATGGCGGTCATGATCGCAGCGCCGATCATGGTCCGGCTGGCCGAGCGGGCCGGAATTGCAACAGGCGCCCGGTTCTGGGCCTATGCCAGCTTCAGTTGGATGGGCTTGCTGTTCCTTTTTGTGACCGTTTCCGCTGCGGTTGATGCGGGCCGTTGCGCCGTCCTGGCAACGGGAAAAATCCAAAAACGAAAATTTACCCTGGCACAGGTATCACCACGGCAACTCTTTGTGGCCCAGGCTATGCTGGTGGTTGCCGTATACGGTTATGGCCTGTTCGAATCCGCGGATATCCGCCTCGAACACATCGAAATCGCCAGCCCAAAAATTATGGTCAGCACAGGCAGGATACGCATCGCCCAGATCTCGGACGTGCATCTTGGGCTCATTGTCCGGGAGGAAAAGCTCAAAAGCATTCTTGCCCGAATACAAGAGACAAAGCCCGATATCCTGGTGTCCACCGGCGACCTGGTCGACGGCCAGCTCAACCACCTCAGCACAGAAGCTAATCTGCTGGCAGCAATCAACCCGCCCCTGGGCAAATTCGCCATCACCGGTAACCATGAATTCTACGCCGGTCTGCCGGATGCCCTGGATTTTACAAAAGCATCGGGCTTCACCATTCTGCGACAGCAGGGAATGGTGGTAGGCGGCATCAATGTTGTCGGGGTGGATGACCCGGCAGTCAGAGCATTTGGCAACGGACATGCCGAGTCGGAACACAATCTTCTTGCTGCCCAGCCCAAGGGAAATTTCACGATCCTGCTCAAACACCGGCCTGCGATTGATCCAAACAGCTTGGGGCTTTTCGATCTCCAACTTTCCGGCCACACCCACAAGGGCCAAATATTCCCCTTCAACCTGCTCACCTGGTTTTTTTATCCCCAGCGTGCAGGTCGGCTCACCACGCTGAGCAGCGGTTTTCTCTATCTGAGCCGAGGCACCGGCACCTGGGGTCCACCCATCCGCTTCCTGGCTCCGCCGGAGGTGACCATCATTGACCTTGTGCCTGTAAAATAGCGGAACCTATTGACGCCTACCCCCATTTTTCCTTAGAGTAAAGAGAGCATCTGTCTCCCTACCATCGATGCTGTCAGACTAACTCTAGGATGGGACACACAAGACAACATGCTGATTGATAAGGGTTTCATCCTGGCGGCTATTGTTTTTGTCGGCATACTCTGCCAGTGGTTTGCCTGGCGGGTAAAGCTGCCCGCCATTCTCTTTCTGCTTTTTACCGGGATCATTGCCGGCCCGCTCACCGGCTGGCTTAACTCCGACGCCCTTTTCGGAGATCTGCTCTTTCCCTTCATCTCCCTTTCCGTTGCGATAATCCTTTTCGAGGGGAGCCTTACCCTGCGTTTTCACCAGATTGCCGGGCTGGGGCAAGTAGTTCGCAACCTGATCTCCTTCGGGGTGCTTGCCTCCTGGTTGATCACCGCCGCCACCACCCGGTTGGTCTTTGATTTTCCATGGTCGCTGGCCCTGCTTTTCGGCGCGATCACCTCGGTAACCGGACCCACCGTGATCGTGCCCATGCTGCGCACGGTCAAACCCAGCGCGGCAGTGGCCAATGTCCTCCGTTGGGAAGGCATTGTCATCGATCCCGTCGGCGCAACCCTGGCCGTTTTGGTCTACGAATTCATCCTGTCCAGTAGCAGCGGCAACGCTCTGGGCCACACCTTGCTTGCCTTTACCAGGCTTCTTGGCATCGGTCTGTTTCTCGGCTCCCTGACCGGTTATTTGTATGGCATCATCCTCCGGCGCCATTGGTTGCCAGAGTTTCTCCACAATGTGGCCACCTTGGGACTGGTCATCTTTGTCTTTGCCATTTCCAACAGCATTCAACACGAATCCGGCCTGCTCACCGTTACGGTGATGGGCATCTGGCTTGCCAACATGCGGGGCGTAGCCCTGGAGGAGATCCTGGATTTTAAGGAGAGCTTGAGCGTCCTGCTCATCTCGGTACTTTTCATTGTGTTGGCCGCACGTCTTGATTTTCAGCGATTTCTCCATCTCGGCTGGCAAGTGACCTTCATCTTTCTTTCCATTCAGTTCCTTTCCAGGCCGTTAAGCGTAATGATCTCGGCCCTTGGCTCTAAACTGAGTTGGCCGGAACGGCATCTGCTTGCCTGGATCGCACCGCGCGGCATTGTTGCGGCTGCCATCTCCGCCCTCTTCGCCATTAGGCTCGAAGCGGCGGGATACAGCGAGGCGGAACTGCTGGTGCCGCTGACATTTTCCGTGATTATCGGCACAGTGGTTCTCCAGAGCGCCACCGCCCGTTTTATTGCAAAAAAACTCGGCGTGGCAGAACCCGACCCCAGAGGATTTCTCATCATCGGCGCCAATCTGCTGGCAAGAACCGTCGGCAAGGCTTTGCAGCAGGCAGGATTCAGAGTATTGCTTGTTGACAGTGATTGGGAAAAAATCAGCAATGCCAGAATGGATGGGTTGGAAACCTATTATGGCGAACCGGTTTCCGAGCATGCGGACCGCAATCTCGATCTGGTCGGAATCGGCACGTTGCTCGCCCTTTCACCGCGCGGAGCGCTTAACTCCCTTTCCTGCATGCACTATCGAATGGAGTTGGGCGCAAAGTCAGTCTTTGCGATCCAGACCGCAGCCGATCTGGAGATGACTACGGAACGCAAGGCTGTCTCCCGCCGACACTGGCGGATTCTTTTCGGCCCGGAGGTTACTTTTTCCAGCCTGGCCAAGGTTTTGACCCAAGAAGATTGGAAAATACGCAGCACCACACTCAGCCAAACCTTTGATTTTGCCGCCTATCATCAGCAGTACGGGCAGGACGCGATTCCGCTCTTTGCAGTTACCCCCAAGGGAAAAATCGAGGTGTTCACCGTGGAGGACCAATTGAACCCGCAACCAGGCTGGAGCATCATCGCCCTGGCGGCGGAGGCGGGCAATTCGGCTGGCAATGCTTGACACGAAATCGTTCTGACGCTTATCGTGATGGGTGGAATCAGACCTTGGTGAGATCACTCCGGTTCAGCGGCGGTGGCATGCCGAGTGCCGAACCGGAGGTTCCCCTTACTATTTCTTCTCCGAGCGAGAAGCCCATGCAGACTTTTATGCCACGGTCAAACGAAATCGAAACGGTCTAAACTCATGACCTTGTTCCAGGCCGCAACGAAATCATGCACGAACTTCTTCTCTGCGTCACCCTGTGCGTAGACTTCGGCCAAGGCGCGCAGCTGCGAATTGGCGCCGAAAACCAGATCCACGCGGCTGCCGGCCCACTTGAGTTTGCCGCTCACGCGGTCACGCCCCTCGAACACGTTTTCGTCTCCCGAGGCTGCCTTCCACGTCGTGGACATGTCGAGCAGATTCACGAAGAAGTCATTGGTGAGCGTTTCTGGCCGCTTGGTAAAAACGCCGTGCTTTGACCGTCCGAAGTTGGCATTCAAGACGCGCATCCCGCCGACGAGAACCGTCATCTCAGGAGCGGTCAGGGTCAACAGTTGCGCCCGATCAACCAGCAGTTCCTCTGCCGACACAGCGTATTTGCTTTTGAGATAGTTGCGGAACCCGTCGGCTTTCGGCTCGAGTACACTAAATGACTTCACCTCGGTTTGCTCCTGCGATGCATCCGTGCGTCCCGGCGTGAAGGGAACGACAACCTTGTGGCCACCCTTTTTTGCCGCCTGTTCGACACCGGCGCATCCGCCCAGGACAATCAAGTCGGCAAGCGTTACCTTCTTGCCTGACTGCGCCCGGTTAAACTCCTTTTGGATTTTCTCAAGGGTTTGCAGCACCTTCTTCAGTTGGGCTGGCTGGTTGATTTCCCACTCCTTTTGCGGGGCAAGGCGAATGCGCGCCCCGTTGGCGCCGCCGCGCTTGTCGGAACCACGGAACGTGGATGCCGACGCCCAAGCGGTGGAGACCAGTTGGGAGATCGACAGGCCCGAAGCAAAAATCTTGGACTTGAGGGCGGCAATGTCCTTGGCGGTGATCAGCTTATGGTCGGCTGCGGGCACCGGATCTTGCCAGATCAGCTCCTCCGCCGGGACCTCAGGGCCGAGATAGCGCGAGCGCGGGCCCATGTCCCGGTGGGTCAGTTTGAACCACGCCCGGGCAAAGGCATCCGCAAACTCCTTAGGGTTCTTCAGGTAGCGCCGTGCGATGGGCGCGTAGATCGGGTCAAACTTCAGTGAGAGGTCCGCCGTGGTCATCATCGGCCGGTGCTTCTTCGACGGGTCGGCCGCGTCGGCCACCATGTCCTCTTTGTCAACGTCCTTGGCCAACCACTGATTCGCGCCAGCAGGGCTCTTGACCAGTTCCCACTCGTATTTGAGCAGCACCTTCAGATAGCCCATGTCCCAGGTGGTCGGGTTCGGCTTCCAGGCGCCTTCGATGCCGCTGCTGATCGTATCACCGCCCTTGCCGCTGCCGAAGCTGCTCTTCCAGCCGAGCCCCTGTTGTTCAATGGGAGCACCTTCAGGTTCGGACCCCACATGCGACGCAGGGCCAGCGCCGTGACACTTGCCGAAGGTATGGCCGCCAGCGACCAGCGCGACAGTCTCCTCGTCGTTCATCGCCATGCGTGCGAAGGTTTCACGCACATCACGGCCCGACGCGACCGGGTCCGGCTTACCGTTCGGCCCTTCCGGATTCACGTAGATGAGGCCCATCTGCACAGCGGCAAGCGGGTTTTCGAGGTCACGATCCCCGGAGTAGCGCTTGTCGCCAAGCCAGGTATCCTCACTGCCCCAATAGATATCCTCTTCCGGCTCCCAGACATCCTCGCGCCCGCCGCCGAAGCCAAAGGTCTTGAACCCCATCGACTCCAACGCACAATTGCCGGCAAGGATCATCAGGTCGGCCCAGGAGATCTTGTTGCCGTATTTCTGCTTGATCGGCCACAGCAAGCGCCGCGCCTTGTCAAGATTCACATTGTCCGGCCAGCTGTTGAGAGGCGCAAGGCGTTGGGAGCCGGACCCAGCCCCGCCGCGGCCGTCGCCCATACGGTAGGTGCCTGCGCTGTGCCACGCCATGCGAATGAAGAGTCCGCCGTAGTGACCCCAGTCAGCCGGCCACCAGTCTTGCGAGTCGGTCATCAGTGCGTGCAGGTCTTTTTTCAGACCTCTCAGGTTGAGCTTCTTGAATTCTGCTGCGTAGTTAAAATCCTCGCCCAACGGATTGGATTTGGAGGAATGCTGGTGCAAAATATGAAGATTCAACTGGTTCGGCCACCATTCTCGGTTCGAGGTGCCACCGCCGGCTACTTGTTTGCTCGTTCTGCCCGTTACCGGACACTTGCTGTTTTCGCTCATAAAATTTCCCCCTTTTATTGTTGGGATTTATTTTCTGTGCTTTTTCGTTTACCACTTCTAGTAGACCAGTTTTTCAATCTATTGCTAGTCTTGGAGCGACAAGGAATTCTGATTATCGGCAATGGGATTGGTGCCGCTGGTGGTTATGATGGTTTTACGCTTTGCCATCGCGCCCTCCTCTTTTGATTTTTAAAATTATATCATAGCAGATTGTCACAGTGACGCTTACCCCCGAAAGTCCGGCTTATTTCCCATGCACCCTTCAAATAAAATAAACTATCTCAGAATTATTCCTATTTGAAAACCAAAAAAATATCTCACCCCGCCCGGCCAGCATTTGCGCACTTTTCGCAAATCCCATGCAGGGTAATATTCTTCTTATCAATCCGGCCCCAGCCCGAAATTTCATGCGGCAGTTGCACATCGTCAAAGGAGCGCCAGTTAAAATCAGTGATGGTCCCGCACTGTCGACAGATAGCATGATGGTGCCGATCCATGTCGGCCTCGAAGCGGGCCTGGCTTTCCACCGTTTCCACCTTGGTAATAAGGCGATGTTTTTCAAGGGTGGACAGGGTCCGATACACAGTATCCAGTGACAAGGTGGCAAGCCTTTTCTTTAACCTTTTATGGATGGTTTCCGCAGAAGGATGGTCCACAGCAAGGGCAAGTTCCCGAAATATTTCCAAACGTTGATGGGTGAGTTTAAGGTCGGCGCTACGACAGGCCTGCTCAAAGTCACGCAATTTTTTTTCGAGATTTGCCTGCTGTAGTTTTTTTGACATGGCCCGCATAGTATTTTGTTAGTAATTATTCTTTTTTAAAAGATATTCTTATTTTCATTTCATGTCAAGCGCCTCAAAAAAAATCACACGTCACCAAACAGGGAGACATCATATCTATTCCCTGCTGTATCCCCAGATGACGCCGATGCCCGAACCAGCCATCGCTTCCTGTCGCCACCGAAGGAGACCATCATCGACCAGGCACCTGAGAAATGGCGGTTGCCGCATAAATTATTGCCAAACGGCATGCGAATAACCCATAATAGTGACGGTACGATTGCCGCCCGACAACGGCACCGACGACCCAAGAATTCCCCAAACCACTTACACTAAGGAGAAACCATGGTTACTGGTGCGTTGAAAAAACGGCTCTTCCTGACAACCCTGACAATACTGCTGACCGCCCCCTTGGCTTGGGCGGAAAACTTCACCCTGACCAGCAAAGATCTTGGTGGCCAGCTCTCAGATCAGCAGGTTTTTTCCGGTTTTGGCTGCACAGGCCAAAACATCTCCCCCCAACTCCTGTGGAAAAATGCGCCGGTCGGCACGAAGAGTTTCGCCATTACCGTGTATGACCCAGATGCCCCAACCGGCAGCGGCTGGTGGCACTGGATAGTCTTCAACATCCCTGGCACGGTCACGCAACTAGCCGCCGATGCGGGCAACCCGGCCAAGGACCTCGCGCCCAAGGGGAGCGTCCAAAGCGTCACCGATTACGGCAAGCCCGGCTTTGGCGGGGCCTGCCCGCCGGTGGGCGACAAACCCCACCGCTACGTCTTCACCATCCATGCACTCAAGGTGGAAAAATTGGAGCTGAATAGCGCCTCGCCGCCAGCCATGGTCGGCTACTACCTCAACCAGAATGCCCTGGCCAAGGCCTCGCTGATTTCCTATTACGGCCGCTGATCAGGCCTAGACAAAATGATTCATCAGGAAGTATAGAGAAAAATCAGCCAGCCCGGATGATCGGGGTTGTCCGCCATTGCTTACAATGTATCCCACCGGGGGAGATTTCATGTCACGCCTGATCTGTTACTGTTTTGGCCACACCGAAGAAGATTTGCGCCAGGATATCCTGGAACACGGTCGATCGCTGATCATGGAGCGCATTGTCTCCGAAAAGAAAGGCGGGCGATGCCAATGCGCGGAGAAAAACCCCGCAGGCCGCTGATGCCTGGCCGAGGTCCGCCAGGTGGTGGACGCAGCGTTGAAAAATATCTCCAAAAAGGAAAGCCTCTGATGTATTTCCCGGTTGCCAATATTGAGGTCAGCCCGCTGGTACCGCCGCTGGTTGCCTTTACCATTTCTTTCTTCACCTCCATGGGCGGGGTGAGCGGGGCTTTTTTGCTGCTGCCCTTTCAGGTCAGCGTGCTCGGCTTCACCAGTCCGGCGGTCAGTTCCACCAACCAATTGTTTAATATCGTGGCCATCCCCAGCGGCGTGTACCGCTACATCAAGGAAGGACGCATGCTCTGGCCCCTGACCTGGGTCGTGATCATCGGCACCCTGCCCGGCGTTCTGGTCGGGGCCATCGTCCGGATCAAATACCTGCCCGACCCGAAAAATTTCAAGCTCTTTGCCGGACTGGTTCTTCTCTATATGGGGGGAAGGCTGCTCAAGGACTTGGCGTTTACCAAGAGAAACGGGAACACACCCACAACCGAGGAGCGGTTTCACCAGCGGGGCAAGAAGCAGGCCCAGACAACCGGGAGCGAAGCCGCCTCCTGCGAGCACTCCTCCTGCGTCACGGTCCGGCAATGGACCCCAACCCGGATCGTCTATGAATTTTACGGGGAGACCTTCACGGTCAACGCCGTGGGCCTCATGGCCTTAAGCCTTGTTGTCGGCATGGTCGGGGGGGTGTATGGCATCGGCGGCGGAGCGATCATCGCTCCGTTTTTGGTCAGCTTTTTCGGCCTGCCCGTCTATACCGTGGCCGGAGCGGCCCTGATGGGAACCTTTGTCACCTCAGTGGCCGGGGTGGCTTTTTACCAGATTCTGGCGCCCCACTTTCCCGGCATGGTCATCGCCCCGGATTGGCTTCTGGGCTTTCTCTTCGGGATCGGCGGCTTCGCGGGCATGTATTGCGGGGCAAGGCTGCAAAAGTTTGTGCCTGCCAAATTCATCAAATGGATTCTGGTGGTGTGCCTGCTGGTCACGGCAGGCAAGTATATCTGGTCTTTCCTTTTTTAGGAGCCGTTACGCTGTCCTGTTACGGCTTCTATGCTGTGTACCTCGGCTTAGACGGAGAGTAGCAAGCGGTTCCGCTGGCTTAAAATCTCCGGCAAGGCCCCAGCAGGCCGCTCTTCCATCTCCGCAAGCAGGCGGAGGCTGGCGACACCATGCCAGGATGCGTCAAGAAAAGGAGCGGCCCTCGGACTCCGACCAAAGCCGCCTCTTCTGGTCTGGCAGCTCACGACGAACGCCCTGGCGCTGTCCAAATCAATGGGCCTTGCCCCCAAAAGGCTTAAACTCGCAAGCCCGGCATGGCAGTTCTCGATAAACGAGGTAGTGCCCGGAAAAAAGCCAAACCCGCCATCGCCATTCTGTGTGCGCTGGAGCCAGGCGGCCAGTTCCACCGCACCTGTCACCGATTGATCATCCATCTTTTTCACGAACAGATATCGGGCCACATCCCCCACTGCGCAGACGGCAGGCAACATCAAAGACCGTCCGGAGCCAAAAGAATCCGACTCATCCCCCAGAATCTCCCTGGCTATTCGACTCACATAATAGGTGGCGGCAAGGGAAGCATCCCTGGCCAAACAGGCGGCGAGATGGGAGCGCACCCGCTCACCATCCATGGCAAGTCCACAGATGCGGCAGGTGATCAGCAGGCGAAAGGTGGTGTCGATCCCCAGCCAGGGCACGGCCAGCGTTCGGGCGAGGTATTCTGCAAGAGCAGACTCCGATTGGGGGGTAGGCGTCTCTTCTCCCAGAACAAAACCGATGGCCATCGCCTGAAAGGTATCCTGGATGGTGGCTGGCAGCCGCGGCGTAGCGCC
>Ga0315272_10000916_pt1 | contig 14958 bp, 11 predicted proteins | sample C3_middle_MG_FD_203918 | JGI IMG/M metagenome (GOLD analysis project Ga0315272, IMG submission 203918) | Sediment microbial communities from Yellowstone Lake, YNP, Wyoming, USA - C3_middle | ecosystem: Environmental > Aquatic > Freshwater > Lake > Sediment | place: USA: Wyoming | collected...
TCCGTTTCCAGTCCGGCCCAAGCGGGGACCAATTGGGTCAGGGCCAAGTTGGTTAAAAGATTCTTGTCGTCCGGCAGATGCGAGGCGTCGATGGCGATGGAGGTGATGCCCGCCTCGAAGATGGTGGGAATTTCCACCTTGGCGAAATCGAGATCTGTTTCTTTCTTGATCCCGTAATGATCGGCATGGATGGCCACCGGCACAGTGATGCCCAACTCGTTCATGGCCTGGTCCACCTGCATGGCCATGTTCCAGTAATTTGTCGGGCAATAGGCGCTTGCCCCGCCCTCGGAGCGGGCGATTTCGATGATGATCGCGGCGTTGGCCCGTTGCGCGGCCAGCAAAGCGCCGCGGATAATGAAGTTGTTGCGGCCGTTGGCGGCGATGGTCATGGCCTTGCCTTTGGTCCGCAAGGCCCGGTCAATCACCTTGCCGCTGACGATCAGGGCGTGAGAGTTTGGGAATAGTTTGACGATATTGGGCGGTCGGCCTACGGCGAGAGCCTTTTTGAAATCTGCCTGGGAGACAGACATAATGGAACCTCCTTGGTATGCGGGTAGTTTGTGAGTTGCCTGGCGCTATTATAGTGGAAACAAGGAATGCGTCATCAAAAAAAACAAGAAGGGGCGCTTGGGAAAGAAAATAACGCAGCAGGCATTTTCTGTTGAGAAATACAGGGGTGCGACGGGCACGTTGCCGCCTATTCGTCGATGCTTTTTTTCCGTCAGCGTTCAGACCAGCCTTGATCCCCTCGCATTGCGTTAACGCCGGGTCTATTGAGGATGGGCGACGGCAGTTTTACAGCAGAACCTTGAGCCGTTCGATGGTGGCCTGGGTGATGGGCTTGGGGATGACCGTTTCCACCGATGGCCTGCCGGACACCTCAAGGAGTTTGCCCGGGTCGTCAAAGCTGGTGATAACGATGACCTTCGGTTCTTTCTTAAGAAAACCCTTTTGGAAGGCATCCTCAATGATGTTGAGAAAGGTCTCACCATCAACCACCGGCATGATAAGATCGAGAAGAACGACATCCGGCTGGTATTTCAGGTAGCGGAAAATAGCTTCGGTGCCGTTTGCCGCCTCAAAGAGTTCGCATCCCGGCACACTCTTCGTGAGATGGTTTTTGAGAATGGTTCGGGCTGTCAGTTCATCATCGACAATGAGGATCTTCATTCATTTTTCCTTTGGGAATCATGATCAGTGGCGCACAAGCGGGCACTGAATTCGTTTCATCGGTCAATATAATACATATCGGCAGGTTTTGGAATGAGCCGTGTTTTTTTTTGTTGATGAGCCTGGTTTTATAGTCAGGATGCAGATACGTGTTTAGGCTTTTTCCGTTGCCGAAAGCAAGAATATCTCGGTTGAAAATCGGGGGTTGGCTGTCGCGACTTATTCGTTTTGCAAGGACAGATTGAGTCGGCTTGTCGCTACCCTGCGCAGCGATTCATGGGCAGCCAACACTTTGTGCCAAGCGGAATCGGTTTCATTCTTTTTCCCCAGGCGGAGACAGGCATCCAGTTCTTTCGCTGCCGCGCCCAATTTTTTGGCGGTGAAGATTGCGGATGAACCCCGAAGGCTGTGGCAACAGGCCAGTATTCCTGCCTGATCGTCGTCGGCCATTGCTTTGCCAAGCAGGATGATCTGTTTGTCGGTGTCGGCAAAAAAAGCCTTGGCTATCCGACAGAGGACATTTTCGTCAGAGTAGGTGGCGAGCAGGGCCTTGAAATCCAGATCGAGATGTTCCCCTGAAGCCGCCAAGGTTGGCCCCGTCGCTTGTTGATTCCCGCAGGCAGGGAGAAGATGTTTTTCAATAACGGCAAAAAGTTGGTCTGGATCGAAGTTTTTCTCCGCATACCCGTCAAACCCTGCGGCTAAAAGACGTTCTCGCTCGGTGGTGGCCTCGGCTGTAAGGGCAATGATAGGAATAGCGCGGCAAGCTGGGTTTTCTTTGATCCTGCGCGTGGTCTCCACGCCGTCAATGCCGGGCAGGCCGATATCCATTAAAATGACTTGGAAATTCTCATCCTGGGCAAGAATGTCCAGTGCTGCTTCGCCGCTGGTGGCGGTAACGGCTGGCCAGCCTCGCTCGGCAAGGATGGTGGTGAGGATCGCGAGGTTGAAATTCACATCCTCGACCACCATGATTCTGACAGTTTTTTCGGAAACAGCGTTTGCAGCCGGGGAAACCATCCGTCCCTCCGTAACTTATATTCTACCCTTTCCAGACATGATAGCCGATTAGAAATCAATCTGGAAGCTGTAAACATCTTCCTCCAGGCTGCTTTTTACGGTGAAGCCGCAATGGAGGAAAATGGCCTGCATGCGTTTGTTCTCACGCAGCACCTCGGCGGAAAAACCGGCGATCCCGTTTTTTTTGGCGATGGTGACCAGATGTTTGAACAGAAATGAGCCGATCCGTTTGTTCTGCCATTCGTCGCGGACAATAAAGGCCACCTCGGCCCGGTTGGTTTTTTCGTCCAGGTAGTAGCGGCCGATGGCGATGATCTCCTCGCCGTGCGCCTCCGGCAGGGTACCGACAATGGCCGCGTCCTTGCGGTGATCGAGGTAGACGAAGTTCTGGATCTGCTTGTGGCCGAAGCGCTGGCTGTGGGTCATAAAGCGGTAGTAGAGGGTTTCCTGGGAAAGGGCGTAGAGGATGTCCCGCATCCTGGGCTCATCGGTGAGATGCACGGGCCGGAAATTGATCTGGGTGCCGTCTTCCAGAAGCATGGTGGTGTTCATTTCCTTGGAGGCGATCATGAAGCGGCCCTCCACATCGCCGAGATCCTGGCGGAGATATTTAGCCTCGATGGCTTCTTTGAACAGTTGCTCCCGAAACTTGGGATGGGCGATGCTGATCAGGGCCAGGGCGCGCTCCTGCACGCTTTTGCCGTGCAGGTAGGCGATGCCGTACTCGGTGGCCACGTAATGCACCTCGCCTCGGGTGGTAACCACTCCGGCCCCTGGGGTCAGACGGGTGACGATGCGGGAGATGCTTTTATCCTTGGCCGTTGATTCCAGGGCGATGATGGGTTTGCCCCCGATGGAGCGGGCCGCGCCCCGGTTGAAATCCACCTGGCCGCCGATGCCGGAATAGAAGAGGGAGCCCAGGGAGTCGGCGCAAACCTGGCCGGTGAGGTCGATTTCCAGGGCCATGTTGATGGCCACCATCTTGTGCTGCCTGCCGATGATATGGGTGTCGTTGACATATTCCGTGGGCCGGAAGCAGAACAGGGGGTTGTTGTCGATGTAGTCGTAGAGCCGCTGGGTGCCCATGCAGAAGCTGGCCACGATCCGGCCCTTGTCCGTAGTTTTGCGGTTGCCGGTGACGGCGCCCGATTCCACCAGGTCGATGATGGAGTCGGTGAGCATCTCCGTGTGGATGCCAAGGTCTTTTTTGTGGTGCAAAAATTCCACCAATGCGTGGGGGATGCGGCCGATGCCGAATTCGATGGTCGAGCCGTCTTCGATCAGGGCGGCGATGTGTTCTCCGATGCGGCGGGTATCCGCAGACACCGGGGTGGATTCCCGTTCGATGATGGGGCTTGCCGCTGGCACCAGGATATCGAGATCGTAGATGTCAAGAAAGCTGTCGCCCAGGGTCTTGGGCATCAGCGGATTCACCTGGGCGATCACCAGCGAGGCGTTTTCCGCCGCACTTTTCACGATGTCCACCGAAACCCCCAGGCTCACCTTGCCACGCTCGTCCGGCGGCGTCACCTGGATGAGGGCCACATCGATGGGAAGCTGGCCGGAGTTGAAGAGCATGGGGATGTCGGAGAGCAGGGTGGGGGTGTAGTTGCCCAGGCCTTGTTGGATATGCTCCCGGATGTTGGCCCCGATGAAAAAGCTGTTCACCGAGAAGCAGTCGGCCAGGCTACGGCTGGCGTAGGGGGCGTCGCCCTTGGTGAGCAGCTGGATGATCTCCACGTCGGCCAGCTCGCTGGCCCGCTCGGTAAGGGCCTTGACCAGCAACACCGGTTCGGCGCAGGCCGTGCCGATGAAGACCCGCTGGCCTGGCTTGATTTTGGCCGCGGCCTGGTAAGGCGTGGCGATCATGTCGCTGTATTTTTCCTGCCAGTCGGGATCGTAGGATGTTGGACTGCTCATCGCGGCTCCCCCATGATCTGCAAGGTCATTCTTGCGTCCGCCACCACCGGTTCGGTGCCTGTCTCCCCAACAATAAAGGGGTTGATGTCCAGCTCGGCAATCTGCGGGAAATCGGTGGTCAACTGGCTGATCCGCTGCAACCCGTTGGCAATGCCAGCCAGGTCTACTCCCTTGTGGCCTCGTTTTCCTTTGAGGATTTCGTAGGAGCGGGTGGACATCAGCATCTGGATGGCCTCATCGTTGGTGATGGGTGCCAGGTAGAAGGTGACGTCTTTCATCACCTCGACAAAGATGCCGCCCAGGCCGAACATCAGCATGGGTCCGAACTGAGGGTCGCGGCTCATGCCGATGATTACCTCTAAGCCCCGGGAGAGCATTTTCTCTACGTAGATCCCCTCAATCCAGGCCTCCGGTGCCCGCTGGGCAATACGAAGCATCATGAGGTCATAGGCGTCCTCCACTGCCTCGCCGCTGGTCACGTTGAGCCGGACTCCGCCCAAGTCTGATTTGTGGATGATGTCCGGGGAGACGATCTTCATGGCCACGGGATAGCCGATGCGCTCGGCGATCTCCACGGCCTCGCCGACATTGGTGGCCAGATAGCCCTGGGGAATCTGGAAACCGTAGGCCTGGAGGATGCTCTTTGCCTTCACCTCGCCGATCTGCAATCGGTTGGTCCGCAGACGGCGGGTGATGATGCGTTCCACTCGGCGCCGGTTCACCGGGAAGCGGGCCACCATCCGGGGTGGGCGTTTTCGCCAGGCGGCGTATTCCACCAGGGCCTTGAGCGCGGCCACGGCCCGTTCCGGCGAAGGATAATCCGGCAGGCCCGCAGCCACCAGCTCATCCCTCCCCGGCATAACATCGGCCCCGCCCATGAAGGCCACCACCACGGGCTTGTCGCCCTTATGACAGGCGGCAATGGCTCGGGCGGTTTCCGCCGGTTTGGTCATGGCCTGGGGGGTGAGGATGATGACCACCGCATCCACGGCCCCGTCTTCCTGGGCTGCTTCCAAGGCGGCGACATAGCGGTCCGGTTCGGCGTCGCCCAGCACGTCGATGGGATTGCCGATGCTGGCAGCGCTGGGAAGTTTTTGGCGCAGGGCCGAGGCGGTGTTGCGGTCCAGGGTGGCCACAATCATCCCGGATTTTTCCACGGCGTCGGCGGCCATGGTCCCGGGCCCTCCGGCATTGGTGATGATCAGCACCCGTTTGCCCTTGGGCAGAGGCTGCATGGAAAAGAGGGCGGCATAATCGGCCAGGGCCTCGAAGTTGTCGGCCCGGATGACGCCAGAGCGCATGAAGGCCGCTCCGTAGGCGATTTCTGCTCCGGCCAGCACCCCGGTGTGGGAGGAGGCCGCTTTCTGCCCGGCCACGGTGGTGCCTGATTTCAAGATGATCACCGGTTTTTTGCTCGAGGCCTCGGTGGCGGCTTTGACAAATTCGTCCCCGCAGGCAATGTCTTCGAGATAGGCGATAATTACTTTGGTCTGCGCGTCACCGGCCAGGGCGACCAACAGATCCCCTTCATTGAGGTCCGCCTTGTTGCCGATGCTGATCATTTTGGCGATGCCGGTGTGGCGGGCGGCGGCCAGGTCTAAAAGAGCGGTGCAGATGGCCCCGGATTGCGACAACACCGAGATGCAGCCCGGTTGCGGCATGCGGCTGGCAAAGGAACCGTTCATCCGGTTTTCGGTGTTGATCAGCCCCAGGCAATTGGGGCCAAGCAGAGGCACCTTGTGGCTCTGGCAGAGTTCGGCGATCCGGTGTTCTATTTCCGCACCTTGTGGCCCAGTTTCCTTGAAGCCGGAGCTGATCACGGCGATTGCCCCGGCCTGGGCCTCGAGGCAATCCCGCACCGCCTCCAAAACCAGGGAGCTGGGAAGCGCAATGATGCAAAGATCGATTTTCTCTCTTGTCTTTTTGACCGCGGCCAGGCAGGGCAACCCCAGCACCTCCGGGGTCGCTGGATTTACCGGGATGATCCGCCCGGCATAGCCGCTGGCCAGCAGGTTGGCGACAATATCGTGGCCGACCTTTCCCGGAGTACGGGAAGCGCCGAGCACGGCGATGGATTCCGGGAAGAAAAGCGGTGTGAGCATGGTGTTTTCCTGTACGGGAGTGAAGGTCTGTTACCCAAAAAATTCGGGAAGTTCCGGCAGAACAAGGGCAAAGCCTGCCTCCTTGAGGGCTTGGTGTACGGCGCTGATATTGTAGGTATTGACCCGCAGATAGATGCGCTCCGGCATGGTCTCTTCTGCTTCAGTGCGGATGAGGCGGGTGAAACGGATGTTGTGCTCTTCGAGCACCTTGGCAATGCGGGAAAGCGGCTTGCGCTTGCCGTCATGCTCCACTACTATCATGGCGCTTCCACGTTCGCCAAGGCCAAAAAGCCTGCGGTAGGCACCCATGAGATCGCGCATGGAAAACATGCCGATGACCCGCTGCTCTTCGTCCACCACGGGAAGGGCTCCGATTTTTTCCCGGTCGAGGAGGATCAGCGCGTCGTCCAGGGTGGATATGGGGTTTAAGGTGAAAAAGACGCGGCTCATGATGGCGCTGACCGGGGTTTGGTCGAAATCCGCATGACAGGCCTTGATCCGCTCTTCGGAAAGCACCGAGGAAGGGGAGGCCGAGCGCAGATCCCGGTCGGTGACAATGCCGACCAGGTGATTTTCCTCATCCACCACCGGCAGGTGGCGGAATTTGCCGCTTTTTAGAATTTCCCGCACGGCCGGGAGTAGGGTTTCCGGGGAAATGGTCACCGGGTTTCTGGTCATGTGCTGGGTAATGAACATGGCTTATTCCTTTGTACTGTGGTTGCTTAGGGCGGTGAGATAGGTGGCCGCACTGTCGGCCAGACTTTTCAGGTGGTAGCCGCCTTCAAGAATAGACAACAGCTTGCCTTGGCAGAATTGGTCCGCCCAGGCAGCCAGGTATTCGCCAAACTTGCCGTAGAGTTCCGTGGAATAGGCAAGTCCGGACATGTCATCGTCACGGTGTCCGTCAAAGCCGGCGGCGACAATGATTCGTTCTGGGGCGAAGGTCACAAGGGCCGGTTCAACTCTTTTGATCAAGGCATTGAGCACCATCTGGTCGTCCGCACCGGGGGGCAAGGGAATATTCAGGGTGGCACCGCGTCCTGGGCCTGTGCCGGTCTCTTCCGCATAGCCGCTGCCAGGGAAACTGAAGGTGGGATGCTCGTGCAGGCTGAGGTAAAAAACATCCGGGTCTTCCTCAAAGGCGCTCTGGATGCCGTTGCCGTGGTGGGCGTCAAAGTCGATGATCAGAATTTTTCGGTGGCCATACTGCTGCTGCCAGTAGCGGGCAGCCACTGCGCAGTTGTTCAGGAAACAAAAACCCAGGGCCAGATTGCTTTCCGCGTGATGTCCGGGGGGGCGAACCGCGCAGAACACCAGATTCTCCTTGGCTTCCAGCAGGTCGATTCCGGTGAGCCCCGCGCCTGCCGAGAGCAGGGCTGCTTCGTAGGATTCAAAGCAGAGTTGGTTGTCCTGATGGTCGAGATGGGTCTTGCCGGAAAGGGCGCATTCCTCCAGGCGAAAAAGATAATGCTCGTCATGAAAGGTTGTCAGCCATCGCCGTTCCGCCATGCGGGGCTCAATAAAACTGAGCTGGTCCTTGAGCGGAGAACTATGCAATTTTGCCAGCAACGAGGTGAGGCGGCTTGGCGTCTCCGGGTGTTCACCGCCGCCGGTGTCGTGGGCAAGATACTGGGGGTGGGTGACAATGGTTATTGAGCGGGAGACAGGCACCTGGCATCCTTATCAGGGGAGAAGATTGCAGAGTATCCGTTAGACTTCTGTCTAGGTATTGTTACCTAATTATTTGAAAATCGCACGGGGAAAATGATACTGTGGAGCTTGGCAGGCCGATTCTTGCCAAAATACAGACAAAGCATTGTATGGATGGAATTGCTGGGATATACTTTGTTTTTGCGTCACCCACTATAATAACGGACCATAACGCCATGCGCCATGCGACCATCTCTCATTTGCTTGCCTTGAAAGACCAACTGGACGGTCTTGAGGCCGAGCGTTTGTCGCCGCTTGCCAGCTTAAGCAAGGAGGGCGTCAGGCGGCGGCTTGAGGACGGGCATGACGAGGATCACCGTCAGGCGTTTGCCGTGGACGGCGATAGGATACTGCATTCGCGGGCCTATACGCGGTACATCGATAAAACCCAGGTGTTTTATATGGTCAAGAATGACCATATCACCCATCGGGTTTTGCATGTGCAGCTGGTCTCAAAGATTGCCCGGACCATCGGGCGCTATCTGCAACTGAACGAGGACCTCATCGAGGCCATCGCCCTGGGCCATGATATCGGGCATCCGCCCTTTGGCCATGATGGGGAGAAGGTTCTGGACGCACTCTGTCGCGGGTATGGGCTGCCCTCGTTTCAGCATAACCTGCAAAGCGTTCGGTTTCTGGAAGGCATCGAACGGCAAGGGAGGGGTTGGAATCTGACCCTGCAAACCTTGGATGGCATTATGTGCCATGACGGGGAGATTCACAACCGCAGTCTTGCACCCCTGCGCGGCAAGACCTTCGCCGACTTTGACCGTGAGGCGCAAACCAAGGCCGTTGACCATCGTCTGGAACTGGTTCCCATGACCATGGAGGGTTGCGTTGTCCGTTTTGCCGACACCATTGCCTATATCGGCAGGGATATTGAGGATGCCATTGAGCTTAGGCTTATCGGACGGGATGACATCCCCGCTCGCTGCCAGGAGTTGTTTGGCCGCACCAATGGCAGCATGGTCTATCGCTTGGTAACGGACTTGATTGCCAACGGCTTGGAAGATGGGGCCATCGCCTTCAGCGAGGAGGTTTCCGCGGGGCTAAAAGAGCTGAAGGGGTTCAATTACGAACGGATTTATCTGAACCCGGCCATCAAGCAGGGGCTCGCCAAGATTACCGATTGTTACCGGGTGCTGTTCGCCTCCTGTCTCGACCAGTTCGCCAAACAGGAGCGTCAGTCTGAAATGTATGCGAATTTTTTAAATGAACAGGGGCAGGAGTATGTTACGGGCCAGCAACCGGCTGAAATGGCCCGTGATTTTATCGCCGGGATGACCGATGCGTATTTTCTGCGACAAGCAAGGCTATTGGGCTGCGAGACCCCGGAAAAAATATGAAGACAAAGATCAGAAGAATTTTGCCGGGCGAAAATTTTCGGGTGACCGCCATCGCCGCCTGTATCGGTCTGATGGCCGGGGCGACCAATATTCTTTTTCGTACCACCGTTTCCCTGGTCCATGAGTATATCTTTGTCGACGGTTCTGCACTGCTCGGTCTGGAAAAGGGTGGATTGCATCTTCTGCTTTTGCCGTTGATTCCCCTCTGCGGCATGGTGTTACTCATCCCACTTTCCCTGCTTTTTCCCGGCGAGATCAACGGCTACGGCTTTCCGAAGTTTCTACGCCAGGTCAATCTGGAAGGGGGTATCGTCCGGTTTCGGACCATTATCCTCAAGATACTTTCCTGCGCTCTGACCATCGGCACCGGCGGTTCCGCCGGGGTAGAAGGGCCCATTGCCCAGGTGGGCGGGGCTGTGGGCTCGCAGGTCGGACAGTTTTTTCGGGTTTCCGGCAGCAGGATGAAGATTTTTATCGCCGCCGGGTGCGCCGGCGGTGTGGCGGCCATGTTCAACGCCCCCATTGCCGGGGTCTTTTTTGCCGCCGAGATCGTTTTGCTGGGCACCTATGAAATCGGTTCCTTCGCGGCTCTGGTCATCTCCTCGGCCATGGCCACCGTTGTCTCCCGCGGCTACTATGGTGTTTCTCCGGCATTTCCTATTCCCGCCTATGAGATCGTCAACTCCTTCGTCGAGATCCCGCTGTATTCGCTGATGGGCGTGGTCGTGGGGTTGATTGCGGTGCTGCACATCGATGTGTTTTATAAAATCAGGGACCGCTTTGCTGCCTTTGGCCTGCATCCGCAACTCAAGCCCCTGTTAGGTGCCCTGGTCCTTGGCGTGCTGGCCATCGGCTTTCCCCAGGTCATGGGAGATGGGTATCATTATCTGGAAGAGGTGTTGGCCGGGCGCGGCGTGCTCTGGGTGATGGCTGTGCTGATTTTTCTCAAGATTGCGGCAACCGCCCTTACCCTTGGCTCCGGCGGAGCGGGCGGGGTGTTTGCCCCGGCGCTTTTTATTGGCGCTGTGACCGGTGGGGCATTCGGCGACCTGGTCCATACTTTGTTGCCCCGGTATACAGCCAATTCCAGCGCCTATGCCGCGGTGGGCATCGGCGCCTTTCTTGCCGCCTCTACCCATGCGCCGCTCACTGCCATTTTTCTTCTTTTTGAGATGACCGGAAACTATCGCATCATCATTCCCATCATGCTTTCAAGTATCATCGGTACGGTGGTGGCTGCCCACTTGACTCCGGATTCCATCGACACTGTGGATTTCAGCCGGGACGGCATTGACCTCCATGAAGGTCGGGAAATTTCGGTGATGAAGTCCATCAAGGTCGGCAGGGTTATCAGCGAGGATGTGGATTTTATCAGCGAGCAGGCTAACGTGGACCAGTTGCTGACCATCTTCAGCATGGCCAGGGACAGTTTTTATTTTCCTGTGGTCGATGAAAGCGGCAGGATGACCGGGATTGTCTCGCTGCAGGACGTAAAAAGCATCCTCCACGACGAGGAGTTGCGGCTTTCTGCCCGGGTTGGCAACATCTGCACCCGCAAGGTTGTGGTGCTCACCCCGGAAGACAACCTTTTTACCGCCATGGCCCTTTTCGATGCCAAGGGGTTGGAACAGATTCCTGTGGTGGAGGACACCAACGATCGCTGGGTCGTGGGAATGCTCAAACGCGGAGATGCCATAGCTGCTTACAATAAGGAGGTGATCAGGCGGGGGATCTGCGAACGGAGCGAGGGGGCCCCATTTTGCTCTATTTCTGGGGAGTAATGACGTCTGGGGAGACGCGCTCCTGATTTGACTTTTGTGGGTAAGTTACATATCACAGTAAGAAGATTTGTATTTTTTTAGTCTTCCAGAGAGGGGAAGCGTACGTGCCAAAAAAAATTCTGGTGGTGGACAATCATCCGCTTATCCTCGAGCTTATCTCCAGCTTCCTTGAAAAGGAGGGTCATGAGGTGCGCGTTGCCCAGGATGGCCTTTCTGCCCTTGATGTCCTTGAGGGGTTTGTCCCGGACATCATGTTTATCGATCTGGTCATGCCCAACATCAGCGGTGACAAGCTGTGCCGTATTGTCCGCGGCATGCCCCATCTGCGCGAGGCGTTTATTGTAATCCTTTCAGCTATTGTCAGCGAAGGTGAAACGGATTTTCTTTCCTACGGCGCCGATGCCTGCATTGCCAAAGGCTCATTCAAGAATATTTTTCTTCATGTCCAAGAACTCATCGCGGATTCCGACAAACGGGGAGCGCGCGAGTGGGAGCCTCGTATCCTCGGACTTGAGGGCATCTGCCAGCGTGAAATCACCAAGGAGTTGCTGTATTCGCAAAGGCATCTTGAGTTGGTGCTTGACCACATGTCCGAAGGGGTGATCCGTTTCACCCGCGAGCAGAAGATTATTTATGTGAATGCCAGCGCCATTGCCTTGTTCGGTCAGCCCGAGGAGAAACTTCTGGGGGCGTGCTTTTTCGTTCTCTTTGAGGAACCGTACGCTTCGACGGTGCGTTTTCTTGCTGAAGCGGTCAGCCAGCACCCCGTGCAAGCCGGGGAGGATGAGGAGATTTTTCTTGGTGGGAAGCGATTGTTGCTCAATTTTTTGTCCATTCCTGAAGATGAAAGCGGCACAATCCTTGCCTTGGTTTGCGATATCACCAAGCGCAAGGAGGAAGAGCTTCGAGAGCGCGAGCATGGCGAGCAGCTCTCGAAGCTTGTTGAAGAACGGACCATTAGCCTGACCCAGGCAAACCAACAGCTGCACAAGGAAATTGCCGAACGGACCAAGGTTGAAAAGAGTCTGGGCAGGGCGCACAAACGTTTGCTCACCGTGCTCGACAGCCTTGATGCGATTATTTATGTGGTCAACATGGCCAACCATGAGCTTCTTTTCATGAACCGTCATGCCCGGGAGGTTTTTGGGGAAGGCATCGGCCGGATATGCTGGACGGTCATGCAGTGCGGACAGGACGGCCCCTGTGATTTTTGCAGCAACGAAGCGGTGTTGGCTCTCAAAAACGCCAAACGAGATCAGGGCAGCGTGTATGTCTGGGAACATGAGAACACGGTGAACGGATGCTGGTACGAGCACCATGACCGGGTCATCAAATGGATGGGGGAGGTTCGGGCCAAGCTCAGCATCGCCACGGACATCACGGAGAGAAAAAATGATGAAACCCGCGAACGGGCGGCGCGGGAGATGCTGGAGCAGCGAGTCAATCAGCGCACCATGGAGTTGGAAAAGATCCATCGGCAGTTACTGCATGCCGGGAAATTGAGCGCGGTCGGCAAACTGGCCGCCTCCATTGCCCATGAATTCAACAATCCGATCTGCGGCATCCGCAATGTGCTGGATGGGCTGAAGCGGCGGGCCACTTTAGGGGGCGATGATCTCCAGATGGTTGAGTTGGCCATTCGGGAGTGCGCGCGCATCGCCAGGCTTACCAAGGATCTGCAAAGTTTTAATCGTCCGACCACAGGAAAAGAAACGCAAGTGGACGTGCATGTTGCCCTGGAAGATATTCTGCTGCTCTGCCGAAAGAATCTGAAGAACAAGAATATCTCCCTGGTCAAAGAATTCGCGCCCTCATTGCCAGTGATTCAGGCGGTGGAGGATCAGCTGAAACAGGTTTTTCTCAATCTTCTCACCAACGCCGAGGAGGCGATTATTGCGGAGACCGGCATGATAAGCGTGCGGACAGAGCTGAAGCAGGGATATGTCGCGGTGCAGTTTCAGGACAACGGCCAGGGCATTGTCCCGGAAAATAAGGAACGAATTTTTGAGCCTTTTTTCTCCACAAAATCAGCAGCCAAGGGCACGGGTCTTGGCCTGTCGGTGAGCTACGGCATCGTGGCCAGGCATGGCGGGAAAATCGAGGTGGAGAGCACCCCCGGCATCGGCTCTACTTTTACGGTTCTTTTGCCGGTGGAGGGGCGGGCATGATGGCAGAAGCGGGCCGGTGGCGCAAAAGTATCCTTGTTGTCGACGATGAAGAGCTCATCCGCCGCACCTTGCTCCGGGATATCGAGGAAATGGGGTATGGCGCCACTGCTGTTGCCGATGGAGAAATAGCGCTTGCCGTCTTGCAGGAGCATTATTACGATCTGGTGTTGACGGATCTGCGCATGGAGGGGATTTCGGGGTTAGAAGTGCTGAAAGGGGCAAAGGCGAGGAGCCCAGAAATCGGGGTGATCATCCTCACGGGGTTTGGCGACATCTCTTCCGCCATCGAGGCCTTGCGTAGCGGCGCCGATGATTATCTGCTCAAACCCTATGTCTATGAAGATCTGGCCTTGCGTCTTGGGAATTGCCTTGAAAAGCAGGAGATGAAAAAACGGCTCAAGGTCTATGAGGATATTCTCTCCATCTGTTCGGTATGCAAAAAAATCAGAAACGATAAAGGGCAAGAGCCTGGCAGCGGGGATTGGATGAGTATTGATGAATATATGCGCAGGGCGGCAGGGTTGCGGCTATCACATGGCTATTGCCCGGACTGTTATGGAAAATTCATGCAGGACATGGAGACGTTCACTCCTGCTCGCAAGGAATAGACCGCACGGAGCCCCGTATTTTTTCCGTATTGTATTCTGTGCCTGCTACATGATAGGGTTGCCATTTTTGCAATCCATGCGGCAGGAAAAACTCAATGACGGACAAGAAGAACATCGTGGCGCCGCTATGCCAAAAAGCTTACGCCTGCCGCAGGGAGCATACCTATTGTCGACCGGCTTTCCCCATTGATGGGGATAATTTTTATTTCGTTGGCCAGGTTGACCAGGGTGAGGAAGAGTGTCCCTACAAGAAAAAATATGGCAGTCTGCACACCTGTGATTGCCCGGTCCGTCTGGAAATTTATCAGCGTTATAAAATCTGAGCACCTCTCCTTTCCTTCAAATCCTGCTTCGTTTCCTTATTGAGTGCAAATAAAAAAATCTCCGTAATCCTCGCGTTTGGGGGCCGTTTATGGTTCCCGTCTGTGGTTCAGGCAGCGGCAGACAGCTTCCTTCCAGTGCTCGATCTGCTCCCGATAGGGCTCCACCGGAGATTCCTGTCCGCACGCCGTGCAGAGGACCTTGGCGTTGTGTCAGCGCCCGGAAATGGCAGCTTCGCCCCCGCAGAAGAGGCAGACAAGACGAAATTCAGGGCAATCGGCTGCGGCGTTGCTGTTTGATCGGTTGGCTGGGGGCAGAGATTCGGTGTGAGATTTTTTTGTGGGGGGAGCAGGCATAATGATGCAATATGTAACTTTCCAGAGAGATCGTCAACCCCCAAAGTCTGCCAAAGGTTTTTTGCGCGGGGTTCTGGGGGAGGGCGCTCTTCCTTGTCTTGACTTTGAAGAAAAAAATCGATTTGCAAGGTGGCGGGGAGCGTGCTAGGTTGGCGTGGTCATCTCGGAGAAGAGATTCACGCAGCCTTCGTCCCCAATATTTTTTTTGGAATATTTTTTGCCATGCCAGATAACGCCCCGACAAAACCACGCATCTATATCCTTGACGACGAAATCGTCACGGTCCGCCGCCTTGTCCAGGCCCTGGCCAAGGATGGCTGCGAGGTGGAAGGCTTTATCTCCGCGGGTGAAGCAATGGCCCGGATTGCCGAATATCCGCCCGAGGTGCTGGTTACGGATGTCCGGCTTGCTGATGCGGACGGCATGGAAATCCTCCAGCGGGTTGGCATGCTG